>Ga0302314_10006262_pt1 | contig 21609 bp, 18 predicted proteins | sample III_Palsa_N2_3_FD_200533 | JGI IMG/M metagenome (GOLD analysis project Ga0302314, IMG submission 200533) | Peat permafrost microbial communities from Stordalen Mire near Abisko, Sweden - III_Palsa_N2_3 | ecosystem: Environmental > Terrestrial > Soil > Palsa > Peat permafrost | place: Sweden...
GGCTGCGGCGGCGCGCACCGCACCAGGCCGACGTCCAGCGTCCCGGCCGCCACCCCGTCGACGATGTCGGCGAAGACCATGACCCGGGCGGACACCTCGATGCCCGGCGCCTCCTCGCTCATCGCGAGCAGCAGCTGCGGTGCGGTCTCGTACCCCGCGCTCATGCCGTAGCCGAGAGTGATGCTGCCGAGCCGCCCGTCCGCGAAGCCCCGGACGCCGCGCCACAGGTTCTCGGCGGCGTCCAGCAGCGCCGGGCCGCGTTCCAGCAGCATCTGCCCGGCCTCGGTGGGGACGACCTGGTGGGTGTTCCGGCTGAGCAGCTCGACGCCCAGCTCACGCTCCAGCTCGCGGACCTGGCGGCTGAGGGCGGGCTGGGCGATGTGCAGCCGCTCGGCGGCGCGGGTGAAGTTCCGCTCCTCGGCGACAGCAAGGAAGTAACGCAAGCGACGCAGCTCCGACATGCCCTCATCCTAGGCGCGCCACCATGCCCGGACGGCATGGAGCCTTGGAAAACAGCTCTTTCCGCGGACCCCGGTGCCGCTCCCAGCCATTCACCAGGAATACACGGAACAGAAAAGAACCAGAAAATGAATTCCACGAATCCCCCCGGCACCCCGTCCCTCCCCCACTCCCCCAGGCCCCGCAACGCCCGACCCCTGCGACCACCCCCACCCGAACCAACCCGGACACCCGCCGAGTTGACCCCCCAAGCCCACCCCTGCCACCCCCACCACCACCGCCCGCACCCCACCCCCGACCACCCCCACCGAATTCCCTCCCGCACCTACCCACCCGGACCGGCACATGCAGGCGCCAATCCGGAAGGAATCCCCCATGTGAGCGCAATCACCACGAACCCCGTACGACCACAAAACACCCCCGAATTCCCCACCCCAAGCCCCCACCGCCACACCCGCCCCACCCCGCTCCCACCGCCCCTCCCCCACCCCGGAACCCCGACCCCGCCACCCCTGACCTGCGCCCCCGCCAACCCGCCCGGACACCGGATTTCGTCCCACGGCCAAGGTCCGCTAGAGTAATCCTCGTTGCACCGGGGTGTGGCGCAGCTTGGTAGCGCGCTTCGTTCGGGACGAAGAGGCCGTGGGTTCAAATCCCGCCACCCCGACCCAGGTCAGGGCCCCTGTCGAGATCATCGACAGGGGCCCTGAGTCGTTCCCGGGGCGGCTTTGGGAGAAAATTGGGAGAAGATCTTGAAGGCCGTCTCCCAGTCTCGGCTGGTCAAGGCGGTTTCAGCAGCGCATCGAGCGTCGCCACCGGGGAGCCAGGGGCCAGTTCTCGCCTCGCTTCGAGTGACGCCTGCCACACCTCGGTCAGGTCGGCCATCAGCCGCTGCCGCATCTTCGGCGTGACGTGGGAGTAGCGGGACTGCACCGAGCCGTCCTCGTGGCCGAGCCGCTCGTCCATCAGCTTCGGCGGCGTCCCGAACACCTCCATGATCGACTTGTGGGTGTGCCGTAGCCCGTGCGGAGTGAGCCCCGGCGCGACCGGCAGCCAGCACGCCTCAGCCCGCGCTGCGCGGCTCCCCTGCCGCGTGCTGGTATGCCCGGCCAGGGCTCGGCCAGAGGGTGCGCTCCCTGCGGGGCGCGCTTCGGGTAGGAACCGGTGACGGCAGGCTGAACAGCCAGGAGGCGAACCCGCTGCGCCGCCAGTGCTCGGCCAGCTGGCCAGTGGTGCCGTTGCGGACGTATCCGAGCTCGACGACGGCCACCTGCACGCGCAGGCCGGTTTCCTCCTTCACCGATTCCGGACGGTTGAGAACGTTGGAGACCGTCCCGGGGTAGCCGCAGGCCGACCAACATCGACAGGGCCCTCGACTTTCTCAAAGCCCTTGGCACTCCTGGTGAGTTGATAGCTCTCCCGCACCGAGCGGGGTACCCCTCCTGCACCCCGGCAAGCTCTCAGGCAACGGACATCACCCAGAGCCCCACCGTTCACATCGACCCCGCACTGCCATGGACCGCTGGTCGTATGGTGGCGGCCTTGAACGAGGCGGTGTTAGGGGAGCCCATGGATCGCCGCAGATTTATCACCCTGTCGGGGGCCGCGCTGACAGCCCACATCCACCACTGGGGCATGGCCGAGACTGAACCGCTCCTGCGGGCCCAGGGTGGCAGTCGAGTCAGCAACGAAATGATGGGGCACCTCCAGGGGACCATCGACCGCCTCCGCCATATGGACGCGAGCGGGGGCAGCGGCAGTCTCACCGACCTGGCCCAAGCCCATCTGTCCTTTCTCGTAGGCACCTTGAAGCACGGGACCTATGACGAGCCCACCGGGCGCCTGTTGGCCGGCATCGCTGCTGACACCGCTACCCAACTCGGCTGGTTCCACTTCGACGCTGGCCGGCACGCCGAAGCACAACGTGCCCTGGTCGGTGCCCTTCGGGCCGCATATGCCTCCGCGGACGCCCGTCTCGGAGCAGGCGCCCTGTCCTGCATCGCGATCCATGCCTACTCGACCGGGAACCCCAGAGACGCTGTCAGCGCAACCCGGGCCGCTCGCGAGAAGATCAAGGCCGTCCGCTCACCCGCACTGCACGCCATGCTGCTCACCCGGCAGGCACGCGGGTACGCCAAGCTTGGAGAACGCGAGGCCTGCCTCCGGGCCCTGGGAGACGCAGCGGACCTCGCTGCCGTAGGACCCACTGAAGAAGACCCAGGGTGGCTGTACTGGATCAACGCTGGCGAGATTCTGGGGCAGAGGGCGAGCTGCCACCTCGACCTGGACGACGCGCAGCAGGCTGCCGAGCACTTCGAGCGTGCCCACGCCGCCATGAACCCGCAGGACCTTCGCACACGAGCCCTCTTCGAGACCCGAGCCGCCTCGGCACATCTGCGCAGTGGCGAACGCGAGGCGGGATACGGAGCAGCGGAGCGCGCGATGACGCTGGCCGAGAACATCCAGTCTGCACGCTTGGACGAACACCTCCAGCAGGTGGCCGACGAACTGCAGACACTCAGCTCCGACACCCGGGCCGCCGACCTGCTCGGCCGATCAGATCTGCTGCTCGCGAAGGGAAACCGCGCGTGAACCCGCAGACGCTGGTGCTCTGGGACATCGACCGCACGCTGCTGTACGTCGGCAACACCGACCGTCGCGTCTACCAGGACGCCTTCGCCCAGGTCGTCGGCCGAACAGCCGAACATCTCCCCGCCCGCGGGACCGGCATGACTGTGCCGCTCGCGGTGCAGGAGTTGCTGCGCAGCAACGACGTCCCTACGGCCGAAGTCGCGGAGCTCTCCGCCCAGGTGCTCGCCAGGCTCCCAGAACTGCTGTCCAGCCGACGAGCGGAAATGCTGGCCGAGGGACACCTCATGCCCGGAGCCGAGTCCGCCCTGAAGGCAGTCCGGGATTCACCGGACCTCGTGGCGGCAGTCGTCACCGGCAACCTTCAGCGAAACGCGGAGATCAAGCTGGAGACGTTCGGGCTTACCGGGCTCGTACAAGCAGACATCGGCGGCTATGCATCCGACGACTCCCACCGCCCAGCACTGGTCGCTGTGGCCCAGGACAGGGCGCGCGCCAAACACGGCACAGCCTTCGACCGCCCAAACACCGTGATCATCGGCGACTCCCTCGAAGATGTCCGCACAGGTGCCCAGGGCGGAGCCTCAGTGATCGGAGTCGCCTCCGGCACCACAACGGCCGAGGAACTCCTGGCCGCAGGCGCAGATGCGGCCCTGGACAGCCTTGCCGACCCTCAGCTCCTGCTCCGCACGATCAGAGAGCTGGTCCGTGACAGTACCTCTCAGGCCCAGGAAGGCTGCCACTGAGCGGGAGGCGTCGCCCCGAAGGATGGCCCGTATCGACGCACGACCCAACGTGTTGGATGGGCCAAACAGGCTCCACGAACACTACGCCTGTCCGTCTGAGGGGCGCTGCACCCCAGTGCCGCTTGCGATCTCGGATCGATCGGCGGCCCCACGCTCTGGGGCTACGTCGAAGAACCCCGAGGCGGCTGTACGCAAGACAGCCGAGGAGACCAGCATCACCTGCGAGACCATGGGGCTGGTCGGCATCCGCACCGCCCCCGGGCAGGTCATCCACTACACCAGCAACGACGAGGTGCGGCAGGAATTCTCCATCCTCCTCACGGCTCGGCCCCAGGCCGCCGAACCGACCGCCAGCTCCGAATCAAGCGAAGTGCACTGGCTCGCTCCGGAGGCCGTCAAGGAACTGTCGATGGGCAGGTCGATGAGCCTTGCGGATCAACCACTATCTCGATGACAACGGACTACCGCACCTCGGCTAACACTTCTCATCGTGGCCGTTCCGCGCGACAGCCCGCCAAGGTGCCACGCCGAACGGTGTCGCCAACAACCAGGAGCGACGAAAATTGGGCAGAACCGAGTACCTCAACGACCCCACGGCGCCCAAGGCCAACAGCCTGATCCCCACCAGTAATCTCCTGGTCGTCAACAAGCCGGGAGCGATCCTGCTCCAGCGCCGCCGCGACACCGGCCAGTGGGCATTCCCCGGCGGAGCCCAGGACATCGGTGAGAGCGCCGCCCAGTGCGCGGTGACGCCGAGGGGTTCGTGGCCTACGTCACCACCGAACCCACGCACAAGGTCCGCCTGCGTCGAACCGGCCACCACCGGAAGGCCGAGTGGTCCATCTCCCCCTGGGAGGCTGGAGGGGCCGAGGCCTACCAGCTGACGTTCAAGCTGCCCACCACGTCGAAGACTGGATCAGCGACATCGAGGACGACGAGCGTCAGCGCACTCGGCGCGTCAAGCAGCAATTCCTCCCCGAGATCACGATCTATCGCAACCGACCGGCTGGTGGAGTCGACACCTACCAGCTGCTCTATGACCCGGCTCCGCTTCGCGGCGAGTAGCCACCCGGCTGTGCCCGGCTCAGAGGGGTCGCAGAAGAGGGGTCGATCCGGTGGACCGCGCTCTCAACCAACTGACCGAGCAGGGCTTTCATGTCGTCGTCATCCTCCAGCGCGAGTTGAGCACGCTCGTGGAGTGCTTCCGCGACCCTCGCGAAATGTTCCCTCACCGCAGGCGCCGGCCAGTCGACGGGGAGCCTGCCGAATGCGCGGATGCTGAGCTCACGGCCACTCGCGCCCTGCGCCACAGCGGCCAGGGCAGGTCCACGTGAGCGGAGTTCATGGAGTAGCCACCACTGGTCCCTCGCCTCCATCGGCCGGACGACGAGCGTCCCCCGCTCGGCCGCCGACTCGCCCCACCCATCGAGGACGACTCTGGCACTCCCCTTCTTCGTGGCGAGGAGGAGCTGTCCCTGAGCTCCTCCCCCGCCACCCCACCGTGAGAGGTCCCGCTTTCGCAGATACGGAAACTGTGCGCCCAGAACCTCCGCAGTCGACACCCTGCGGCTGTCGCTGCCAGTGGTACCGGCAACGAAATCCCCAGTACGACTCCCCCCGGCGATGGCCTGGGAGACGTCCCCCAGACTCATTCGACGAGAACCAGCAATAGCGCTGCTGCGGGCGAAGTGCGCGTCAGCGAGGCTCACGGCCGACGTCGCCACCTCAAGACTGGCGCGCGACCTCTCCTCGACAAGAGCAAGCGCCTCAACACAACGGCGACGCTCTGCCATGGGTGGGAACGGGATCCTCATGTCTCCCAGAGCACGGATACTCAAGGTCGGCTGGGCAAAGCCCCGGGCCTCTCTGGAGAACCACTGACGAGCGCTGGGCGACATCATCCAGTAACGGATCCATTCCACCACGCCCTCACCCGGAAGGCTCGGCTCGCATCTGACGACACCGACGGATCGTGCGGCGTTCCACCCTTCCTGGTCCTCTGTGATCAAGGCAGCGTCTCCGACGCGGCCGACCAACACGATCACAAGGTCGCCGACCCTGAGATGTGTCCGCGGGTGGCAGAGGTGGACCTCCGGATGGATATTCACCGGCGTGTTACGGAGCAGCGCTCCGGAACCGATGTCCTGGGCTCGAAGCATCGGCACACCCTTGTCAACGAGGTAGCCGGGCTGGACCACGCCATAGGTCGTTGTGACTCCTGGCACGTCCTTGAGGCGGAGCCAGACTGTCTCGTCCTGAGAGTCGACAGAGTCGACCCTTGAGTCGCTGCGAGGAAGGCGGTGGGAGTCGGTGCTCACCATTGGCTGAGCACCTCTCGGAGTCGCGCGTCGAGTTCCTGGACGCGTTCGGTGCGCCGCAACAGGCGCCAGGTCAACTCCCTGATTTCCTCGTCGTTGTCGCGTTGCTGATCAGTACCCTCCTGGTGCTGCCCCGAAGGGACGTACCGCTCCGGCGTCAGGTCGAACTCCCGGGCCTCGATGTCGGCCCGGGTCGCCGTAGCCCACCAGCCGTGACCAGCCCCATGCTGATCCGGCACAAATGATCCCCAGTCCGGGCTCCGCCATGTCCGCACCACCTCAGCGATCTGAGCGATCGCCGAGTCTGGCAGGATCCGCTGTCCACGGGTGACCTGCTCACCCATGTTTCGCGCATCCACGAACAAGAACTGGCCATGCCGGTCACGCTCCCCTGAACCCCGGACCGTGCCCTTGCCATGACTCAGGATCCACAAGCATGGAGACACCCGGAGATGCGGGAACAGGCCGTCCGGGAGCGTCACCAGGGCGTCGATCACATCCCCCTTGACCAGGTTGGCCGTGATCTCGCGCGCAGCCAACCGGCTGTCCCTGGTGCTGGTGGCCGGCATGAGCACACCTGCCCTACCTCCCGCCCTCAATGATGAGAAGGCAGCCTGCAACCAGGCGAAGTTGGCGTTCGACCTCGCCGGTCGCCCGAATGGCCAGTCCCTGGTCTTGATCTCCGCATCCGACGCCCAATCCTTCTGCCCGAAAGGAGGATTGAGCATCACGACGTCACAGTGGCCTTCTTCGCCCCTGATACCACCGAGGAAGGCATTGATCGGCCCTGCTCCCAGGTCGCCACGAAGGCCGTGCGCGAGCAGGTTCATCCGCCCGATCTGCCAGGCCCCTCGATTGACGTCACGACCGACCAAGGCCCCGTCCTCACCGCCCGTTTCGGCGCGACGGGCGTGGTCCGCCGCAGCCACAAGGAAGCCGGCCGAACCACACGCGGGATCGAAGACCCTCTCGCCGGGCCTGGGGTCGAGCAGGCTCACCACCAGGCTCACCAAGGACCGCGGGGTGAAGTAGTCACCCCCGTCGCCTTCAGCTCGCGAGTACCGTTCGAGCACAAGGTCGAACACCTCGACTGCGTCGCCCCGGAGAGCAGCCACGGCCAGGACCATCGCACGGAGAGCCGCAGTCGTCTCCACCGTGGGATTCATGATGAAGTCCCGCATCTCCCATGCTTCGGTCTCGGCGGTGCTCTCCCCCACCCACTTCCGAAGCGCGGCCTCAAGGACCGTGTCGATGGAAGCCTCTTCGTCCTCGGGCTCAAGTGCCTCGGCCGCGAACAAGTCCCAGGGGCTCCTGGCGTCTCCAGTCGGCTCGATGATCCGCAGGAGGATCATGCGGAGTACGAACTGGTAGGCCGGTTGTGCACCGACGCAGCCGGAGAGAGTATCGACCACGGCCCAGATATCGCTGTGCCGCCGTACCAGGTCCGTCGCGTTCCGATTACGCAGGTCGAGTTCCTGTTCCACCCCGATGTTCATAGGGCCCCCAATGTAGTCGCCACCATCAAGCCAAGAGTCACGCATCCGGCAAAGGCGGCGCCTCCGCCCTGCACCGCCTCAATGTAGGAACCGCCCGCCAGGCGCGCGAGGATCCCGGCGACCAACGCCACGATCGTCGCGAGCAAGGCCACGATGGCCAGCACCATCCCCTTGTATCGCATGATCCCTACCCCTCCCGAGTCACGACTCGGATCGCATCAGATCGCTCAACCGGGGCTTCCGGCGGCATCTCTGAAGCTAGTGACTGCGCATGCGCGCCGCTACAGCACCCAGTTTGGGGTTTGACCATCTGCTATGGTCTGCCCAGTTTTAGCATGATTCATCACCAGGATCCGGTGGCACCGCAAAGGCAAGCGAAGGGCTCAAACCGACCTCGGCTGTCAGTCGGTCTGCGTAGCCTCGTGGTTATGGAGGAATCGCCAGAGGAGTTGCCGTCCGCAGTCGAGCGAGACGGGGCGTGGCAGCGGCTGACCGCATACGCCTATCTCAGCGCGCCGGAGCGGCTTGAGCACCTGGCGATCATGCGGGTCTTCTGCGAGACCCTGCTCACCGACTTGGCCGTGCCAGATGTACTGGACAAACTTGCCGAATCCAGCGGGCCAACGGTGGAGTTGGATGCTGACACCCTAACCACGCGTCTGGACCAGCTGGTGAAGTGGGGCAATCTGCTGCCCAGTACGCACACGGTCAGGGCGTCGAGCATCGCCGACTACCAGCGGGCCCGCTCCCGCTATCAGTTGTCCAAACTGGGTGAGCGGATCCAACGGGACGCCGACGAAGTACTTGCCGGCGCCGATGCCGCTCGTGAGGTGAGCAGCGAGCTTTTGGCGCTGGTCGAGCGAGGGCTGCGGGAGCTGAATGAGCTGGTCCACCGGCCAGGCGGAGCAGAGCCGCAGGATGCCCTTGAGCGGGTCAGTACGATCTTCGTCCAGTTCATCGAGTTCTCCGACTCCGTGCGGGACTTCTACGCCTACCTCGGGCAGGTGCTGGCGCGGTACGACCTGGACAGCGCGGAGTACCAGGGCTTCAAAGAACTGCTGCTGGACTACGTCGAGGCGATCACCGAGGACGTGTCCTTCCGAGCCCCCCGGATCGCCTCTGTGCTCGACCGGTTGTGGCCCCAGCTGCCCGGCCTGCTGAAGAGTCTCGACGCCCACAGCCGTGGTTTGTCGGGCGCTGGTCTGTCGGGAGTCCCGGCCGGTACGGACGGGCAGTTGACGACCAGGGTGCAGCGCAGCCGAGGGCGGGAGATCCAGGACTGGGAGGGGCTCCGCGGCTGGTTCAGCGATGTGGAGGGACACGGGAGCCAGGTCGATCAGCTGCGCGACGCCACCATGCGGGCACTCCAGTCGCTGCTTGCCAACGCGAAGCGGATGCTGAGGTCGGCGTCCGGGGAGATGTCGCGGCGAAAGGACCTGCTTCGCCTGGCCCGATGGTTCGACGAAGCGGCTCCGGACGACGCCCACGACATCGCGGTCGCTGCCTTCGGCCTGTACAGCGCCCGGCACGTGGGCGTTCCTCCAGCCCATGACGAAGTGGTCCCGGCATACACCAGCTGGTGGACGGGGCCGGTGGTGGAGGTACCGGTAGCGCTCAGGGAGCGTGGCAGTCATGCCCAGCGGGGTAGGGCGTCCGCGGTGGAAGACCATTCCGAGCAGAAACGACGACTGCAGCAGGCTGCCCGGGCACAGGCGGACGCCAGACGGGCCGCGGCAGACGAGCTGCGCAGCGCATCTGGCCGCTTCGAACACATTCGACTGACGTCGGCCGCCCTGTCGTTGCTGCTGGAGCTCCTGGCCACCGCCCTGGGCAACGCGCACCTTCAACGCGCCCAGAGCACCGCCACGGAGCACAGACCCGGCTTCACCGTGGAGGCTGCCTCCAGTGAGGACCTGGAGTTGGGCGTGCGCCTCACCGTCCGGCATGTGGAAAACATCGACACGGTACTGCGCTCTGCGGACGGCGATCTGACCCTGGAGAGTCTGGAGCTGTCACTGGTGGGCATAGCCGAACAAACCCCGACCAGCGACGCGAGAGCGAGCGCCTCGTGACGCTACCCTCGGCCCTCGACGTCGCCCTGGCCGCGGAACGCCGTAGTGCCAGTCGGCTGCTCCTTGCACATCCGCTGGTGACCTCACACGGTCCTCACGCTGACCTCTTTCCGCTGATCCGCCGTCATGCCGACTGGCTCACGGTGAGGTTCCAGCAGGTGCTCGGCTATCGACTGCTGGTGGACACCTCCTATGCGCGCCTGTTCAAGGGAGGCTTGGGCGCGGGTGTCGGACACAGGCTGGAGAGGTCCAGCGGTACGCCGTTCACTCCGCGGACCTACGCCTGCCTGGCTCTGGCCCTGTCGGTCCTGGTGACAGCGCCTGAGCAGCTGCTCCTCTCGCAGTTGGTCGCCGATATCAAGGCCGCTGCCGCCGACTCCGGAATCGAGTGGGAGGCCGGCGGCAGAGCGGTCCAGAAGCGGACGCTGGGCGCAGCTCTCCGGCAACTGGTCGACTGGGGTGTGCTCACCGAAACCGAGGGCAGTGTGGCAGCGGTCGAGCAGGACGACAGCGGTGAGGCCTTGATCTCCGTGGACCGGGAGATAGCCCGGGCCGTGGTCGCCGGACCGCTCGCCCAGAGCAGAAGCGGCGCCGATCTCGTGCGGCGATCCGCCGACCCGGGATTCGGCGGAGCACGTACGTACGTGCGGCGGATGCTCGTGGAGACTCCGGTCGTCTACCTGGACGAGCTGAGCGACGCCGAACGCGACTGGCTCCGTACCCGGCAACGCCGCGAAGCCCAGGCGTTCTCCGAACTTCTGGGCCTGGAGACCGAGATTCGCGCGGAGGGCGCCGCGCTGGTGGACCCAGAGGACGACCTGTCGGATCTGCAGCTCCCCGGAAGCGGGACGCTGGCTCAAGCCGCGCTGCTCCTCGTGGAGCGCCTGGTGGAACAACTGCGTCCTGAGAGTCCCGGCCATCCTGCGACCGGTGGTCGCCTGGTCATCGGCGTGCCGATCCCGGAGGGGCTGGTGGACGAGACCCTCGCCGACCTCGTCGCCGTATACGGGCGTCGCAGTAGCTGGAAGCGTGAACTCGTCGATGATCCTGCGGCCTTGCGAGCAGCCGTACTGGATCTGCTCGTTCGGATGCGGCTCGTGGCCCGCGACGGTCGCGTTCGTTCCGAAGGAGCGGGCCTGCCCGAGGGATACGACGGACAGGTACCCGAGGGCCGATCCGTCACCGATGTCGTCGGCGCCAGGACCGGCGGCAGCGGACTGGTGCTGCTGGCCGCTGCCGCCAGGTACGCCACACGCGTGACGGTGCGCAGCGCACCACGACGACCGGCAACCGACAGCAATGTTCAGCAGGAGCTGCCGCTATGACAACCGAGATCAGTTCAGTCGTCCCAGTACAGCGTGCCGCTGAGACGGTCAGTCCGAGGTTTCGGCTCCACCGGGCAGGCATCCACAACGTCTGGCAGTACGACGAGCAGGAGTTCGCCTTCGGAGACGGCCGGCTGTTGCTGCGGGGCAAGAACGGCGCGGGCAAGTCCAAAGCCCTGGAGATGCTGTTGCCGTACCTGCTCGACGGCGACGCTCGTGCCCTCGACGCGACGGGCACCGGCCGGACCACCCTGCTGTGGCTGATGCTGGACGGCTTCGAACAGACCAACCGCCTGGGCTACCTCTGGACCGAGTTCCGTATGCCCGTGGAAGGCGGTGCCCACCGGTATCTCACGCTGGGCGCGGCGATCCGGGCGTCGAAATCAACGAACAAGGCAGTGCCGGCGTTCTTCATCACCCCGCTCCGGGTGGGTGAGGATCTTCAACTGGTCGAAGCGGGAAAGCCGCTACCAGTCGACAAGCTCAAGGAGCGGATCGGCACGGCGAACGTCACCGAGCGGCCCGTCGAGCACCGGGCCCGCGTGGCCCGCGAGCTGTTTGGAATCACCGACGCGACCCGCTTCCGCAACCTCACCCAGCTCCTCCATCGGCTGCGTCGGCCGACTGTCGGAGACCGGATCGAATCCGGTGGCCTGGTGGCGCTGTTGAGCGAGACACTGCCCGGTCTGGACGACGAGGTCGTGGACAAGGTGGCCCGCAACCTCCACGATCTGGACGCCGTCCGCAGTGAGCTGGGGCGGCTTGAGGCCACCGACAAGGCGCTGCGTACCTTCCTCGTGGACTACCGCAGCTATCTCACCGGGGTCCTGCGCAGGACAGCCGGTGGTGTTGGCCATGAGCTGGGCCTGCTGGCAGAGAAGCGTAGGCAAGCAGGAGACGCCGCGAAGGAAGTCACCCTGCTGCGGACGGCAGAAGCCGAGGCCGAGGAAACACTGTCGGCAATCTCAGACGAGCTCGAAGCAGCCCGGAGCGAACTCGGTGCTTTGCAAGCCAGCGACAGCTATCGCAGTGTGCAGGAATTGTCGGAGCGCCGCGCGACTGTTCAGGCTCTACACAGCGCAGCGATCGCGACTCACTCGGCCTTGCTGACTGCCCACGGAGCCGAGCAGGGAGCGGCCGGACGGCTGTCCGACGATATCGGAAGGCTGGCGGAACGCCTCGGAGAGCTGGCTACCGAGCACAGGGAACTGCGATCGGAAGCCGAGAAAGCTGGTCTCGCCACTGCCCACCTCGGCGAGGCCGTAGCTCCGCAGCAGGTCGAGCTCGCCGGTCTGCGACACATCAACGTGCCGGACCCCGATGACAGTCCGCACACCGTACGGCACGACCGTGTCATCTCGGCCGACGCAGCCGCGACAGCAGGCGCGCTGGATTCCTGGCGCCAGCAGTTGGAGTCGGCCCAAGCCGTAGCCAGGAACCGCACGCGCGCGGTCGGTGAAGTGCAGCACCTTTCCGAACTGGCACAACACGCGCTCACCGAGGCAGACGGCATGGACGCCGAACGGGAGCGGTTGGAGCAGGATCTGGAAGAGGCCGTGGGACAGCTGGAGACAGCCCGCAATCGGATTGTCACCGAGAGTACCTCATACGCTGGGGACGTCGCAGGATGGGTGCGGCGCCTGGCCACCATTCTTGCGGCCGACTGTCCCGACCTCGCTCCCGTTCTGGCTGTGACCGTCACCGGGGACGCGCCTGGCGCCCCCTTCTCCGAGGGAATGCTTCCCGCTGACGTCGACCTGGAAGCAGCGGAAGCCGCTCACGTCGTCCTCGCCCCCTACAGTGGACAGTTGTCCGCCCGTCGCGACCACGTCGCCCTCGTGGTCGCTCAGCTCAAAGGCGCTCTCGATGGCCTGGAGAATCAGCGACAGGAGTGGCAGCAGCGGACCGATCCCGAGCCCCCGCCCCCTTCTCACCGGGCTGCCGATCGCCTTCCGGGAACAGGAGCCCCCTTCTATCAGTTGGTGGACTTCGCGGAGAACCTCACCGTTGAACAGCGGGCCAATCTCGAAGCGGCACTGCAGGCCGGCGGTCTTCTGGACGCGTGGGTCGGCGCCGACGGCAGTGTTCTCGACCCACGCACACTCGATACCCTGCTCGACCCACGCACAGCAGTGCTGGACGGACCCACTCTGGCAACCGTGCTGCACCCGGTGGAGGCGCCGAACGCCGGTATCGGCCCAGAGCGGATCCAGCGGCTCCTGTCATCCATCGCCCTGGACTCAGGTGCGGGCACCAATGCCACCAGTGCAGTCCATCTGGACGGCAGCTGGCGCCTGGGCGCGCTCACCGGGCGGAGCCTCAAGCCCACCGCCGAGTTCGTGGGTGCATCAGTACGTGCCGAGACAAGGCGCCGAAAGTTGGCCGAACTGGCGGCGCAGTTGGAGGGCACCAACCAGCAGCTCACCGAAGCACAGAAGGAGCTGGGTCACCTCAATGCTCAGCGCTCCGCTGTGAACGATGCGCTCCGGCGGTTCCCACCGTCCCGGCGGCTGTCCAACGCCTGGGGCGAGACGACCGGCAGGGAGGCCACCGTGCGGGATCTGACCGGCAAGGCGTCGACAGCCGCCCGCAGGGCAGACGAGGCACGCACCAGCGCCGTGAAGGCGCGCACTGCGGCCGAGGCCTCCGCGACTGCCCACGACCTGACCACGGACGAGGAGACCCTGGCACGTATCGCCGGCGCACTGAGCACGCTGCACGGCGGCCTCGTGCGGCTGGCCAAAGCCGTCCAACGCACAGGCAGCGCACTCGGCAGCGGTCAGTCGGCTCGCCTGACGTACGACAAGGCGCATCAGGCCCGTGTGCAGGCGGAGACGGACTACCAGGCCCGGCTCGAAACCCTCCGCCCCGCTCGTGCGCAGCTGGCCACGCTGGAGGAGACCATCGGTTCCGCAGAGAGCGAGATCCTGGCCCGCGAGGAAGCCGCCAAGGCCCGGATCACGACCGGGACCACTGCCCTACCGGGGGCACAGCGCACGATGGACCGCTCGCGGGAGAACCGGATTCGCAGCGTGGGAGCGGAGGAGCGGTGCCGTGAGGACCTGGCCCGTCAGGAGTCCGCAGTCATCAAGGCCGGCAATGCCCTGCACCGGGCGCTGGGCCGGCCGGAGGTCCTCCGAGGCGCAGGGCTGGACGGAGCAGCGTTGCCGGACAACACCACGGATGTACCAACGCCCGACGTCCGCAACAGAATCCGGATGCTCCGAGAACTGGCTGAGGCTGTCCGCGCACAACTCGTCGACCGGCCCGACGACATGTCCGACAACACGCTCATCAAGCGCCATACCGCCCTGCGCGACGCACTCGCAGGCGGCTTCGACGCACAACTGGACGAGCACGACGGGATCAAGGTCTGCCGGCTCCTCGACGACCACGGCTCGCACGACGTCGCCCTCGTCGGAGAGCGCATCGCCGTGCAAGCGGCCGAAGCACGCGGGCGGCTGACCCAACGCGAAAGCGAGGTGTTCCAGCGGTTCCTCACCGGCGAACTCGGCGACCACCTGTCCGCCCAGGTCATCACCGCCGCCAACCTGGTCGCTGCCCTCAACGACACACTCAGGACCGTCCGGACCTCGCACGGCCTGGGCGTCGAACTGGTGTGGAAACTGAATGACGACGTGGACGCCGACGTGCGCGCCGCCGTCGACCTCCTGCGGAGCTCCTCGGGACTCCGCACCCGCGAACAGACCGAGCAGCTCCGTGACGTGCTGCAACGACGGATCGAAGACGCCCGCCGAGCCGAGCCCTCAGCCGGCTATGCCGCGCACCTGCGGACGGCCCTGGACTACCGGGACTGGTTCCGGTTCCACACCTTCGTGGTCGAGGACGCTCACCCGGGGCGCAAGCGGCGGCTGACCAGCCGTACCGGTCTCAGCCAGGGCGAACAGCGCGTACTCTCCTACCTCATCCTGTTTGCCGCAGCCGCGTCCCACTTCACCACCCTCGGTGAATCCGCACCGCACGCACCGAGGTTGATCCTCCTCGACGACGCCTTCGCCAAGGTGGACGAACCCACCCACGGGGGGCTCGGCCGTATCCTCGTCGACCTCGACCTCGATTTCGTGCTGACCAGCGAGCGGCTCATGGGCAACTGGCCCGAGGTGCCCTCGCTGCACATCTACGAGTGCCTGCGCGATCCCCACGTACGCGGTGTGGCGACCCTGCACTACACGTGGAACGGCCGCAACCGGCGTCTGGTGTCGGTATGAGCACGCTGCCCCCCGACACACAGGCATGGCTGGCCGGTCCCGGCCTCCAACGGCTCTGGCAGGGCCTGCGCAAGCGGCTGGAAGGCAACGGACTCCAAGCGACTGGATCGCTGAGACTGACGGGCCTCAACGCGGCCGAGCGGACCGCATTGTCGCAGCTCCTGGGCAGACCACTGACAGGGACGAGCGTGACCGTGAGGCTTGACGACCTGGATGCCCGGTTGCGCGCTTCCGCTGCCGAGGTTGGGTTGGTCCTCACTGTCCAGGGACTCGGGCCGCCACTCACTGACCGTCGTGCAGTCCGGGCAGACGCCGAAGCCCGGCGCGACCAGGTGTGGTCGGCCGTCTCCGACGCGCTGAACGCGTCCCCCCTGGCAGGGGCGGCCTGGGCCGACCAGTGGTACGAGGGACTCCGACGCGCAGGCGTCCCCCGAGGGGTGCAACCTGATGCCGCACTGCGCAGTCTGCTCCAGGCAGTTGAGATCCTTGCCCGGGTGCTCGGCCCGGCCGGAACGGTTGTGCGCGGAAGGGGCGAGATCGCCACGGCAGCGACCGGTTCAGCACACGGTCTGGACGACGGCACCTGGCTCGCCCGGCTCGTCCAGCGAGGGATCGCCCTCGCCCACGGGGCCGAGTTCCCGGAGAATGCTGCTGGCCGACGCGCTCTGTGGCGGCTGGTCGGTGTCGCGCCGGACGAGGTTTCCAGTACGGTTCTCGTCCTCGGCCTGCGCCCAAGAAGCGTCGGCTGGCGTGAACGAGCCCTACGCGACCGAGCTGACAACCATGCCGAGACACACCTCACCCTGCGCGATCTGCGCGACCTGGAGCTGCCGCTGGTGCCCGGCACCCTCATCCGCATCTGCGAAAACCCTCGGGTGCTGGAAGCCGCCGCCGACGCTGCCTGCACGCAACCGCTGGTCTGCACGTCCGGCAGCGCCTCAACAGCGGTCCTCACCCTGCTCGACGCTCTCGCCGCCACCGGCTGCAGCTTCGCCTACCACGGCGATTTCGACTGGCCCGGAATCGCTTTGGCCAACCGAATCATGCACCGCTACGACGCGGCCCCGTGGCGCCTGCAGGCAGAGGACTATGAGCGCCTCGCCGCCAACACCCAGGCCCAGGGGATCCCACACCTGCCACTATCGGGCCTCCCAGTCGAGGCCGACTGGGACTCCGACCTCACACCCGCGATGGAGGCCCTGAGCATCGCCCTCCACGAAGAAGCCACCCTGGACTCGCTGGTGAACGACTTGCGCTGACCGCTCCCCCACTCTCAATCGACCATTCCGCGTCCAGGCGCAGGCGGCGGGGCCGACTCACCAGCCGTCCAACTCTCGCGCCAGGCACCGACGACGAGCACCGTGGTGAAGTACCACTGCAGGAACCGCAGATGGACCCCAGGTCAGGTCGTCGCGTCCCAGCGTCCCAGCGTCCCAGCAAGCCGGGGAGCCAGCGCTTGAGCGGCGGTCAGTCGTCGTCGCCGTCGTCCACCGGTTCGGTGGTGGGGTAGCCGTCCTCGGTGACGACCGCCTTGCCTGTGGCCTTCTCGATGGCCTCGACCAGGGCCCGCTGTCGGGCGTCGAAGAAGCCCGCAAAGTCGTCCTTGGCAAGCAGTGCCGGATCAGCCAGGTGGGTGCGGATGTGGTCGGCGACCTTGTCCGCCTCCACTTCTGCGTTCCTGGCGAGTCTGGGGAGGTACGAGGAGGGTGCGATCCCGCCGATGATCCGGTTGGTACGTCCGGTCAGCGGGGTCTTGTTGACGATCGAGTTGTACCTGCCTCGGGCGATGTTCTCGCGCTCGCACCAGGCCTGCGGGAAGATGTGATGGATGTCCACGGCCTCCGCGAAGTACTCGGTGATCTCGGTCTTCTCCCCGGTGCGCCAGTCGACGGCGCCTTCCTTCATCAGCAGGGCGTAGATCCCCTTGTAGGCAGCGCTGTTGCGTGTGCGCAGCGTCAGAAGGCGGCGCTCGCTGAACCGGGAGTCCTGGATGGTGCGGGGTTCGGGTCCGGTGCCGCGCACCCAGCTGACGGTTTCGGGAAGGTCGTGGCTGAACCTGGTCTCCGTCGAGCCGCCGTACAACTCTCCGAACACGCCGCACCAGTACCAGCGGGCGAGCTTCTGCTGTGCACCGGCCGGTTCGGCATGCTCGCCCAGCATGCTGAGGATCGCGGCCAGCGGGATCAGTTGTGTGCCGTAGGGCAGGAACTTGGTGTCGAAGAGGTACTGCTGCCGAAGGAACTTGGCGGCGTCCTTGAAGCCCTGCACGACCAGCGGAGCGAAGCGGCGGTAGTCGTCCAGGCTCAGTTCCAGCATGTCCTTGCGCTTGCAGCCGATCCGGGGCAGGCGCTCCTCGTCGATCCCGACGGTGACCGCCTCGGCTCGCCGGGCGGCCGTCGCCATCAGCGTGACGGCTTGCAGGAAGTCGGTGTTGGACACCTCCTTGAGGACGCGATACTCAGGCGCCTTCCAGGCGGCCCGGACCTTACCGTCCCAGTGGCCGCGCAGGTCGAACTCATCAGCGGCGTACGTGGCGGTGAGCAGCTCGAATACGGTCAGGGTGACGCCGCCGGTGTTGACCTTCTCAAAGACCTGGCAGACGGCCTGACGCTCGGTCTGCCTCCCGAGTTCGATCACCGGAACCTGGTAGAGCTCGAACGCGCGGATGAAGGCCTCCTCGAAGTCCCGCCACCACTTGCGGCCGTCCTCACCCCGCGCCTTCCAGTAGTCCTCGTAGCCGTAACTCCACTCGCGGTTGTCGAAGAGCTGCGAGAGCGGGAAGAGCCGGGCCGCGTACTCCTTCTCCGGTGTCGAGCAGTCCTCGACGGCCTCGCCTCGGAAGCTGCGAACCACCCGGTCCGCCGGCAGCAGGCGTATGGCGTCCTCACGGTCGACGTGGGGATCGAGGGCCTTGACCATGTCGACGTAGAACCAGCCGGAGATCCGCTGCCTGCGCTGGTTCTGGGTCTCGACCGGCTTGCCGAGCACGAGCGACTGGAAGAGCGAGGTCATCCGCTGCTGGCCGTCGAGTATCAGGGTGTCCGGTTCGGTGCCCGCAGGCGGATTGGCACCCTCCACCGGACGGTACTTGAAACGGACGTCACCGCCAGTCTGCAACAGCATCAGCGTGCCGACCGGGTAGCCGCGGGAGATCGAGGCGAGCAGGCCGATGATGCTCTGGTCGGGCCACACCCAGCCGCGTTGGAACTCCGGGAGCTGCGCTTCGCCCTCTTCCACCTGTCGGAGCAGTTTGACCAGCTGGATCTTGTCGATCCCGAACGCTTGCTCCGTCACGGCGCGTCTCCCCCTCGGTACTGAACGCTGCTGAGCAGCATATCGGCCACCCCGGTCAACTCGCCCTGAATCAGACGTTCGGGGTTCGACGCGGCGGTCCACATAGCAGATCAGCTGCGGCCTGGCAGGCAGCACATGGGAGCGGGTCGAGCCGTTGGTCGTCGCACGTCTTGCGGCTGTCGACCTGCCGGTCAGTGTCTACGACCCCGGATGGCGGCAACATCCAGCAGACCACCTGAGCGAGTGACCGTCAGCACAACTCTCATCAGTGCCAGCGCGTCTGTCCCGCAACGGCACGACCGGTCCGCGCGGCGCTGCGCAGCACGCGCAGGGGGCCGTCGATAAGTTGGTCAGCGTCATGGTCCGGATCGTCGCCCATGGCGATCATCCAGGCCCGGACCCGGGAGACGGCAACAGCTCGCTGGTCCGGGCTGAGGGTGAGTGCGTTCTCCACGTTGGGCAGGGCAGCAAGCACCTGTTCGGAGCTCAGCAGGAAGTCACCGAACCAGCCTGGGAGTCGCAGGGTCGCGTTGGGGCCGAGCGCATAGGCCAGGGCCGCCATTGGGTCTCCCTTGCGGGCACTGGCGCAGAACAGGTCCTTTCCCTCGGTCTTCGGGAACAGCTCCATGACCGCATCCTTCATCTCCTCGACCACATCCGAGTCGATCCGGCTGTTGTCGATGAAGTCCCTGAAGCGAAGGGCGGAGGCGGTCGGTTCGGGTTCGCGCTGACCGGAATGGTCGAAGAACTCCTCGGTCCCGCTTTCCTCCTTCCACCAGTCCAGCTCAGAGCGGAAGTTGGGCATGAGGCAACCCACAGCCGGGAGACGGGGGAAGTCCTTGCGGATGCGTGCGACCTCACTGTCCTGCACCGCACCCACGATCCAGAATCCGGTAGCGCTCACTCGTTACCTCCGCTTGGAAGCATGGACTCGTGCTCACCGCTCGCGGACCAGCCGACGATATCGACCTGTCTGGGGCAGCAGGAGCCAGCGAAGTGGAACGGTATCGCGAAAATTCTCGTGCCCCTGCCGAAACACACTCGGACCAGCTCTGGCGCAGAGGCCCCCGGTCTCTGCGCACAGTTTCCTATCTCTGCCACACCTGGCGGGCTCGGGGTCGGCTTCTGCCGAGCTTTGTGTGACTCCTGCCACTGCTTGGTGAGCGCGGCCCGGGCAGGAGGCAGCGGGCGGCAGCGCTACGTGCCACCGGCCGCCACTCCGGCCCCGGCCTGCTCGCGTCGGGTGTCAGACGTGGGCGGGGTGACGGTCCTCGGTTGGGGAGGCCTGGGCGAAGAAGGACGCGGCGTTTCGCAGCGCGTCGGTGTCGGTGAGGACCTGGCCCGGGGCGTTGCCGTAGCCGAGCAGCGAGCCGCCCCAGTGCATGCCCATGTAGTCGGCGGTGTTCCGCAGAGTCCCGACCAGCGGATCCGCCAGCGCCTGGTCGTCGGACGAGAACGCGCTGACCGCCCACATCGTCTTTCCACCCATCCGCGGCTTGAAGTCGACCCCTGGGATCCGCATCCAGCCGGACCAGTGGTCCAAATAGAGCTTGGCGCTCGCCGACAGGCTGTACCAGTAGAGCGGCGACGCGATCACGAGGTCGGTGGCGGCCAGCGTCGCCTCAAGCAGCACACCGGCGTCGCCGACCGGGTCCGGATAGAGGCCGGGGCCGTCGTGGCGTATGTCCTCGAACGCGGGCAGGGGCATGTCGCTCAACCGCAGCCAGCGCTGCTCCACGTCGTCGGGCAGACCTGCCGCCGCGCTCCTCGCGAGCGCCTCGGTGTTTCCATCCTGGCGGGTGCTCGCCAGGAGGAAGAGGAACTTCCGTCCGCTCGGCTCGTGGGATTCAAGCATGGCTCTCACATCTCCTCATGGTTGTTGCTCTTGGATAGAAGACCGGCCGGCGCCAGGGTGTTCCCGTTCGTGCAGTCGTACCAGTCCACGGCTCCGGCGCAGCCGACCGGCCGGGCGACCGCCGTCAGTGCCGACCGGACCGGCGGCATGTCCTGCACCGTCCAGTTCCCCAGCGCGTGCCGGGTGTCGTGCAACAGCTCGGCCCGCACCGCGGACGGCTCGCCGGGGTGCACCAGCACCTGGTGCGGCGGCGTGGTCAGCGGTAGGCCTGCCGCCTTCATGACCGCCTGTTTCCGGGTCCATGCCCGTATGAAGGCCGTGTCGCGTGCCTCGCCGGACAGGGCCCGCACCTGACGCTGCTCCTGCGGTGCCAGACACCGGTCGACCAGTCCCTCGGTGTCGAAACCGCGGACGTGTTCGAGATCCACCCCGATGGGGTCGCCCACGGTCAGTCCGAGCACCCACAGGTCCTCGGACCTGGCGACACTCAGGCGGACACGCGGCAGCGACGACGCGACCACCAGCTGCGAGTGGTTACCGCTGTCCGGCGCGGACCCACCCCGGCCGAACAGGATCCCTCGGGGGCCTGTGCCCAGGTAGCCCGCCAGTACTCTGCGCACCGCAGCCCAGGCGGTGACGTAGCGGCGTCGATCCTCAGGGCTGAAGAACTTCACACTCCGGTTCTTCTCGTACGCGGAGAGCAACTCCAGATCCTGGTCCGGCTCGGACAGGTGCCCGTCGCCGACCCACACGTGCGCCTCTCCCCGCCCGGGAAGGGCGTGGGCGCTCACCACGGCATCAGCCGCTACCGCGCACGCTGCGGCGGACGGCCGCGAGCGCGTCGTCCACGGCGGCGGGGTCGGTGCCGCCGCCCTGGGCCATGTCGTCCTTGCCGCCACCGCCGCCGCCGAGGGCCTTGGCCGCGGTGCGGACCAGTGCCCCGGCCTTGATGCCGCGCTCGCGGGCCGCCTCGTTCGTGGCGATCACCGTCAGCGGACGCCCGCCGGTCACACCGAACAGCGCCACCACCGACGGCCGATCACCCGTGATCCGCTGACGGACGTCCAGCACCAGCTTGCGCAGGTCCTCGGCCGAGGTGCCGTCCGGCACCCGGGCCGCCACCAACGCGATACCGGCCACATCCCGCGCCTGCCCGGCCAGCCCGGCCGCGGCCTGCAGCACCTTCTCCGCACGGAACCGCTCGATCTCCTTCTCGGCCTCCTTGA
>Ga0302314_10006263_pt1 | contig 21607 bp, 26 predicted proteins | sample III_Palsa_N2_3_FD_200533 | JGI IMG/M metagenome (GOLD analysis project Ga0302314, IMG submission 200533) | Peat permafrost microbial communities from Stordalen Mire near Abisko, Sweden - III_Palsa_N2_3 | ecosystem: Environmental > Terrestrial > Soil > Palsa > Peat permafrost | place: Sweden...
TTCGGGGGGGGGGTGGGGGTGGAGCGGCCACCCCACCCGTCCCGACCTTCGGTCGGTCCACCCTCCCCATCAAGGGGAGGGAGGCCGTGAAATTCGTCAGCGCCGAAGAAAGCCGTCGATACCCGCGCGGGCGTTTTCGAAGCCGAGGTTCTCCACCATCACCTCATTGGCGATGGCGTAGGCCTCGGCGAGCGGGGCCTCGATCTGCCGGCCGAACGCCGCCTTGCCGAGCGCCATGGCGTCCGACGCCTTGGCGGCGATGGCGGTCGCGGTCTCGTCCACGACCCGGTCCAGCTCCGCCGCCGGCACGGCGCGGTTGATCAGCCCAAGCGCAGCCGCCTCCTCCGCCCCGACGAACTTGCCGGTCAGCAGCAGCTCCGCGGCCGCCTTTCGCCCGACCGCCCGCGCCAACGCCACGCCCGGCGTCGAACAGAAGAGGCCCAGGTTGATCCCCGAGACGGCGAAGCGCGCCGTCTCGGCCGCGAAGGCCAGGTCGCAGCTGGCGACGAGCTGACAGCCGGCGGCCACCGCCGCGCCCTGCACCCGGGCGATCACCGGCGCGCGGCACGCGCCGATCGCCATCATTAGCGCCGAGCACTCTTCGAACAGCGCCCGGTGGACCTCTGGATCGTTGGTCGCCCTCAGTTCGGCGAGGTCGTGGCCGGCGCAGAACAGCTTACCCGCCGCCGACAGCACGATCACCCGCACCGCCGCATCGGCTTCAGCGTCTGCGATCGCCGCCGACAGCGCGCGCATCATCGCCCGCGAGAGCACATTGGCGCGGCCCGGATCGTTCAGCGTCAGGCGGGCGACGGCACCATCGACCGCCGCGATGACCAGAGGCTCGGACATGGACGCGAACCTGCCCCGTTCCGATGGCGGCGACAAGCACTACGCCGGCGCCGGCCGCACGCCCTTCAGCCACAACTTGGCCGCCTCAAGGTGGATCGCCGCCACCACCTTCAGGCTCAGGAACGGGTAGCGGATGAGAGCAGCGAGAAGTTCGCGATCGCCGAGCGGGCGTCGCTCACCGGCGAAGGCGGCGGTGAGCACCATCCGGCCGGAGGCGTCCAGCGCCGTGACGCCGGTATGGATTCTAGCCCCCGGCGCGGAGAGCGCGAACTCATAGGTCATCTCCATGCCTAGGAACGGCGACACCCGAAAAGACTTGGCGCAGGCTTGGCGGACAACGCCATTCGGCCCGGGCGCGGCCGCGAGGGCGTAGGCGTGCCGCTCGCCGAAGGTATTGTGGACCTCATAGATCACCGCCGCCAGCGCCCCGGCGCGGTCATGGCAATAGTAGATGCTGAGCGGGTTGAAGACGTGGCCGAGCACGCGCGGCATGGCCAGCAGCAGGATCCGGCCGCCATCGAAGGCGATCCCGGCCTCGGCCAGGGTCTCCTCCGCCCAGGCCCGCAGGCCCCCGCGCTTGCCCGCGCCGTGGTCGGCGTCGTGGTGGCTGAACAGGTTCGCGCGGCCCACGGAAAACAGGCGCAGGCGGCGGCCGACGGCGTCGACCTCGTCGAGATCGAGCAGCAGCTGGAAGACGTCGTAGCTGAGGCTATGGGCCTTCGGCCCCAGCCGTCGGTGGCTTACCCGCCCGACATAGAGGGCCGAATTCATCACGCGGCCTGGGCCAGGGTCAGCGCCTCGGCCGCCGTCTCGCCCAGGGTGATACGCCCGGACTCTTCGTCGACCGTCCACGGCCGTTTCACACCGCCCAGCGCCTCGGCCACGGCTAGGCCCGATTGCAGGCCGTCCTCGTGAAAGCCGGCCCCGAAATAGGACCCGCACCACCAGACGCCGCCGGCGCCCTGCAGCGACCAAAGCTCTTCCTGGGCGCGCAGCGCCGCGGCGTCGAACAGCGGATGCTCATAGACCTCGGTGCGGATCGTCCGCGCCGGATCGGGTTCGTGTACGGGATTGAGGGTGACGAACAGCGGCGAGGCGGCTGGCAGGCCCTGCAGGCGGTTCATCCAATAGGTGACGCACAACCCCTCGTCGCCGGCGCGACCGATGTAGTTCCACGCCGACCAGGTCTTGCGACGCCGGGGCATCAGGGCCGGATCGGTGTGGAGCACCGCCCGGTTGACGCTGTAGCGGAAGGCCGAGAGCAGCGCGGCCTCCCGCGGGCTTGGATCGTCGAGCATGGCCAGGCCCTCGTCGGCATGGGCGGCGATGACCACGTGATCGAAGCGGCGCACGGACCCGGTCTCATCCCGCACCCGCACCCCGCCGGCGACGCGCGTCACATTCGTGACCGCCGCGCCCAGGCGGATCTTGTCGGCATAGGCTTCGGTAAGCTTCTGAACATAGGCTTGGCTGCCGCCTTCCACCGTGCGCCAGGCCGGCCGACCCAGGATCTTCAGGAGCCCATGGTTCTCGCAGAAACGGATGAAGGCCGTGGCCGGATAGGCGCGGATGTCCTCGACGCTGGCTGACCAGATCGCTGCCGCCTGGGGCAGCAGGTGATCGTCCTGGAAGGCGGCGCCATAACCCTCACGGTCCAGATAGTCGCCCAGGCTGACCATGCCGGTGTGCAGGGCGCAGGCGTGCAGCGGCGCCTCCCGGTAGAACCGCACCAGGTCGGCCAACATCCACCAGAAACGCGGCCGCGCCAGGTTGCGCCATTGCGCGAACAGCGCCGGCAGGCTGTCGCCGCCGTATTCGATGCGGCCGCCGTCCAGACTGACGCTGAAGCCCATGTTCGACGGCTTGGTGGCTACGCCCAGATGATCGAACAGGGCCACCAGATTGGGATAGTTGGCCTCGTTGTAGACGATGAAACCCATGTCGACCGCCAGGGGTGAGTTCGGTCCGGGGGCCTCGACCGTGTGGCTGTGACCGCCCAGGCGGGGCCGGGCCTCGTAGAGCGTCACCTTGTGGCGCTGGCTGAGCAGCCAGGCGGCCGACATGCCCGAAATCCCCGCCCCGACGACAGCAATGTCGAGTGGTGCGTCTTCAAGGTCGAGCACGGTGATCCCTCGGAGCGCTGGCGCCGGCTCTTGCGCCGACCTAACCTCTACGGTGGCGGGCGGTCGCCGGATCACCCATCGCTCGCGCGTGATCCAATCGCGCTTTGATGGCGTAGAAGGCTCGATGTATGTGCGCGCCATGGAAACCACGGCCCCGAACTTCGCCGTCTGGCGCCGCCCAGGCGCCCCGGCGCGCCCGCGCGTCGTGACGGTGGGCCCCGACCTGTCGGCGCTGATCGTCGCCATCGCCGAACGCGGCGACCGCGAGGCCTTCGCCAGCCTGTTCAATCACTTCGCGCCGCGGGTGAAGGGCTATCTCACCCGGCTTGGAACCACGCCCGAGGCCGCCGAGGAGCTGGCGCAGGAGACCCTGCTCACCGTCTGGCGCCGCGCGGCCGCCTTCGACCCCGCCAGAGCCGCCGCCTCCACCTGGATCTTCGCCATCGCCCGCAACCTGCGCATCGACCTCGCCCGCCGCGAGCGCCGCCCCTTGCCCGGTGAACAGCCGGCGCCGGAGGAGACCCCTCGGCCGGACGCCGAGCTCGAGGCCGCCCAGGACGAGCGCCGCGTCGCTGCCGCCTTGGCCGCCCTCCCCGCCGAACAGGCGCAGGCCGTGCGGCTGGCCTTTTTCTCCGACAAGCCGCATGCGCAGATCGCGCTTGACCTTTCCCTGCCGCTCGGCACCGTCAAATCGCGCATTCGCCTGGCCATGGCCCGGCTGCGCATCCTGCTGGAGGAGGCCGGATGAGCCCCAGCCATCACCCGTCCGAACACCACCTTGTGGAACACGCCGCCGGCCGCCTCGCGCCCGGCCAGGACCTCGTCGTCGCCGCCCATGTGGCCAACTGCGAGATCTGCCGGGCCGAGGTGCGCCTGGGCGAAACGGTCGGCGGCGCCTTGCTCGACGCCTTGCCACCCGAGGCCATGGCGCCGGACGCCCTCGCCCGCGCCCTGGCCCGCATCGAGCGTCCGATCCCGGCCGCGCCGCCCCTGCCCGCCGGGGTCACACCGGCCGACTGGGTCAGCTTTGACTCGCCGGCGGTGGACGCCGCCTGGCGCCGCCGGCGCTGGGCCGCGCCCGGCGTCTGGGTTGCGCCCGTGTTCCGCGGGCCGGGCCGCGCCCGCACCTATCTGCTGCGGGTGGCCGCCGGCATGGCCGTCCCCTACCACCGCCATGACGGCCACGAGCTGGTCACCGTGCTCAAGGGCGCCTACGACGACCGCGGCGACCTCCACCGTCCGGGCGACTTCGCGGACAACGACGACGCCGTCGAGCACCGTCCGACCGTGACCGGCGAGGACGAATGCGTCTGCCTGATCTGCGCCGATGCGCCCCTCGTCGCCCTCGACTGGGTGGGCAAGGTCTTCCAGCCGTTCGTGCGGATCTGAGGGCGGCGGCTCAGCGCTGGCGCACCTGCAAAATCAGGAACCACACTGGGTTCCTACCCCCTACCGTCGTCTCGCGATCGGCTTTTGAGTCTACAGTCTGATCCGACGAGACCTAGGGAGATCCGCCATGCGCTTCGACACCAGCCGCGCGCTCATCGTATATTCCGGGGCGCTCACCGCCGCCCTTTGCTGGATGATCCTTACAGGCGCCGCCCCGCCCTCCGCCGCCAGGTTCAACGTCATCGACGTCAACAGGATCAACGTGCGCGAAGCGGACGGGACCATTCGAATGGTCATCGCCTCGCGAGACCACTTTCCGGGCATCATCTACCACAACCGCGAACGACCCCATCCGGATCGCTCCGACACCGCCGGCATGCTCTTCTTCAATGACGAGGGCACCGAAAACGGCGGCCTGGTCTTCGGCGGCGCCAAGGCTGGCGGCAAGGTCGCCAATTTCGGCCATCTCAGCTTCGACCAATATGATCAGGATCAGGTCATAAATCTCGAACAGACGGAGCAGGACGGTGAGCGATCTGGCGGCCTGACGATCGCCGACTATCCCGACACACCGCTGGACTTTGAGCTCGCCGACCGACTCCAGAAGCTCGCGCCCGCCGAGCGCGAGGCGGAGATCGCAAGGCTGCGGGATAGCGGCGCTTTCGGCCGCCCGCGCCTGTTCATCGGCAAGTCGAGGGATCGCGATGCTACCTTGGCGCTGCGAGACGGCATGGGTCGTGTACGGCTGCGACTGCGCGTAACCCAAGCAGGTACGGCCGTGATCGAGTTTCTCGACGCCGCCGGCAAAGTCGTCAGGACCGAAACCCCGCCACCGTCGGCAAGCTGAACGCTCCTCAGCCTACGCTACTGCGCGTCGAGCTTGGCCTTGAGCGCCGCCGCTTGTTGCTTGGCGTCGGCCAGTTGCGCGGGCGTCAGGTGCGAGGCGACGGAGTCGCGGGCCAACGCGGTGTCATCGGCGCCGCCACCGGCGGCGGCTTCCGCCACGGCCACGTCCAGCCAGACATAGGCCTGCACATAATCCTGGGCGACACCCTTGCCGAGGGCGTAGGCCGAGCCGACCTTGGCCTGGGCGTCCGTATCCCCCTTCTCGGCGACCTTGCGGTACCAGTAGAACGCCTGGGCCGGGTCCTTGGGAACACCCTGCCCCTCGTCGTACATCTTCGCCAAGAGGCCTCCGGCCACCTTGTCGCCTTGCTCAGCCGCCTTTCGGTACCAGAACACGGCCTTTCCATAGTCCCGCGGCACGCCGTACCCAGCCGCGTACAGATTGCCGAGGTTATTCTGCGCCCAAGCAAGCCCCTGCTCGGCGTTCGGCCGCAGAATGGCCAGTTCGGCGGCGTAGTCGCCGCGCGCGTCGGCGGCGTTGGCGTCCTCATGCGGTCCGGCCACGGCTGTTCCGTGAAGGCACAGCGCCAAGACCCCCGCAACCAAGGCGGATTTCGTCCTATGTCCCATTTCTCGCCCCCAGTCGCGCGGCCTCGCACCCGATCATGCCCAAGTTCAGGGGCTTTGCGAACGCCCGATTCTTGTGTTGGATGGGTCAGGCGCGATCGCCCAAGGGGAGCAACGTCATGGATTTCAAGAATCTATTTCTGAGTTTCGACGGGCGCACGCGCCGGATGCACTTTTGGCTAGGTCTGCTCATCCTTTGGGTGGTGGAGACGATCGTCGTATCGGTCACCTTCGGCGCCAACATGAGCACCGGTTTCCTGACCGGCAATCCTGGCGCCGTCAGCAACATATTCGCCGGCACGGGCCTCTTCGGCGGCCTGATCTGTGTGGCGCTGCTCTGGCCCTCCCTGGCGCTGCAGGTGAAGCGCTGGCACGACCGCAACAAGACCGGCTGGATGGTGCTGATCAACTTGATCCCCGTCATCGGTGGCCTCTGGACGCTGATCGAGTGCGGCTTCCTGGATGGAACGCCGGGCTCCAACAAATACGGCCCCTCGCCCAAGGCCTAGACGGCGGTCTACAGGTGGACGAGCGCGGCGCCTACCGCCTTCAGGCCGTCGTCCATCATCCCGCCCACATTAACGGCCGCCGCTTCCGGCAGAACGTCGGCGATCCATACTAGGCGGCTTCCAGCCCCGTCAGCCAAGACCTGAAACGACTCATTGTGATGGCTGAGCCGCTCGCTACGGACTGAATAGGCCAGGCGCCGCCGACGGTCGTCGACGTCGACGATCACCTCGCGCGCCACGCGGCCGTTGGCGAAGGTGACTATCCGCGCGCGCTCCTCCATCGCCACATCGACGACGAAGCCCGGCGCGAAGCGCGTGTGGACGGCGCCTACGTCGCGCACCACGTCCCACACCGCGTCGGGGCTAGCGCCCAGCGAAATTTCCTTGTGAATTGAAGACATGGCGATCTCCCTTTGCAGGAGATTAGACTGCCACGCGCACCGCCAGGATGCTGGCGGCATTCGGACGAGGTCGGCTAGGGCCGATATTCGAAGTCGACGAGATAGACCTTTTCGCCGGGTCCATGCTTGGCCACCTTCAACAGATCGACCACGCCTGCGAAGCCCGAGCGCCGCGCCAGCGCCGACGTAATGTGGGCGAACTCGATCCGCCGCAGTCCCGTCACCTCGATGGCGCCCAGCCCCATCCGATAGATTCCGCCGACCTTCACGCGCGGGCTCTGCCAGATGCGCACGCTGCAGGTGATCTCTCCGGCGACGATCCCCGCGTGCAACCGCTTGGTGAACGTCATCGCCGATGACCCCGACCAACACCCAGGCTGCGGATTGTCCGCCGATCTCTACTTTTTGGTTTTCAGAGGCGCCAGGAAGTCCTTGGTCGGCGCGGCGGGCTTTTCCTTCGCCGTCTTCGGCTTTCGTATCTCGCGGTTGCTCTTCTTCTGACCCTTGGCCATCGCACGGTCTCCTGGTGGGCGCCCCCAGGGACATCGCGCCCAATCGTGCCGCAAGTCGAGCCTGTTGTTCGTCTCAGGACCCTCCCGCGCCGCCAGACTCAGCGGCCAAGCACGCTGATCGCTTGTCGCAGAGGATCGGCGGACAGGCGGACGAGGCCGCGATCAGGCGTCTCCAGATCGATGATCAGCAGGATCGCCCCCGAGGCGGCGGCGGACGACAGCAGCAGGGCCAGCGTCGAGGTGACGTGCCCGGGCGCGTACAGTCCGAAACTGCCGAACAGAAGCGCGAGCCAGAAGATCAACAACACCAGCAGCGCCGTCGGAATGGCGTCGTGCCGCACCTTCACCAGGCTCCAGCGCGCCTCGCTGACGCCGGCGCACATGTCCAGCACCTGGGTCCGGATCCAGCTTTGCGTCTCGTTGGCCGGCTTCAGCAGGACCGCCCCCTGCTCCAGATCGCCGAGCAGATTGAGCGTCGCCTCGTTCTCGATGTCCTGCCCCCGACCACCCGGCGGGAACAGGTCCGCCATCTTGGCCTCGGCGTAGTGGTGCAACACGCCGCGCAGGTCGCTCGCCTCGGGGCCGTACATGCGCAGCAGCCGGTCCATGCGCATCAAGTCGCTGGAGATCACCAACACCTGTTCCTGATTGGCCCGGTAGGAGGTGTGCGCCACTGACAGCAGGAGGCCCAAGGCCAGCGCGGTGAGGGTGGCCACCAGGGCCATGCACGCCGTCACCACGGTGCGGCTGTCGGCCGAGCGATGCTCCTCGGGCAAGCGCGCGCCAATCGCTATCCCAATGATCGCGGCCCCAAACGACACCGCCCAGGTTATCAACGCCACGGCGATCGACGGCATGCTCACCCACCACCCTCCCGATGCGGACGAATGAGACCACTGTCCATCTTTGCCCGCCTGTCGCCAAGGGTCGCGCGTCAGCCCTGCGACCCTTACCAACGGCGACTCTGACTCTGTCGATCGAGTTAGATGACTTCGACGAATGAGCCCTACACTGCGTTCCCGCCAACATGGCTCGCGGCAAGATCGAATAAAGGCGACAATACGGCGATTGTGAATTGCGCTGCGAACCGCAGCACCTTAACGATAACGGCGGCTCGCTGCGGGAACAGAATCGACTGGGTTCGCGGCGGCGCCAAAGGGACGCGCAAACATGGTTGGCAGGACTTTTCTCGCCGGGGCGGTCGCCATGGCCCTCAGCGCGACGGTTGGATGGGCTTCCGGCGCCCAGGCGACTACCTATGTGGGCGTCCGCAGCTTCGATGGCGCGACCGTCGATCTGTCGATCACCACCGATGGCGTAACGGGTGTCGTGCAACAAAGCGACGTAACTTCGTGGAACATCTTGATCACTGATTCCGCCGGATCCGCGGACCTGACGCCAGGGAACAGCCAATTCGCGATTTTGGAAAACGCCGGCGACCTCACGGCTTCGCCAACGGCGCTGTCGATGAACTTCTCCGGGGGCAATGGCGTCGACCTGTGGGAAGAGACCACAATCGGCGATGACGGCCCTTACTACTGCATCGATGGCATCGGAACGTGCGATTTCGCATCCGAGGAAGCCAGCACGACATTTGGCGAAACCGACCAGGTCGGCCAAGAATTGACCGGAACCGAAGTCATCGCCACCGCCAGCGTCCCCGAACCTGCCGCCTGGACTTTGGTGCTGATCGGGTTCGGCGGCCTTGGGGCGGCTCTGCGCAACCGTCGCCGCATCGCCGTCGCCTAGACTGCAAGCCGAGCTCGACCGAATAAGACACGTAGTCGACCGAGGCGTCGGTGGCGAATCGACGGCCGCCCTGCGATGGGGGACACTGAACCCCATGTCCCCAGTTCGTTTCCATTCGCGCGCCGCCCTGATCGCCGCAGCTTGTCTCGGCCTGACCTCCACCGCGAACGCTCGCGGTGTCGACATCATCGGACACTGGGTCATCGCCAAGGCCCAAATCGCGCCCTGGGCCGACCCGCTGCAGCGCGGCGGCCCAGCGGAGGAACGCCGCCTCGTGGGCCGCACGGTCACCTTCGCGCCGCGCTGGGTGAAGGGTCCGGCGCCGCTGGGATGCGCACGCGCGACCTACGCCACCCACCATGACACTGCCGATCTGCTGTTCGAAGGCGCGCTCGCCGAGCCCGACCGCGACGGCAAGCCGCGCAATGCACACGCGCTGGCGCGCGCGCTCGGCATGACGACGCGCACCGTCGAGACGGTGGAGACCAGCTGTTCCGAAGTCGCCTACCACCTCTTCTCGCCCACGACCCTGGTGTTCGGCCTCAACAACCGCATCTACACCCTGCGTCCGGCCCGCTGACGGCCGCGCGTCGGCGAGCGAAACGGCCCTAAGCTGACTTTGGATTGCTTGGGTTGTAAGTCTCCGCGCGGGGGGCGACATGCAATCCTGGTTCAACTTCTACGCCGTCATCGGCGCGGCCTCGGCGACGCTGACGGGCCTGCTGTTCGTGGCCCTGTCGATGAACGCCGTCGCGGCCCTGAGCAAAGGGCCCCACGGCTCGCGCCGGCTGGCGGAACAGGCCTTCGACAACTACCTCGCAGTGCTGATGGTCTCGCTCCTGGCGCTTTACCCGGACATGACCCTGATCACCTTCGGACGGGTCACCCTATTGGTCACCGCCGCCTGGACCGCCTGGGTGGTGGTGCGGCTCTATCAAGCAGCGGCCGAGCCGTCGGTGCATGAGACACGCCTGGCGGCGATGCGCCGGCACATCTCCACGCTGGTCGGCTTTGGCATGCTGATCTATGCGGCCGCGCGCATGGCGATCGACGGCAAGGACATGCGCGACACCATGGCGGCGGCCAACATCGTGCTGTTGTTCTCGGCCACCGAAAAGGCCTGGGGTCTGCTCAACCGGATCGCCGCGGCCACGCAGGGCGACTGAATGGCCCGGGCGGCGGGGCTCGAACGGATTTCGATCTGGCGACGAGACCGCGATGCCGAGCCCGGACGCTCTTGGGAGTCCTGTTCACGGATCATGAGGTCGGACCGTCGGGTCGATCGACCTTCGGATAGTACTGTGGCGCTTCTTCGCGTTCGAACAGGCCGTAGTCCCGCACGTTGCGGACGACACGATGGCGAAGCGCGGCTCCGCCTGCGAACGCGCTCGGCGCCCAGCGGGCGCAGTCCTCGGCCGTCCCCCAGGATGTGAGCAGCAGCATCTTGCCGGGCTGTGTGATGCTCTCGAACACGTCGTATTCCGTCAGCCCGCTGGCCCCAATGTCGAGCCCGAGATGGCTCGGCAGCAGATCCGGGCGGGTCGGGAGGCTTGCGTCCGGTCCGGGCGGGATCTCGGTGATGGCCAGCGCCTTGGCGACGCCGACCTCCGTGACGTCCAGGCGCTGCTCGGTGACACGCATGCCTTCGGGCGGATAGCTGTCGGCGGTCACCTCGCATACGCGCAGGTGATAGTCGGAGAAGACGCCATCGCGGCCTTGTTCCTGCACCCTGTGGTGCTCCCCCTGGGTGCGCCAGCGAACCAGGGCCTTCTCGTCGCGCCAGGTGGAGAGCGACAGCACCCACCCTTCGCGCCGCTTGCTCTCGAACCGCTCGTTATCGATGAAGCCGTCGACCGCCTCCAACAAAGGCTTCAGGCGCTTGGCCAGGCCGAGATATTCATCCTTCCTGCCCGGAGCGGGATGCACTTCGAATACAACCGCGAACATCTCGTCGCTCCTTTTCGGTATTGCGGATTCACGAGGGAGGCGCGGCCACGTCGTCGCCGAGCAGGAACGTCGCGCTTTCGCGCCATAGGGCGGCCCGCATGGTCTCCAGGTGCATCAGGTGCGTTCCATGCCCGATCTTGACGTCGCGCTTCACGGGCGAGTGGATGAACGCGTCGAACAGCCATCGCGCGTCGGCGTCGGTGACCAGACTGTCCCAGGCGCCGCGGACAATCGCCACCGGCGCGCTGACGCGGGCGGGCTCATAGGCGAGCTCGCCATCCCAGGCCCTGAGAATCTCGACAAAGGGGCCGGATGGAATCTTCACCCCGGCCGGGTCGCGGGAGCGGCTGTGCGGATCGCTATCCAGGTAGCGTTGCGCCCAGTCATCGAAATGAGCCGCCGCGAGCAACGGCGGCTCACCCGGCGGCACGTCTTCGACAAACCGCGCCCTTTGATCCTCGACGCTGACGACGCGCCACGCGGGCCCGCCCGGGCGGCGCGACGCGGGCGGCGGTTCGCGCCGGGCGATCGGAGCAAACAGGACAAGGCGATCGACAAGCGCCGGCTGCTGGCCCGCGAACAGTCCGGCCGCCATCGAGCCCCATGAGTGGGTGATCAGCGAAAGGGAAGCGAGCGCCTCGTGCTCGAGAATGAAACGGACGGCGACGCCAAGTTGCGCGGCGGCGTCCTGCGCCAGTCCCAACGGCGGATTGGCGTCAGCCGGCGCGTCCATCTCGGCGTATCGGTCGGAGTGACCGAAGCCATAGAAATCCAGACCCCAGACGTTGAAGCCCGCGTCGCACAGGGCGTCGCGCCAGGAGCGGCCGTCGAATCTGTGGGCGATGGACAAGCCGGACGGAAACGTCGCCCCATGCACATAGAGGACCGTGCCGCGGAGCGGGCCCAACGAGGCCCCCAAGCGCCGGAGGAACAGCCGCATATCGGGTCTAGGGCCGGAAATGAGGAAATGCTCTTCCCCTTCCGCGAGGGGACGGCTTCCCATCGTTTCCTTTCGTATCGATCGTCGTCTCTGGCAAACGGTCCGTGCAATCGCCGGTTCCAACCGGCCGCCGCGCGATGCGCCCCACCCGTTGCGGCCCCTCCGCGAGGGTGAGATGCTGGCGCTTGGAGAGGGGAAAGCTTGTGGAAGACGCAGACGACATCCGCAAGCCGTGGATCGTTCCCGCGGGACAAGGCCGCACCTATGACATGCGACGGATCCAGGCCGTCTTTAAGGCTGACGGCGAGGAGACGGCCGGGCGCTATTCCATCTCCGAGTGGTGGCTCGAGCCGGGCACGCGCGGACCCGGGACGCACGCCCACAGCGACGATCACATCTTCTATGTCATCGAGGGCGCGCTGCACTTCATGATCGACGGGACATGGTCCCGGCTCGAAAAGGGCGGCTACGCCGTCATTCCGGGTGGAGTGCCCCACGATTTCCAAAATCGCGAAACCGTCCGGTCCGGCTTCATCAGCTTCAACGCGCCTGGCGGTTTCGAGCCCCGGATGGCCGGGGCGGACGGGATCGCGGCCGCTCTGGCGGCGGAAGACCTTCGCCTCCAGCCCTAGCCGCCGTCAGGTCCAGTGGGCGATGCGGCAGCGGACGTCGTGGGCCTCGCAAATTCCGCTCAGGCGGGCCAGGGCGTCGTCTCCGCCCTTCAGCACCTCCGCCGCCAGGGCCAGCGCCAGCCGTCCCAGTTGATCGGATGGCACGCTCAGAGTGGCCTCGTCGTCGTCGACACCCCAGGCCGCCTCGAGATTGCCGCCCATCTCGTGGGCGTGGAGAACCAGGCTGCCGTCGTTCGCGACGGCCAAGGTCACCCGGCGATAGCGAGGCCCGTCCCTGCGCGGCGACAACTCAAGCATGCCAGGCTCCGGGTCAGGGCGTTGGGGAACGCCGGCGGCGATCGGACGGGGTCATCGTGTGGCCCCTGACTCCGTTAATAACATACTTATCAGATATGAACAGATGACAGAAGCGCTTGTCACCGCGCTTCAGACGATGGCGCATTGCGCCGGATTGCCACGCACGTTTGCGATATCGAGCCGGCGCTCACGACCGCCAGCGACAGGCCATGATCTTGCGGGAGTTGACTCACTGTCCCTTCCGGAGCGTGGATTGGTCCGCGCCCCCGCCTGAACGCCAAGACCGGGCGCCGCCTCTGCCCATCGCCGCCCGTCCCGTCAGGCGAGACCCTCATGACCGACACCCCCTCAGCCGATCCCGTCGCGCCCCTCGACAAAGAGCAACAACGGGAGCTCGCCGCGTCGCTGGATGCGGAACCCTCGCCGATCCCGCTGCGGGGCGGCGACCTGCACACCCGCGCCATGGTCGGCCGGGTCCGCGAGCGCGTCACGCAATGGGTTCCTCAGGGGCCTTCGGCGGCCGGCGTGCCGACGACGCATGGGCCACTGGAAAAGATCGACGTCATCCCCGGCATTCTCGCGGTGCCCGTGCTCGACGAGGACGGCGACAAGATTCCCTTCCTGAAGAAGGCCCTGTTCCGGGCGCTGCGATCCCTGCCGCTGGTCGACGAGGCCGAGCCGTGGCCGTCAGTGGAGCAGGCGCTGAACGTCATCTCCGGCCAATTCGAGTCGATCCTGCCGGCCCCGCCGGTCCGCTGGACCGATGTCGCCTCCGATCGCGCCATGGCGCTCCTGGCCTTCCAGGGGCTGGGCGCCCACCGCCTCGAACGGCTCGACGGCGACTCGGACGGCGCCGCCTATGCCGTGGACCTCTCCTGGCTGCAGGCCTTCCCGGTGCGCAAGGGATTGGAGCCCTACGGGGCGTGCGCTTATTTCGCGGCCGACCGCACGCCGCTGCGCATCTACACTACGCATGATGACGCCGCCCACCGACCGGGCGACGCCGCGTGGGAAGACGCCAAATGGCGGTGGCGTTGCGCGCTGTTCGCCGGCGTCACCATCGCCGATCACCTGGGGGCGACTCACTTCCTCACCTCCAACCTGCTGGTGACCGTCTCCCGCGAGCAACTGCCCGAGGACCACCCGCTGCGAAGGTTGCTCAAGCCGTTCTGCTTTGGCGCGGTGGACGTCAATGTCGACGCCGGCCTGATGCTGTCGCCGGAGGGCGGCGTGGCCCACCGCCTGTTCGCCTTCACCTACGCCGGCCTCAGCCGCTGCCTGTTGCGCGGCTTCGAGACCATGCGATTTGAGACCTTCCCCGCGACGATCGCCGCCAAGCGCGTGGAGGCGCTCGGCGACAAATACCCCTATGCGACCGATGGGTTGGCGCTCTACGGCGTTCTGCAAACCTACGCCCAGGACTATCTGGACATCTTCTTCCCAGGCGAGAGCGTGGTTCAGGACCCAGCCGTGCGCGCCTGGTGGCAGGGCTTTGTCGAGCTCGCGCCGACGCTCGGGCTTCCGCCGTTGAACAGGGCCTCTCAGGTCGTCGATCTCGTCACCGAACTGATGTTCATCGTCACCGGCATGCACGCCCAGGTGGGCGCCGTGGTCCCCTATCTGCTCGATCCGGCGTTCCTGACCTGCAAGATCCGCGCGGGCTCGCGGATGTCGGATGTCCAGGCCACGGTGCAGGTCCTCAACCTCGCCGCCCTCACCCAGCTGGAACAGCCGGCGATGATCGGCGACTTCACCCATCTCTTCCTGGAGGCGCACCGGGATCGGGCGGTCGCCGCGTTCGAACGTTACCAGAAGGCGCTCGCCCAGCTCTCCCGCGACATCGAGGGGCGCAACCAGCATCGCGACCAGCCTTTCCAGACCTTCAACCCGACCTTCCTCAAGACCAGCGTCAGCACCTGAGGCCCGCGATTAGCGCCCCCCCATCGCCTGAGCCGGGTCCGGCGGCTTCCGTCTCGGCCAACAACCCCTGTCCGTTCCTGCGCGCGCTCGTCGCGGGAGACTATCTGTCGGACCATTTGGCGCCGCTGTCCGCCGTCGCGGGCGTGGTGGTCGCGGCCAGCGACGGGAGGCCCGCCGACCCTCCACTGCCGAAGGCCGTGGTCTATCTGATCGCCCTGGTGGCCAACGGTCTTGACCCCCTGCGCCTCGCCCGCAGTGTTCGCGAGGGAGCCCAACTGGACGCCCTGCGCGGCGGGCCACTCGACAAACGCGGGGCCGGGTCCCGCATCCTAGATCAGGTCGGAGACATTGACGAAGCGGAGTTGGCGCGCCTGGATCAATTCGCAGCCGACAAGACCGACACCACAGGCCTGACCAAGCGTGGACTAGGCGCCGGAGAACTCCGCGTGATGATGGACGCCAACTTTGCCAGGGCGGAAGGGCAGCGACGGCCGATCGACCGTACCCTGATGAATGGCGAGTGGCCGGTCCTTCTGCGCGTGTTGGGTAAGTCCTCGGCGCAGGGCCGCTACCTCAGCCTCGCCGAGCTGCGGGCCCTGTTCGCGGACCGCCGCCTGCCGCCGCGGATTTCCCAACGCCTCGAACCCAGGCGATTCCACCGACTTTAGGAGGCTGAAGATTCAGGTGACAGGAGCAATGTTCGTCGGGGTGCTTGGGGCTGGATGGAAATAGCGCCCCCTGTCCCCGAGTTCACGCCGACTGAGCGCGGCGCGACCGCCATGGCGACGCTGGCCGCAAGCAGGGATCGTCGCCGAAGCTCGAACCGCAAGCCCCGCCCCTCCCTAAGACCCGCTGTCCATGTGGTTTTTGATTATCTCTTCAAGAATGTCGATGTTTACGTCTTTCAAGGACCTGAACTTGATGCAATAGCCGGTGATCCTGGCCTTTCCCAGTCTTTTTCCATAGGCTTCAGATATGTATTTCTTATCTTTTATACCGATTAAGTAGACGGATATCCCGGTCGCATTTGCACTTACGCCGATCCGATAGAATTCTTTAGTTTCGGCATTGGCGTATTTAATTGTCTGCAATCCGTAGCCAATATTCGGATTCGAAACTATTCTATTTTCACCATCTCTTCCATCCAGGAACCACAGCTTACAGTTCGGTGATGTTCTAAGTATACGAAGATGCAATGCCTGCATATCTTCGCGTTTCGACTCGGGTTGATCAGCAATATAATTGTTGATTTGCTCTTGTATGCTCACGTCAAGAGCCCCCTTTTCCAACTTCACCACGGCCGACGCGCATCGTGAGGGCCGCAGGTTAGATCGCGAACACCGACTATGGTCCAATTCAACGCTGGCCGCAGGCCCGGCGCCAATCCCAGGGCGCCTCACCAAGTGGCTCACCTCGTCCACACGGGAAGCGCCAAGATACGCCCCGAGGGACCGGTTTCCACCCCCCCTAAGTCATTCGGAAAGCCCGCTCATCAGCGCCGCGTTGGTGCGGGCTTGCGGCCCGAACCGACCGCCTGAGGGTCCGCTTCCGGGCACGCCGTCAACGACCGCTTCCGACCCATAGCGGACATTTGTCGACGCCAGGCTTGGCGGAATTTCACCCTGGCCGAGTTCGGGCGCGCGCACAGAAACCGATCAGGCGATCAACGTCGCGCTCAACATTGAAATAGTGTGGTGAGGCGCGAAGGATGTAGCCCAGCCCGCGCGCTTCAGAGTCGAGCCGAGTGCTTGCTGGCGGCGAGGCGCCAATGACGATGTTCGCCGCCGCGGCGTCAGCCAGCGCCGCCGCAACGGGATAGTCCCGGAGCGAGAAACTGACGATGGCGCAGGGATCGCGGCCAAGGTCCAGGAGGGCGACGTTGTCGAGGGACCGCAGCCCCTCTCTCAGCCGATCGGCCAGCATGCGGCAGCGGGCTTCGATCGCCTCCAGACCGATCGCGCTGGCGTAATCCACCGCCACGCCGAGGCCGAGACGGGCCGCGTAGTTGTTTTCCCAGGTCTCGAACCGGCGCGCGTCCGTCCGCAGAGTGTAGCCCTTCGTTGAGGTCCATGGCGCCGCGAAGTGGTCGATCATCGGCGGCTCCAGTTGCAGGAGCAGCTCGCGCCGTACGTAGAGGAAGCCCGTGCCGCGGGGTCCGCGCAGGAACTTGCGGCCAGTGCCCGTCAGCATGTCACAGCCCAGGGCCTCGACGTCGAGCGGCAACTGTCCAACCGCCTGACAGGCGTCCAGCAGGTAGGGAATCCCGGCGTTCCGGGCGATACCGCCGATCGCCGCCGCCGGGTTGGTGAGCCCGCCGTTGGTGGGGATCCAGGTGATCGAGATCAGTCGCACCCGGTCGTCGATCATCTCGCGGAGCGCCTCCGGATCGGTGGCCCCCAAGTCGTCGTTGGGGATGACATCGATCACCACGCCGTGGCGGCGCGCCACCTGGAGGTAGGCCACATAGTTGGCGGCATACTCGGCGCGGCCGGTGAGGATCCGGTCGCCCGGGCGCCAATCGAAGGCGTAGAACGCCATCTGCCATCCCACCGTGGCGTTCTCGACCAGCGCGATCTCGTCACGCTCGGCATTCAATAGCCCCGCGAGACTGTCGTAGACGGCCTCCAGGCGCTCCTGTTCCCGGTCGGCGGCCGCATACCCGCCGACCCGCTCTTCGAGGCGCAGGTAATCGACCATCGCCTCCACCACCACGGTCGGCATCAGCGAGGATCCGGCGCTATAGAGGAAGCTCTGCCCTTCGATCGCTGGCGTATCGGCCCGTATCTGCTTGAGATCCATGGTGCGCCCAGGGCCAACGGGATGGGCCGCGGCGGGAAAAACCCGCCGTAGCACCCGAAGCTTGTCCACCTACGCCAAGTGGTGCGCCTCGTGGAGGCTCTGTGAGCAAATCGGCCGGCCAGTTGGGGGCGGCCTAGTCAGCTCGGACGCCCGGGTGGCCCGGTGGGCGTGTCTGCCTTCCGGCATGGCGGCGATGGCCGCTTTCGACCCCTAGCGGACTTTCGGCGTGCCGCCTGACGGTGAGATCAACGCCGCCTCAGGCCAAGACCTTCGCCAGTGGCTCCCAATAGTGTTGGCGCCATCCCGTGGCGAGGCTTCGCGCGTCATCGTTCGGAAAGCCCGTATGGTCGAACGAAAGCTTGGCGCCGTCGGGGTGTGCGGAGAGCTCGAACCTGACGATGGAGAAGATGTGCGGTGGCCAGCTGTCAGAGCGCCAAGCCTGAACCAGCCTTACGCCGGGGGACATTTCGAGGTGGCGGCCGGTGATGTAGCCGCCGAAGAGCGAGAAGGCTCCGCCGGGTTCGGCGCTGATTTGCGTGGGCGTGCGGGCCAGGCTCATGGCCTGGAGCGCGCCGCTGGCCAGAACGACTTTGTCGAACAGTTCGGGGTCGGTGAGCGCGCGGTAGACCCGGTCGGGGCTGGCCTTGAAGATTACGTCCTGGTGGATCGCACTGTTCGAATTGGAAATACCCAAGCTGTCTGCCGATGTCGGCACGTCCGGCCGCGCCGCGCCGGCCACGCCAAGCGCCGTCAGGGCGGAGACTGTGGTGATAGAAAAGCCTCTGCGGCTCAACGAAGGCGGCGTCATCATTTTGCGGACTACCTGCGAAGCGAATGTTGGACGCAGGCAACCAGCCAAACAAAAGATGTTCAACAACATCTTTTGTTTGCGAACATCTAACGGTCCCTGCCCAAGGAAGAGGTTGCCGAGCCATGCCCTATCCCCACGGACACCGTGACGAGATCAGAACGAAAATCGTCCGCAGCGCGCAGCGCCTGTTCAATGTCCAAGGTTTCGAAGCGGTGTCGATTGACCAGATCATGGCCGCCGCCGACCTAACACGGGGCGGATTTTATCGATATTTCTCCAGCAAGAGTGATCTCTACGCCGAGGCGATGGACTGCTTCTTCACCAATCCGGCCTGTGGAAACCGCTGGGAAGGCGTGGAGGTGGATCCGGCGAAGGGCGCCGTAGGCCCCCAGATCGTGCGTGCCTATCTTTCGCGGCAACACTTTCAGGACATCGAAGATTCATGCCCGATGGTGGCGTTGCCGGGAGACGTCGCCCGGAGCGGTGCGAACGCAAAGCGGGCTTACGAGGCGGCGCTGAAATCGATGATAGAGCACCTGCAGGCCGACGCCGCCACGACGGGCCGGCCCGACCGGGCGACAGCCCTGGCGATCGCGGCGCTATGCATAGGGGGCATGGTGATCGCCCGCGCCAGCGACGATCTGGCCGTCGCGGACGAAGTGAGGGACGCCGCGATGGCGACAGCCCTGGAACTCGGCGGATGGCAATAGGTGGCGTCCGCATTCAACCCGAAGCGGACGGTGAGATGACGGGGGCGGCTTTGTGGCTCGACCAATATTCGCTGTATGCCCATTGCGATAAGGGGCCATGTAACTTGTCGACTCATGCAGCGCACCAGAGCTTCGTCTAACAGGAGACGCCCCATGAACGCAGTACGGGCGGCGACGGCGTCTTGCGCGCTGGTGATTGCAATCGCGACAGCCTCCCACGCGGCGCCGGCGAGTGCGCCGCTCACGCTGCCGTTCGACTTCTCTCACAAGGACATAGGCCTTCAGGTCTCATTGAACGGCGCGCCTCTGTTCGCCCTATTGGACACCGGCGTCGATCCCTCGGTCATCGATCTCGCCCGCGCCAAGGCGCTCGGTCTGAAGGTTGAGACAGGCACCGGCGGCAAGGGCTCCGGATTCGGAGAAGGCGCGGCGCCGACCGTATTCCCCGCCCGTATCGTCGGCCTTGCCGCGGGCGGTCGGGAGATGCGCCCCTTCGACGCCTTGGCGAGCGACCTCTCCACCCTCTCACAAAGCTATGGCCGTCCTATCGACGCAGTCCTCGGCGCGAGCTTCCTGGCTGACAAGGCTGTGCTGATCGACTACCCGGCCCGCACCGTTACGATCTTGCGTCGCGGCGCCGACGCACGGCCCCTTACGCGAACCTGTCGCCTGCGATGGTCGGCGCCGATGTACACCGTCGACTTCTTCCCGATGATTCCCGCTTTCCGCTTCGGCGCGGCGAGTGGGCCGGTGAGCCTGGACACCGGTTCGAACGGCGGCGTCGGCGTATTTCAATCGGCGCTGGCGCTGCCGGGACTGAAGGCGCAACTCGTGCTGCAGGGCGAGACCGTCCGCCATGGTTTCCGCGGTGTGTCGCACGCCAAGCTCTACGGCTTCGACGCACCCATAGGCTTAGGTCCCTTCGCCCTCCCCCCTGGCCAGCCTGTGGTCCTGCGGCCCGAGCCCGGCTCCAAACGCCGCGTGGCCAATGTTGGAAACGCGGTCTTCGCCGCGATGGGATTGAGACTGCTTATGGACTATCCAGGCAAGCGGATCGCAGCCTACGGGAAATGCGGTTGACGTCCGCTCTCCGTCACGGACGCGACGGCGCTTCCGACCCCAAGCGGTCGTTAGCGCGACGCCCTCACGCCTGATCGAGGAAATCCACGATCGCCGGGAAGGCAGCCCGGTCCTGGATGACGAACATGTGGCCGCCGTCGAAGAACTGCAGTCTGGCCCGGGGGATACGGGCGGCCATCCGCTCCTGGGTCTCAGGTCTGGCGATGCCGTCGTGACGGCCGGCGGCGATGAAGGTGGGGCTGCGGATCTCCGACAGACGGTCCCATGCGTCGTGGGTCGCGCGGGCCTCGAGCTGGCGTTGCGCGCCCATGGCGTGACCGGGCTCGTCCGCGTAGGGGTCCGCCGAGGCCATGGCGATGAACTGCGCATACTGTTCGGGGTTGGCCTTGGCCCAGGCGTCGTCGCAGCGGGTGTCGGAAATCGGGATCAAGTGGCGGGCGCGGGCCTCGCCCTTCAGATGCCCAATCTCATGGAAGGGATAAGACGCGCCGCCGGCGCCGCCGGGCGAGGTGCAGCCCAGCACCAGCCGGCGCACCCGCCCCGGATGCCGCAGCGCCAACTCCTGCGCCACCATCCCGCCGAAGGAGAAGCCGACCACATGGGCGCTCTCCCAGCCAATCGCCGCCATCAGCCCCGCCGCGTCATCGGCATAGTCGGCCATGGTGTAAGAGATGTCCGGTTTGGAGGTCTGTCCCAGGCCGCGCTGATCATAGACCAGGACGTCGAAGCGCCCGGGCAGCGGCCCGTCCAGCGCTCCGGGCCTTACGCGCAAATCCGATCCGGTGCCGGAAATGAACAGAAGCGGCGCGCCATCCCCGTGGCGTTCATAGAAGACGCTCAGGTCGCCGATGGTGACGAAGGGCATGGCGGACTCCGAACGCGGCTCGAGGCTCGAGAATCCTAGTGGAGGAAGGCGGCCGCGCCAATCGGCGCGGCGCTCGCGCGCCAGCGGCCGGATCGCTTCACCCGCCGCCAATGGCGGTGATGGGTCAGACGCAGACTTCAGCTCGGGCCTACCACAGTCCTTTCGACCCGAAGCGGACGCTGATCACGGCAGGCCAGCCGAGCAGATCGGCAACGCCCCGCACATGCACGTCCCCCAAACATCGCACGCCTCCGCGCCCGGCGTCAGCCCGGACCGCGAGCAACTAAAACTGGCGGCTGGCGCTTGAGTATGCATGCTGTCTGGCTCGCCTTCCGAACATTCACGGCGACGCACGGGGCCAAGGCGGTTCTTTGTGGCGTGGGGCCAGGCGCCGCGGTTTGCTCGCAACGTTGCAATTTCCTTGCCGGCGTTCCTTTTCGACCTCGGCTTGCTCTTCCTGCTAGTTCGACACGCCCACCTCGACTACCTGGTCGCAACGGTCGTCTCCTTCCTGGTTGCGCACGGCCTGAGCTATTTCCTGGCGCGGCGGCTGGTGTTCGCCGGGACCAAACGCGGCTTGAGCGCTGGCCTCCTATAT
>Ga0302314_10006267_pt1 | contig 21602 bp, 17 predicted proteins | sample III_Palsa_N2_3_FD_200533 | JGI IMG/M metagenome (GOLD analysis project Ga0302314, IMG submission 200533) | Peat permafrost microbial communities from Stordalen Mire near Abisko, Sweden - III_Palsa_N2_3 | ecosystem: Environmental > Terrestrial > Soil > Palsa > Peat permafrost | place: Sweden...
CAGGTCGATGCCGACGCCGTTGTTGTTGTAGTAGTTGATTTGGAAGGCTTGCTCGTTGCGGAGGATGGCCACCGACGACACGTCGAGCGGGAACACCGAGCTCATGCTCCCGCCGAGAGAGTTGTCACCCATGCACCCGAAGCCAGCGACGAGGAGCGCGCTGGCGGCCAAGCCCACTGCCCTTCTCACTCCGGGTTCTCCACGGCGAGCTTCATCGCCCCAGTGGTCGGGTCCCGGTAACCAATCACGAGCTGGGTGCTGGGGTTGGTGAGGTAGAGCATCTGCGTCTGCCAGGCGCCCTGGGTGTCCACCGCTTCGGGGCGCCAGATTCCGATGTTGCCCGGGCTCGTCGCGACCTGCAGCAGGCGCTCTGCCTTGGGGCAGCTGAACTCGTTGTACGAGGAGCTGGCGCTGCAATAGTAGTAGGCCACCCAGGGGTCATGGGTGTCCGGGTTGAGTGCCACCGAGGAGAAGTAGCCGCCGCTTCCGCTCTGGAAGACGGTCTGGAACTCAGTCCAGTTGCCGATGGTCGTGCAGCCCCCGGCCAACGCCGGATTGCACGTCTTGAAATAGGCGGCTCCGGTGCCACTGATGTCCGACACGGCGACGGCGTAGCCCAGACCCTGACTGTCGTAGGCGATGGACGGCCCTGTCTCCTGGAGGTTTTGGGCCACCACGCCGTCGTCCTGAAGCTTGACGATGGAAAGCGGGCAGTTCCAGGTGGTGCCGTTCTGCCGCTCGAAGAAAATGACGTCGGTCCCGTAGGTGTTGTACTCGTTCCCGCCGATGTCACTGATGAGGACCGGGTTGTTGCTGTCGCCGTGAATGAAGCGGCTGTGGTCTCCGTAGGCGGTGCGGCCGGTGGAGGTTGCGCAGCCTCTGCTCGTGGCCGGCTGGGCGGGCGAGAGGGGCAGCGGGATTCCGGGCTTTCCCCAGGCGAGCCCGAAATAGCTCCAGGACGACGGCCCTCCGAAGCCGATGTCAAAGTTGGAGTTGTCGAAGTCTCCCGTGCCGGTCGAGCTTCCGAAGTGCACGTTGCGGTAAGCGAGGATGGTTTCTGACCCGTCGACGAAGACTGCCGGGTAGAGCCCGGTGATGGAGCCCTCGGAACACGAGCCGTCCTCACCGCAGGCAGTCCCGGTGGACGCCTGGTCGATGCCGGGGTTGCCCGGGTTGCTCTCCACCGTCACCTCGGTCCACGCCCCCGGCGAGGCGGCGCCATTCAGGTTGCGGTAGGAGACCACCGCGTTGTGCTGGTACCAGTAGGCTTGGGTGCTGTCGTAGCCCGGCGCCGCGGCCCAACCGAGCAGGCCCACCACCGGCTCGCCGTTGTAGTAGTCGAGGCTCACCCCGACGTAGTTCTGCACCGGGACGTCTCCGGTGACGCGCTCGGGTCCGAGGACGACGGCGCCCGTCGAATTGGAGAACTCCGAATAGAGGATGTCGTAGTTGAGGACGCTCGGGTCGTCGACGGCCTTGTTGTCCGTCTGGTCGACGCTGAACTCGACGTAGGCGATGCCGATGTTTCCGTTCGGGGCGAGCTGAATCTGAAACAGGGGAATCGTCTCGTAACCGCTGACGGAGGACTGGACCGGCCCACCATCGGCCAGCACCTGGGTGCCTCCGTCAGGGACGCTGAAGTTCGTCCCGTCGATGACGAAGATGGCGAAGCGTCCGCCGTCGGGCACGCATGTCGTGCAGCCCCCGCCATCCGTCGGGGTGACGCAGTTTGTACACTCGCCGGTGCACCCGGCGGAGACCGCTAGACAGACGAGCATCACCAGCCATCCGACAGGACGCATGCAGCCTCCGGCAATCAAGGGGTGGTATTGTACCTCTGGAACGCGCGATTCATCGCGTGAATCCCTCACGGCAAACCCTCAGGAACACCTCCACCCATGTCGGACGACACGCAAGATGACGAGATTTCTCGGCGCTCTTTCATCCAGCGTGTGAGTTTCTTTGGCGGCAGTATGGTGTTGCTCGGGTCCTGCTCGCGCGAGCCCGTAGCGGCGAAGAAGGCCGAGCGGCCAAGCGCTTCCCCCGTCAGTTCGCACGTCACCTTCACCGACGAGGAGTACGACGCGGTGGCCGCGGCGTGCGAGCGAATGCTTCCCCGCGACGAGGACGTGGGAGCCGCCGACCTCGGTGTCCCGGGCTACGTCGACCGCGCGCTCTCGGACCCGCGGATGAGCCACGTCAAGGACGACTTCATCCGCGGCCTCGACGCCCTGATGCGAAGAGCCCAGGGGCAGCACGGGAAGCCCTTTCCGCAGCTGACGCCCGAGCAGCAGGACGCCCTGCTCACCGTCTTCAAGAACAGCTCCAAGAGCTCCGGCGAGGCGCACTGGTACGAGCTCCTGGTCGTCCTCACCATGGAAGGTGCGCTCTCCGACCCTTCCTATGGCGGCAACAAGGACCGGAAGGGCTGGGCGCTCATCGGCTTCGAGACGAGCGAGCCGCCTCCCGGCTACGACGGCATGCACGCGCATCACAAGTGCGGGGGCTGAACCGAACGATGGCGCTTCCGGAAGTGGACGCGGTGGTGGTGGGCAGTGGTGCAGGCGGCGCTCCGGTGGCGCTGCAGCTCGCGCGCGCCGGGCTCCAGGTGGTGCTCCTGGAGAAGGGACAGGACTACGCCGTCGGCGACTACGTCCACGACGAGGTGGGGATGACCCGTCGCAGCTTCTTCATGCCCGTCCCTTGGGAAGAGCCACACCTCTACCGCACCGGCTCGAAGGAGAAGTACTCGCGAAGCAACGCCGCCTGGACGGCGAACTGCGTGGGCGGCGGCACCGTGCACATGAGCGGCTTTTTTTACCGCTTCAAGCCGATGGATTTCCGGGTGCGCTCGCTCTTTGGCCCCATCCCCGGAAGCACCGTCGCCGACTGGCCCATCTCCTACGCTGACCTTGAGCCCTACTACACGCTGGCCGAGGCGGAGCTCGGCGTCAGCGGCGTTGCCGTCCCGCACCCGTTCGCCGAGCCCCGGTCCAAGCCCTACCCGCTTCCGCCGCTCATCGACCATCCCATCGCCAAGGAGATTGACCGCGCCTGCAAGAGCCTCGGGCTGCATTCGAGCCCCACCGCGCGGGGCATCGTCAGCCGCGCCTACCGGGGCCGCTCGGCCTGCACCTACTGCGCTCTGTGCGGCTCCTACGGGTGTGAGGTGAATGCCAAGTCGAGCACCCAGGCTGCGCTGGTGCCGGCCATGCTCGCCACCGGAAAGGCCGAGCTCCGCAGCTGCTGCATGGCCAAGCAAGTCACCGTCGGCCCGGATGGACGCGCCCGCGGCGTCGTCTACCAGGACGCGCAGGGAGTGACGAAGGAGCAGCCGGCCAAGCTTGTCGTCCTCGCCTGTACAGCCGTGGAGACCGCCCGCCTCCTGCTCAACTCGCGCTCGGCCCAGTTTCCCAAGGGCCTGGCCAACGGCTCCGGGTTGGTGGGGAAGAATCTCATGTTCAGCGGCTTCGGCCGCGCGCGGGCAACCTTCCGCATCGCCAAGCGCAAGGCGAGCTGGCCGTGGCTCGACGACTCGGCCCCCTTCGTCCAGCGCAGCGTGCAGGACTTCTACGCCATGCCGGACGACAAGCAGGGCTTCCGCAAGGGCGGCACGCTGGGTTTCCTCTTCGAGCATCCCAACCCCATCGCCGCCGCCAGCGACCTGGCCGGCACGGGCGAGAAGGGCGTCTTCGGCAAGGCGTTGAAGGACAAAATCCGCGCCTACCGCGACAGCAAGATGCTGCAGTTCGAGACATATGCCGAGTACCTGCCGACGCCCACCACCGAGGTGACGGTCGACGCCAGCGTCACCGACAAGTACGGCATCCCGGTGGCCGCCATCACCACCGAGCGACATCCGGTGGACTACAAGGTCGTGAAATTTCTGGTCGAGCGGGGCGAGGAAATCCTCCACGCCATGGAGCCCGACGAGGTCACCCGCCTCAACCAGTATGGCGAGACGACCATCCTCCAGGCGGGCACCTGTCGCTTCGGGCGCGACCCGGCGACGAGCGTCCTCGATGCGGACTGTCGCGCGCACGAGGTGTCCAACCTTTACGTCGTCGATGGCAGCTTCATGCCCAGCAGCGGCGGTGTCCCGCTCACCCTCACCATCGTCGCGAACGCCTACCGGGTGGCAGACCGGCTGACGCGTCGGCTGAAGCACGAAGGCAGTAACGCGCTGAAAGGCTAAAGCAGGCCCCCCTGGCAAAGCGACGGCTGCGCGCCTCCCGGGACTGGCGCATCTGGCGAGCGTGAGGAGTCGGCTGGTACGGTATGCGCGTGCCTTTCTCGACACGAGCCCTCGCTCTCCTCAGCTGCCTCGGCCTCGTGGGGTGCGGGACGGACGCTCCACCGAGCGCCCCCACGCTGCAGCTGCCCTTCACCAGCAGCGCGGCCTCACCCGTGCTCTTCAACAACGTCCAGGGCGTCGTCGTCGGGACAACCGGAGGCTTTGCCTTCGGCGCCTTGAATGCGGGGACACAAAGCCTGGTGGTGCAGACGGTGACGTACGACGGAGACGAGGCCATGTCCCTCGAGCCCTTCGTCCCTCCACTCCCAGTGACACTGACCTTCAACGACGAGCTCATCGTCACGCTCAGCTGCACCCCGCCCACGGAGGCGGCCTATGCCGGCACGGTGACTGTCCAGAGCAACGCGGTCAACGCTCCCCAGGCGGTGGTGTACCTGAGCTGTGTCGGGACGGCGACGCCCGAAAGTCAGTCGTTGAGCGGGGTGACGTCCACTTTCAGCAAGTAGAAGGCCGTGGTGGTGCCCTGGTACGTCACCAGGTGGTAGCCGGCGACGTCGAGCTGTGCGCTCCGGGCGAAGACGCCGAGCGTCTGCGACTCTCCGGCCACCGTCGGGCCGTCCACGTCGACGGTGACGTTGGAGGTACACCCCGGCTCGTAGAAGACGATGGAAAACTGTCCGCCCGCCGCGCTGAGGTTGGTGAAGAAAAAGCTCAGCTGCACGGTACTGGGGGTGAGCGTCTGGACGATGATGTTTCCGGAGCCTGGAAGGTTCCCCTCGGTGTAGCTCTCCGAACCGAGGATGCAGCTCGCGTAGCCGTCGCACACCGGCCAGCTGCCGTTGCAGGGGTCGAGCACCCTGGCTCCGATGAAGTCGTCCTGCGGGTCGCTGCAGCCGCCGAGCACCCACACCAGCGGCAAGAGGACCACCCAGGCCAGTGTCTGGCGAGCACTCCACCGGGCTGGTAGCGTTTCGGTCATGCACATGCGCGTTTTCGCCTTCTCCTCGCTGTCCGCACTCGCGGTCGCCGTGCTTGGCTGCGGCTCCAATTCTATACCGTCTGCGCCGACGGCCTCGGTTCCCATCTCCGGCACACAGGCGACTCCATTTCCTTTCAACGCTGGAGAAGGGGTCCTCATCGGAACCGAAGGCTTCGTCTCCATCGTCATCACCAACATCGGCTCGCAGGACATGATTGTGAGCGGTGTCACCTACACCGGTGATGGCGCCATCACGCTCAATCCCGGGGTCTCCGTCTCCACCAACTCCATGGCCACCGAGCCCTGGGACGTCCCGTACAACTCGGCGCTGGTGGTGGGCCTCACCTGTACGCCCGTCGTCACCCACCCGGAGGTGCAGGAGACGTACAACGGGCTGGTGGACATCAAGAGCAACGCGTCGAACCTTCCGGACATCCAGATTTATCTGCAGTGCGTTGGCGTCCCGCCGTCGACGGATGGCGGGGCCTAGCCCGGTCGCTCGCGCGCATCAGTTCGCGGTGAAGTTGCAGGTGGCCGGACAGCTGGTGGTTCCGCCCGAGGCGTTGGTGAAGGAGTAGGGGTAGGCCGAGTACGAGGTGGTGACCGTGTACGGCACCAGGCTCCAGGACGTGCGGTTGAGCGGGAAGATGTTCATCAGGAAGTAGCTCGTGCCCGCGTCGGTGACGAAGTTCGGCTGGAAGCAGAAGCAGCCATAGGGCGTCACCGTCGTGGTGACGACGCCACCCGAGACGGTGCGGTTGTACAGCACCTGGTCCGGGATGACGGTCTCCCCGACGTTCCACCACGAGTCGAAGGTGCCCGTGGAATAGGCGAGCCCGAGTTGGTCACTGGAGTTGTCCTGCGGGTTGGTCACCATCGCATAGCAGGGTGGTGTCCCCGTCCCGGCGTCCGACTGGGTGTCGCAGAAGGCGAGGGTGAAGCCCAAGTCGTAGTCCGGGTCGGTGCCGTCCGTCGTCGGAACGCTCCAGGAAATCTGCCAGGCTTGCTGCGTGTTGAAGGGGAGCGAGACCTGGTAGGTGTCGACGTCGTTGCCCCGCCCGTCGAAGTCGTCCAAGCCGACGATGACGCCATTCGGCGGGATGTTTGGGTTCACCTGCCCGATGCCGAAGCTCAGGTAGACGGGCACGCCTTCCAGGGGGCCGCCCGGAGCGGGCTGCAGAGTGGTTGGCCGTGGGGGGTCGGGAATCTGTTCCAGGGAATCTGGCTCGGCCAGGTATTCGAAGTTGATGATGTAGTCCCTGTCGTCCGCCCAGTACCCGTTGTTCTCCTCGAGGTCGCCGTTGGGCTGCAGGAAGAAGTAGTAGGTGACGGCCGCAGCGTGCGGTGCCACCTGGAGCATGGCCTCGAAATTGGTGAGGTTGGGCAGCGGTGGCGGGGGGTCCGTGGGGAGGGCCTCCTCGCGAAACGACTCGACGCACTTGGGCGGCGTCTCGAAGCAGGCCCCGGTGGCGATGTTGGCCGAAGTGGAGGTGCTGGGCAGCGTGATGCTGTCCAGGCACAGGCCGGCGTCCGGAGTGAGACAGCTCGGGACGTCGGGCGTCACGGTGTAGACGTAGAGCTCGCGGTTGGGCGGCGTCGGCAGCGCCGGGAAGCGGCCCGGGCTCTGGTTGGGGGTGAGCTTGTAGTGCAGAAGGCCCAGCGCCGCGTTCGGCGCCAGCGTCACCGAATACCAGTCCTGGTCCGCCACGTAGCTCGTCCGGCCGGTGACGGTGGTGCTGCCACCGAGGGCGACGGGCGCTCCACCGTTGACCGGGTAGGCTGCGGCAAAGTTGTTGTTGTACGGCGTGGCCGTTCCCTCAGTCGGGTCCTGCAGAGGAACGAGGATGACCTTGAGCTGGTACTTGTAGGTGAGGCTCCCGGGCACCGCCCCCACGGTGTTCTGGTCGGTGTAGCCGTCGACTTCGATGTAGAGCGGTCCGGCCGCGGACAGGAGAAGAGCCGTGCCGATGGTGACCTGGTTGGCCGAGTACTGCGAGCCGGCGGAAGCCGCTCCCGTCGAAATCTGCGTCACCCCGTCGGAGGCGTAGACGTTGTACTGGAGGCGGAAGGGGTAGGGCGGGGGCGAAGGCGACGAGGGGTCCTGCGACAGCTCGAGCCAGAGGACGTAGTTGTTTCCCGGAGCCTGAATGGAGAAGTAGTCGAGGTCGCCCGGCGTGGCGAGATACCCGCCGCTCTGGCCACTCTCGACACCGCCACCGCCGGTGGTGAGCTGAATCGGCGTCGCAGTCTGCGGCGTGTCATTGGGCTCGTTGACGTCCGGGTCCTCCAGCATGTCGAGCCAGAGGCTGTACTGATTCTTGGTGTCGACTCCCGAACCCGTGTTGTCCTCGAGGACGAGAATCAGGCTGCTGTCGGACATGGTGTAGCGAAAGGTCGTGTCCATCGGCACCGGGCATGCCGTCCCGTGGACGTCGGCCGCCCCGGTGACGCTCGTCTCCCCATCCTGCTGCAGGATGTTGAGGGTGAGGTTGACGGCGGTGTTGAAGCCGTCCGTCTGACAGTTGGGAGCGCTGCCACCATCCCAGTACGGGCTTCCGTCGGCGTAAGGGGGTGGGACCCAGCCGGCATCCGGGTCGGCCGGCGGGAAGTACCCGGCGATGACGTGCCCGATGCTGCGCGCGTCCAGCGTGCCCAGCTTCGCGCCGTACCAAACCTGCTCCTGCGTCACGGCGATGTAGCCCTGCACCCACTCCCCGAGGGTGAGCTGGCAGTTGGGGTTGTTGAGCGCCGCGTCAGCCGAGGTGCAGGTGTTGGGGGGAAGGGTGCTGGTCAGGCCCTGAGTGCTGACGTTCCCCGTGCAGCCGCTCGACGTCCAGAGGAGCGCCAAGAGGAGGGCGGCGGCCACCGACGTCTGCCGCGGGCCACGGTGTGGCTGGCCGAGGCTGGCCGGCGGAGTCCGGTGGGCTTCGGTCACAGGCCTGCGTCCGAAGCGAAGGCGGGAACGCACCCATTTTGGAAGTCCGCCGGTTGCACGGTGATGACGCCGTCAACCGGCAGCTTGATTCCCCCCACCGGGTAGCGAGCCGCGGTGGTGCGGAAGGAGGTCACGATGGGGCGGGCGTTGGGATTGTCGGAAGGCACCTGCGTCACCACCACCATCAACTCGTTCCAGCCTTCGCCGCGCCCGGTGCCGCCGTCCCAGAAGAGTGGGCCGCCGTCGGGCTGAAACATCACGCCGCCGTCCGGGAGGTGCATGCCGCCGTCCGGGCGAAAGGCGATGGTCGGGGCGAGGGAGATGTTGTCGACGCGGAAGTGGTAGCACTGGCGGCCAGCCAAATCGACCGGCCCATCGGTCTGAATGGTGTAGCGGTACCCATTCGCCGTCACCAGCTGGGAATCCGCGACGAGCGGATTCATGTGCAGGTGGACCTCTTGGTCGTTGATGAGGCCATCGCTGTCCGGGTCCTCACTCATGTCGGGAGAGGCAGGCTGGGTTCCAATCTGCCATTCCACTCCGTCAGGGACGCCGTCGCTGTCCGAATCCTGGACCTGTGAGTTGGTGCCGATGACCTGCTCGTCACAGTCGGTGAGCAAGTCGCAGTCCGAGTCCACGCCGCGCAGCGCGGGTGGACACCCCGGGTCCTGACCTCCTCCGTCGGGAAGCGCGAAGCCCAAGGGATTGAAGCTTGCACCGCGCGCGGCGAAATACACCTCCACGCCGTCGCTGAAGCCGTCGCCGTCGGTGTCCTTGTTGTTGGGGTCGGTCCCGAGCGCCACCTCCTGCGCGTCGGTCAACCCATCCTCGTCCGAGTCGGCGGCGTTGGTGGGCCCGCCATCCCAGTTGTCCGGCGCGGGCGGGCTTTCCACCGGCGCGTTGAGGTTGGTGGCCATCAGGTCCTTGATGACGTAGCCCTGTCGCACGGCACCGAGGTTGAAGTTGAGGAAGTTCACCGGCTCATGGTTCTCGAAGTCGCGGAAGTTGCCGCCTCCCACCGCGGCCATCTGCTTCAGAAGCTCCGCATCCTGATTGATGATGAGGAGCGGGCAGCCGCCATCCCCGGTCAGGTCGCACAGGCTGCTCGGCGGGATGATGGGGTCGAAGACGTGGACGGTGTTGAGCTGCACGTTCTGCACGAGGACGGACAGCTGGCGGATGCTGCTGACCGAGGTTCCCGGGGGCAGGAGCTCGGCGTTCTGGTTGAACGTCGGAGCGCCGTCCGAGAGAAAAATCACCGAGTACCGGCCCGGAGCCGTGGTGCCGTAGCCACCGTCCGCCACGCCCACCTGGGCCGCGGAGATGTCGGTGCTGAGCACCGTGTAGACCTCGGCCAGGGCTTTGACGAAGTCGGTCGAGTCCCGGTTGGGGTCGGGGCTCGTGTAGTTGAGAATCTTGTCCAGGAGCTGATTGTAGTCGGCCTGGCTGTACGTGATGAGCTGCTCGAACTCCGCCAGCCCACTCTTGGTCAGGAAGGCAGTGGTGCTTCCGGCGAAGAGCATCACCGCGAAGTAAATCTCGGGATCCTGGGGAAGCGAGTTCAAGAGCTGTACCGTCGCCAGAGCCCGCGTCCCGTCCGGGTCGGTCACCCGCATCGACTGTGAGGCGTCGAGGACGAAGAGAATCTTGATGGGCGCGATGACGTCGTTGGAGCCGTAGGTGCAGAAGTCGCCCTCGATGGCCACCGTGCGGTCGACGGGCAGCGCCGCCAACACCTGCTGGTCGTAGAGGTAGCTGCTCGTGCACGCTCCGCCCAGCGCCACGGACATGCCGACCAGCACCACCAGGATGAGACGGCCCATCTTCATTGAGGCGCGACGCCGACGCAGAGACCTGGGTTGCCGAGGTATTGGCTGGGGTACGCCAGCTGACTGGGTGGGTAGAAGTTGGCGTCGTTGATGGTGAGGCTCGGGCCGGCGGGCACGCGCACGCCGGTGGAACCGCCCAGGGCCGGGGCGTACTGAGCCCAGGCGCAGGCCACCTTCCACACGCCGTAGTCGGTCGCCACGGCGCTCTCCGGTGCCTCGTCGAACCACACCTTGAAGAGGTTGAACCCCTCGACGGTGCCGACGTTGTTCGGCGGCGTCACCAGCTGGATGTTGCTCACCGAATAATCGTAACAGACGCTGTTGTCCGACTGAACGGTCGCCACGAAGCTGTACTGCATGGCGGTCGAGTCGTAGAGCGCGCGGTCGGCGGTGGAGGGGTCGGTGCCGCCGCGGATTTCGTCGAGGTCGCTGATTCCGTCCGAATCCGTGTCCATGCCGACGTTGCTGGCGAGGGGGTCGAGGCCGTAGCGCATCTCGATTCCATCCGGGATGCCGTCCGAGTCGGAGTCGACGATGCCGGGGAAGGTCCCGAGGTAGGCCTCCTCCCACTGGGTGAGACCGTCGCCATCGGTATCGGTGAAGTAGACGCACCCGAGGGTCGCCTGGCGTGTCGGGTCACAGCCGCGCAGGTCCTTGGTCGGGCTGCCCGGGAAGAAGCCTTGCGCCTGGTGGAGCACCTCGAAGCGGTCGGTGAAGCCGTCCTGGTTGCTGTCCGGCTCGTACGGGCTCAACTCCGAGCCGGCGTAGAGGTAGGCCTGGTCAGCGTCGTCGGTGAGTCCATCGCCGTCGCTGTCCACCTTGCGCAGCGTCACCGCTGGCTCGCTGCGCAGTGGCTGGACGATGAGATTCTTGAGGACGTTTCGCGAGGCGAGCGAGCTGTAGTCCAGCGCGCCGAGTCCTAAGTCCTGGATGTTCCCGTCGATGAACTCCTGGTAGACACCGTTGCCGAGGAGAGCGACCTGGGTGAGCAGCCACTCCGCCACACTGTGGGCAGCTTCCGGGTAATCGGCCACCGGCGTGTTCGGGTACACGCCGTAGATGTCCTCGCAGATGCTTCCGCAGGCCTGGACTGCCGCCTGGTTGAAGAGCAGCACCGTATTCAGCCGGATGTCGCCGATGTTGTAGGCGGACTGCAGGCTCATGATTTGGTTGACGTAGCTGAAAATCTGGTAGTTCTGGTTGCGGTCGGTGCCCACGACGAAGCCGTTGATGGGGTCGCCTCCGGTAGCGCCGGCCTCGTTGCAGTAGTCCGGGACCGAGTCGGCCCAGATGAGGTACGGGTGCTGCGGGTCCGCATACTCGGGCAGGTTGTCGATGGCCGAGCAGCGCGGGTACGGCGTCCCATCGGTGAGCCAGACGATGACGTACCGCGTGCGGGGCAGGAGCGCGGGGTCGCTCGCCGCCGTCGCGGCGACATCGCCGGCGATGACGGTGTAGGCGTAAGACAGCGCGCCCTGGTCGTCCGTCCCCTTCCCCAGCTGGCCCTGCAGCGCGCTCAGGTAACCGGTGAGGCCGAAGGGGGTGACGAAGCTCGGAGTGGTGCCTTCTGCGGGGTACGGGTTCTGGACGTTGGTGGCGAAGGGGACGATGGAGACGGTGATGTTCGCGCCCTGGTTGGTGATTTCGTCCTGAAACTGCGCGAGGAGGGACTCAATCGCCCGGACACGCGCCGGGGTGGTGAGGTTTGCCGGGACGATGCCCAGCGTCACCAGCTCCTCGCAGAGTCCGGCCACGCCCTGGCTCCCCGGAGGGTCAGAGATGCACATCGAGCCCGACTGGTCGACGAGGAAGAGGACCTTCACCGGAAACCCGCCCGGGTTCGGAGGCTGGGTGCAGACGCGCCCCGTCAGGGTGAGCTGGTTCCCGAGATTGGTGGCCGCCGCCGCTGGCTTCTCCAGCGCGGCATCCGTACAAGACGACAACACCACGGCGACCGCGAGGGTCGCCGTGGTGAGCACAGCGGAGGGTTTCAAGTTCACGGCTTCATCACGTCCTTCTGGTGAGAAGAGAAACCCCCCTCCTGGCATTCGTCGTCGCGACTACCTCCGACGGCGAAGCGCCAGGAGTCCCAGGGCCACCAGGGCCATGCCCGCCACCGGTGCGCCGAACGGAAGCGCGGTGCAGCCGGATGCGGAGCTGCTGCCTTGTCCCACCGACAGGGTGAGCGTGGAGCTCGCCGTGTTGGAGTCAGGGTAGAGGCGGTCGGGGAAGACCAGCTTGGCCTGGAGCTGGACGGTGTAGGTGCCGTCCTGGTCCGGGGTGAAGGTCGGGACCGAGCCGTTCTGGTAGGCGTACTGCCAGTGGCGGCTGACGCTCGCGACGCCGGTCGGTTCGCTGACGGCAGCGCTGCTGCCGCCCGGTCGCCCGGAGATGGTCCAGGTGTAGGTCATCGCCGCATTGTCGCGGTTGGCGAACAGCGGCAGACGCACCTTCTCGCCCGAGTTGAGGGTGATGGAGCCACCAGCGCTGACGCTGAAGGCGCTGTTGGGGTCGAGGCACGCGGCCTTGTTCGTCGGGTCGGTCACGACACAGTAGTAGCTGTCGCACGCATCGCCGATGCCGTCGCCGTCGCTGTCCGCCTGGTCAGGGTTGTAGACCGTGGGGCAGTTGTCCCGAGCGTTCAGCACGCCGTCGCCGTCCATGTCCGGGTCGCAGGCGTCACCGATGCCGTTCTTGTTGATGTCGGACTGGTCCGGGTTCGGAACCAGCGGGCAGTTGTCGACGCTGTCGTCGATGCCGTCCTTGTCAGTGTCAACGCTGCACACCACGCCGGCAGGGAGGTTGGCGGGCGGGTTCGGATTGGTGGCCTTGTTGCAGCTCCCGGCGTTCGCGAAGAGCGGGCAGTTGTCCGTCGCGTTCGAGCAGCCGTCGTTGTCGATGTCGTCGTTGCACGCATCGCCCAAGCCGACAGCGCCGCCCTTGGCGGTCCCGGGGCCGAAGAAGGCCGGGAAGGAAATCTTCTGGTCAGGGTTGTACCGGCGCGGGCAGTTGTCGGCCGCGTTCAGAATCCCGTCACCGTCGATGTCCGGGTCGCAGGCATCACCGATGCCGTTGCCGTTCTGGTCGAGCTGGTCCGGGTTGGGGACGAGCGGGCAGTTGTCGCAGGCATCGCCCACGCCGTCGCCGTCGGTGTCCTTCTGGTCGGGGTTAGCGACGAAGGGGCAGTTGTCATACCCGTCGGGAATGCCGTCCCCGTCCGAGTCGTCAGTGTAGGAAAGCGTCTTGCCGTCGTCGGTGTAGCTCACCCACACCGAGCAGCCGCAGCTGCAACCGCAGCCGCCGCCCTCCTCTGCAGGGGCGCCACACTGGGTACCAAGACACTCCGGGTTGTTCGCGTTCTGGGCGAGCGCAGGTACTGCCCAGAAGAGCGAAGCGCCGAGGACAAAACTCCAAGCGATACGTGCGTTCGTCATTGCTGCTCCTTTCGGCGAGGAGCGAAGCAAGAGCCGTTCCGTCGTCGAAGCCATATTCATTCCAAGGAATTTCAAGAGGTTCTCTTTCCAGCGAGCATGCCTAGCATCCAGGTGTGGGGCTCAGACCCGAGGTCCTGTGGGGGGCAGGCCCCACACCTCTAGCGCCCCTCATTGGCCCACCACGTAGTCGCTGGGCCCGAAGGAAATGACTCCACTCGGGCTCTTGGTGCTGGGAGGGTTGAAGTTCACTTCCTGCGTGAAAATCGACGCGATGCCGACGTCGTTCGGGTCGTCCGGGCGGCCCGCCTGCAGGTAGAGGTAAATCTCGTTGTTCCCCGCGGGAATCGGCGTGTTGGGCTTGTTGGGCAGCGACAGCGTCCGCACCACGGAGACGTTGTTCACCGTAATCGCGTAGCAGGCTCGGCCGTCCGGTGTGGGCGGCGCGCTGACAATCGAGTACTGGTAGCCGCGGTCGGCCTGGTAGGCCTGGTCCGCGCTCTCCGGATCAGAGTGCTTCGTCACCTCGTCGGCATTGGTGGTGCCGTCCCGGTCGTCGTCCTGGAGCGCCTCCGCCACCAGCGGGTTGGTCTGCGACATGAACTCGATGAAGTCGCTCAGGCCATCGCCATCGGTGTCCGCGACGCAGGCGTCGGTCCCGAGCACGCGCTCCTCGCAGTCGTTGAGCTTGTCCTGGTCCGTGTCCAGGGCGGCGTTGCAGCCGGTGATGATGTTGGGGGTGAGCGGGTCGAGGCCCATCTTCACCTCCACCCCGTCCCCGAGCCCGTCGCCGTCGGTGTCGTAGTTGAGCGGGTCGGTGCCGATGGTCTTCTCGTAATCATCGGAGAGGCCATCGCCGTCCGAGTCGATGAGCTCCGCTCCGTTCCGGGCCATGGCGTTTCGGTTGAAGGCGAAGAAGCGCTTCATCGCCAGGTCCGACTGGAGCGAGGACAGGTTGATCTGGGCCAGCACGGTGCCGATGGTCGCGCTGGTGGCCACCAGCGGCTGGGTGCCACCGATTGCCGCGATGGCGGGGTTGATGATGTTCACCAGGTCGATGTTGGGGTCCATCTGGTTGCTCGGAATGTCGGTGATGTAGATCGGCTGCACGGTGACCAGACCGGCGGAGTACTGCTCCTGGAGCGCGGTGATGAGGCTGGTCTGCGTCTGCAGGTAGCAGGCAGCGCACTGCGACGCGGTGGGGAGCGCCAGGCAGTTGGAGTCGATGCCGGAGTAGATGGCCGGGTAGAGGCAGCTCGTGTCCACGGAGGCCTCGAGCAAAATCACCACGTAGCGCGTGCGGTTCACCGTCGCGCGACAGGCGGTCTGCATGTCGCCGGAGAGGTAGGTGTCGGCGAGGTCCAGCGCTGAGGCGATGCTCACCGGCCCGCTTTCCTGGAAGGTTCCGTACTGGCTGAGCGCTCCGTCGAGGGTGACTGCATCCGAGAAGCCGCCGACGAAGCCCTGCGCGGTCACGTGGTAGACGAGGAAGGCGAAGCTGGTGCTCGTCGGCTGCAGCCCGACCACCGTCTGAATGGCGGTGAGCGTGGACGAGCTGATGGCCTGGGTGACCGTCGTGGCGCCGCCTTCCATGGCGAAGACCACCTTCACCGGGAAAGCCGTCCCGGCCGCCAGTGGCACGCACACCGTGCCTTCGAAGGCCGTCCGGTCGGGCCCGGGGATGCCGTCGCCCTGCAGGGCGTAAACACCCGCATCGGTGCAGCCGAGTGCCAACAGGCTGACGAGCAGAGAAGCGGAAGGGAGTCGCATCGTTGTCTGGGGAAGTCGCCGTTTCTCGCCCGCTCCCGCAGCCCCTGCGGACCCCACCGGCGCAAAACTGCGCGGCGGACATCGCACGAGTCTACAACGTCATCAAGTAGGCGAGGAGATCGTCGCGCTCCTGCGGGGTGAGGTCGACTCTGGGCGCGGGTGAGTGGTTGTAGTTTTCCAAAACGTCGCGAAGCACGAAGCGGTTGCGCACCTGCAATTTTCCACGGCCCCCCACCTCGAGCCCGGCGGCTCCGGTGCTGAGCATGGGGAAAATATCCCAGGCACCGATGAGCGCCGGCGGCGGCATGCCGACGTACGTCCCGTCCTGCAACTCCGGGCGCAGTGGAAAGAGATGCGGCGTGGTGACGCTGAGGTACTGGCCGCGGGTGCGGACGTCCTGGTCGAGGGTGAAGTAGGGGGCCGGGTGACAGGCGGCGCAGCCCGCCTTCCCCTCGAAGAGCGCGAGGCCCGCGCGGGGGTTTCCCGTCCGTCCATCGGGCAGCATCAGCGACTTGGGTGGTGCTCCATCCGGGCCGACGAAGGGGTTGGGCAGCAACGAGACGGCCGCGGTGAAGAGCGAGAGCCGTCGCACCTCGCCCTTGTCGAGTCGCGGGTTGAAGTAGCGGTTCCGGTCCCCGACGGTGATGACCGTCTGCTCCAGGGTGAAGGTGCTGGCCGGCGTGAAGTAGGGCGGCGTCTCGCGCGTGCCGCGCACCGTCGGCGTGCGGTAGATGCGCAAGGGCCGCGTCTTCTCGAAGAGGACGACTCCGCCGTGGCCCTCGAGGTGGCAGGCGTCACAGGACATGGAGGAATGGCCCATGTCGGTGAAGTACAGAATCTGCCCGAGGCGTCGCTCGCCTTGGGAGCGCACGTCGAGGAGGGGGACCTGACGACGCACCATGGCCCGTCCCTGGCGCGCGCCCGTCACGTCGAGCTCGGCGAGGGTGCCGGTGAAACGGTCCAGCACCCACAGCGTCCCTGCATCCGGAGAGAGCGCCAGCGCCACCGGCCCGGAGTGCATCTCCAGCCCGGCGCGTCCCTGGATGCCGTAGTCCGCCGCCGGCCGTGCCGTGGGGAAGCCCTCGGGGGGCAACACCGGAATGGCAAAGAGGGCGGCCTTGCGCGCCGCCGCGTCGCCCTGGGCGAGGGCGCGGGCGTCGAGCCCGCGCACCAGTCCCGTCCCGACGTCGGCCACGTAGAGAATGGCTTTGGCGTCGTCCAGCGCCACGCCCTGCGGCACGCCCCAGCCGAAGCCGAGGTGGCGCTCGAAGACGCCCCTGGCCACGTCCACCACGCCCACCCCGCCATTCATCGAGACTTCCATGCGGTCCGGGTTGGGGCCGATGTTGGGGCCGAGGGAGGTGACGAAGAGGCGCTCCAGCGCGGCCGACCAGACAAGCCCCCGTGGTGCCTGGCCGCCCATGGTGAAGCCGGCGTAGGGCTCGGTGTGGCCGCCGAGGATGGGCGTCTCGCTCCCCGGGGAGATGGGCGCCTGCACCGTCCCCGTCTCCAGGGAGATGGCCTCGAGTGCCCCCGTCTGCTCGCTGCCCACCACCACCACGCCGCCCGAGAGCGCGAGGGCCCGGGGGTTGGGAGCGACGGCCGCACGCCACAGGACGTGGCCGTCCTCGAGGGAGAGCGCGACGACGGTGTCCCGGACGTGCTCGGCAAGAAGCAGAAGCCCGCGCTGCGCGTCGACGAGGAGGCCGGTGGCGTTGGCCGGGGCAGGAAGCGTCCGGAGGCGTGCACCTGTCAGCCCATCACACACCCACACCTCGGGGCTGTAGGCGTGCGCCACGGCCAGCCACTGCTTGCCGCCTGCGGCCCAGGTGGCGAGCGCCGAGGGCCCATCTCCTCCTGGCAGGACGGACACGGTGCGGGTTTCGGTGTCCACGCCCACCAGCTCGTCGGTGGTGACGGACGCTGCCCACACCCGGCTGCCGTCGGGCGTCAGGGCGAGGGACGTCAAGTCCGGGAAGCCCCTGTCATTCACCACCAGGAGACTCACCCCGGACGGCGTTCGCGTGAGGCGAAGCGGGACGGCCACCTGCACGGTGGCCGAAGGCAGCGCGAGGTCCGCCGGAAGGCGCGCATAGGCATGGTGCGCATCCACCACGGTGAGAGGCAGGCTGCGGTCGAAGGGCGCCCCCAGCTTGAGCGTCATGCCCTGCGAGAAATTGTCCCCCACCAGGGCCAGGGGCTGCGACGTCTGGTTGCTCACCTGCCTCGGGCCGACGTCGCGCAACACCGGTGCGCCCGGGCCGCTCAGGAGGAGCCAGCAGAAAACCCCGGCGAAGACGGCCACGCCGGCGGCGAGCAGCCCTGCAGCGCGCCACGCTTTCATTCCGCGTCGGACTGGACCAACCCGTACTTGTGCAAGAGCGAGTAGAGGTGCTTCCTGTCCAGCTCCGCCTCGCGGGCCGCCTTGGCCACGTTGCCCTTGGCCCGCGCCAGGAGCCGCGTCAGGTATTCGCGCTCGAAGGCGCGCACCAGCTCCTCCTTGGACTCCTTGAAGGGGCCGCCGTACCCGGCCGGGAGGAAGTCGCCGCTGGCGGAGTGTGGAGGGGTGAACTCCCGAAGCAGCGAGTTGGAGGTGAGCTCCGGCATCTCCACCATGTGCCGGGCCCGCTCCAGGGCATTGCGCAATTCCCGGACGTTGCCTGGCCAGGTGTGGGCGGTGAACTGGTCGCGCACGCCCTGGGGAAGCCTCTCCCAGAGCGACTCGCCGGCGAAGGCGTCCACCAGGAGCGGGATGTCCTCCTTGCGGTCACGAAGTGGCGGGAGGGTGACGGTGAAGACCGAGAGGCGGAAGTAGAGGTCCTCCCGGAAGCGTCCGGCCTGCGTCTCCGCCCAGAGGTCCTTCTTGCTGGCGGCGATGATTCTCGCGTCGAAGGCCACCGGCGTGCCCGACGCACCCAGCCGGCGGAATTCGCGGTCCTCGATGGCGCGCAGAAGCTTCGGCTGGAGGTCCATCCCCAGGTCATCAATCTCGTCCAGAAACAGCGTGCCGTTGTTGGCCCGCTCCAGGCACCCCACGCGCTGGGCGACGGCGCCGGTGAAGGCGCCCTTCTCGTGGCCGAAGAGCTCGCTCTCGATGAGGCTGTCGCTCACCGCGGCACAGTCGAAGATGACGAGTGGCCCCGCCTTGCGCGGGCTCAGCTGGTGGACGCCCTTGGCCACCACGCCCTTGCCGCTGCCGGTCTCACCCACCAGAAGCAGCGTCGAGTCGGTGGGAGCGATTCGCTTGAGGAGCGCGAAAATCTGCCGCATGGGCAGGCTCTGGCCGACGAGCTCCCCGAGCCGGTCCTCGCTGATGGGCGCGATGCGCACCGGCTGCAGCGTGGACTGGAAGCGCAGCTGGACGTCGCCGAGCTCCAGCAGCTGCCCCGGCTTGAGGTAGGCCTCGCGCACCTGGGCCCCATCGATGAAGGTGCCATTGGTGGAGGCAAGGTCCTGCACCAGGAAGCGGTCCCCCTGCCGCCGGATGATGAGGTGGTTGCGGCTGACGGTGGGCGAGTCGATGACGACGTCGCTGTCGGGCGCCTTGCCGATTTTGAGCGTCTCGTTGCGAAGCGGAAACGACTGGCCGGCGTTCTCGGTATTCGCCAGCACCAGGTGAAAGTCCTGGAATCCCAGCCGCTCCCCGAGCGCGGACCGCGTCCCGAGGACGGTGTGTGCGGGGATGGCGGGGTTGGGCGCGGTGGTGCTCATTGGGGGGTCGACTCCACATTCTACGGCCTTCGGCCGGGACCGCCACGGACTGACTGGGGTGCGAGTCTCTCCCACGTCGACTCCACCTCCCTCGGCCCGAGCGTGCTACGGAGCCGGCGCGAGAACGCTGCCATGAAACGCGGAGAAGGCCGTAGACGAGTGCTGTCGCTGGTGAGCGACGTGGACGCCGACGTGGGGCGCTACGCCGAGCACCTGCCGCCCGCCCCGGGTGAGGTGCTCGTGCTGGGCAGCGCCGATGGCCGGGTGGTGCGTGCCCTGGTGAGCCGTGGCGCGCAGGTGATGGCCGTCGACCCGAGCCTGCGAATGGTGGCGCGTGCCGAGGAGGCGCGCGGAGAGCTCGCGCCCGATGCGCAGAGCCGCTGGCAGCTGATGCGTGCCGACCTCCGCTCCTTGCGCTTGCCGAAACGGTTTGGAGCGGTGTTCGCGCCGCAGAATGCCGTGGCGCTGATGGCCAGCCGGATGGACTTGGAGGCCCTCTTCGCCACCGCGGCGGCGCACCTCGGTGCCGAGGCCCCCTTCGTCTTCGATGTGGCGCTGCCGCCCAGGCGCTACCTGGCCGCCGAGGACGAGGAGGGGCCGCACGACGCGGTGGCCTCGGAACGCACCGTCTTCACGCCCCACCTTCGCGAGACGCGTCGTGGCGTCCATGCCGCCACCGGCATCCGTCGCCTCCTCCTGCGTCCCTTCACGGCCTGGGAGGTGGACGCGGCGCTGGCCGCCGCCGGGCTCCAGGCCCACACGCGGGATGGCGCCTTCGGCGGGCGGGCCTGGAAGCAGGGGGACCCGGTGATGCTGGTGGTCGCCCACCTCCGGCCCTGATACTGCGTCCGTCTCAGCGGGCCTTGTCGTCCTGGCTCGACTCCATCTCGAAGGCCAGCTCGAGGAGGTCCAGGAGCTGGGCTTTGGCGTCGAGGGTGTCCGCGGCCAGCACCGTCACCTCGACGGGCAAGCGGTCCTCTGCCGCGACGGGCTCGGGCTCGATGGGTTTGCCAGACGGGTCGAGCTCCTCCACGAGGAGGTCCCCATCGCGATGGACGGTGTAGCGGCGGTACATACAAGGTGGTCTTACGTCGCCAGCGCGGGAACTTGAAGCGCCCTCGACGCTGGTCGATGCTTCGCCTCGCCGTGGAGCTCCCCCCCGTCAGTCTTCTCACCGAGTACGTGCGCCGTTTCGTGGATGGCGAGGACGCCCTCGCCCAGGCCGTCACCAGCCCCGTCCTGGTGTGGGAGGCCGGCGTCTTCGAGGATGCGGACTGGACGCACCCGCCGGCGCACGTGCCGACCGCCGACAACCCGGTGGTGTTTCTCCTGAGAAAGACGGACGCCCGTCCCAACCCCTTCGAGGAGGGCATCTCGGTGGGCCGGGCCTCGGTGAATGACGTGGTGCTTCCGCACCGGAGCATCAGCCGCTTCCACGCCTACTTCCAGCGCGAGGCCACGTCGGCGCGGTGGGCCCTGGCCGACGCCGCCAGCCGCAACGGCACCCAGGCCGACGGCGTCGCCCTCAAGCCCAACGTCCCGGCAGTGCTGGCCAGCGCCCACCGGCTGCGGGTGGGCGACTTGGACCTCACCTTCCTGTCCTCCGAGGCCTTCGTCCGCTGGCTGAAGAAGGTGGTCGAGACCGTCTAGGGGGCTGTCCCCGTGAGGCGGACGCTGCGCACCGTCACTCGCTCGCGGCGTCGCCTTCGAAGCGGTACCCGAGCCCGCGCGCGGTGACGAAGTAGCGCGGCTCGTCCGGGTTGGGCTCCAGCTTGGCGCGGAGCTGGCGCATGAAGGTGTCCACGGTGCGGGGCGTCCCCTCGTACTCGAGGCCCCAGGCCCCGGACAGGAGCTCCTCCCGGGTGAAAATCCGTCCCGGCTGGGAGAGCAGGTGCACGAGGAGGCGGAACTCCTGCGCCGTCATCTCCAGGGGCTTTCCGCCGCGCAGCACCCGCTTGCCGTCCAGCTCCACCGCCACGTCCCCGAAGCGCACGACGGTGCCCTCCTCGCCGTAGCGGCGCCGGAGGAGCGCCTTCACCCGCGCCAGGAGCTCCGCCACCCCGAAGGGCTTGGCGACGTAGTCGTCGGCGCCGAGCTCGAGCCCCTCCACCTTGTCCCGTTCCATCCCCTTGGCCGACAGGAGGAGGACGGGCACGCGCTGGCCGCGACGTCGGAGCTCGCTCAGCACCTCGTAGCCATTCATCCTCGGCAGCATGATGTCGAGGATGACCAGGTCCGGTGCCTCCTGCACCGCCAGCTCCAGCCCCTGCGCGCCGTCCTGCGCCTGCAGCACCTCGTAGCCCTCGAAGCGGAGATTCATCGAGACGCCGGTGAGGATGGAGAGGTCGTCCTCGACGACGAGGATGCGTCCGGCGTCGGCGCTCATGCGCGTGCCGGGGGCAGGTGCAAGGTGAAGGTGCTGCCCCGGCCGAGCTCGCTCACCAGCGTCAGGGAGCCGCCGTGCGCCTCGACGATGCGGCGGGAGATGGACAGGCCCAGGCCCGAGCCCTCGGTGGCTCGGGTGAGGAGGTTGTCCACGCGGTAGAAGCGCTCGAAGACGCGCTCCCTGTCCCGCTTCGGGATGCCGACGCCGTGGTCCTCGACGCTGATGGCCACCCCCCGCTTGTCACCGTGGGCGCGGAGCGCGATGCGCTTGTCCGCGCCGCTGTACTTGTAGGCGTTGTGCAGGAGG
>Ga0302314_10006268_pt1 | contig 21591 bp, 21 predicted proteins | sample III_Palsa_N2_3_FD_200533 | JGI IMG/M metagenome (GOLD analysis project Ga0302314, IMG submission 200533) | Peat permafrost microbial communities from Stordalen Mire near Abisko, Sweden - III_Palsa_N2_3 | ecosystem: Environmental > Terrestrial > Soil > Palsa > Peat permafrost | place: Sweden...
ACACCGGCCTGGTGTCGGAATCGCAACTGATGACCACGACCGTGCTTGAGGACCCGAGTGGCGATTCGGTGCGGCTCGGCGGCGGCGTCAATATCGCCCTGGGTTCGAGCCTGACCGCCCAGCTCGACTTCAACGCGACCGCGGCCCGCAGCGACGGCAGCGACTATCAGGCGCTGGCGAAGTTGCGGTTTACGTTCTGATCCGCACAACCGCGAGAACCGAAACGGCCGCCGGAGCGATCCGGCGGCCGTTTTGTTTTGACGCCATGGCTATCGCCCCGTCCGGTTCGGCCGGTAGCCGCCACCCTTGACGTCGCGCTCGCACATATAGGCGCCCGACTTGGTCGAGCCGTAGCGATCCTGGCCGCGGTAGTAGAAGATCCGCGTCTCCAGATCGACCCAGACCACGACCTCGGTCGGGCAATGGTCCTCGGCCGCCGCCCGGGTCGGGAACTGGATGTCGTCGGCCTTGGCGGCCGCGATAGACGCAAGCGACAGCAGCCCGGCCAGACCGGCGCCGTACAAAAATCGGAAGATGCGATCCTGCATAGAAAGCCTCCGAACCTGTCAGACCTTACCGCCCCGCCCCCGCCGCGGCCAAATGCGCGCCCAGCCGACCGGTCAGGAACAGCGCCAGCATGCGATAGTCGCTGATCAGCGACCAGAACGGATGCCCGAAGGTCTCCGGCCGATTATGCTCGACGCGGAAATGGGCGGTCCAGGCGAAGCCGTAGCCCAGGACCGGTGCCGCCAATACCCAGGGCCAGTCGCCGGTGACGATGGCCAATACCACCGCGCCCAGTGCCAGCAGGCTGCCGCAATAATGCAGCGCCCGGGTCTCCGGCTTGCCGTGGGCCCGCAAGTAACGGTGCCAGAAGGCGGGATAATCGAGCGCCCCATGGGCTTGGGTCAGATCGGCCATGTTTCCTCACGTCTTGTTTCGGTCGGGCGAGGCGCGTTTAGTGTCACGCTTCTTTTCATCGAGGTCGAGGATTTCGTCATGGGCTATCGGGTTGCCGTCGTGGGCGCTACCGGCAATGTCGGCCGTGAACTCCTGACCACTCTGCACGAGCGGGAATTTCCGATCGACGACATCGTGGCGCTCGCGTCCACGCGCTCGATCGGGTCCGAGGTCTCGTGGGGTGAGGACGACGTGCTGAAGGTCCAGGCGCTGGACACGTTCAGCTTCAAAGGCATCGACATCGCGCTGTTCTCACCGGGTGCCAAGATCTCGGCCATCCACGCGCCCCGCGCGGCGGCGGCCGGCACCATCGTCATCGACAACACGTCGGAGTTCCGCATGGATCCGGACGTGCCGCTGGTCGTGCCCGAGGTCAACCCCCAGGCGATCGGCCGCTATACCAAACGCAACATCATCGCCAACCCGAACTGCTCGACCATCCAGATGGTGGTCGCGCTGAAGCCGCTGCACGATATCGCCAAGATCAAGCGGGTGGTCGTGGCGACCTATCAGTCGGTCTCGGGCAAGGGCAAGGAGGCGATGGACGAGCTCTTCACCCAGACCCGCGCCATCTATGTGAACGACCCGATCAAGCCCGAGCAGTTCACCAAGCGCATCGCCTTCAACGTCATCCCGCACATCGACAGCTTCATGGACGATGGCTCGACCCGCGAAGAGTGGAAGATGACGGTCGAGACCCGCAAGATCCTCGATCCGGAGATCCAGGTCACCGCCACCTGCGTGCGCGTGCCGGTGTTCATCGGCCATGCCGAGGCGATCAATATCGAGTTCGAGAACCCGATCTCGGTCGAGCGCGCCCGCAACGCGCTCAAGGCGGCACCGGGCATCACCGTCATCGATCATCATGTCGACGAGGGCTACGTCACCCCGCAGGAATGCGCCGGCGAGGATGCCGTGTTCGTCAGCCGCATCCGCAAGGACCCGACGGTGAAGCACGGCCTGTCGATCTGGGTCGTCGCCGACAACCTGAGGAAAGGCGCGGCCTTGAACGCCGTGCAGATCGCGGAATTGCTGGACCGGGATCACCTGGAGCCGGCGGCGAAGAAGCTCGCCAAGCACTGAGTCCAGAACTGAACAATCCGCCTTGCCGATCGGAGAGGCGGATGACGGATCGCTGCCAGATCAGAAGCCGTCTTCGGTCGCGGTAGGTCAGCGAGACTTCTGCTGCTGTGAATCAGGGGATTGCTGCGACGTACTAGGCGCCTGCGTTTGCTGAGAAAGAGGCGATGGAATAAGTATGACCTGCGGAGCCTGACTCTTAGAGGCAGTAACCGCGCCGGCGATGGCCGAAATCTGCGCCGCTTGCTCAGATCTTTGAGCCCGAAACTCGTCCGTAATTGTAGTTTGGATTTTATCGACCTTTGCCGAAAGTTCCTTCAATCCGTCGCGCTCGATTGTTATCGCTAGACAAACGCCGAATAGCGTAACGGTGCAAAGAATTGTCAAAGCGATCTTAGCCCAATCCAAAGAGCCTTTGATCGCACTTACATCCTTTTCAAGTGCCGAAAGTCGGTCGTCGTTGTCGCTCATCCCACCTATATGGCCCCCACCGCCGCCTTTTCCCACTCCCCGTTCATCCAGCATTTTCTTAATCCTGCCGTCCAAAAAAACTGTCTCGGGCGACACACTGGGGCCTTGATCAGGTGTTGAGTCCTGATCTGGAGAAGAAGGAGCACCTGGCTTCGCCATTATACCGCGCTCACCTTAACCTGGAGCCACTCCCATATATTTCGTGGGGCAAAACCATTAAATGTCTCTACCTTTAGAACGATAATGCCCGAGAGCCCTCCAGATTTAACATCCAGCTTTGCACAAACATCCTGAGTTGTAACCCCGCTATCCGCCACGAACCAGACGGTTGGCGAGATTCGCAGATGGTTGCCTGGATAAATCTTCTCAACATTCTCATCCAAGGCGGTGTTGGGTTGAAGGCAAATAACGGAAAAAACGAACATCTTCATACCCCAGCCATGGTGTCGGACTCAGAAACCGAACCAGTTTACGACTCCTAACCCAGTCAGATTGGGTCGTCTAGGTATAGGACGCAGGATTCATCAGCTTCCTCACGAAGGCGCGCTACGCCATTCACGAGTTTGGCGTTGCGACAGGACCGCTCATTCGAAGAACCTTGGTCGAAGAAAATGGCCTCCGAACGTGAAGACGATCGACACTCGATAACGTGAAGTAGTGGATACGGCCTTAGTAACTGTCATGGTTGGCAACCCGATCCGCAGCAAACAGTTCCCTCGGCTTGACCATCTCGTCCTGCGCCGCGATCAGTTGGATCTCGCGCTCGCCCCGTGCGCGGGTTTCCTTCAGCACCGCGTAGATCGCGGACGCCGAGGCAGACAACGCCGCGGCCGGATCGCCGCCGGTCTTCAGCCAATGGGCCAGGAACAGGGCCGCGACCGCGTCGCCGGCGCCGTTGACCGCGATCGGTAGCAGCGGCGTCGTCACGCGCCAGGTGCCGGCGGCCGTGGAAACCAGCAGCTCGATATGGTCCTTGGGTGCGTCCGGGCGCACCAGGCTGGTCAGCAGCACGACCTTGGGGCCGAGGGCGCGCGCCGCCGCGACCGCGGCGAGCGCATCTGGCAGATCCCGGATGGTCCGCCCGGTCAGATATTCCAGCTCGAACTGGTTGGGCGTGATGATGTCGGCCATCGGCACGGCCCGGTCGCGGAAGAATTCCGGCAGGCCCGGCCGCACATAGAAGCCACCGTCAACATCGCCCATGACCGGATCGCACGCCCAGATCGCGTCCGGGTTGGCGGCGCGCACCCGCGCCACCGTATCGAGCACGACCGCACCCAGGGTCGGATCGGCCATATAGCCCGTCAGCACGGCGCGGCAATGGTCGAGCGCGCCCCGTTCGGCCATGCCTTCGATCAGCTCGGCGATCTGCGCCGGCGCGAACACGGTGCCGCGCCACTGGCCATAGCCCGGATGGTTGGAGAATTGAACCGTATTGACCGCCCAGGTCTCGAACCCCAGGCGCTGCAACGGAAACACCGCGGCAGCGTTGCCCACATGACCGTAGCTGACCCAGGACTGGATCGACAGGATGCCGTCCAAATGATGTTCCTTTCGCACCGCAACACTCGCGCGGCAGGATAGGCGCCTGTATCCTGGCGGCCAAGCCATCAAGAAAATACCGTTTGGGAGAAGACCATATGCCGACCGAATCGCGTCCCCGCCGCAGCGTGCTCTATATGCCGGGCTCGAACCCGCGCGCCTTGGAAAAGGCCCGGGGCCTGGCCGCCGATGCGCTGATCTTCGACCTGGAGGACGCGGTTTCGCCCGACGCCAAGGAGGGTGCCCGCACCATCATCGCCGACGCGGTCGCGGCCGGCGGCTATGGCAAGCGTGAACTGATCCTGCGCACCAACGGGCTCGACACGGCCTGGGGCCACGGCGATCTGGCCGCCGCCGCCAAGATGGCGGTCCATGGCGTGTTGCTGCCCAAGGTCGAGAGTGCGGCGACCGTGCGCCAGGCGTCCGCCATCCTGGACAAGGCCGGCGCCCCGCCCGAGCTGGCGATCTGGTGCATGATGGAAACCCCGATGGGCATGCTGCATGCCGAGGAGATCGCGGCCAGCCATCCCCGCCTCGCCGGTTTCGTCATGGGCACGTCGGACCTCGCGAACGACCTGCACGCGCGCCACACGCGCGACCGGCTGCCGATGCTGACCGGTCTCAGCCTGTGCCTGCTCGCCGCGCGTGCCTATGGGCTCTCGGTGCTGGACGGCGTCTATCTGGACTTGAGCGATGACGAGGGCTTCGCCTATGCCTGCCGCCAGGGCGTCGAGCTGGGCTTCGACGGCAAGACGCTGATCCATCCGAAGACCATCGCCGCCGCCAACGAGGCGTTCGGGCCCTCCCCGACCGAGATCGAGCAGGCGAGAAAACAGATCGCCGGCTTCGAGGCGGCCGAGGCCGAGGGCAAGGGCGTGGTGCTGGTCGACGGCAAGCTGGTCGAAAACCTGCATGTCGCCAATGCCAAGCGCCTGTTGGCGCTGGTTGCCCGCATCGCCGAGCTGGAGGCCGGCGCGTGAGCCCGGTGCTGAAGACCAGTCCCGGGAATTATTTCGAGGATTTCCGGGTGGGCCAGGTGCTGGACCATGCGACGCCACGCACGATCACGGCCGGCGACGTGGCGCTCTATCTGGCGCTGACCGGCTCGCGCTTTGCGCTCACGTGCGCCGAGCCCTTCGCCCATAGCCTGGGCTTTCCGGAATCGCCGATCGACGATTGGCTGCTGTTCCACCTGGTGTTCGGCAAGACCGTGCCCGACGTGTCGCTGAACGCCGTCGCCAACCTCGGCTATGCGGCAGGACGCTTCCTGGCGCCGGCCTATGTCGGCGACACCGTGTCGGCGACGTCGGAGGTGATCGGGCTCAAGGAGAATTCGAACGGCGAGACCGGCACGGTCTATGTCCGCTCGATCGGCCATAACCAACTGGGCGAGACCGTGCTGGATTATGTCCGCTGGGTCATGGTCCGCAAACGCCACAAGGCGAGCCCGGCGCCCGAACCCCTCGTGCCGTCCCTGGCCGATGCGGTGCCGGTCGAGGCGCTCGCCATTCCCGACGGCTTGGTGCTGGAGGCCTATGACGACGGCCGCGCCGGCTCGCCCCATCGCTGGGGCGACTATCAGGCGGGCGAGAAGATCGACCATGTCGACGGCATGACGATCGAAGAGGCCGAGCATCAGTCGGCGACGCGGCTCTACCAGAACAATGCCAAGGTGCATTTCAACCAGTTCGAACAGGGCCAGGGCCGCTTCGGCCGCCGGCTGATCTATGGCGGCCATATCATCAGCCTGGCGCGGGCCTTAAGCTTCAACGGCCTCGGCAATGCCTTCAAGATCGCCGGCCTGAACGGCGGGCGGCATGTGGCGCCCTGCTTCGCCGGCGACACGGTCTATGCCTGGAGCGAGGTGATCGCGGCCGAACCGGTGTCGGGTCGCACCGACCTTGGCGCGCTCAGGCTGCGCACCTATGCGGTCAAGAACCAGAGTGCGGCGGAGTTCCCGGGCCGGATCGACGGCGGCGGTTACGATCCGGCCGTCATCCTGGACCTGGACTATTGGGCGCTGATGCCCGTCTGAGCGCCGCATTCTCCGCCTCGAGCGCCGCCAGGCGCTCGCGCATCGGCGCCATCGCCGCCTCGATCTCGGTTGCGGTGAAGCGCGGCGTGATGTGCTGCGGGCAGTTCCAATCGAACGCTTCCAAATGCAGCAGCAGCGCGCGCTCCGGCACCGCCCGGTAGCCGGCGGGTATCAGTCGCGCGGCGAGATCCGGATCGGCCGAGAGATCGCGCGGCTCGATCCGGGCATAGATCTTGAGCCGGCTGCGGTTCGGGTAATCCATCAGGATCAGCGCCGTGCGCTCGTTCGCTGCGGCATTGCCGAGGCTGACATATTGCCGGTTGCCGCGGAAATCCGCGAAGCCCAGGGTCCGTTCGTCGAGCATTTTCAGGAAGCCCGGCGGCCCGCCGCGATGCTGGACGTAGGGCCAACCGGTCTCGGACACGGTCGCCATGTAGAAACTGTCGCGCGCGGCGATGAAGGCGCGTTCGTCATCGGTGAAGCGATCGAACGTCCGGTCGCCATGGAACTTCTCCCAGGCCGCCCGGCTGCCGTTGGCCGCTTGCGCCGCCTTCACGGCGGGCGTTGCGGCGATGTCGAGGAAACCGTAGCTCATGGCGGCAGCTCCCTTGCCCGGGGGCCGGCTCAGACGGCGTCGGCGTGCACGACCGGAAAGTCGATGTCGGTCTGCGCAACGTTGTTGACGAAATTGGTCAGCACGTTCTCGGCCACGACGCCGACGATCTCGATGACCTCGGCGTCCGAATAGCCGGCGGCCTTGACCGCGGCGAGATCGGCGTCCGTGACCTTGCCGCGCGCCTCGGCGACCTTGGCGGCGAAGCGGACGGCCGCGTCGGCTTTGGGATCGGACGAGCCGCCCTGGCGATTGAGCGCGATCTCGGCCGCGTCGATCTTGGCGAGGTTCAGGCCCAGATAGGTATGGGCCGACAGGCAATAGTCGCAGCCGTTGACCTGAGCCACGGCCAGCGCGATCCGTTCGCGGGTCTTGACGCCGAGCGCCTTCGAGAGCGCGCCGCTCAGGCCCAGCATGCCCTGCAGGGCCGCCGGGCTGAGCGCCACCAGGCGGAACAGGTTGGGCACGACGCCCAGCTGATTGTTGACCGCGTCGAGCAGCGGCTGAGCGGCGGCGGGAGCGGCTTCGCGGGTCGGGATGGCGATGCGGGACATGGAACACTCTCCTCTTCTGGATCGGAAGCACCGGAGGCACCGGGCTTGAGGAGAAATCTAATAGACCGATCGTTCTACTATAATTCGAGGAATTGACACTTCACTATTTCAGAAGCTGAAATGATGCCATGGATCGTCTCGACGCCATGCGCGCCTTCGTCGCCGTGGCCGACCTCGGCAGCTTCGCCGAGGCGGCGCGGCGGCTGCGCCTATCCCCCGCCGCAGTGACGCGCGCCGTCGCCTTGCTGGAGGACCAACTGGGCCTGACGCTGCTCAGCCGCACGACCCGCTCGGTGCGCCTGACCGAGCGCGGCGCGCTCTATCTCGAGACCTGCCGGCAGCTGCTCGACGATCTGGCCCATGGCGAGCGGCGGGCGCGTGGTGAGGATTCGGCCCCGCGGGGCCTCCTGACCGTGGCGGCGCCATTGTTGTTCGGGCGGCTCCATGTGCTGCCGATCGTCGAAGCCCTGCTGCGCGAGCATCGCGCGCTCACGATCCGGCTCATGCTGTCGGATCGGAACGTCCATCTGGCCGAGGACGGCATGGATGTGGCGGTGCGCATCGGCGATCTCGCCGACAGCGCGCTGCTTGCCGTCAAGGTCGGCGAGGTTCAGCGCGTGCTGGTGGCGAGCCCCGTCTATCTGGCGGAGCGCGGCCGGCCCGAGGCACCGGCGGCGCTCGCCCGGCACGACATGATCGCTTTCGAAGGGTTGGAGAACACGAACGACTGGCGCTTCGGCGTGAGCGACCGCACCAGCGTCCGGATCGAGCCGCGTCTCGCGGTCAATAGCGCCGATGCCGCGATCGCCGCGGCCGAAGCCGGGCTCGGCATCACCCGGGCGCTGTCTTATCAGGTGCGGGCCGGCATCGAGGCCGGACGGCTCGCCCTGGTGCTGCCGGATCAGGCGCCGGCGCCCGTGCCGATCAGCCTGGTCTATCCGGCAAAGCGCGTGGGAGCCCCCAACCTCGCCGCCTTCGTCACGGCAGCGCGCCGGCACTTCCAGGCGCATCCCGTCGTCTTCCCCGGCGCGAATGCCGGGGAAGACCGGGACTAGGTCGTCAGCGCCAGAAGCCCTCGACCCAGATGTGACCGCCCGGCCGCGGGTCCCAATGGCCGGCGACCCATTCATGGTGCCCGTGCGGCGGATGGATATAGCGGCCCGCGACCCAGCGATAGCCGTGGCCGTCCCAGCGCCAGAAGCCCGGACGCCAGACGAACACGCCGGGCGGCGGCGGCGGGGCCACTTCGACCCGGAGCGGGGGCGGTGGCACCGTGGCGATGACGGCGCCGGGAGGCGGCGGCGGATAGCCCTGGGCCAGGGCCGGCCGGCCGGCGGCGAGACCGGAGAGCAGAAGGGCGGCCGACAAGGCTGCCCGCGTCATATGCTTCATCACGATGAATGAGACCTCATGAGGGTGACCGCAGCATCAGCTTGTACGAGGGTTCGCAGCGTTTCGTCCCTCGTCTCACATCAACGTGACCGGCGGCCCCGATATTCCCGGCGCCGGCGTACCGGGATGCCGGAATTCGAACGCTGCAATCTCCGAACAATTGTTGCGCGCCCCACAACGGGGCGTGCTAAATCAAGCCCTGGCGCCGTCTCAACGCGCCCCGGACAATTGACTTGGTCCGGACCCCGCTTTATGTCTCGCTGCAGTGCGTCAGGCCTCCGCCCCACGTGCTAGAGACCTCTGAAGGCTAGATTTTTCGAGGCGTTCCCATGCCGATCGCAAACCGCCCCTTGTCGCCTCACCTGCAGGTGTACAGGCTGCCGCTCACAGCACTCATGTCGATCAGCCATCGCGGCACGGGCATCGCGCTCAGTGCCGGCACGCTGTACCTGGTCTGGCAGCTGCTGGCCGCCGCCAGCGGCCCCGACGCCTACGAGATCTTCCAGCGCTTCGCCGGCTCCTGGCTGGGCATCCTGGTGCTGTTCGGCTGGTCGGTCTCGCTGTTCTACCATCTGGTGAACGGCATCCGGCATCTGGTCTGGGATGCGGGCTACGCCTTCACCATCGAGGCCACCACCAAGGCCAATCGCCTCGTCCTGATCGTCACCGTCGCCTTGACCGTGGTCGCCTGGGTCGCCGGCATCGCCAGCTGGGAGGGCCAATAATGGCCGAGAAAATGCGTTCGCCCCTGGGCCAGGCCTATGGCCTGGGTTCCGCCCGCGAAGGCGCCAAGGAATGGTGGTTGATGCGGCTTTCGTCGCTGGCGCTCATTCCGCTGACGCTCTGGTTCGTGATTTCGGTCGTCGGCAACGTCGGCGCCGACTACGAAACCTTCGCCGCCTGGGTCGGCAGCCCGGTCCCGGCGATCCTGCTGGTGATCCTCATCGCGGTGACGTTCCACCACGCGGCCCACGGCCTGCAGGTCGTCATCGAAGATTACGTCCATGTCGAATGGCAGAAGCTTACGCTTCTGATCGCGGTCAAATTCGGCTGCGTCCTGTTGGCCGTCGCCGGCATCTTCGCCGTCGCCCGCATCGCGTTTGGGAGCTGAGGGGACCATGGCCCTGTCCTACAAGATCATCGATCACGCCTATGACGTCGTCGTCGTGGGCGCCGGCGGCGCGGGCTTGCGCGCGACGCTCGGCATGACCGCAGCAGGCCTCAAGACCGCCTGCATCACCAAGGTGTTCCCGACCCGCAGCCACACGGTCGCGGCCCAGGGCGGCATCTCGGCGGCCTTGGGCAATCTCGGCGACGACGATTGGCGCTGGCACATGTACGACACCGTCAAGGGGTCGGACTGGCTGGGCGACCAGGACGCGATCGAATATATGTGCCGCGAGGCCATCCCGGCGATCATCGAGCTCGAGCATTTCGGCGTGCCCTTCTCGCGCACGCCCGACGGCAAGATCTATCAGCGCCCGTTCGGCGGTCACACGACCGAGTATGGCAAGGCGATGGCGAAGCGCGCCTGCGCCGCCGCCGACCGCACCGGCCATGCCATCATCCACACGCTCTACCAGCAGTGCCTGAAGCATAATGCCGAGTTCTTCGTCGAGTATTTCGCGCTCGACCTGATCATGGACGAGGAAGGCGTGTGCCGGGGCGTCATGGCCTGGGATCTGGCCGAGGGCACGCTGCACCGCTTCCGCGCGCACGAGGTCGTGCTGGCGACCGGCGGCTATGGCCGCGCCTATTTCTCCTGCACGTCGGCGCACACCTGCACCGGCGACGGCAACGCCATGGCGCTCCGTGCCGGCCTGCCGCTGCAGGACATGGAGTTCATCCAGTTTCACCCGACCGGCATCTATGGCGCCGGCTGCCTGGTGACCGAGGGTGCGCGCGGCGAAGGCGGGTACCTGACCAACTCCGAGGGCGAGCGCTTCATGGAGCGCTATGCACCGTCGGCCAAGGATCTGGCGTCGCGCGACGTCGTCAGCCGCGCCATGACCTTGGAAATCCGCGAGGGCCGCGGCTGTGGGCCGGAGAAGGATCACATCATGCTCCATCTGGAGCATCTGGATCCGAAGGTGCTGCACGAGCGTCTGCCGGGCATTTCCGAGACGGCGAAGATCTTCGCCGGCGTCGACGTGACGCGCGAGCCGATCCCGATGCTGCCGACCGTGCATTACAACATGGGCGGCGTGCCGACCAACTATCACGGCGAAGTGGTCCAGCCGACCAAGGACAATCCGGACGCGGTCGTGCCCGGCCTGATGGCGATCGGCGAGGCCGCCTGCGTCTCGGTCCATGGCGCCAACCGCCTCGGCACCAACTCGCTCTTGGATCTGGTCGTGTTCGGCCGTGCCGCCGCCCATCGCGCCGCCGAGATCGTGAAGCCCAATACCCCGCACAAGCGCCTGCCCGACAGCGCCGGCGAAGAGGCGGTGGCGCGCCTGGACAAGATCCGCAACGCGTCCGGCAAGACCAAGCCGGCCGAGATCCGGCTCGCCATGCAGAAGACCATGCAGGCGAATTGCGCGGTGTTCCGCACGACCGACGTGCTGAACGAGGGCGTCACCAAGATCCACGAGATCGCCGACAAGATGGCCGACCTGTCGGTGACCGACCGTTCGATGATCTGGAACACGGATCTGGTCGAGGCGCTGGAGCTGGACAATCTCCTGGCCCAGGCGGTGGTGACCTTGCATTCCGCGGCCAATCGCCAGGAAAGCCGCGGCGCCCATGCGCAGGAGGATTTCCCGAACCGCGACGACAAGGAATGGATGAAGCACACGGTCGCGTGGCTGGACGCCCAGAACGCCGTCAAGATCGATTACCGGCCGGTGCATCTCTACACCCTGACCAACGAAATCGACGTCTTCCCGCCGAAGGCCCGCGTCTACTAGAAGGGACCATCTCCGATGGCTGAATTTTCACTGCCGGCGAATTCGAAGGTCAAGGAAGGCCGCGTGTTCAAGGCCGGGGCCGATGCCAAGCGCGTGCGCTCGTTCAAGATCTATCGCTGGAGCCCGGACGACGGCCAGAACCCGTCGATCGACACCTACGAGATCGATCTGGATGCCTGCGGACCGATGGTCCTGGACGCGCTGATCAAGATCAAGAACGAGACCGACACGACCTTGACGTTCCGACGGTCGTGCCGCGAGGGCATCTGCGGCTCCTGCGCCATGAACATCGACGGCACCAACACGCTCGCGTGCCTGAAGCCGATCGAGGACTGCAAGGGCGACGTCAAGATCTACCCGCTGCCGCACATGCCGGTGGTGAAGGATCTGGTGCCGGACCTGACCCATGTCTATGCCCAGTACCGCTCGATCAAGCCGTATCTGCAGTCGGACAGCCAGGCGCCGACGCGCGAGCGCCTGCAGTCGGTCGAAGAGCGCGACAAGCTCGAAGGCCTGTGGGAATGCATCCTGTGCTTCTGCTGCTCGACCAGTTGCCCCAGCTATTGGTGGAACGGCGACCGCTATCTCGGCCCCGCGATCCTGCTGCAGGCCTATCGCTGGATCGCCGACAGCCGCGACGAGAAGACCGGCGAGCGCCTGGACGATCTGGAAGATCCGTTCAAGCTCTACCGCTGCCACACGATCATGAACTGCACCAAGACCTGCCCGAAGGGCCTCAACCCTGCCAAGGCGATCGGTGAGATCAAGAAGCTGATGGTGCAGCGGAAGTTCGCCTGACGCTGCCGACCTTCGAACGAAAGACGGGCCGGAGAGCGATCTTCGGCCCGTCGTCGTTTCTGGACACCGTCTTGGCTTGACTCCGAAAGCGCCATCCTGCGATGCAAGCAGGCAGAAAGTCTCTGGATCGGCACAACCCATGAATAGCGAAACATCGATCTTCGACGGCTGGACCAAGGCGGATCTGTTCCGCGCCTCTGAGACACTGACGCTCGCAATCGTCGCGATTCTCGTCATCCTTCTCGTCGTACGGCCCCTGGTGACGCGTGCGCTTGAGACGGCGAAGAACGCGGCCGAAAGTGCCCAGTACCGACCGCCGGTCGTCCGGCAAATCATCGTCGATTATTCCAGGCTGCCGCTGCCGAAGCTCTGGATTCGCGGACTGCAACTCTACGGCGTCGCGGCGTTCTGCTTCGGGCTCGGACTTGGAATCGGCCTGAATGGGATCGCCCTATATCTGCTGCGGCGATAGCGCCCGGTTTCAGAGCGTTCCCGGAATGGTGCTGAACCAGCACGCGCAGTAAACGCTGCGACGCTCCACCACGGATCGACAGCGTCGGATCTATCGCTAAGATCGGCTGACGGCGGATTCCGCCGATTATCCCGTTCCCTTCTCCCGAGACACAAACTCCATGATCCTGCGTCGCCTCGCCGTGAGTCTGGCCGCTGCCTCAGCGCTGATCGCGCTCTCCCCTGCGGCCCAGGCGGCCGACGCCTATTTCCGGTTTCCGACCATTGCGGGCGACCAGGCCGTGTTCACGGCCGAGGGCGATCTGTGGAGCGTGCCGCTCGCGGGCGGCAGTGCCACGCGGCTCACCACCCATCCGGCGGAGGAGACCAATGCCACGGCGTCCCCCGACGGCAAATGGATCGCCTTCACCGCCGCCTATGACGGGCCGGCCGAAGTCTATGTCATGCCGATCTCCGGCGGGGCACCGAAGCGGCTGACGTTCGAGGGCGGCCGGGCCTATCCGGTCGGCTGGACCAAGGCGGGCCTGGTGCTCTACAGCACCCAGAGCCAACTCGGCCCCAACCGCGAGCGCATCGTGCTGACGGTCGATCCGAAGACGCTCGACCGCCACGCGCTGCCGCTGGCCGACGCCAATGACGCGGCCGTGGCGCCGGACGGCCACACGCTCTATTTCACCCGCTTCGGCCTCGCCGTGTCGGGCGACAACGAGAAAGCCTATCGCGGCGGGCTCTTGTCCCATCTCTGGCGCTTCGACCTCGACGGCAAGGCCGAGGCGGTGAAGCTCGCCGACGGCGATCAGCCCGGCAACGACCGGCGGCCGATGCCCTGGGGCGACCGGGTCTATTTCATCTCCGACCGCGACGGCCACGCCAATTTCTGGTCGATGAATGCCGACGGCGGCGAGCGCAAGCAGCTGACCCACCAGAGCGCGTGGGAAATCCGGGGCGCCAGCCTGGCGGACGGCAAGATCATCTATCAACTGGGCGCCGACCTGCATGTCTATGACATCGCCGCCGACAGCGACCGCACGCTCGGGATCGCGCTCGTGTCGGACTTCGACCAGGAGCGCCAGCGCCTGGTGAAGAAGCCGCTCGATTTCTTCGAGAGTGCCAGTTTCGCCGCCGGCGGCGACCGGGTCGCCGTGACCGCGCGCGGCCGGGTCGCGCTGATGGGCATCGGCCCGCTGCGCCGCGTCGATATCGGCACGCCGCAGACCAGCCGGGTGCGCGAGGCCGTGGCGAGCCCGGACGGCAAATGGGTCTATGCCATCCTGGAGACGGCAGACGCCCCGCAGATCTGGCGCTTCCCCGCCGACGGCAGCCCGGATGGCAAGCAGCTGACCAAGGACGATGCCGGCCATCGCGAGCAGATGGCGCTGTCGCCCGACGGCAAATGGCTGGCCAATGCCACCCGCGACGGCCGCCTGTTTCTCTTGGATCTGGACAAGGGCGACAACCAGGTGATCGACACCGCGCCCGAGGCCGATCTGGAGACCATCGTCTGGTCGCCGGACAGCCGGCATCTGGCCTTCATCCGCTCCGACAGCGATGTCGGGCGCGGCCAGCTGTTCCTCTACGAACCCGCGACCAAGACCAAGCAGCGCCTGACCAGCGACCGCTACCTGTCCGACGCGCCGGCCTTCACGCCCGACGGCAAGTGGCTGTATTTCCTGTCGGACCGGCATTTCGAGGCGACCAAGGGCTCGCCCTGGGGCGACCGCAACCTGGGGCCGTTCTTCGACCGGCGCACCCAGATCTTCGCGGTGGCGCTCCAGGCCGGCCTGCGCTTCCCGTTCCAGCCCAAGGACGAGCTGACCCCGGCCAAACCGGCCGACAAGAAGCCCGACGCGGACAAGGACAAGGACAAGGATAAGGACAAGAAGCCCGAGGCCGGCCCTGCCGTCGAATGGACGGGCCTGGCCGATCGCCTGTACGAGGTGCCGATCCCGGCGGGCAATTACACGGCGCTCTCCGCCGACGACAAGCGCCTGTATTTCCTCGAAGAAGCCGGCGCGGAGCATCGCACCGCGCTGAAGACGCTGACCATCGAGGATCAGGACCCGAAACCGCAGGACTATATGGGCGACGTGCGCCAATACGCGCTGTCGGGCGACCGCAAGAAGATCTTCGTGCGCCGCTGGGCCAAGGACAACAAGATCGGCGACATGCTGATCCTCGAGGCCGGCGCCAAGGCGCCGAGCGAGCTCGACAAGGGTAAGGTGCGCGCCGACGATTGGGCCATCACCGTCGATCCGCGCCAGGAATGGCGGCAATTGTTCGACGATGCCTGGCGCCTGGATCGCGACGTGTTCTTCGATCCGGCGATGCGCGGCACCGACTGGCCGGCGGTGCGCGCGAAATACGCGCCGCTGGTCGAACGCGTGACCGACCGCGACGAGCTGAACGACGTGCTGGCCCAGATGCTGACCGAGCTGGGCACGATGCATTCCCAGATCGCACCCGGCGACCTGCGCAGCGCCCAGGACGGCGGTCAGCCGGGCTTCCTGGGGGCAACCTTCACCCGAGAGCCGGGCGGCGCCCGCATCGCCCATATCTACCGGACCGACCGGGAGCTGCCCGACGATCGCGGCCCCTTGGCCGCCCCCGGCGTCGATGCGCGCGAGGGCGACCTCATCACCGCCGTCAACGGCACGCCGGTCTCGTCCGTCGACGATATCGCGCAGTTGCTGATGGGCCAGGCCGGGCAGCAGGTGCTGCTGACGCTGTCGCGGACCGATCCGGCCGCCAAGGACAAAGCCGCGAAGCCACAGGAGATCAAGCTGGTCACCACGGCCGCCAGTGCGGTCCATAACGCCGATCTGCGCTATAGCGATTGGGAGGAAAGCCGGCGGGCAATCGTCGAGGCGGCGGGCGGCGGCCATATCGGCTATCTGCACCTGCGCGCCATGGGCAAGAACGACATCGCCACCTTCGCCCGCGAGTTCTATGCCCAGTTCGACCGCGACGGGCTGATCATCGACGTGCGGCGCAACGACGGCGGCAATATCGACAGCTGGGTGATCGAGAAGCTGCTGCGCCGGGCCTGGGCCTATTGGAAGCCGCGCTATGGCGCCCATGGCGCCGCCACCAACATGCAGCAGACCTTCCGCGGCCATCTGGTGGTGCTGGTCGACGAGAACACCTATTCGGACGGCGAGACCTTCGCCGCCGGCATCAAGAGCCTGGGTCTGGCGCCGCTCATTGGCATGCGCACGGCGGGCGCCGGCGTCTGGCTGAGCGACGACAACCGTCTGGCCGACAAGGGTCTGGCCCGCGCCGCCGAAACGCCGCAATTCGCGATCGGCACCGGCGAATGGCTGGTCGAGAACAAGGGCGTCACCCCGGATATCGAGGTCGAGAACCTGCCGAACGCCACCTTCAAGGGCGCCGATGCGCAGCTGGACGCGGCGATCAAGGCCGTGCAGGAGAAGATGAAGAGCGATCCGGTGAAGCCGCTGCCGTAGCGGCGCTACGGACGTTGGAAATGCGCCAGAGCCCTATCGAGGGCGGCGTCGGTGCGATCCAATTGCTCTAATGTGTTCGCGTGCAGAACGTCAAAGTGAACGAGCAGGCGACGCAGTTCCAACTCGGCCGCATTATCTTCGGCGTCGAGGCTGAAGGCCTCTCCCTGCTTGGCGCGCTCTTTCACACTCCGCATCGATCCTCCCCCTTTTTGCAATCGGATTTACATCTTGGCCAATCCCCTCTCCGCCCCATTGGGGCGGAGAGGGGAAGACCGCTCTGCAGATCGGTGTTGAGATGCGGGATTACCAGAGTCCTTTAATTCAGGACGCCGGCGCGCGGCGCGACAGGGCCAGCGAAATGCCGAGGCCGATCATCAGCGCGCCGGAGCCCTGGCGCAGGCGGCGGACCAACCCGCCTCGGGCGAGCCGGTGCCGGGCTGCCGCCGCGGCGAATGTCACCAGCACATCGACGCCGGTGTTGAGCCCGACCGAGATGATGCCGAGAGCCATGAACTGAAGTGCCACCGATCCCCGCGTCGGATCGACGAATTGCGGCACGAAGGCCAGGAAGAACGCCGCGGTCTTGGGATTGGTCGCCTCGACGATCATGCCCTGCACGAAGGCGCGACGCGCACCGCTCGCCGGTGCCGCGGTCTCGTCGGTGGCGGTACCGGCCGAGCGCCAAGTCTGGATGCCCAGATAGACCAGATAGACGGCGCCGACGAGCTTCAGCACCGTGAATGCCTCCGCACTCGCCATCACCAGCGCGGAGACGCCGACGGCGCCCGCCAACACATGGACGAGCCCACCCAGGCCGGTGCCGAAGCTGGAAGCCAGCCCCTCCGACCGGCCGCCGGCCAATGCGCGACCGGCGACATAGAAGATGCCGGGCCCGGGCGTCAGCGCGATGACCAGGGCGGCACCCAGGAACCATAGGAAATCGGTGGGCATCGGCTCAGCTCTTCCGGAGCCAGACCTCGTCGACCGAATGCCGACGACCCTTGCGCAGCACCAGATTGGCGCGGCCGCGCGTGGGCGCGATGTTCTGGCGCAGGTTTTCCAGATTGATGTCGCGCCAGATCTCATGCGCGCGGGTCATCGCCTGCTCCTTCGGCATTTCCGCATAGAAACGGAAATAGGCGCGCGGATCGTTGAAGGCGGTCTCGCGCAAGCGCGCGAAGCGCTCCAGGTACCAGCTTTCGAGCTGGTCCTCGTCGGCATCGACATAGAGCGAGAAATCGAAGAAATCCGACACGAACAGCCGCGCCGCCCGGGCCGCCTGATCGCCGCCCTGCAGCACGTTCAGCCCTTCCAGGATCAGGATGTCCGGCTGATCCACGGTCTGGCAGCCATCCGGCACGATGTCGTAGGTCTGATGCGAATATGTCGGCACCGAGAGGCGCCGGCCGCCGGCCTTGAGCCGCGAGACGAAATCCAGCAGGCGCTTGGTGTCATAGCTTTCCGGAAAACCCTTGCGCCGCATCAGCCCGCGCTGCTCCAGCACGGCGTTCGGGAACAGGAAACCGTCGGTCGTCACCAGATCGACCTTGGGATGGTTCGGCCAGCGCGACAACAATGCCTGCAGGATGCGCGCGGTCGTGCTCTTGCCGACCGCGACCGAGCCGGCGATGCCGATGATATAGGTCGACGCCCGCACGTTCTGGCCGAGGAAGCTTTCCTTGACCCGGAGCAGATCCTGGGTCGCCGAGACATGGAGATTGAGCAGGCGCGACAGCGGCAGATAGATCGCCTGGACCTCGTCGAGCGAGATCGCGTCGTTGATGCCGCGCAGCTGGGCCAGGTCCGCCTCGTCCAGCGTCAGCGGCGTCGAGGAACGAAGCTTGGCCCAATCGGCGCGGTCGAACCGGTCATAGGAACCGGGCGGCAGCGCGTCGGGCGGCATCGGAACGGCAGCTATCGAGGACGACATCAAGCAAGTGCTCGTGAACGCGGCAACAATCCGGTCATATTGCACCGCAAACGGGCGATTGTCGCGATTCATCTGAGCGATAGCATTCCCCTTTCGGTCATCCCCGGGCTTGACCCGGGGATCCACGCGGTTCGGCTTGCTCGTTATCGGAAACGACACACCACAGCCCGGGGGTGACGGTGTTTTATGGAATCAACGCAGATTCAGCATCGACACCGAGCCGTCGCTGTCGATCTCGCGGATCGCGTCGGCCAGCAGGCCGGCGATCGACAGGCGGCGGATCTTGGTGCTCTGCGTCTCTTCCGGCATCGGGCGGATGCTGTCGGTCGCGATCAGGGCTTCGAGCTTGGAATTCTCGATCTTCTCGATCGCGCCCGGCGACAGCACCGCATGGGTGATGCAGGCGATGACCGACTTGGCGCCCTGGTCCAGCAAGGCCGCCGCAGCGTTGCACAGCGTGCCGGCCGTATCGACGATATCGTCGATCATCACGCAATGCCGGCCTTCGACCTCGCCGATGATATTCATGACTTCCGAGACGCCGGCCTGGGGGCGGCGCTTGTCGATGATGGCCAGATCCTGCGGCTTGCGCCCGGGGCCGGCATCGCTCGCGAGCTTGCCCAGCAGGCGCCGGGCACGCACCACGCCGCCGATGTCGGGCGAGACGATGGTGATGCCGTCGACCGCCTTGCCCCACATGCGCTGGATCTCGGCCGCGAACAGCGGCACGGCCTCCAGATGATCGAGCGGAATGTCGAAGAAGCCCTGGATCTGGCCGGCATGAAGGTCGAGCGTCAACACCCGATCGATGCCCGAGGCCGCGATCATGTTGGCGGCGAGCTTGGCCGAGATCGGCGTGCGCGAGCCGGTCTTGCGGTCCTGGCGGGCATAGCCGAAATAGGGGATGACCGCGGTGATCTGATTGGCCGAGCTGCGCTTCAGCGTATCGGCCAGGATCAACAGCTCCATCAGATTGTCGCTGGTCGGGCGCGAGGTCGGCTGGATGATGTAGCAATCCTCGCCGCGCACATTCTCGTGGATCTCGGCGAACAGCTCCTGATCGGCGAAGCGCTTGATCACCGCTTCGACCGGCTGCAGGTCGAGCGCCTTCAGGATATCCCGCCCGAGTTCCGGATTGGCGGTGCCGACAACGATCTTCATTTCGGTTCCTCTGGCGCGCCGGCGAGCGGCGTTGGGGCGGTTCCCAAGGATCGGATCAGACGATAATGCGGACCGGTGCCGGGAGTCTCGAACTCCTCGCCGACCGTCTGAAATCCATGACGACGATAAAAGCTGAGTGCCGAACTCCGGCCGTTGCACCAGACCAAGCTGGCGCTGCGGTGCTCCAGTTCGGCGATGGCGAAGGCGAGCGCCCGGCTGCCCACTTCGCGGCCGCGCCAGTCCGGGTGCGTGACCATGCCGCGCAGGCGCCAGTTGCCCGGTGTGACACCGCCCGCCTGATCTTCCAGCAAGAGGGAAGCGGAGCCGACCAGATCGGCCTCGGCGAAGACGCCGACGTGAAATGCGTCCGGCGCCTGGTCATAGATCGTGCCGCCCGTGGTCGCGCCGGGCCTGAGATAGGTCCAGCGCAGCGGCCGCCCTGCTTCCTCGGTGATGAGCCGGGTCCTGAAGCCCTCGGTCATGTCGCAGCAATACCCAATCCTACGATCGATCGCGCCGGTATAGCATTGCTGACAGAAGGCTTCATCCTCCGACAAGTCTGTCATGCGCCGAGGCCGCCGGAACCCCTTGACCTTCCCATCATGGGAATCCCCATCTCTGGGTCACGATTGGAAATGATCATGACCCAGAGCCTACGCCTAACGATTACCGGTATGACCTGCGCCTCCTGCGCCGGGCGGGTCGAGCGCGCGCTCGCCAAGGTGCCGGGGGTGGCTGCCGTCGCCGTCAACCTGGCGAGCGAACAGGCGCTGATCACCGGCCCGTCGCATGCGGATGCCCTGATCGCGGCGGTGGAAAAGGCCGGTTACGGCGCCACATTGGCCGATGATCGCCCGGCCGCGACGCCCGCCGGACCGTCGGCACTGCCTATCGTCCTCGCCTGCCTGCTGACGGCGCCGCTGCTGCTGCCGATGCTGCTGGCGCCGTTCGGCATCATGCTGATGCTGCCGGCGCCCACAGCCTTGTTGTTGGCCGCCCCAGTGCAATTCTGGCTCGGCCGGCATTTCTATCGCCAGGCCTGGGCGGCGCTCCGCGCCGGTGTCGGCAGCATGGACCAGCTGGTCGTGCTCGGCACCAATGCCGCCTGGGGCATGAGCCTTTATGACCTCGCGACCGGCGTGCCCGAGCTTTATCTGGAACCGGCGGCCGCGATCGTCACCTTCGTACTGATCGGCAAATATCTGGAGGCGCGCGCCAAGCGCCATACGCGCGACGCGGTGACGGCGCTGGCCGCGCTGCGTCCGGCAACCGCACGCGTCATCGAACACGGCAAGGAAGTCGAGCGGCCGGTCGAGGCGCTGCGATTGGGCGACCTCGTGCGGGTAAAGCCGGGTGAGCGGCTGCCGGCCGACGGGCTGGTGCGCGACGGCCGCGCGGGCCTGGACGAGGCGGTGCTGACCGGCGAGAGCCGGCCGGTCGAGCGCGGTCCGGGCGACCGGGTCGTCGCCGGTGCGCTCGATCTGGATGGCGCGCTCGAGATCGAGGTCACGGCGCTCGGCCGGGACTCGGCGCTGGGCCGCATCCTCACCCAGGTCGAGACGGCCGAGGCGACCAAGGCGCCGGTCCAGCGCCTGGTCGACCGGGTCAGCGGCATTTTCGTGCCCGCTGTACTGGCGATCGGGCTCGCGACCATGGTCGGCTGGGGACTGGCCGGGGCGGCCCCGTCCGTGGCAATCCTGCGCGGCGTCGCCGTCTGGGTCATCGCCTGCCCCTGCGCGCTCGGCCTCGCCACCCCGGCCGCCCTGGTCGCGGCCTTCGGCAGTGCCGCCCGCCACGGCATCCTGCTGAAGGACCCGGCGGCGCTCGAAGCCGCCCATCGCATCACGCTGGTCGCGTTCGACAAGACCGGCACGCTGACCGAGGGCAAACCCGCTTTGACCGACATCGTCACCCTGGACGGCGACGATGCCGCAGCCCTGCGCCTGGCCGCCGCCCTGCAGCACGGCAGCGAACATCCGCTCGGCCGCGCGCTGATCGCGGCTTTCAAGGGCGCGATCCCGGATAGCACGGGCTTCCGCGCCCTGCCCGGCATCGGCGTCGAGGCTGAGGTCGAGGGCGTGACGTGCAAGATCGGCACCGACCGGCTTGTGACCGGCCCGGTCCCTGCCGTCCTCGCCGAAGCGGCCGCACGACTGGCGGACAAGACCCTATCCTGGCTGGTCCGCGACGGCGTCCCGATCGCCCTGTTCG
>Ga0302314_10006269_pt1 | contig 21589 bp, 19 predicted proteins | sample III_Palsa_N2_3_FD_200533 | JGI IMG/M metagenome (GOLD analysis project Ga0302314, IMG submission 200533) | Peat permafrost microbial communities from Stordalen Mire near Abisko, Sweden - III_Palsa_N2_3 | ecosystem: Environmental > Terrestrial > Soil > Palsa > Peat permafrost | place: Sweden...
GGGGCTGATCTACGTACCAGACTCGAAGTCTCAGGATGTGCTCAGCTTGTCCACCTCATCCTGTACCCGTCGCGTTTCGGGTACGGCAATAAGATACAAGGATGTGCTGAGCGTAGCGAAGCGCATCGTTCGCGGCCTTTCTTCTTGCTCAGAGACTTCTGCGTACGCGCTTGCGCGCGGGCTATTGGAGCCGGAGATTGAAAGTGCGGCTCCGCCTGGATGGCGGGTTACTTTCTTGTCAACAGCCACAAGAAAGTAACCAAAGAAGGGCCGCCCCGGAGTCTGCGCCGTCCAATCAAAAAGCGATTGGACGGTACCCTGCGCTTCTCGGCCGAGGCGGGCGTTTCAGACAGGCCGTCCCTGGCCTGTCTGAAACGGCTTCGGCATCCATGCCTCGCCCGCGTCTGCGCGCGGCTGATCCACCTCGTCCTGCGATGCTCGGCGCAGCCAGACGGGGAGGTACGTCAACAGCACATCAAAAACCGGACGTCTCCGGTCCTCTTGCGCCACAAAAACCCCACACCTACCGTTCGTCAACCTCGGCATGCATGCCATCACCAAAGCTTGGCGCACATGGCACGCATGGGGATTTGACCCGCTCCGAAATGCCCCGCTTTAGCAAAAAATAACCGCAATAACCAGCGCCAGCGCGACATAAACGCCCGTTTGGCGGCTTTTCGAGGGGATTGCCGAAATTTTGAGCGTCTTCGAGTAAAATGGACCCCCTGTCCGCGCCAGCCGGGCAATCTTTTTCTTTTCCAAACGATCGCGAGCTTCCGTAAATCCATGGCTATCGCTAAAGCTTCCATTCCGAATTTCCAGGCTGACCTGGAGAAACTGTTCGGTCTCAAGTCCGTTTCCTACAAATACGAACTGAGCAAGGAGGAGCTGTTTCACGAGGCGATCCAGCACGATCGCGGCCGGGTCAGCCGCGATGGCGGCAGCAACGAGCAGAAGGCGTTCCCGACCAAACTGGGCGTGAAGGGACCGCTGGTGTATTACACCGATCCGGACTGCACCGGCCGCCGCACCAAGGACACCTTCGCCGTGAAATGGCCGGAAGTGGCGGACGAGATCTGGTTCAAGGCCGACCTCAGCCCCTACGATCCGGAGAAGTACCAGGGGCTGCTGCAGCGGGTGATCAAGCACCTCAACGACAAGCAGGCCTCGCTCTACGTGAAGGATGTCTTCATGGGCAGCGACACCAGCTTCGCCGTGCCGTACCGCTTCGTCGGCGAGTACGCCACCCACGCCATGTTCGTGCACAACATGTTCCCGAAGAACCTGCAGGGCGTGCAGGACGTGGACGCGCGCCGCTGGACCATGCTCAACGTGCCCAGCTACGTCTGCGAGCCGGAGCGTGACGGCAGCCGCTCCGAAACGGCAGTGATCATCGATGCGCGCAACAGGATCTGCCTGGTGGCCGGCCGCGCCGACTACTGCGGCGTCAACAAGAAAACCATTTTCACCGTCGGCAACTACCTGCTGCCGAAGGAAGGCCGCCTGTCGATGCACTGTTCGGCCAATGTCGGCGCCAACAACGACGCCGCCATCCTGTTCGGCCTGTCCGGCACCGGCAAGACCACCCTCTCCGCCGACGCCGCGCGCCGCCTGATCGGCGACGACGAGACCATCTGGTCGAACAATGGCCTGTGCAATCTGGAAGACGGCTGCTACGCCAAGCTGATCAACCTCGACAAGGAAGCCGAGCCGGTCATCGCCGCCGCCCTGTCCAAGCCCGGCACCATCATCGAGAACGTGCCGCCGCTGCCGGGCCGCAAGATGGAAGAATGCCACCCGGACGAGTTGGACCTGAACGACGGCTCCCTCGCCGAGAACACCCGCTTCAGCTACCCGCTCGACGCCAACCCCAACGTCATGCCGAACGGTCAGGGCCCGCATCCGCAGACCATCGTGCTGCTCACCGCCGACGCCTTCGGCGTGCTGCCGCCGATCTCGATCCTGGAACCGAAGGACGTGATGTACCACTTCGTCTCCGGCTTCACCGCGCGCGTCGCCGGCACCGAAGTGGGCGTGACCGAGCCGCAGCCGACCTTCTCGGCCTGCTTCGGCGGCCCCTTCATGGCGCAGAAGCCGAACGTCTACGCCAAGCTGCTGGCCAAGAAGATGGAGCAGCACAAGGCGCGCTGCATCCTGCTCAACACCGGCTGGAGCGGCGGCCCGCACGGCGTCGGCAAGCGCATGTCGATCAAGCTGACCCGCGCCCTGCTCAACGCCGCGCTGAACGGCGACCTCGACCAGGTCGAAACCGAAGTGCAGCCGACCCTCAACCTGAAGATGCCGAAGTCCTGCCCCGGCGTGCCGAGCGAAATGCTCAACCCGCGCAACACCTGGACCGACAAGGCCGCCTATGACGAACAGGCGCTGAAGCTGCGCGACATGTTCCGCCAGAACTTCAAGAACAAGGGCTTCGCGGCCTTTGGCATCGAAGAAAGAATCTAGCGGTACCCCTCTTAAAAGCGGTCCGCGCGCAAAGCCGCAAAGGACGCAGAGAAAAGCTTTAGTATTGGCTTTCCTGCGGTCTTTGCGGCTTTGCGTCTTTGCGCGAGATCGCTTTGCTGTTCGCGGCGGAGGAGGCGATCCATGAAGGCAACGCTGGTCAACCGCGTGCATTCGACCATCGACCCGGCCAACGATCACCCCTACCTCAACGGCGCCTGGACGCCGATGATGGAGGAGTGGGACGCAGAGGAACTGAGCGTAGAAGGCAGCCTGCCGCGCGACCTCGACGGCGTCTACCTGCGCAACAGCGAAAACCCGGTGCACCAGCCGCTGGGCAAGTACCACCCCTTCGACGGCGACGGCGTACTGCACTCGATCCGCTTCCGCGACGGCAAGGCCTCCTACCGCAACCGCTTCGTGCGCACTGAGGGTTTTGTCGCCGAGCAGGCCGCGGGCCGGGCGCTGTGGTCGGGCCTGGCGGAGATGCCGCCGCGCTCGGAGCGCCCGGGCTGGGGCGCGCAGGGCGCGCTGAAGGACTCCTCCAGTACCGACGTGGTGGTGCATGCCGGCCGCGCGCTGAGTTCCTTCTACCAGTGCGGCGCGCTATACCAGCTCGATCCGCAGACGCTGCAACAGTTCGGTCCGGCGGAGTGGGACGGCGCCTTCCCTGCCGAGGGCGTTTCGGCCCATGCCAAGGTCGACGTCACTACCGGCGAGTTGCTGTTTTTCAACTACTCCAAGCATGCGCCCTACATGTACTGCGGCGTGGTCAATGCCGCCGGCAAGCTCACCCACTATCAGCCGGTGCTGCTGCCCGGCCCGCGCCTGCCGCATGACATGGCGTACACGCGGCATTTCATGATTCTCAACGACTTCCCCCTGTTCTGGGATGCCAGCCTGTTCGGCAAGGGCCTGCATGTCGCCCGCATGCACGACCTGCCCTCGCGCTTCGCCCTGGTGCCGAGGCCACGGGCTGACGGCACCGCCGTCCCCGACACCATCCGCTGGTTCGAAGCCGATCCGACCTACGTGCTGCATTTCGTCAACGCCTGGGAGGACGGCGATGAAGTGGTACTGAATGGCTACCGCCAGCGTTGCCCGATGCCGCCGCCGCTGGCCAATGCGCCCAGGCCCTACGCCATGCTGATGGCCTATACCGATCTGCATTCATTGAAGCCGCAGCTATGGCGCTGGCGCTTCAACCTGCGCACCGGCGCCACCCGTGAAGAGCCGCTGGACGAGGGCATCAGCGAGTTCGGAAGCTTCAACCACCGCCACGCCATGCAGCCCAACCGCTATGTCTACAGCGCGCTGGGCGAGCCGGGCCTGTTCCTGTTCAACGGCCTGTGCAAGCACGACCTGCGGAACAAAACGCGGCAGGACCTGTCTTTCGGTGCGGGCGTATACGGCAGCGAAGCGCCGTTCGCGCCACGCAGCGGCGGCGGAGCCGACCGGGCGGAAGACGATGGCTACGTTGTTACTTTCATCACCGACATGAACCGCGATCGCTCCGAATGCTGGGTCTATGCCGCGCAGGACATGGGCGCCGGCCCGCTGGCCAAGGTGCGCCTGCCGGCGCGCATTCCCAGCGGCACCCACTCCTGCTGGGCTTCGGCAACGGAATTGAGCGACGCATCCCATTGAGAGAAACATGAACGTCAAACGCATCTTCTGCATCGGCCGCAACTACGCCGAACACATCAAGGAATTAGGCAATACGCCGGACGAGGCCTTCGTGCTGTTCATGAAGCCCCCCTCCTGCCTGGTATCGGCGGGCAAGACGGTGACACTGCCGCGCAACCGGGGCAGCGTGCATCACGAAGCGGAGCTGGTGGTCGCGCTGACCGGCGGCGGCGCCGATATTCCGGAAGCCTCCGCCCTCAGCCACATCAGCCATATCACCTTAGGCCTGGACCTTACCCTGCGCGACCTGCAAAACGAGCTGAAAAAGAAGGGCGCGCCGTGGGAACTGAGCAAGGCCTTCGATCAGGCCGCTCCCCTGGGCGAATGGAAGGCCTATCACGGGCAGGATCTGCAGGCGCTGGAATTCACCTGCCAGGTCAACGGCAGCCTGCGCCAGCACGGCAAGACCAGGGACATGCTGTTCTCCGTCGCGCGGCAGATCAGCATCCTGTCCCGCACCTGGGCGCTGCAGGATGGCGACATCATCTACACCGGCACGCCCTCCGGCGTCGGCCCTCTGGTTCCAGGCGACCGCATCGCGCTGGAAAGCGCCGACATCGGACGCTTCGAATGGAACTGCGTTTGAATCAATAAAACATAAAGCCATCTCGCGCAAAGACGCAAAGCCGCAGGGAAAAGCGAACAACTAAATAAATCTGCTTGTTCTTTACTTTGCGTCTCTGCGTCTTTGCGCGAATCGCCTTGCTTTCAATGCACGTAGCGCAGCTTGTCCGGATTGCGCACCGTATACAGCTTGGCAATCAGGCCATCTCGCACTTCCAGCGCAATGGTCTGCACCGGCCCGGACGGAAGCGTCAGCACCAGTCCCGGCAAGCCGTTGATGCGCGCCGGCCGGATCCGCATGTCGGACGACCAGTACTTGCTCAGCACGCCGCACAGGAATCTGGCGACATGCTCGGCGCCGAGAATCGGTTTCAGCGCCGCCTTCACCTTGCCGCCGCCGTCGGAGTAAAACACCGCATCCTGTGCCAGCACCTGGCTCAGCGCTGCGATGTCGCCGTTGCCGAGTGCCGAGGTGAAGGCCGAGAACACGCGCGCCTCCTCCTCCGCTGAAGGCCGGAAGCGGGGCTTCTCCTCGCGCACATGGCCGCGCGCCCGCGCGGCAAGCTGGCGGCAGGCCGCGGCCTCGCGCCCCAGGGTCTCCGCCACCTGCTCGAAACTCATGTCGAACACGTCGTGTAGCAGAAAGGCCGCGCGCTCCAGCGGCGACAGCCGTTCCAGCGTCAGCAGCAGGGCCACCGACAGATCATTGGCGTATTCGCTGGCGCTTTCCACCGACAGCGAACTGTCGTCGAGCAACGGCTCCGGCAGCCAGGGGCCGACATAGTCCTCGCGCTGCACCCGCGCCGACTTGAGATGATCTAGACACAGACGGGTGACCGTCCGCGATAGAAAGGCACGCGGCTCGCGCACCGCGACGCGGTCCGTCGCATGCCAGCGCAGATAGGCTTCCTGCACCATGTCCTCGGCTTCCGCGCGCGAACCGAGCATGCGGTAGGCCAAGCCGGTGAGCAGCCCGCGCAAGGGCTCGAAGCTCGCCGCGGCATCGCTGGACTGCGCTTCGCTCATGGCGCGCTCCTCACGCCGCAGCAGCCTGCACCGGCATGTCGACGCCGCCGACACGCACCCGCACGCAGCTGTGACCATGACCGAGGGCATATTTCAGCGTCGGGAAAATGCGCGCCGAAGTCAGGGCGAAAGCCAGCGACACCAGCGCCTTGCCGCCCCACAGCCGCAGGATCTCGCCGCGCAGTTCATCGGCCTGCGCATCGTGCGCCAGGGCGGCTTGCGCGAAACGGAAACCCAGCGCCGCCTGCGGCGTCATCGCCGCCGTATCGCGGCGCAGGACGGCGCGGATCAGCTGCGGGTCCACGCCATCGCGTTCCGCCATGCCGGCGACCAGCTGGGTGCAGGGACCGCAGTCCTCGCCGAGCGTGCCGACCAGCTTGGCCGCATACCAGGCCTCCAGCGGCACATCCTGGCGGTATTGGGTGAAGCCCATGATGCGATTGAACTTGATCAGGGCCCGCGGGCTGGCATCGAGGATCTCGCGTGCATAGCCCATGTCGTAATCGTGCTCGCGCTCGAACGCGGCGATGCGCCAGCGGATCAGTTGCTTCAGCGGATTCATGTCGCGTACCTGCTTCAGGACAGTCGTTGGCGCGGCCAGGACAGCCACAGCGCCCAGATTGCGGGGATGATCACCAGTACGGTGTCGATGGCGAAGTGCGCCGGCTCCTCGCGCCCGGCCAGCAGATCCCAGACGTGGGTCAGGCCGTGCAAGCCCAGGAACAGGCTGCCGATCAGCGCCGCCGGCCAGGCCTTCGCATTCCGCGCCAGCCACACCAGGCCGATGCCCGCGGCGATGAAGGCGCAGCCGATATCGCGCACGAAATGCGGGTTGAACGGGCCGGTGCCCGGCACCGTCGGGATGGTGTGATACCAAAGCTCCGGCGCCAGCAGCATGAATACGCCATTGAGCAGCTGCAGCAGGCCCAGCACCATCGCCGACCAGATCACAAAAGCGCTACGCATCGCACACTCCCCGGTTGTCTGTGAACAGGACGAGATAGCATGCCCCGATGTGACATGGCCGTGCTATATACAGGCCAGCCGCCCCCAAATTCACTGCCATGAACCAAGCCCCCGCCGCGCAAGCCTCCACCTGGAGCGCGCGCTCCGCCCTGAATTTCGTCCTGCTGTTCGGTGTGGTCAGCCTGTTCGCCGACTTCGCCTACGAGGGCGCACGCAGCGTCAACGGCCCTTTCCTGGGACTGCTCGGCGCCAGCGGTTTCGCCATCGGCGTCATTGCCGGAGCCGGGGAACTGCTGGGCTACACCTTGCGCCTGGTGTCGGGCCGAGCCGTTGACCGCACGCGCCTGTACTGGCCCATCACCCTGCTCGGATACCTGGTGCAGATGGCCGCGGTGCCCGCCCTGGCGTTGGCCGGAAACTGGCAAGCCGCGGCGATCCTGATCGTGCTGGAGCGTGCCGGCAAGGCCATCCGCAAACCGGCCACCGGGGTGATGCTGGCCGACGCCGGGGAGCGCATCGGCCGCGGCTGGGCCTTCGGCCTGTACGAGGGGCTGGACCAGCTCGGCGCCCTGCTCGGCCCGCTGCTGGTCGCCCTGGTGCTGGCGCAGCGCCAGGGCAACTACCACCTTGCCTACGCCTGGCTTGGCGTGCCGGCCCTGCTCACCATGCTGCTGGTGCTGACGGCGCGTCTGCGTTTCGCCGCGGCTGGAACCAACCGGCAGCAGCCGGCCAGCGGCGGCGACGGCCGCTACCCGCCGGCATTCTGGTGGTACCTGGCGGGCGCCGCGCTGGTCGGCTTCGGTTTCGCCGACTACCCCTTGATCGCCTATCACTTCACGCGCAGCGGCAGCGTCGATGCGGTATCGGTGCCGCTGTTCTACGCGGCGGCGATGGCCGCCGGCGGTGCCGCCTCGCTGCTGTTCGGCAAGCTCTACGACCGCAACGGCCTGATTGTGCTGGTGCCGCTGACCCTGCTGGTCGCCGCATTCCCGCCGCTGGTGTTCTTCGGCGGCTTCGACCCGGCGCTGATCGGCGCCCTGCTGTGGGGCATCGGCCTGGGGGTGCATGAATCGGTGATGTCGGCCGTGGTGGCGGGCATGGTGCCGTCGCAGCGGCTGGGCTCGGCCTACGGCCTGTTCACCGCCATCTTCGGCCTGGCCTGGTTTGCCGGCAGCGCCACACTGGGGGCGCTGTACGATATTTCGATCACCGCTACCGTCGCGGTGGCGGTGGCGGCGCAGCTGCTGGCCCTGCCGGCGCTGCTGGTGGCGGCACGCAAGCTGCGCCACAGATGAACTATCTGGCCCACCTCTGGCTGAGCGAACAGGCCGGGCTGCCGCTGCCCGGCGCGATCCTCGGCGACATGGTGCGGGGACGCCTGGATGGCCGCTTCCCGCCGCAACTGGAACGCTCGATCCAGCTGCACCGGCGCATCGACGTGGTCACCGATGCACACCCGCTGCTGGTCGCCGCGCGCAGTGCCTACCCTGCCGGTGCCCGGCGCTATGCCGGCATCGTGCTCGACATCGTTCACGACCACTGCCTGGCGCTGGACTGGCCGCAATACAGCGATGAGACGCTTGCCGACTTCGCGCGCCGCTCGGCGCAGGCCCTGGCGGCGGAGAGTGCGGGCTTCGCCCTGGCGGGCAAGGCGGCGCCGCCGGCCTGGCGCTTTCGCCACCTGCTGCTGTCCTATGCCGGCGCCAAGGGCATCGACCGCGCTATCCGGCGCACCGCGGCTTGGCTGAAAAAACCGGAAGGCCTGATCGAGGCCGGGCGGGACTGGCGCGAGCACCTGCCGCAGGCGCGGGCCGGATTGCCGCAGCTGCTCGCCGATCTGCGGCGCAGCGCGCTGGATTTCGCGCGGGAAACCGCTTAGCGGTGGTAAACCGCCTGCAGGTCCTGATGGACCGAGTAGGTCATCGCACCCAGAAACGCCGCCAAGCCGATGTAGAACACCCCGTAATTGATGCGCGTCGCCAACGGCACCTGGAAGAACGGCGCATCCGCAGGCACCCCCTTGATCGCGGCACGGAAGTAAGGCCAGGAAAACAGGGCGATCAACAGGAACAGCGGATTAGGAATGACGAAGAACAGCGCCACCATCAGCGGTGAGCCGAGCAGCCACAGTCGCGGCGAAACTGCCGCGGTGATGTGGCCGCCATCCAGCATCCCGGCGGGCGCCAGATTGATGAGGTTGATCAGGAACCCGAAGTAAGCCAAGGCCAGCAATAAGCCGTCACCGGTGTTGCGCGCGGCCAGGAAACAAGCCATGGCCGCGACTGTCCCTGCCATCGGCCCGGCCATGGCGATGTAGGCGTCGGTTTCGGCATCGCGCGGCTGGTTTTTCAATTGCACCCAGGCGCCCAGAAAAGGGATGAAGGTGGGCAGTCCAACCTCCAGCCCGCGGCGCCGTGCGGCGTAGTAGTGACCCATCTCGTGCACCAGGAGCATGAGCACGATGCCCACGGCAAAGCGCCAACCGAAGAGCAGCGTGTAGACCCCGACCGACAGCAACATGCTGCCGATGGTAAAAAACGCCTTGCTCTTGACCAGCAGCAACAGGAGCTTGATCACGCTCGCTCCCTAAGCCGCGCCCGCTTCCGTCAGCAGTTCGTTGATGCGCCGGTCCTTCTCCGTCCACAGCTGCGCGATCCAGTCCTGGAAGCGCTTGCGGAACACCGCATCGTCCTCGTAGCTACCGGAATAGAACTCGTGCGGAATGGTCAGGCTGCGCACCTCCACGATGACGCTGTGCACCCGGCCCGCCAGGAAATCCCAGAAACCGCGGGCGCCTTCGGGGTAGACGATGGTGACGTCGAGCAGGGAATTGATCTTCTCGCCCAATGCCGACAGGCTCAGCGCCATGCCGCCGGCCTTGGGCTTGAGCAGAAAGCGATAGGGCGATTCCTGCTGGTCGTGCTTGAGCCTGGTGAACCGCGTGCCTTCGAGGAAATTGAGGATGGTCACCGGCACATTGCGGTAGTGCTCGCAGGCGGCGCGGGTGGTCTCCAGATCCTTGCCCCGCAATTCCGGATGCTTGGCCAGCTTGGCGGCGGAATAGCGCTTCATGAACGGGTAGTCGAGTCCCCACCAGGCCAGTCCCAGCAGCGGCACCCAGATCAGCTGTTGCTTGATGAAAAACTTGAAGAACGGCGCGCGCCCGTCGAACGACTTCATCAGCACGAAGATGTCGTTCCAGCTCTGGTGATTGGAGCAGACCAGGTACTGGCCCTTGCGGTCCAACTGGTCCACGCCGCGAATGTCCCAGCGCGTGCGCAACAGATGATCGCTGAGCCAGGTGTTGACGCTGGCCCAGTTCTGCGCGCCCCAGGCCACCCAGCGCGACACCATGTCGCGGATCGGGCCCTTGGGGGTGAACAGCTTGATCAGGGTGGTGATGTAGACCGGTATCACCCAGAACACGGTATTGATAAACAGCAGCAGGGCCATGACAGTGCCGAGCAGCGGCGCGGGCAGGAAATGCAGCATGGGAGGCTATCTCCTGGTGCTAGTGCTTCTCGTCGGCGGCGGGTTTCAGCTCTCCATCGGCCGGATGCGCGGACCAGTGAATGTGCTCGATGCTCCAGCTGTTGCCGGAACGTTGCAGCACCATGGTCTCGGTGCCCACCAGGTTGATCGCCTGTCCCTGGAAATTGCCCTGGGTGCGGGTCTTGGAAATGACGCAGGCGGCATTGTCGCCGAGCCAGATGATGCGGCGTTCCAGCACTTGCAGGTCGGTGCCCTGGGCGAAGGCCGAATCGGCGGCGATGTGGGCGCCGGCATAATCGGAGCGCGTCTGGTCGACGAAACCCTGCTCGTAGATGCTGACGCTGACCGAAAGCATCTTCAGCGCGCCGGTGGCGTCGCCGCTCTTCAGTGCAGCATGGAAAGCATCGACCACGGTCACCGGCCCCGGCGCGGCGTCGCCGGCCGGAGCGGCGGCCCAGCCGGCGGGAGCGGCCACGACGGACGCAGCGAATGCAAAAGACAGCAGCAGATTCTTCACCACAAAGGCACTCCGGGGGATGGTCGAGCGGGTCAGGCTACAAGCTTACTGTACCGGCGCGACCGCGTCCGCCCTGGCCAGCAGATTGCCCGCCGGGTCGCGCAATTCGACCCCGCGATAAGTGCCCTGGGGCAGGGCCACCAGCACGCAGGGGCTGGTCACCATTTGCGCAGCCGCCTGGGCCGCATCCGGCGTCAGCAGGCTGGCGCTGAGAGTGATCCTGTGGCCGTCGATTTCGGCGCGACGGCTGATTGCCAGACCGTAGCCGCCGCTCAGCCGCACGCCCATTTCCACCAGCACATAGGCGCCTGCGGCAGGCAGGGGGTCGACGCCGACCAGGTCGACGTTATGCGCTTGCTGCCAGGCTCGCACCGCCTCGCGGTCGGCCAGCAGGGACAGGCGCGGCTGCGGCCCGTCGCTGTTGCAGCTGACCAGACGCCGTACTTCCGAAACCTCGATCGGCGCGCTGGTCGGCAGCATCCGCGACAGCGAACCGCAGGCGGCGAGCAGGCACGGCAACAATGCCGCGGCGAGGCGCGGCCATCCCTCGGAACGAAACATTACAATTTTACTTCTCCACCATCGCATCGGCGGATGCCGATACCGGGGCATAGTCTGGCACGCGCACCCCAAGCGCCGCATCCTGAAGGATCAGGTCCGCCGCCCGCTCCGCGATCATGGTGGTCGGCGCATTGGTATTGCCGCCGATCAGGGTCGGCATGATCGAGGCGTCGACCACGCGCAGCCCGCTGAGGCCATGCACCCGCAGGCGCGGGTCGACCACCGCCATGGCGTCGCGGCCCATCTTGCAGGTGCCGACCGGGTGGTAGACGGTTTCCGCGCGGCGGCGGATGAAATCCCGAATCTGCTCGTCGCTCTGCACCGCCGCGCCGGGCTCCATCTCCTGCAGACGATGCGGCGCGAACGCCGGCTGTTCCAGCACCTTGCGCGCCATCTTGAAGCCCTGCACCAGGGCGTCCATGTCGCGCGGGGTGGCCAGGTAATTGGCGTCGATCAGGGGCCGCGCCAGCGGATCGGCGCTGGCCAGCCGGATGCTGCCGCGGCTTTGCGGCCGCAGGAAGCAGGTCATCAGGGTGAAGGCGTAGAACTTGAACAGCGGCGTCAGGTCCTGGCCGTGATTCGAATAGACAAAGGGCACCAGATGCCATTGCAGGTCCGGGATGGCCTGGGACGGATCGCTTTTGACGAAGCCGCCGGCCTGGGCCATGTTGCTGGTGAGCTCGCCGCGATGCCCGAACAGGTAGTGGAATACACCCTTCAGCGAGCGCCACAGCGAGGTCCAGTGCAGGCTGACGCCGTGATGGGTCTTTTCCTCCCAGGTGACGTGGATGTCGAGATGGTCCTGAAGGTTCTCGCCCACCCCCGGCAATTCATGCACGGCCTGGATGCCCTGCTGTTCGATCTGCGCCCGCGGACCGACACCCGACAGCAGCAGCAACTGCGGCGAGCCGATGGCGCCGGCACTGAGGATCACTTCCTGGCGCGCCAGCGCTTCGGCATAGCGGCCATTTTCCAGATAGCGCAGACCCACCGCGCGCTTGCCCTCGAACAGCACCCTGGCCGCATGCGCCCCAGTGATCACCTTGAGGTTGGGGCGTTGCAACGCCGGGGTGAGGAAGCCGCGCGCATTGCTGCAGCGCTGGCCGTCCTTCTGCATCACATGGTAGTAGCCGATGCCTTCCTGCTGCGCGCCGTTGAAATCATCGGTCCTCTTGTAGCCGGCCTGCTGCGCAGCATCGACGAAGGCCGTCATCAGCGGATTGACATAGCGATGCTCGGCCACATTGAGCGGACCGCCGCTGCCATGAAACTCGTGCGCGCCGGGAAGCTGGTCGATCGCCTCGAAGTTCTCCATCTTCCTGAAGTACGGCAGTACGTCCTTGTAAGACCAGCCTTCGTTGCCAAGGCTGGCCCAGTGGTCGTAATCCCAGGCGTGGCCACGGATGTAGCACATGGCGTTGATCGAGGAGCTGCCGCCGAGGGTACGACCGCGCGGCCAGAACATCGGCCGGTTGCCGCAGTTTTTCTGCGGGGTGGTCCAGAACTTCCAGTTCAGCACATTGCTGCGGATCACCGGAATGATGCCGCTCGGGATGTGGATGAAGGGATTGCTGTCCGCAGGGCCGGCTTCGAGCAGCAGCACCTGCCATTTGCCGCTGGCCGAGAGACGGTTGGCCAGCACGCAGCCGGCGGAACCACCGCCGACGATGACAAAGTCGTAAGTATTCACCACGTTCCTCCTGACGAATCTCAAGCACGTTCAAGAAAAGGCGCGGGTGTATCAGATACCCGTTTAGCGTCATTGAACGCGCGTTTAGTTTCACTGAGTGTACTCCTGCCGCCACCCTCTGTGAACCAATCAAAAGCCAGATTTGGTGATAAGTTAACAACATGAATCAGGCCGCTCCGCACAACAAAAACGAGAAAATCCGCGATCACGCCATCGACCTTGCCGAGGTGCTGGAGAATCTGGTGAGCGATGGGCTGATCCTGCCTGAGCAGGCCAAGGCACTGCGCTTGCGCGCCACCGAATGGCGCGAGCATCGCCACCCCCTGCTGCGCGTGGCCGAGTGCGAACTGGACAATGCCAAACAGCCGGGCAGGCTGCTGACCCTGGAAACGCTGGTGCAATGGCTGGCCAACCGGACCGGTCTGCCCTACCTGCGCATCGATCCGCTGTCGATCGAGGTCGGCAAGGTCACCACGGTGGTGTCGTACGCCTATGCCGCGCGCCTGAAAATCCTGCCGGTGAAGGTGACGCAGGATGAAGTGATCATCGCCACCGCCGAGCCCTGGCTGCGCGAATGGGAAAACGATCTGGGCAGCGTGCTCAAGCTGCGCATCAAGCGCGTGCTGGCCAACCCGCTCGACATCGAGCGCTACCTGGTCGAGTTCTACGCGCTGGCCAAGTCGGTCAAGGCCAGCAGCGAGGAGCGCGCCAAGTTCGGCAGCTTCGGCAACACCCGTACCCTGGAGCAACTGGTCGAGCTGGGCCGCAGCGGCAAGCTCGACGCCAACGACCAGCATGTGGTCAACATCGTCGACTGGCTGCTGCAATACGCCTTCGACTCGCGCGCCAGCGACATCCATCTGGAGCCGCGCCGCGAACATGGCAAGGTGCGCTTCCGCATCGACGGCGTGCTGCACGAGGTTTACCAGATTCCGGCGACGGTGATGACGGCGGTGACCAGCCGCATCAAGATCATTGCGCGCATGGACGTGGCGGAGAAGCGCCGGCCGCAGGACGGCCGCATCAAGACGCGCTCGCCCCAGGGCAAGGAAATCGAACTGCGCGCCGCCAGCCTGCCCACCGCTTTCGGCGAGAAACTGGTGCTGCGCATTTTCGATCCCGAAGTGCTGCAGCGGGATTTCAGCCAGCTCGGCTTTTCCACGGAGGAAGCGCGCAGCTGGCAGGAGATGATCGCCAAGCCGAACGGCATCGTCCTGGTCACCGGCCCCACCGGATCGGGCAAGACCACCACGCTGTATTCCTCGCTGCGCCAACTGGCCACGCCGCAGGTCAACGTCTGCACCATCGAGGACCCGATCGAGATGGTCGATCCGGCCTTCAACCAGATGCAGGTGCAGTCCAATATCGAGCTGAATTTCGCCGACGGCATCCGCGCGCTGATGCGCCAGGATCCGGACATCATCATGGTCGGCGAAATCCGCGACCTGGAGACCGCCGAAGTGGCGGTGCAGGCTGCGCTCACCGGCCATCTGGTGCTCTCCACCCTGCACACCAACGACGCGCCTTCCGCGGTGACGCGCCTGCTCGACCTGGGCGTGCCCAGCTTCATGCTCAAGGCGGTGGTGATCGGCGTGGTGGCGCAGCGCCTGGTGCGGCGCCTGTGCCCGCACTGCAAGCAGGCAGTGGCAATGGACCCCGACCGCTGGTTCGACATCACCGGCGGCGCCCCCATCCTGCCGCCGGAAACCGCGTTCGAGCCGATCGGCTGTCTCGAGTGCCGCGAAACCGGTTACCTCGGCCGTGTCGGCATCTACGAGATCATGCCGCTCAGCGCCACGCTGAAGAAACAGATTCACGACCAGACCGACGGCGCCGCGCTGCGCAATCACGCGGTGCGCGAGGGGATGACACCGCTGCGCCTGGCCGGATGCAAGAAGATCGCGGAAGGCCTGACCAGCGTGGAGGAGGTTCTGGGAGCGGCGGGACTGGAGCGGGCCGACTGAGCTTGGCCTTGCAAACAAACTCTCCCGCATTCCGGACCACGCCGGAATAGCGATCAGAAGGCAAGCTGGTTCAAACCTTCCCGATCCGCCGGTCGTCCAAGCGCATCATCCCTGGGGGACCGATCATGCGCATCCAGCTCGCGGCACTGCTGCTCCTGACTGCACTCTCCGCGGCGGCTCGCGCGGACGATCCACGCTTCATCGCCGAAATTCCTTTCACTTCCTGCGACGGTCTGATCTGTCTGCCGGTGACGCTGGAGGACGGGCAGCAAAAACTCTTCGCGCTCGATACCGGCGACGTCACTTCCTATCTGGCACAGGACACGGCGCAGTCGCTCGGCTGGCAGCTTGAGGCCTATACCGGGCGCGACGGCAAGCCGGTCGAGGGACTGTGGAAGTCCGGGCCGCACACCCTGAAGCTCGGTCCGATCGCGCTGGACAGCAAGCTGCTGGTGTTCCCCCGCAAGGACCTGGGGCCGAACTCGCCCAACGACGGCGGCATCGTCTTCACCGCGTTCAAGGATCGCGTGCTGCAGATCGACTATCCGCATCATCTGTTGCGCATCTCGGATGTGCTGACCGACAGCGACGTTTCCACACTGCCCGGCAAGCTCAAGACCATTACCTTCGGCAAGCACGGACCGGCGATTCTCACCGGCGGCCCGTTCACCGTGAACGGCAAAACGGTGCAGGCGCAGATCGACACCTGCTACACCGGCACCCTCTTGATTTACGACGCCGCCGTCCCCAGGTTGGGGATGCAGGCGATCGCCGACAAAGGCGCGGCGCGGATCTTTCCGCATACCGACGGCGGCGTGACCATGCTGGCGATGCCGGCAAGGTCGCTCGGTTTTTCCGGGCGCACATTCGCCCTTGAAAACCCCGTTATCTACTTCTCCACACCCGGCGTGCATCAGCCCGATGGCCTGTTCGAAGCCACGGTCGGCAACGAGTTGTTCGTCAATTCGGTATTGACGCTGGACCTGCATCACATGACTTTCGACGTAAGCGCATGAAGCAGGCCTGTAGTGAATTTATCTACATGCACCCGATGCGGCATGCAGAGGTCTTGAACCGCGCAACACCATCCCTAACTTCCGTTGACGAGGGCGTTGAGCCCCGAATCATCAATTGACGTAAGGAGATTTAGGACATGACGACTCTGCTGCGCTATCAACCCTGGTCCGTGCACCGGGAACTGCTGAATGAATTCAACCGCTACTTCGTCCGCGCCGGCAATGTCGACGCATCGAACGGCACGGCTGCCGAATGGACGCCGGCGGTGGACATCGAGGAATACGCCGACAAGTTCGTGCTGTATGCCGACGTGCCGGGCGTGGATCTCAACAGCGTCGAGGTGACGCTGGAGAAAGGCGTGCTGACGCTGAGCGGCAACCGCGAGAAAGCGGCTGAAGCGGCCGGCGTCGAGGCTCGCCGCATCGAGCGCGCCAATGGCCGCTTCTTCCGCCGCTTCAGCCTGCCGGATACGGTCGACGGCGAATCCGTCACCGCCAAGGGTAGCAACGGTGTGCTGGAAATTTCGATCCCGAAGCGCGCCGCGGCCCAGCCCCGCAAGATCGTGGTCAGCCACTAAGCCGGAGAAATCGCCGGCCCCGCGGGTATAGTTGGTAAAGTAACGGGGCGCTTCGGCGCCCCGTTTTCTTTTCCGTCCCGATTTCTGGAACTCGCATAAAAGTGGAATACAAGGACTACTACAAAATTCTCGGCGTTCCGCGCACGGCCGATGCGGCGGAGATCAAGCGCGCCTATCGCAAGCTGGCGCGGCAATATCATCCGGACAAGAACAAGGCCAAGGGCGCCGAGGACAAGTTCAAGGAAGCCAACGAAGCCAATGACGTGCTCGGCGATGCGAAGAAGCGCCAGGCCTATGACCAGCTCGGCGCCAACTGGCGCGCGGGTGAGCGCTTCACCCCCCCACCCGGCTGGAATCCAGGCGGCTTCAGCCGTGGCGGTGGCCGGCGCGCAAGCGCCGGCTTCGGCGGCGACCCCGGCGGCGCCAATTTCTCCGATTTCTTCTCAACCCTGTTCGGCGGCGCCGCCGGCGGGTTCGAGGGCGCGGAGGGCAGCTTCGAGCAGCCCCCTCAGGATCAGCGCGCCAAGCTCGCCATCGCGCTGGAAGACTCCTACAACGGCGCCACCCGCAACATCACCATCGGCGGCCGTACCCTGAGCGTGCGCATTCCCAAGGGCGTCACTTCGGGCCAGACCATACGCCTCGCCGGCCAGGGCGCGCATGGCGGCAATCTGCTGCTGGAGATGGAATTCGCCCCGCACGCGCAATTCCAGCTCGAAGGGCGCGATATCCAGGTCAGCCTGCCGGTGGCGCCCTGGGAAGCGGCGCTGGGCGGCAAGGTGCCGGTGCCGACGCTGGGCGGCATCGTCGAACTGAACCTGCCCGCCGGCACCCAGGGCGGCAAGAAACTGCGCCTGAAGGGCCGCGGCCTGCCGGGAACCACCCCGGGCGACGAGATCGTCACCATCCAGTTGTTGACGCCGCCGGCGCGCAGCGATGAGGACCGCGCCTTCTACGAGCAGATGAAGCAGCGCTTCGACTTCGACCCGCGCGCCTGAAACGGGTAGCGGCGGGACGCCCCACCCGCCGTTCTGCCAACTGGATCACACTTTTTTGCCGGGAATTGGCCCCGGTGCGATACCTGCTGGTATTTTGTCATCGGGAGTCTGCCCGGTACGCTCCGACAGGGGGCGGCCGGCATTTTCAGCATAACGCAGGGGGATACAGTGATTTTTCGCAAAGCCGCGCTGGCGGCAGCCATGTTGTGCCTGGGGCTGGGCAGCGCCCTGGCCGACGGCACGCCGACCATCGATTTCTTCAAGCACCCTCAGTACCGCAACATCAAGATCTCGCCCACCGGCGAGTATCTGGCGGTGTCAGTACCGACCGACCAGCATTCGCGCCTGGCGATCATCAAGCTGGCGAACCTCTCCATCAGCACCGTGTTCGATCTGCCCGACGCGGTCGACATCAACCACTTCTTCTGGGTCAACGACCACCGCGTGGTCTACGACACCGCCAAGCGTGAATTCAGCGTCACCGGCGCCCTGGAGAGGCCCAGATACAGCGGCCTCATCTACGCCGGCGACGCGGATGGCGGCAACGCCCGCGAACTGCACGGCTACGCCAAGGACAGCGGATTGAACGGGATACACTATGACCAGGTGCCGTATCACTTGGAATCCGCCATTGCCAACAGCAAGGACTCCGTGCTGATACTGGCAGAGGACCAGCAGCTCAGCCAGGACAACACCTACACGACCTATGGCTGGAACATCGATCGGTTGAACGTCAACACCAGCCACCGCGAGGCGGTCGAGTCGCCGAGTTACGCCGAATTCGATTTTCTGCCGGACGCCGACGGCCAGATCCGCTACTTGGTCGGCTACGAGCACGGCCAGACCACCACCATGTACCGGGCCAGCAACCACGAGGCCTGGACCACCATCAGCAAGGAACCGTCACTCGACCAGCGCAGCAACGCCCTCGGCTTCACGGCGGACAACAGCGGCGTCTATCTCGGCACCGGCCAGGGCGTCTACCTGGAGAACCTGAGTACCAAGGAGCGCAAGCAGGTTTCCAAAGCCCCCGACATCGACACCGACAACGTGGTCATGGCCGCCGATGGACATACGCCGATCGGCATCGAGGTCGAGCCGGATTACCCGGGCATCGAGCTGTTCGATCCGGGCGAACCCACCGCGCAGATGATCCGCAGGCTGGAGAAGACCTTCAAGGATAGCCAGATCGAGGTGACCAGCTTCACCAGGGACGGAAAACACGCCGTGGTGCGAGTCTCCAGCGACGTCGACCCCGGCCAGTTCTTCCTGGTCGACATGGAGAGCAACGCGGTCAGCCCCTTGCTCAAGGCCATGCCGTGGATCAACCCGGACAAGATGTCGCAGATGGAGGCGATCCAGATCAAGGCCCGCGACGGCACCCTCCTGCACGGCTACCTCACCATCCCACGGGGCGCCCCCGAGCACGGGTTGCCGATGGTGGTGCTGGTCCACGGCGGCCCCCATGGCCCCCGCGATAGCTGGGGTTTTGATCCGGAGGTGCAATTCCTGGCCAGCAAGGGCTACGCGGTGCTGCAGATCAACTACCGTGGCTCGGGCGGCTATGGCCATGCCTTCATGACTTCAGGCTTCAAGCACTGGGGCACCACCATGCAGGATGACGTCACCGACGCCACCCTGTGGGCGATCAAGGATGGCGTGGCCGACCCCGAGCGCATCTGCATCGCCGGGGGCAGTTACGGCGCCTACGCGGCCATGATGGGGGTGATCCGCGAACCCGACCTGTACCGCTGTGCCTTCGCCTACGACGGCGTCTACGACCTGTCCCTGATGTTCCACAGCGGCGATATCAGCCAGGACGAGGAAGGACTCAACTACTTGCGCGACGTGCTGGGCACCGATCAAGCTGATCTACGCAGCCGCTCGCCGGTGTACAACGTCGACCGCATCAAGGCCCGCCTGTTCCTGGCCCATGGCGAAGACGACGAACGCGCCCCACTCGCGCATTTCACCGAATTGACGGCCGCGCTGGACAAGTCCGGCAAGCCCTACGAAAAGCTGCTCAAGCCCAAGGAAGAGCACGGCTTTTACAACGAGAAGAACAACGCCGAGCTGTACGACAAGGTGGCGGCCTTCCTCGACAAATACATTGGCGCCGGCGCGGCCGCGGTGGCGACGCCGGCGGCGCCAGCCAGCCCCGCGCAGGCCGCCGCCAGCCCGCCCTGAGTCTGCCGCCTACAGCGGCGCCCGGCGCCCCGCCCAGGGTCGTGCCTGCTCCAGCTGCGCCGCCAGCCGCAGCAGCGTCGCTTCCTCGCCGAAGCGCGCCACGAACTGCACGCCCACCGGCAGTTCGGGGCCGCCGGCTTCGGCCGCTGCGTAGTGCAGCGGTACCGACATGCTGGGCGTGCCGGTGAGATTGGACAGTTGGGTGAACGGCACCCGCTTGAGGCTTTCGTCCACCAGTTGCCTGACGATGCCGCTGTTGAGCAGCAGCTTGCCCACGCCCAGGCGCAGGATCACTTTCAGCGCGGCCTGCTGCGCCGCCGGCATCGCCAGCTCGCCGATGCGCGATGGCGGCATCGCGGTACTGGGAATCAGGTACAGGTCGTAGGTCTGATGGAAGCCCCCCAGGGCGCGCGCGAATTCGTTCCAGTGCTTGCGGCTGGAGACGTACTCGCCGGCGCTGAGCGCCTTGCCAAACATGCCCAGGGCGCGCGTATCCAGTTCGAAGTCGGCGTCCGAGGCACCGGTGGCGCGCTTGGCCTCGTCGATGTTGGCGGCGACCTGGCCGAAATACATGTTGATGAAGCAGCGCGCCAGCGCCTGACCGTCGACTTCCGGCTCGGCTTCCTCGACATGATGACCCAACTGCTCCAGCAGCTGCGCCGTATTGCGCACCGCCTCGATGCAGGCGGGATCGACTGCGGTGCCGATCGGCGAGCGGGTGCAGAAGCCGATGCGCAGGCGCTCCGGCTCGTGCCCGATTTCCTCGGCGAAGGAACGATGCGGCCGCGCGATGACGAAGGGGGCGCCGACATCGGCGCCGGCGATGGCGTCGAGCATGCGCGCCGAATCGCGCACGCTGCGGGTCAGCACATGCTCGCTGGAAGCGCCGTCCCAGAATTCGCCGTGCAGGGGCCCGGGCGGTACGCGCCCGCGCGAAGGGCGCAGGCCGAACAGGCCGCAGTAGGAGGCCGGAATGCGGATCGAACCGCCGCCGTCGGAAGCGCCGGCCATCGGCACGATGCCGGCCGCCACCGCCGCCGCCGCGCCGCCGGAGGAGCCGCCGGGCGAGCGCCCCAGGTCCCAGGGGTTGCGCGTGGCGCCCCACAAGGCGGTTTCGGTGAGGGCCTTCAGCGCGAATTCGGGGGTGGCGGTCTTGCCGAAGATCACCAGACCGGCGCCGAGAAAGCGCTTGACGATCTCGGCGTGCGCCGTCGGCGTCCAGTTGCGCAGGGCGCGGCTGCCGGAGGTGGTGGGCACGCCGGCGTAATCCTGGGCGATATCCTTGATCAGGAACGGCACACCGGCGAACGGCCCACTCAGCGCTTCGCCCGCCCGCGACCGGCCGATCTCCAGCATCGGAATATTGATCGCATTGAGTTTGGGATTGACCGCCTCGGCGCGGGCGATGGCCGCCTCCAGCAATTCGGCGGGCTTCACTTCGCCGTGCGCCACCAGCTCGGCCAGGCCGGTCGCATCGTAATTGCCGTATTCCTTGAACATGCACCCCTCCGTCGTCATGCGTAGTCGCGGCCGGGCGGAGTCTGTTGCTCAGGTCATCGGCGCGCCGAGCGCCTAGTGTAATCGGCCGGCGTAATCGGCCACCCCGTTTTCCCGGCGCTTCAGGATTCGCCGTGCAGGGTGACGACCACCTCGCGGCTATGGCCGGAGGTGCGATGCTCCCACAGGTAAATGCCCTGCCAGGTTCCCAGCGCCAGACGGCCGTCGCGGATCGGCACAGTCAATTCGTAACCGGCGAACAGGTTGCGCAGATGCGCCGGCATGTCGTCCGGGCCTTCCGTATCGTGGCGGAACAGCGCGTCGCCATCCGGCGCCAGGCGCTGGGCGAAGCGCTCCAGGTCGCGGCGCACTTCGGCATCGGCATTC
>Ga0302314_10006270_pt1 | contig 21588 bp, 19 predicted proteins | sample III_Palsa_N2_3_FD_200533 | JGI IMG/M metagenome (GOLD analysis project Ga0302314, IMG submission 200533) | Peat permafrost microbial communities from Stordalen Mire near Abisko, Sweden - III_Palsa_N2_3 | ecosystem: Environmental > Terrestrial > Soil > Palsa > Peat permafrost | place: Sweden...
GCGCTACTACCGCGAGGGCACGCCGGCGCAGAACCCGCCCCGCCCGCAGCCCGTCCCCCGCCCCCAGCCCACGCCGCAGCCGACGCCGACCCCCACGCCACCGCCGACCCGGCCGCCGCACCCCCACCCCCCCGCGCCGCCGCACCCGCCGACCGTGCCCCGGCCCCCGGCGTCACCCCCGGCCCAGCCTCCGACGCCACCGCGCCAGCCGCAGATGACGCTGCCGCCCGCGACCGTCCCGCCGCCCGCCGCCCAGTCCGTCCACCCGCTCCACTGACCCCGGGGCAGACTTCTCCCCATGACACCTGACGCGCTGAAAGCCGCCTGCCTCGCCCTGAACGGAGCGGAGGAGACGTTTCCCTTCAACCTGGAGACCTCGGTCTTCAAGGTCGGCGGGAAGATCTTCGCGCTCACCGCCCTGGACGCCGAGGAGCTGAGCGTCAGCCTGAAGTGCGATCCCGAGCTGGCCCTGCGGCTGCGCGCCGCGCACCCGGAGATCACCGGCGGCTGGCACCTCAACAAGCGCCACTGGAACACCGTGCAGTTGGACGGCTCGGTCCCGGACGAGTTGGTGCTGGAGATGGTCGAGGACTCCTACGACCTGGTCGCGGCGCAGCTCCCCCGGGCGCAGCGGCTGCTCCTGGACTGGCCAGGGAACTCCCGATCAGCTCGGCAGTCCCGGTCCCCCCGGCCCGAAGGGCAGTGACCCTCCAGGCCGGGGGCGGCGCGCCCCAACTCCACGGATCCCGCCCCTCCACGGACCACGCTCCTACAGAACCCCACCCCTACAGTCGCGGGGCGCCCAGGCCGGCGATCTCGCGCGCATAGAAGGTTTCCAGCTGCTCGCCGGACCGGTACAGCCGCTGGATGAACGCGCGCGCGCCCTCGACCACCTCCGGTTCGGTGAAGAGCGTGGCTCCGTCCGGGAGTCCGTCCTCGGTGTAGTGCACCTGGTAGGCCGCCTCCGTGCCGAGTACGACCACGTCGGGCAGGTCCGTCAGGGGTTGTCCCGGTTGCTGAGTCCGGCCGCTGTCGAGCAGTACCACCGAGTCCTCGCCGCACTGGCTTCTGACCCGCAGCACCTCCAACTCCCACTGCGCGTAGGCGGAGACCGGCCGTTCCAGCACGCGGACCCGGTGGAGGCCGAATCCGGCAGCCGCGGCCTGGTTGTAGTACTGCTCGAAGTCGGGGCGGAGCTCTTCGATCAGGCGCAGCGCACCGGCCCAATCGCCGGTCAGGAACGCCTCCCAGCTCGGGAACCCGGTCTCCTGGTAGCTCTGCAGGCATTCGAGTTTCCAGAAGCCTTCGCCGCCGATGTCCCAGAATCTTCCGTCAAAGTCAGATGTATACGAATTAAGATCGAGGCGTTTGCCTTTGGATCGGTCGAGCAGGTCACGCATATGGAGCGCTCGCTTCCGTTCTATTAGCCGGGATGGGAATAATTCGACCTTGTTGTCCGGTCACGGGCAGACTTCGTCCGTATTTGGAGGATGGTTTCCACTATCGCCCCGTGCGCGTGTCTCAGGCTCAACTTCGTTGTACAGAAAGACTCTTGACATTCTGATCGCGAGAAGGATGATTGGCAAGGCCGATCAGCGGCTCGATCGGGGGCTCGATCGGCGGACAATCGCGAAAAGGGAGAAAAAGTGGAGCGTTCAATCAAGAGTGCGAGTGTGCTCGCGGTGGCGGCGGCCATCCTGGCCGGAGGCGCGGCCAGTGCCTCGGCTGCTCCGGCCAAGCCGCAGGTTGTCTGCGCGGGGTCCAAGGCGTCGCTGGTCAAGGTCAGCGATCAGGAACTGGTCGCGGGCGCCGCCGTCTGCAGCCAGGGCACCAGCAACTGACCTGCCGCTGCCGACCGCGTGCCCCTGGAACCGCGTGCCCCTGGAACCGCGTGCCCCCTGGAACTGACTGACGGGAAGGGATCCACGGCATGGAAGGAGCCGACGTGCTGTCCTGGCGGCCTCGGCTGCGGAGCAGCCTGGTGGTCGAGCGGGACGGCGACGAGTTGCAGTTCGTCTCCACCGCCGACCGCCGGGTCAAGCGCTTCGCGGCGTCCGCGCTGGTCTTCCGGCTGGTCCCGCTGCTGGACGGGCAGCGCACGGTCGCCGAGCTGATCGGAGAGCTCTGCGCGGACTCCGAGGAGTCGGTCCGCGAGCTGTGCGAGGCCTTGGTCGCGCTGCGCGAGGAGCGTCTGCTGAGCCGGACCGCCGACCCGATGGTCGGCCCCAGTAGCCTGCCACCCGAGCAACTCCCGCGCTACGAACGGCAGATCAGACTCTTCCAGGAGCTCTGTGACTCGGATCTGCTGGACTGTCAGGCGGGCCTGACCGCGCAGGACCGGCTTGCCGGGGCAACCGTGCTGGTGTGCGGGGCCGGTGGCCTGGGCAGCGTGGTGACCTCCACGCTGGCGGCGGCGGGGGTGGGCGACATCATCCTGTGCGACGACGACGTGGTCGAGGAGAGCAACCTCACCCGCCAACTCATGTACTCGCTCGACGACATCGGGCGCGGCAAGGCCGACGCCCTGGCGTCCAGGCTCTCCCGGATCAACCCGCACTCCCGGGTCCGGCCGGAGAAGCTCCGGGTGCGGTGCGCCGCCGACCTCAGTGGCCTGGCCCGGACAGCGGACCTGGTGATCTGCTGCGCCGACCAGCCCAGCGTCACCGAGATGGCCGGGATCATCACCGAGGCCTGCTGGCCCGACACCGCACACATCATTGGCGGCAGTTACTCCTACCACGTCGGGATGCTGGGTCTGCTGGTCATTCCCGGGGTCACCGCCTGCTGGCACTGCCTGCTCGCCGAGGTGGGGCAGGAACACGGACGCGACCGCGCCGCGCCGTTCGTGCCCAAGAGCCCGAACGGCGGGATTCTCGGCGCCCAGTCCGGGATCATCGGGAACATGATCGCCTGGGAGGCCGTCCGATACCTGATCGGGATGGGTACGGCGCTCAGCAACCGCTGGCTCGAACTCGACTACGGCCCAATGTCGTTCAGCGAGCGCCCGCTCCAGCGCCGCCCCGACTGCCACTGGTGCGGCTGAATCACTGCCGTCAGGACTGCGGCCGTGAGTACCCGCCGCCGAAAAGCACTCTGGGCCTTCGCTCCGAAGAGAGAAGGCCCAGAGTCATCGCTGTGCGCCGCCAGGGACTCGAACCCCGGACCCGCTGATTAAGAGTCAGCTGCTCTAACCAACTGAGCTAGCGGCGCGTGCTGACGAGGAGAACATTACATGACGATGGAGCCGGATGCCGAATTCGGGGGACTGAGCGTTCGGGGAACCGGGCGTTCGGGGGCCGAGTGTTCAGGGAGCTGGGCATTCGGGGGACCAGGCCCAGGGCAGGTCGGCGTCCAGCAGTCGCAGATGGTCGGGGGTGGCGGGGAGCGGGGCGGTGCGGCGGGTGGGCAGGGGGGCGGCGACGGCGGGTTGCGGCTGGCCGGTTGCGATCGCGGTGTCGCTGTCGGTGGTGGCGCCGTGGTAGCCGCGGGCGGCGCGGACGCAGGCCCAGAGCAGTACGGCCGGGCCGGGGAGCCAGGGCTCGTGCGAGTCGGGGGCGACGATCCAGCGGTTCGGGCCCTCGGGGGCGTCCACCATCCGCCGTACCGGCGGCACGGTGATCGCGTCGCCCTGGCCGTGGCACAGCAGCGGCGGTACCTCGCGGGCCCACTCCTCCCACACCAGTAGGCTGCGCAGCCGGGCGGCGGCGCCCACCTCGGCGAAGACCAGGATGCGTCCCCGGTGGGTGGCGACCGGGCCGCAGCCCGGGCCTGACTCCCACAGCTCGTCCAGCACCTGCCTGCCGAACAGTCCTGGCAGGTTCACGACATCAAAGGTGCGCCCGCAAGGCAGCACCGTGGGTGCCCAGGGTTGGGACTCCCACAGGGCGCGCATGCTGCGCGGATACTCGCTCGCGGAGGCAAGCCAGGCTTCCCCGGCGACGGTTACGTACTCAATCGACTCATGCGTCCACATGTCCACCCCCCTAGAGCTACCGGCGTTGGAGGGGAACCGGGGCAGAAAACGGGGAACGCCGGACAGCCCGGCGGGTGCGTTGTATCCTCCCCGGGCATATGCCATTGGGCCGTTCTGTCCGCGTGGGCCCGCGCTGCGGTGGGTCAGGCGTGTCGCTGCCGGCGCAGCAGGCCGCGGCCGTGCTCGACCATCTTGGCGGCGTAGTCGGGCGTCCAGTCCGCGCGGGCGGCGATCTCCTCGAAGCTGAGGCTGTCGAAGTGCCTGGTGTCGGCGAGCTGGGCGGCGGCGATGGCCTGGTAGTCGCTGGCCCGCTCGGCGGCGGCGCGGAAGGCCACGGTGAGCTCGGTGGAGCGGCGCAGCAGCTCGCGCGGGTCCTCGATCGACTCCAGGTCGAAGAAGTGCTCCTGTTCCGGCTCCGCCAGGCCGGGCTCGAAGAGCAGCGGGGCGGGCCGGAGCCGCCGCTGCGGCAATCGGTCGGCGGTGGAGTCGGACATCTGGGCACCTCCGTGCGGGTCGCGAGTGAGGGCGGTCGGGGCGGGCGGGGAGGTCGGCTCGCCAGGCGTACCCGGCGGACCAGCCATATTCCATTGTCAGGGCAGTCCGCCAGGTACGGAACAGGGCAATGGGCTGCTGGTATTCCCGCATCCGGGCAACGGGAGCGCGGGTGGACGGCGTGCGCCGGGAGCGTGCCACGATCCGCTGCCGCTTCGTTGACCGCTCAGTGGACGGCTCGGCCGCCTCCTCGGCCGTCCACTCAGCCGCCGCCCGCCGCGACCGCTCGATGCTCGGACAGGTGTGCGAGCACTGCGTGGTTGGCCTCCCAGCCGTCCGGGAACTTCACGGCCACCCCCAGCCGCAGCGGCTCGGTCGAGGGGTGCTCGTCCAGCAGTTCGGCGATCCCGGCCCGGGCGACCACGATGCAGGCGTGCCGGTGCCGGGAGGCCAGCACGCACAGCCGTCCCGTCTCCAGGTGGAACGCCGTGGCGTCCGGTCGCCCGGAGAGCGGGTGCAGCACCACCGTGACGTCGTACTCCCGGCCCTGCAACCGGTTCGCGGTGTCCACGGTCACCCCGTCGACCCCGCCCACCGGCACGCCGAGGCCGGTCAGCGCGGCGCGGACGGCGGCGGCCTGGTCGCGATGGGCCGTGCCCACGGCGATCCGGTCGGCGGTCAGCGGGCTCTCGCCGCGCTCGGAGCGGCAGCTGCCGCGCCGGTCCAACAGTCGCCGGACGACCCGGGCCAAGGCCTGCACCGCCTCCGGGTCGGTCCGCACGGTGTTTCTGGCCGGGAGCTCCAGCAGGCCCCAGCCGGACTCGGCGGCGACGTCGATCACCCGGTCCGTGGCCGAGCCGTCCCCGGCGTCCCGCAGCCGCAGCAGCCGGTCGCCGGGGCCGGTACCGGCCCGGAACGGCGCGTACGGGTAGAAGGCGGCCGAGATCAGCGGCGCGGCCGAGGCCGGAAGCCGCCAGGAGACCGGCAGCCGGTGCGGGACGATCCCCGGATTGTGCGCCAGCAGCGTCACCACGGCGCTGCTGGACGGGTCATAGCTGAGCCCCGCCCACTGCTCGGTGCCGACGATCGTGAACGGGTCGAGCTGCCCGGGGTCGCCGACGAACAGCGCCCGCTCGAACAGCCGGGCGCAGGCCAGTAGGGCGTCCGAGCGCATCTGGTACGCCTCGTCCACGATGGCGTGCCGCCACGGGTCCACCCCCTTCACCCACTGCCACTTGGCGGCCGTGGACACCACCACCGACTGCCCCAGCAGGTCGGCGGCCTTGCTGGAGGGCAGCACATTGGGATGGCGCAGCGCGGACGGGTCGGGGGCGGCGTCGCTGCCGTGCAGCCGTCCGACGGTCAGCTCCGGAGCGGCCGTGGCCAGCCGGTCCACCAGGTCGTCCACCTGGCTGTTGGTCTGCGCGACGATCATCAGCCGTTCCCCGGCCGCGACCAGTTCCCGAGCGGCCTTCACCACCAGCGTGGACTTCCCCGCACCGGGCGGGGAGTCCACCACCGTCCCACGCTCGCCCCCGTGCACGGTGGCCTCCAGGATGGCGGTGACAGCCCGATCGGCCTCAGCCCCCGGGTCGCCCCCGGGGCCCTGGCCGTTCGGCGCGGACGATGCGGGAGACAGCGGACTCAACGGTCAGCCCCTTCCTCGATCGCGGTCCCGGTGCCCATTCCGGTGCCCATTCCGGTGCCCATTCCGGTCCGAACCCCGGCGTCGGTTGCCGGAGCGGCAGGCATGGCTCCCGGTGGTGGGCCGCCGTGGGTCCAGGGCGTGTCCTCCGGCTCGGGCAGCGGCGCGGACTGGCGAGCCGTCAACTCGAACAGAGTGAAGCAGACCTGCTCGCCGACCTCGGGAACGCTCCCGGGCGCTGGATCCTTCTTCCGGCCCATGCCGTTCAGCAGCCGTACCGTGACGCTGCCGGAGGGCGCGCCGACGGTCACCAGCTGGGCCCGCTGGCTGCTCGGACCGCCAGCCCGGTGCAGTTCGGCACCGGGCTCGGCGTGCGGCCGGTCGGTGGTGCGGACCGTCACCAGCGGCCGTGGCCGTGACGTCTTCCCGCTGGTGTCGTAGGCCGGTTCGACCCCGGTCACCACCCCCGCCAGGGCCTCCCCGGCCAACCGGTGCTCGGCCATGGCCAGCGGATCGTCCAACGCCTCCTGCACCCCCACGGTGGTCTGCTCGCGCTCGCGCTGGGCCAGCTTGCGCGCGGCGGTCACCGCGTCGTCCCGGACCGGCTGCGGCGGCTCGCCAGCCGCCAGCCGGTCCCGGTGCGCGGTGTACGACCAGCGGTCGCCGGTCCAGCGGTCCGGCAGATGGGCCGCCGGGGGCAGTTGCCGCAGCAGGTCCAGGCCGTGCCAGAGCTGCTCCCAGACCGGCAGCAGTACGGCTTCGAGCAGGCCGTCGATGTCCCGCTCGCGAGCCCCCACCTGCGCGCGCAGCACGGCGTCCGACTGTCGTCCGGCCGGGTCAGGGCGCTGCGCCGGGTCCGCCCCGGCCAACTGCCGAGCCGCGTCGTAGCGGACGATCGCCGGGGCCAGCAGACCGCTGTCGAACTGCGGGTCGGTGGTCGGGCCGGCCGGTGGGCACAGCAGTTGGCCGCGCCCGTCGCGCGCGGTCTCGGCGCGCAGCGCCGCCTCGGCGCCGGTCAACCCGTCCGGCGGATCGATCCAGGCCAGCAGGGCGCCCAGGTGCTGGTCCTCCAGCATGCTCTGGCCGGTCGCCCAGTGCCGACCCAGCAGGTCCGTCATCGCCAACAGCAGCGAGGAGCCCGGCACCTGCGCGCGCTCCCGCAGGTGCGTCAGCCAGCGGCCGAGCAGCGGGACCCGGGTGGGCGCGGGGTAGGGACCGGGGTCCGGGTCCTCCACCGTGCGGCGGAACCGGGTCGAGCGGCCGAGCAGTCCCAGCAGCTCCACCCCGCCCCGGTTCGGGACAAGCAACTGTGGGGCGTCCAGGCACAGCTCCCGGGAGATCTCCGTCTGCTCCCCGGTCTCGCTGTCCCGGCTCTCCTTGGTGAGCGTTTCGACCTCCTCGCCGAAGGACTCCAGATAGGGCAAGAGCTCGTCAGCGAGATCGGCCAGGAAGGCGAAGCGCCGCTCCCGGTCCAGCGGCTGCGGGACGGTCAGCAGCCTCGGCCGGTCCCGGTCGCGGCCGAGCAGCACCGCCAGCGGAGCGCCGGTCTCACCAGCGGCGGCGAGCGGCACCACCAGCATCGGCCGCTCGGCGAGGTGCCGGTGCCGCACGGTGGCCAGCGGCTCCGCGTGCCCGCTGCGCACGGCCTCCAGCCGGGCCAACGTGGTCAGCAGGCTCATCCCGGACCGCCAGCGCCCGTGCTCGCGTCGGCGGTCGCGCCTGCCTCGGCGGTCGCGCCGACGGCGCGGCCGAGCGCCAGGGCCTCGGCCCGCAGCGCGGCGGCGTAGGCCAGCCGGGCCGCCGCCTCGTCCGCCGCTACCGCCCCGGCGCCCGGCGCGCTGCCCGGCTCACCTCGGGTCGGGGCGGCGGCTGCGGCTGCCAGCGCCGCGTCCACGGTTCGCAGGCTGCCCAGCTCACCGCGCACGCCACGGCCCAGCGCCTCCACCGCCCCGGCGCAGCGGGCCTCCTGCCGACAGTGGAAGGCAAGCTCACAGGAGGCCAGGCAGTCCGGCGCGTAGACGGCGTCCAGCAGGCCCACGGCCCGGTCCAGCGTGTCGCCGTCCCGGACCGGATCGAGGTCGAAGCTGGTGCCGGTCGGCAGGGTGTCGAGCAACTGCTCGACCCGGGTCAGCCGGTCGAGTTGACGGCGGGTCACCGCCATCGGCTTGCGGACGTCGACCGTGGCGGCGGCCGCCCGGTTGGAGAAGTCCTTCGGGCAGACCAGCAGCGCGGTGTCGGTGGGCGCTCCGGCCAGGCCCTCAGGGGTGGCATAGGGATCGTAGGGGTCGTCCGAGGGCTTCTCCCCGGCGAGTTCGGCGGCGGTGGCGCGCAGCGCCAGCACATACACGGCGATCTGGCGCGCGGCGGCCCCGACCTTCGCCGGGTCGGCGCTGCCGTCGAGGATCGGGAAGGACTTGATCTCGACCACCGTCCAGCGTCCGTCCGGCCGCACCGCGACCACGTCGGGTTCCAGCAGCACGGAGGAACCGGCCACCTCCAGCCGCAGCAGCGGGTGGTCGAGCAGCGTCCAGACCCCCGGACTGTCAGCCGCCTCGGCCAGCGCGGCCCGGGTGGAGGCCACCCGTTGAGCGGGCAGCTTCGGGTCGGTGACCAGCTCGGCGAGCCGCACCGGGCAGTCCTCGGCGGCGCTGTAGGGGGGTGCCAGGGTGAGCTGTCCGCGCAGCAGCTCCAGCAGTTCGGCGCAGCCGTTCGACTTGACCCGGCTCTCGAACCGCAAGCCCCGGGCGATCGCGAACGGGGACTGGCCGAACGGCGCGGGACTGCCGAGCCGGTCCGCCAGCGCGGCCTTGTCCACCCCGGCGGCGTCCAGCACCGCGCGGCGGCGGCAGCCCGGGTTGGCGGCCAGCGCAGCCAACGCCCGGGCGTCAAGACTGCGCTGCGGCGCGCTGCCGCGCAGCGCGGCCAGGCGCTGCTCTATCGGGGTGCGAAGCGCCCCGGATTCGACGTGATCCATGGTGCAGGCCAGTCTTGCATCCGCCACTGACAATCGGGGTGCGGATCATCGGGAGCCGACGATCTCGACGCCCGACCACGCGGGTGAGCACCGCAGCCGCCACCCCACCTGGTTGCGGGAAGGCCGCGCCGGTCGGGGATCATGGAGGTGCGGGTCGGGACGCCGCCCGCGCGCTACGAACGCCGCCACCGCACTGAAGGAGTCGTCCATGCCCTCGCGGATTCTGCTGGTCCGGCACGGTGAGACCGCATGGTCTGCCACCGGTCGGCACACCGGCCGGACCGACGTCCCGCTCACCGAGGAGGGGCGGGAGATGGGCCGCCGCCTCGGAGACCGGCTCAAGCGCGCGCCCTGGGACGGACTGCCGGACGCCCTGGTGCGCACCAGCCCGCTTCAGCGCGCCGCCGAGACCTGCGAACTCGCGGGCTTCGGCGATCGCGCGGTGGAGTCCACCGACCTGCTGGAGTGGGACTACGGGCAGTACGAGGGGCGGACCGGTCCGGGCATCCGCGGGAGTGATCAGCCCGGCTGGCTGATCTGGCGCGATGGCGTGCCGGACGGCGAGACCCTGGCCGAGGTGTCGGCCAGGGTCGACCGCTTCATCGAGTGGACCGCCGAGATCGGCGGGGTACCCGATCCGGACACCACCACCATGCACAGCGCCGACAGTGACGTGCTGGTCTTCGCGCACGGGCACCTGCTGCGCATCCTCACCGCGCGCTGGCTCGGCCTGCCGCCCGAGTACGGACAGCGGTTCCCCCTCGGCCCGGCCACGCTGTCCGTCCTCACCTGGGAGTACGGGCTGCGGGCCGTCAACCTCTGGAACGACGGCTCGCACCTCGCCTGACCGGGTACTGAGGCCCGGGTGCTAGCCGCGCTGATCGGTGTTGTCGGGGAGCGGGAGCGGCACCACCCGTCGCTCGGCGGCCGAGAGCCGCGCGGCGGCCAGCACGTCCAGGGTGGAGACCGCGTCCCGCGCCGCGACCGGTACCGGGGCGCGCCCGCGCAGCGCCTCGGCGATCCCGGCGTAGTACTCCTGGTAGGCGCCGGGCAGGGTCGGGTACGGTCGGGCCTCCTCGGCCGCTCCGAGCAGGCCGTACTCGGCCGGAGGCGTTTCTCCCCAGCCCGCGTCGGCCGGGGTCCGGCGGGCGCGCAGGGCCGCCTCCTGGCCGTCCAGGCCGTAGCAGACATAGGCGCTGTCGCTGCCCAGCACCCGGAAACGCGGGCCCAGACTGCCGGTGACGGCGCTCATCCACAGCTGTGACCGGGTGCCGTCGCGGTGCCGCAGCGCCACGAAGGCGTCGTCGTCGGCCTGCGCTCCCGGACGGACGCAGTCCAGCTCGGCGTAGACCTCAGCAACCGGTCCGAACAGCGTCAGCGCCTGATCGACCAGGTGGCTGCCCAGGTCATAGAGCAGCCCCCCGGCCTCGGCCGGGTCGCCGAGCTCCCGCCAGCCGCCCTTGAGCTGCGGACGCCAGCGCTCGAACCGCGACTCGAAGCGGTGCACGCGGCCCAGCCGACCCGAGCCGACCAGCTCGGCGACGGTGCGGAAGTCGCCGTCCCAGCGGCGGTTCTGGAACACGCTCAGCAGTAGCCCGGCCTGCTCCGCGAGCCTGGCCAGGTCCAGCGCCTCCTCGGCGGAGGCGGCCAGCGGCTTGTCCACGACCACCGCCGCGCCCGCCTTCAACGCCGCGGTGGCATGCGCCACATGCAGTCGGTTGGGGGAGGCGACCACGACTAGGTCGGGGTCCAGGGCCCAGAGGCCCTCGACGCTGTCGACCACGGCCACCCCGGGGTGCTCCGCCTGCGCCTGCGCCCGCCGGTCCGGGTTGGCGGTGACGACGGCCGCGAGCGACAGTCCGGGAGTGGTGCTGATCAGCGGGGCATGGAAGACCGAACCCGCGAGGCCGTAGCCGACGAGCCCGACCCGCAGTGCGGGCACGGAGGGGAGGGTAGTCATACCGCCAGGTTAACCAGCCAGAGCGGCGTCATAGCGCTGCACGAAGTCGGCCACCTCCGGGACCGCCTGGAACGGGCGCAGCCGGGTGGCGGTGCCCGCGACCATGCCGCGGATGCGGGTCGACCGGACCTCGCCGAAGAGCGCCACCACCTGGCTGCCGCTCTCGGCGGCCTCGGCCAGCTCGCCCCGGCCGAGCTGGTCGTGGGCCAGCTCGGCCGTGTAGAGGGCGCGGTTGCGGACGAACTGCGGCTCCTGGAGGGCTATGGCCCGGCGGGCCCGGTCAGTCGCCAGGTCCCAGGCGCTCAGCGCGGACCAGCACTGGGACTCCAGCCCCAGCAGCTCGGCCTCGCCGTAGAAGGACATCCACTCGGGGTCGGCGTCGGCCGGTCCGGCTTCGAAGAGCTGCTTGGCCAGCCCGACCGAGCGCTCGCAGGCCCCCCGGTCCTGGAGCAGCGCCCACCCGCCGGCCTCGCGCATCGCCAGCAGCGAGCGCAGCCGGGACGAGCCCAGCCCGTTGGCGGCCTGCCGGGCGGCCTGGGCCGCCCGCACCGCCTCCCTCGGTCGGCCCGCGTCCCGGGCCAGGAAGGCGCTGTTGCAGAAGGAGTGGGCCTCCAGCCAGGGATCGTCGGCCATGCGCGCGGTGGCCAGCGCCTCCGCGTAGAAGGACCGGGCCTCGGCCGGCCGCCCGGAGTCGTGGGCCAGCCAGCCGACCGAGATGGCCAGCTCGCCCGCGGCCGCTTGCAGCCGCTGTTCGACCTGAGCGCTGTAACTGCCGCAGTTGAGCAGTTGGTAGGCCCGGCGCAGGGCTCGACCGGCGCGTTCGAACAGGGCGTCCGCGCCATGGGCGTCGTCCAGTAGCCGGATGTCGCGGACGGCCGACTCGACCTTGCGAGCGTCCTCGACGCCGACCCTGGTGCCGAGCGGCACCTCGGCGTCGGCCGGATGGTCCAGGCCGAGCACGGCGGCCACAGCCACCGGACCACCGGCCAGGAACGTGCGTCGATGCACGTCGTCGTTCTCCTCGTGGATCTCGAACGGGCCGCTCGGGCAGGCAGGTTGGCTGCCCGCCGCCCGGTGGCGGCGTGTCTCCGAACGCCTCACCTCCCGCCGGGGAGCGAAACCCAGCTCCTGCAAGGAGGAGCCGGGGAACATGTGGCGGAACACCCGTTCATAGGCGTAGTTGGGGCAGCGGATCTCCCCTGACTCGATCCGGCCAACGTAGCGTGCGTCGCAGGAGACGTGTTCGCCGATCTCGCGGGCGGCACGGCGGACGGAGGCGGCGAACTCGCCGGGGGAGAGGTCCCCGCGGAGCGAGCGCATCAGCTGGTTGGGGGACCGGTCAAGGGTGTTGTTCATGGGGCTGCCCCTTGTCTGACGGGTTGCTGTGGTGCGAGTTTCCGTGGTGCGGGCACGACGGTACTCTCGGTGAAGAATCGAACACGCAGGGTTTCCGGCAAAGCGGACATCCCACCCGTGATCTGCTATGAAATGCCATGCCTTGCCAGGCGATCCACCCGTGGCCTCACGGTCTGGTGGGACGTTGTCCCCAGGAGAAGCGTCGGCACGAGCGTCGTCGGCGCACTGTTGAGGAGGCTCCCATGCACAACGTCGTGCACAGCGGTCCGCCCTACGGCGGCAGTGCCCACGGCAGCGGCCCGGGCGGCCAGGCCATTCTGCCCGCCGACCCGGCCACTCCTTGCGACATGGTCACCGTGCCCGAGCGGCAGGGGCTGGAGACCGTCGACATCCTGCGGCTGCGCGGCGGTTGCGGCCCGGTCCTGCACGAGGACGCCGACTCCACCCTCTCCTTCCTGGTGCCGGTCGGCGCCGCCGACGCCTGGCACCTGCCCGGTCACTCCTGTACCCAGGCGCCACCACCGGAGACCGACCGCAACTGGCTGCTCCCACCCTCACCCGAGCGGGCGCTCACCGACCCCGCGCTGCTCCGCGCGGCCCTCGGCGAGGCCGCCCGCACCCTCGCCGCCAGCGGCTCGGACGGCTGCTGACCAGCAGCTGCTTCGGCCACACCCGGCATACTCGGAGGTGTGGCACGCAAGCAGCAGGACACCAGGCAGCAGAACGGCAAGCAGCAGAACAGCAAGCAGCAGAACGGCAAGCAGCAGGGCAGTCGGAACGGCAGTGCTCGCCAGGACCGGATCAGCGAGCAGGTCGACTCCGGCCTGGCCGAAATCGTCCGCGACCGTGACCGCGCCGACGCCTGGACGCTGCTGCTCGACGGCGCGCCGCAATCCCATGTCGACCTGGCCGACCCCGGTTACCTGTCCTTCGAGTACCAGCGGCGGTTCGGCCACCTGGTCGACCTGGCCGCCGCGCCGGGCAAGCCGATCTCCGCGCTGCACCTGGGCGGCGGCGCGCTGACCCTCGCCCGCTATGTCGCCACGAGCCGTCCCCGGTCCCGGCAGCAGGTCGCGGAGATCGACACCCGGCTCACCGAGCTGGTCCGCCGGGAGCTGCCGGTGGACAAGGGCTGGCAGCTGCGGGTGCGCGGCGGCGACGCCCGGGACATCCTGGCCCGCAGCCCGGAGGCCGGCGCAGACCTGCTGGTCGCGGACATCTACAGCGGGGCGCGGATCCCGGCGCACTGCACCTCGACCGAGTTCGCCACTCTCGCCGCCAACGCCCTGGGCCCGGGGGGACGCTACGCCGTCAATATCACCGACGGCGGGCAACTCGCCTTCGCCAGGGGACAGGTGGCCACCCTGCGGGCGGTCTTCGCCGAGGTCGCCATGGTCGCCGACCCCACCGTGCTGCGCGGGCGGCGCTTCGGCAACCTGGTGCTGGTGGCCGCACAGCAGCCGCTTCCGCTCGACGAGTTGACCCGGCGGATCGCCACCGACCCTTTCCCCGGGCGCGTGGAAAGCGGCCCCCGCCTGGTGGACTTCCAGGCGGGAGCCGCTCCGGTGACCGACGACGGCGCGGGACCCTCACCCGCGCCGCCGCCGGGGGCCTTCAGCTGACCGGGGTCAGGTGCAGGATGATGTACTCGTAGCCCTGGCTGTTCGGCGTGGGGCTGATGTACGGGTTGGCCTGGGTCGGCCAGCCCGTGTAGTTCAGCGAGCTGTACTGGTACCAGGCCGCGCCGTAGAGCACCGGCACCGCGGGCACCTCCGTGGACATCAGCTGCTGCAGGGTGTCCAGCGCCGCCGACTCCGCGGCCGGAGTGGTGGCGTTCTCGTACGCCGAGACCGCCGCCGTCGCGGCCGGGCTGCTGTAGCGCTCCAGGTCACCGCCGGCCGCCTGGCCGACCGGAGCCGAGGTGGTCGAGTCCAGGAGGAACTGGAGCCGCTGGAAGGTGGTCGAACCCTGGCCCCAGTGCAGCGTGGCGTCGAAGTTGCCGTTGGTGACCGCGGTGCCCCAGGTGTCGCCGGTGTAGCCGCCGTTGGCGGTGACGTCGAAGCCCTGGGCGCTCAGCCCGCTGGCGATGGCCTTGGCGTCGCACCAGTAGTCGCCGAAGCTGTTCGGGTCGATGATGGTGAACTTGATCGGCTTGCCGCCCTTGGTCCACTTGCCGCCGGACTTGGTGTAGCCGTCAGCCGTGAGCAGCGAGCTGACCTTGGCGGTGTCCGCGCTGGACTTCAGGTCGTTGGCCAGCGAGGGGTCGAGCGCGGCCGAGTCGATCGGCAGGGTGACCCCGCCGGAGGAGGTGGCCGGGGCCTCGTAGTTGGTCTCGCACTGTGAGGCCAGGCTGGCCCGGTCCACGCCCGCGCTGATCGCCTGGCGGACCTTCGCGTCGGCCAGGGCCGGGGCGTTCGGGCTCTTGTTGTTCAGCAGCAGCGAGACCGTGTTCCCGGCCGGGTAGTACGGCGCGGTGGACTGGTAGAGGTGGTTGTGCGCGGGGTCCTTGGCCACGAACACGCTCTGCACGTTGGCGATGTCGTTGCCGGTGAGGTCGATGTCGCCGGAGGCCAGGGCCAGGGTGGCGGCGTCGTTGGTGGCGTAGGCCGGCAGCGAGATCTCCGGGACCTTCGGCTTGGTGCCCCAGTAGGACGGGTTGACCTTGTAGGTGATGTCCTGGGTGCCGAACTTGTCGACCAGGTACGGGCCGGTGCCGATCGCCTGGGCGGCCGGGATGACCGCGGTGGCCGGGTCGGCGATCGAGGACCACAGGTGCTGCGGCAGGATCATCTGGTTGGCGATGCCGACGAAGTTCGCCGACTGGGGGGTGGCGAAGGTCATCACCACGGTGTTGACGTCCGGCGTGGTGATGCTGGTCGGCGTCGGCGCGCCGCCGGTGTTGGCCGCCGGGAACTTCTTCAGCAGGTTGAAGGTGAACGCCACGTCGGCCGAGCTGAACGCCTGGCCGTCGCTCCACTTGACCCCGGACTGGAGGGTTAGCGTCAGCGTCCGGTTGCCGTTGGACCAGGCGTAGGACTTGCCCAGCCACGGGAGCGGGGCCTCGGAGGCGTTGAGGCTGTTGATCATGAACAGCGGCTCGTAGATCAGCGAGTTGGTGTTCTCCGTGCTGCTGGCGGAGGTGCTGGTCAACGGGTTGAAGTTGTTGGCGAAGGAGGGCTCCGGGTTGTCCTCGATCACCAGGGTCTTGGCGGTGCTGCTCCCACCGGAGGCGCTGCTGCCGGAGCTGCTGGGGTTGGAGCTGGAGCTTGAGCTGGTGCAGGCGGTGAGGCCCAGGCCGATGACGGCCACCAGGGCGAGCCCTTTCATGGTGGTGTTGCGACTCATTGTCGTAGGCTCCTTGTGTCCGGTCGGCAAGCTGCCAACCAGCGGTGAGCGGCCATGGCGCAGGTGACCATGGCTGGCAGGTTCTTGGCGGATCTGTGACTGCTGGTGCATTGGTGTCGTGCGGTGCGGGCCGCGGCCCCGGAGGAGTTGCACCTCGACCGGGGCCGCATCTGGCGGCGGAGCGGAAGGCGGGCCCCGACGTCTGCCGGGTCTTGCGGGATCTCCCATGTGACGGCTCCTGGGACTTGTTACTCGCTGGTTCCTGACGTCGCGTCCGGTGCCGCGTCGGTGGCCTCGGCTGCTTCAGCGGGGCTGGTGCTGCTGTTGGTGGCGGTGCTGGTGGCGGTAGCTGTGTCCGGGTCCGTCGAGCGGCCGGGTTCGTGCAGCCAGCAGGCGGCGACCTGGTCGGGGGCGACGGTGAAGGCCGGCGGCTGGCTCTCCTTGCAGACCGCCATGGCGAACGGACAGCGCGGGTGGAACCGGCAGCCGCTCGGCGGGGTCACCAGGCTCGGCGGCGAGCCCCGGCCGCGGAGCACCGGCGGCTCGGTCCGTTGCGGGTCCGGCGCGGCGCTGAGCAGCAGCTGCGTGTACGGGTGCGCGGGCGCATCGGTGATCTGCGTGGCCGGACCCGACTCGACGACCTGTCCCGCGTACATGACCACGACGGTGTCCGCGAGGTAGCGGGCAGAGGCGATGTCGTGGGTGACGTAGAGGATGGCCAGCTGCTCGCGCTCGCGCAGCTCGTCCAGCAGGTTCAGCACGCCGAGCCGGATCGAGACGTCGAGCATGGAGACGGGCTCGTCGGCCAGCAGCACCTTGGGCTCGACGGCCAGCCCGCGGGCGATGGCGACGCGCTGCCGCTGGCCGCCGGACAGCTCGTGCGGGTACTTGTCGATGAAGCCGGACGCCGGGCTGAGCGAGACGCGTTCCAGCAGTTCGAGCACCCTGGAGCCGAGCTCGTCCCGCCCGCTCCGCCGGTGCAGCTTCAGCGGGCGCTCCAGGTGGTAGCGCACGCTGTGCACGGCGTTGAGCGATGAGAAAGGGTCCTGCAGGACCAGGTGCACCTGACGGGTGTACTCGCGCCGGGCCTTGCCGCTGGTGCCGACCGGCTCGCCGTTCAGCAGCAGCTCGCCCGAGGTGGGCGTGATCAGCTGGGTCAGCAGCCGGGCCAGCGTCGACTTGCCCGAACCGCTCTCCCCGACGACCGCGGTCACGGTGCCCTGCGGCAGCGCGAGCGAGATGTCCTCGACCGCGTGCACCACCTGGCGCCTGGACGCGGGCCCGAACTGGATCACCGGGAAGTGCTTGGTCAGGTGCCGTGCCTCCAGCACCGGCACGCCCGGGCGTTTGGGCCCGTGCACCACCGTTGCCGGGGTCGCGGTGGCGGTGGGAGTCCCGCCTGAGGTCGGGGTCATCGGTCGCTCCCAGTGATCTCGTGGCCGTTGCTCTCAAGGCCGTTGTTCTCAAGGCCCTGGCTCTCAAGGCCGTGGTTCTCGTGGCCGGGTGTCTCCTGGCTGGGGATGCCCTGGCCGGGTCGCTCGGCGGCCGGTGCGCTGAGGCCGATCGCCAGCGGCGCCGGCGGGGACTGTCGACCGTCCTGCAGCCAACAGGCGGCGAGCCGTTCCTCGCCGTCCTTGCGGTTGCCGCTGCTGTCGTCCCGCTGCGGCCGTTCCAGTCGCGGCGTCTCGCTGCCGCAGCGGTCCATGGCGAAGGCGCAGCGCGGGTGGAAGGCGCAGCCGCCGGGCAGTGCGGTGAGCGACGGCGGGGAGCCGGGGATGCCCTCCATCCGGATCCGGTCACCGTGCAGCGCCGGGAACGAGTTCAGCAGCCCCAGGCTGTACGGGTGGCGCGGCGTGTGGAAGAGCTCGTTCGCGCCCGCCCGTTCCACCAGCCGTCCGGCGTACATGATGGCGATCGAGTCGGCGAGCTCGATCAGCAGCGACAGGTCGTGGGTGATGAAGATGATCGAGAAGCCGAGCCGCTCCCGGAGCTGCATCAGCTCCTCCAGGATCTCCCGCTGGGTGACCACGTCCAGGGCCGTCGTCGGCTCGTCCATGATCACGATCTGCGGTTCCAGCGCCAGCGCCATGGCGATCATCACGCGCTGGCGCATGCCGCCGGAGAGCTCGTGCGGATAGCTGCGCAGCCGGTCCTCGCTGATGCCGACCATCCGCAGCAGCTCGACCGCCCGCTCCCGCCGCTGCGCCGGGGTCATCTGCTTGCGGTGCGCCTTGAGCACGTCGGTGAGCTGGGCGTCCACCCGGGCCACCGGGTTGAGTGCGTGCATCGCGCTCTGGAACACCACCGCCAGTTGCGACCAGCGGATCTGCCGCAGCTTCGCGGCGTCGGCGGCCAGCAGGTCCACCGTCTCGGTGGTCGCGGAGCCCTGCGGCCGGTTGTGGAAGAGCACCTCCCCGCCGGTGATCACGCCGGGGGCCCGCAGCAGCCGGGTCAGCGCGTACGCCAGCGTGGACTTTCCGGAGCCGCTCTCCCCGGCGAGCCCCAGGACCTCGCCGCGGCGCAGGGTCAGCGTGGCGTCGGTGACACCGTGCACCGCGTCCTCGCCGAGGCCGTAGTCGACGCACAGGTTGCGCACTTCGAGCACTGGGTCGGCGGCGATCAGGGTGGTGCTCACAGGGACTCTCCTTTCGCTGCGCTGGTCTTCGCCGCGCTGGTCTGGGGCTCGACACTCTCGGGCTCGACACCCTCGGGCTCGGCGGTGGTGGTCGCGCCGGCCGCCGGTCGCCGGTTGGCCAGGGCCACCGCGGTCGGCTGTCCGTCGGCCGCCGCCGGTTCGGTGCGCAGCACCGGGGTCAGGCCCAGGGTGAACCGGACGCCGCGGTGACGGTTCCGGGCCGAACGCAGCCGGGGGTTGATGATCTCGTCGATGCCGAAGTTCAGCAGCGCCAGGGCGATCCCGACCAGGGCCACGCACAGCGCCGGGGGCACGTACCACCACCAGTAGTTGCTGAGCATCGCGCTGGACTGCTGCGCGCTGTTGAGCATGGTGCCCCAGGTGTTGCTGGCCGGGTTGATGACGCCCAGCCAGGACAGCGACACATAGGTGCCGATCGCGTAGATCACGGTGAAGATGAAGGAGGAGGCCAGGATCGGCAGCAGGTTGGGCAGCACCTCGAACACGATGATCCGCGGCTTGCGCTCGCCGATCACCCGGGCCGACTCCACGTAGTCCTGGTTGCGCAGCGCCAGGGTCTGCGCCCGCAGCACCCGGGCGCCCCAGGCCCAGGCGGTCAGTCCGATCACCAGGCCGATGATCAGCGGGTTGTTGGTGTCAGCGGCCGGCAGCGGACGCATCACCACGATCAGGATCAGCAGACCCGGCAGCGCCAGGAAGATGTTGGCCAGGATGGACAGCAACTCGTCGGTCAGACCGCCGACGTATCCGGCGGTGACGCCGACCAGGATCGACAGCGCGGTGGCGACGACTCCGGCGAGGAACGCGATCAGCAGCGTGTCCCGGCCTCCGGCCAGTACCTGCGAGAAGATGTCGTGCTGGAACTGGTCGGTACCGAGCAGGAACCGGCTGGACGGCGGTTGCGGGACGCTCAGCTTGGTGGACGCCTGCCAGTTGGGCGAGTGCGGTGAGACGATCGGGCCGAAGATCGCCAGCAGGGCGAACAGCACCAGCAGCGTGCCGCCGACAATCACCTTGGGGGAGCGTGGTATTCGGGACGCCCGCTTCCTGGCGGTCACCGGGACGGTGGTCGAGGTGGGAACAGCCATCGGTCAGCCCTCCCTACGGGCGCGGGGGTCGAGGATCACATAGGCGATGTCCGCCAACAGGTTCGCGCCGAGCACCGTGAAGGTGACCACCAGCAGGATTCCCTGCATCACCGGGTAGTCGGCGTTCAACACGGCTTGATAGATGGCGTAGCCGACGCCCGGGTAGGAGAAGACGATCTCGGTGACGATGGAGCCGGTCACCACCAGGCTGATCGACAGGGCGAAGTTGGAGATGCTCGGCAGGATCGCGTTCCGCGCGGCCACCGCCACCACTCGCCACTGCGGCAGCCCCTTGGCGGCGGCGACCAGGACGTAGTCCTCGTCCATGGTGGTCACCATCATGTTGCGCATCCCGATGACCCAGCCGGCGATGGAGGCCAGCGCCACGGTCGCGGCGGGCAGTACCCCGTGCTCGGCCACGCTGTTGATGAAGGGCCAGTTCCAGCCCTCGGTCAGCGGGTTGCGACCGGTGGTGTAGCCGCCGTTGTAGGGGAAGAGCTTCCAGTAGAAGCCGCCGGTGAGCAGCAGCAGCAGGGCCAGGATGAAGTAGGGCACCGCCTGGAAGAAGGTCAGCACCGGCAGCAGCGCGTCCAGCAGTCCGCTGCGCCGCCAGCCGACGACGATGCCCAGCAGCGTGCCGAGCACGAAGGCGATGATCGTGGCCGAGCCGATCAGCCCGATGGTCCAGGGCAGGTCGTTGGCGAGGATCGAGGTTACCGGCACCCCTTGCAGGGTGGAGGTGCCCAGGTTGCCCTGGAGGAGCTTGCCGAGGTAGTCGATGTACTGCGAGAACAGGCTCTGGTGGCTGTCCAGTCCGTACTGGGCTGACATCGCCGAGAGTTGCGCGGGGGTGAGCGAGGTGCCGCGCAGGCTCTGCAGGATGGACTGGAGCGCGTTGCCCGGGAGCATCCGCGGGAGGAAGAAGTTCAGGGTGACCGCGGCGTAGGCGGCTATCAGATAGAAGCCGAGGCGGCGCAGGATCGTATTCATCGACGGCTCCCTTCAGTAGATCTTGCGCCACACGGGCGGCTGGGAGTCGGGCGGGCAGCCGCAGCTCTCGCGGCGGACGAGGCGGGTGGGCAGGACGATGTCGGGCAGCTCGTCCCCGCCCTGACTGGGAGCGCTCCCGCCGGTATCGGCAGTGATCATGTTGTGGAGGACCTCGAAGGCTCGGGCGCCGATCTCCTGGATGGGCTGGCGCACGGTGGTCAACTGGGGCCGGAGGTGCCGGGCGAACGGCAGGTCGTCGAAGCCGGTCACGGCGACATCGCCGGGCACGTCCAGGCCGTGCTCGGCCAGGGCGTATATGACACCCAGCGCCGTCTGGTCGTTGGCGCAGGCGATGGCACGCGGGAGGGTCGCCCCCAGCTCGACCAGACCGCGGATGATCTGCACCCCGCCGCCCGCCGAGTAGTCGCCCTGCCAGGCGGGACCGGTCAGGCACTCGCCGCCGAGCGCCTGAACCTCGGAGATGAAGGCGCGGCCACGGACGATGTTGTCGGGGCTGTCGGCGTGCCCGGCGATGTAGGCCAGCCGCCGATAGCCGTGCTCCTGGACCAGGTGCCGGGCCAGTTCGCGCATGCTGCTGGCACTGTCACCTCGGACGTTGGCGGTGGGGCCGCCACTGGCGCCGGCCAGGGTCACCACCGGTACGGTCCGGGCGATGTTGGCGATCCCGGCCGGTGAGAGCACCTGGTCGTGCAGGATCAGCCCGTCGCACTTTCCGGCGATGGTCAGGATTCGGTTGGGCAGCGTGTGCTCGTCGATGTTGACGGAGCTGACCAGCAGGTCATAGCCACGGCGCTGGGCCACGATCTCGATGCCCCGGTTGATCTGGTCACCGAACAGCAGGCTCTCGGTCTCGTCCTCGAACATGCCGTCGTCGGTGCCGTAGACACGGCGGAAGACCACGCCGACGACCTGCTTGAGCCGGTTGCTCAGCGCGCGGGCCGCCCCGTCCGGGACGAAGCCCAGCTCGCTGATCGCCCTCAGCACCCGCTCGCGGGTCTCGGGACGGGGGTTGTCCCGGCCGTTGAGAACCCGTGAGACGGACGCGATGGAGACACCGGCACGGCGGGCGACATCGTAGATCGTCGGCG
>Ga0302314_10006272_pt1 | contig 21586 bp, 19 predicted proteins | sample III_Palsa_N2_3_FD_200533 | JGI IMG/M metagenome (GOLD analysis project Ga0302314, IMG submission 200533) | Peat permafrost microbial communities from Stordalen Mire near Abisko, Sweden - III_Palsa_N2_3 | ecosystem: Environmental > Terrestrial > Soil > Palsa > Peat permafrost | place: Sweden...
ACGGCGTGCGTCACGGCGATCGAGGAACCGGGCCGAACCAGGCGCAGTCTCTTGATCCGGCTCTTGGTCGCCGCATTGAACACCCAGACCTCGGTGCCCGGATCCTTGTGCGTGCCCTCGTGCGCGCCGGGCTGCATCAGCACATAGAGCAGCTTCTCACCGTCGCTGCCGATCAACTGCCAGCCGCTTGGCCGCCAATTGCCGCCCGCATCCGCAGCCGGCACCAACGGCCAATCGGGCAGGATCTTCACCTCGTCCGTTCTCATGTCGACCGGTTGAATGCGGCCATGCAGGCTCGGAAAATAGCGCACGCCGCCGATGCTCGCCGAGGCCGTGAACAAGGGATCGGAGTCGAGGGCATTGAACGCCTTGGATTCGCTGCGACCGGCCACGGCACCGTTGGCGTCGAGCCGAATGCTCAACAAGGTACCGCTGGAACACAGGGTGGAGAAGCCGCGGCTCCCCGTAGGATAGATCAGCGAGCAGCCCGGAATCTCCACCTCGCCGAGCACCGTGCGCTTCACCAGGTCCACCACCGTGACCGATGAGGCCGGCGTGAAATCGAACACCAGTGCCATGCGCTCAGCGTCGGTGAAGGCGAACATTCCCTCCATGGCCGTGATCAGGCCGCGCTTGCCGCCGGGCAACACGATTTCATCGATGGCCTTGAAGCTTTGCTTGTCGTACACGGTGATGAAATCGGTGCGCGTGCCGCGCTGGCCGCGCGACCAGACCGTGTCCGCAATGTAGATCTCCGGGCGCTTATCCGCGACCAGAAGCGTGGCGGAGTCGTGCGCCTGCAGTTGGCCTTTCACTTCCCGGGAATCGCTGCCGACGTTGCGCAGCTCGATACGATCGCTGGAGTAATTGAGAAATACCCAGCCTGTCGGATAGTGTGCCGGCAAGCTCGCGACCTGCTGCACCGGCTCCGGCGGCAACGGGTTCGGGAAATCCGTGGCCAGGGCGGCGCTGCCCAGCGCAACGGCGCACAGCGCGCCGGCAAGCAATGCAGACACAACACCGGGCGCCTCGCTACGAGCGTTCATGTTCATCCTAAAGTGGCCCCTGCTCGTTATCTTTATTCTGCTTCGAGTGTACGTGAAGCCCCTCGAGCTGAATACTCCAGGCCGCCACGAGGTATATTCCCGCAATGAATTTCGCACTGCTCGCTTTCTACCTGGCCTTGGGCGCAGCCGCTCTGGCCTTCATAGTCGGCGCCATTCGCGCCGCCCGGCGCAGCACGCAGGTGCGCTGGCCGAAACCCATCGAGCTGTTGATCGGATTGGTCACCGATTTCTTCGACACGCTGGGGATAGGCTCTTTCGCTCCCACCACCGCCATTTACAAGTTGCGGCGCATGGTGCCCGATGAACTCATCCCCGGCACCTTGAACGTTGGCCATACACCGTCGGCCATCGCCGAATCATTGATTTTCGTCACTGCCATCGTGGTCGATCCTATCCTGCTCGTGACCATGATCATGAGCGCGGCGGCGGGCGCCTGGCTCGGAGCCGGCGTGGTTGCGCGGCTGCCGCGGCGCGCCATCCAGATCGCCATGGGCGTTGCCTTGCTGATCGCCGGAACCGTGTTCACCCTCGTCAACCTGCATGCACTGCCCGGCGGAGGCACGGCGATGTCTCTTGCGGGATGGAAATTCGGGCTGGCGGTGGGGATCAATTTCATTCTCGGCGCGCTGATGAGCGTCGGCATCGGCCTGTACGCGCCCTGCATGATCACCCTGGCGCTGCTTGGGATGCATCCCCTCGCCGCATTTCCGATCATGATGGGGGCCTGTGCGCTGCTGCAACCGGTCGCGAGCCTGAGATTCTTCCAAACTGGGCGCTTTGCTTGGGGTCCCTCGCTGGGACTTGCCTTCGGCGGCGTCGTCGGCGTGCTGATCGCCGCCTATATCGTCACCAAGACGCTTGACCTGACCAAACTGCGCTGGCTGGTGATCGTGGTAATCGCTTACGCGTCCTTCAGCATGCTGCGCTCCGCCGCCCAAGCAAGCTCCCGATCACCGTGACCATCCAGTTGCGCAAGGCCACCTTGGCCGACATCCCAAGGCTCGATGCGCTGATCGCCCGTTCCGCCCGGGAACTCAGCCGCGAGGAGTACCGGCCCGCACAGGTGGAAGGCGCCCTACGCGGCGCATTCGGCGTCGATACCCAGTTGATCTCGGACCAGACCTATTTTGTCGCCGAGGAAGATGGCGGGCTCGTCGCGTGCGGAGGTTGGAGTTTCCGCTCCACGCTGTTCGGGGGCGATTCCCACAATCAGCGCAACGCCTCGGCGCTCGATCCGTGCACCCAGGCCGCGAAGATTCGGGCCTTCTTTGTCGACCCCTCGAGGACGCGGCGCGGCATCGGCTCGTTGTTGCTGCAGCGCTGCGAGAAGGAGGCGCGCCGTTACGGGTTTACTCAGGTGGAGCTCATGGCGACTCTGCCGGGAGTCAAATTATACGGCGCCCGCGGCTACGCAGCCTTCGGGCGGGTCAACTACGATGTCGGAGAAGGTGAGACCATCGAGTTCGTGCCCATGCGCAAGGTGTTGGGCGATCAAGGGGCCTAGCCCCGCCATCAATCATGCGCAGCACCATAGCGTTGTTTTCCAGTTCCCGGCGCCACGGAAATACCGGTCAGTTGATTGATCGCATTGCGTTGGAGCTTGGTGTTCAGGTCGTGGATCTCGCCGGCCTGCGCATGTCCCCCTTCGACTACAGCCACCTGAACAGGGACGATGACTTCGAGCCTCTCATGCAACGCGTGTTAGCGCACGATCAGATTATCTTTGCCACGCCCATCTACTGGTATTCGGCAAGCCCGGCGATGAAGATTTTTCTCGATCGCATTTCCGATCTGCTCGAACTCCCGGATCTTCTGGCCGAAGGCCGCAGGTTGCGGGGAAAGACAGCGTTCGTCGTCTGCACCTCCATCTGCGATCAAGCTGACGCGAGTTTCATGGGAGCATTTCTCGATACTTTTAATTATCTTGGCATGCATTTTGGCGGCGCGGCGCACATCAACTGCCAGGATGGATATTTGCCGGATGCGCACGATTTGCAGGCAGTCGAATTTGCCGCTCTTGTGAAGCGGGGTGGTGCTTAATCGCGCCACAGTTTGCGCCAGCCCTCGTGACCCAAGATCCGCAGGGTGCGAATGTTCCTCTCGTAGATCTGCTGCGTGTTGGGCGCCGCCGCAATGGCGCGCTCGATGCTTGCCTCGCGTAGCAGGTGCAGCATCGGATAGGGTGAGCGGTTGGTGTAATTCTCGATGTCGTCAGGCTCGGTGCCGCCGAATTGAAATTCCGGGTGAAAGCCGGCCACCTGCAGCTCGCCTTCGAGACCGGCCTCGGCGATCGCGGCGTCGCAGTGCCCCAGAAATTGGTTGTAATCCGCGAAATTCCTCAACGCGAATGGATGTATCAGCAGAGTCGTCTCGCACTCGCGCGGATGCGCGCCATTCAAGTGCAGCAATTCGCTGCACAGCTCCTCAAGCAGCGCGGAGGCGGACTTCTGATCGCTGACGCGAAAGCGCACCCGGCCGCCGCGATAAACTGCCTCGGCGAACGGACATAGATTCAGGCCGACGACCGCCCTCTCCAGCCAGAGACGCGTGGCCGCAATGACTTCCTCTTCGCCATCCAAGGGCTCTCTCCTTCCTGCCGCAGTGTTGCCGCGGACTTCGAGTATGCTATCCGCTTAAGCCCGTCACGAAAGAGTCTTCAACCGATGCCGCCATCGATTCCCGCGACCCTGATCCACGGAGACGGGATCGGTCCCGAAATAATGGACGCAACACTCGCCGCTCTCGATGCCCTTGGGGCGCCGTTCCAGTGGGATGCGCAGATCGCCGGCCTCGAGGGCGTCAAGATCGCGGGCGATCCGCTGCCGCCCAAGACCATCGACAGCATCCGGCGCACGCGCTTGGCGCTGAAGGGGCCGCTCGAAACTCCCTCCGGCGGCGGCTATCGATCCTCGAACGTGCGGCTGCGCGAGGCCTTCAAGCTGTATGCGAATCTGCGGCCCGCGCGTACCCTGATTCCCGGCGGCCGCTTCGAGAACATCGATTTGGTGGTGGTGCGGGAGAATCTCGAGGGCCTGTATATCGGTCACGAAGCCTATATCCAGATCGACGACGACCCGCATGCGGTCGCCATGGCGACCGGCGTCAATACGCGCCAGGGCAGCCGGCGCTTGCTGGAATTCGCCTTCGAGCATGCCATCGCCACCGGCCGCAAGAAGGTGACGATCGTGCACAAAGCCAACATCATGAAGGCCTTGACTGGCATATTCCTGGAGACCGGCCTGGAGCTGTATGAACGCAAGTACCGGGGCCGCTTCGCGCTCGACACGATAATCATCGATGCCTGCGCCATGAAGCTGGTGCTCGATCCCTGGCAGTTCGATGTGCTGGTCACCACCAATCTGTTCGGCGACATCCTTTCCGACCTGGTCGCCGGACTGGTCGGCGGATTGGGCATGACGCCGGGCGCCAACATTGGCGCCGATGCCGCCATTTTCGAGGCCGTGCATGGGTCGGCGCCGGACATCGCCGGCAAGGGCATCGCCAATCCCACGGCGCTCATTCTCGCAGCCGCGATGATGCTGGATCATTGCGACCTGACTCAGATGGCGGCGCGCTTGCGCAAGGCCATTGGCGAGACGCTGAATGCGGACCGGGTCCGAACCGGAGACCTGGGCGGACGCGCCGGCACGGCCGAATTCACCCGCGCGCTGGTGGCGCGGATCGCAAACGCTTGAGTCGCGCGCCGATGCCGCCCATCATCTCCGTCACCGATTTGACCAAGTCCTACGCCACGGGCTTCCAAGCCCTCTCCGGCATCAACCTGCAGATCGACAAGGGCGAGATTTTCGCGTTGCTCGGCCCCAACGGCGCCGGCAAGACAACGCTCATCAATATCATCTGCGGCATCGTCACGGCCAGCAGCGGCACCGTTGTGGCGGACGGGTTCGACATCGAACGCGACTATCGCGCCACCCGCTCGAAAATCGGGCTGGTGCCGCAGGAACTGACCACCGATGCCTTCGAGACCGTCTGGGCCACGGTGAATTTCAGCCGCGGGCTGTTCGGGCGCGCGCCGAATCCGGCGTTCATCGAAAAGCTGTTGCGCGACCTATCCTTGTCGGACAAGCGCAATGCAAAGATCATGACGCTGTCCGGCGGCATGAAACGGCGGGTCATGATCGCGAAGGCCCTGTCGCACGAGCCCGAGATACTGTTCCTGGATGAGCCCACCGCCGGGGTCGACGTCGAACTGCGTCGCGACATGTGGAATCTGGTGCGCGGACTCCGCGACCACGGAGTGACCATCATCCTCACCACCCATTACATCGAGGAAGCCGAGGAGATGGCCGACAGAATCGGCGTGATCAACAAAGGCAGCCTGGTTCTGGTCGAGGAGAAAACCCTGCTGATGAAGAAGCTCGGCAAGAAGCAGCTGACGCTGCACCTGCAAACGCCGATGCAGCGCATCCCGGAGGAACTGGCCCCCTGGGGGCTGGAACTGAAGAGCGACGGGCTGGATCTGGTGTATACCGTGAGCGCGGACGACAGCATCGAGGTTTCCGCCCTGCTCGAGCGCATGAGAAATCTGTCCATCGACATCAAGGATCTGCAGACACAGCAAAGCTCGCTCGAGGATATTTTCGTCAGCTTGGTCAGCGGCCGGGCATGAGCGGTCTCATCAATCGGCACGGCATTTGGGCCATCTATAAATTCGAGATCGCCCGCGCGCTGCGCACGCTGGTGCAGAGCCTGGTGACACCGGTGATCACGACCTCGCTGTATTTCGTCGTATTCGGCGCGGCGATCGGATCGCGCATGCAGGGCCTGAGCGGCATGAACTACGGCGCCTTCATCGTGCCCGGCCTGATCATGATGGCGCTGTTCACCGAAAGCCTCGCGAACGCCTCGTTCGGCATCTTCTTTCCGAAATTCACCGGCACCATCTACGAGCTGCTCTCCGCGCCGATTTCCTATGCTGAAATCGTGGTTGCCTACGTCGGCGCGGCGGCCTCGAAATCCATCACGCTTGGGTTGGTGATCCTGATCACAGCCTCGCTGTTCGTTTCCATCAAGATTCTGCATCCGTTCTGGATGATCGCGTTCTTGATCATGACCGCGGTCAACTTCAGCCTGTTCGGCTTCATCCTGGGCCTGTGGGCGAAGGGCTGGGAGCAGCTGCAAGTGATCCCAATGCTCATCGTCACGCCGCTGACCTTTCTGGGGGGAGCCTTTTATTCCATCGACATGCTGCCGCCCGCGTGGCGCACCTTCAGCCTTTTCAATCCCATCGTGTACCTGATCAGCGGCTTTCGCTGGAGCTTCTACGGCACTGCGGATGTGAGCGTCGGAGTGAGCCTGGGAATGTCGCTGGGCTTTCTCGCGGTCTGCCTGCTGATCGTGTCCTTTATCTTCAAGACCGGCTATCGCCTTAAGAACTAATTATATTGATATATTACAAATAGTTATGAAACATCTCTCGACCACACATAACACCATGCAGCAACCTGCGCCACGCGCCCCGAGCCGACACATCGCCGCACCGCGACGTGCGCGCGCTGCTTGTCTGCCATGGCTCGCCGCGGGAAGTTTGGCACTGGGTTTCGCCATGACCGCCTCTGCCTCGGCCGCCTCGGCCGCGACACCGCCTGCCTTAAAAATCGATCTCGATGCATTCGATGCCATGAAAAAAACCATTGCCCTGCCGAACGGCGAGGTACTGGCTTACATCGATACCGGCAATCCAAGCGGTGCGCCGGTGGTGCTGATTCATGGCTACACGGACAATGCCCGCGATTGGGTGCCGCTGCTGCCGTACCTGTCGAAACGCTATCGGTTGATCCTCGTCGATCTTCGCGGGCACGGGCAATCGAGCAAGCCCGAGTGCTGCTACACGCGGATCGATTTCGCCTACGACATCAAGCTGCTGATGGACGCGCTTAGGCTAACCAAGGCAGATCTGATCGCCCATTCCCTCGGCAGCATCATCGCCCAGACCTTCGCCGAATTCTGGCCTGAGCGCACCGCGCGTGTGGTGCTCATCTCATCGACCGGGGGCATGCCACCGGCGGTACAGAAGCCGCCGCAATTCGATTTTCGCGCGGCAATTCTCAAGCTCAAGGAACCGATCGATCCGGACTCCCCCTTCATGATTGCCTGGTGGGACTCGCCGACGCCGGTGGATCCGGACTTCATTCGCCGGCAACGCAAGGATGCGGCCGGGATACCGCTGCGCGTCTGGCTAGCGGTGCTCGATCAAGCGCTGTCGGAGACGAATCTCTACGGCGATCTGCAAAGCACGCTGCCGCGGCTCAAAGCTCCGGTGCTGCTGATCTGGGGCAGCAAGGATCCGATCATCGAGGAACCCGCGCGCCAATCCTTGCGCGAGGCGTTGCCGGCGGCCAAGGTCAAGGTGTTCGACGGGCTCGGCCACAACTCCTTCTGGGAAGACCCGAGCGGCGTCGCCAATGTGATCAACAAGTTCCTGGAGACGCCTAACTAGCCGCGCATTTGCGCAGGCGCATCGGGATCGAGCCCCACGTCCGCGGCATCGGCACGGCGGCGATCGCCCTCGAGATCCAGCGAACTGCAGGCCCAGATGTAGATCAACGCGGACACCGGCAGCCCCACCAGCATGGCGATGTCGGCCCCGCCAAGCGCCTTGGCCACCGGCCCCTTCCAGGTATCGGTGCTGAAGAAGGGAATCATGACGGCGAAGCCCACGCCGTAGGCCAGCAAGCCGCGCCAGTTCCAGCGCCCGTACATGCCGTGCGGATTGAATATCTCCCGCACCGAGTAGTGACCCTTGCGCACCAGATAGAAATCCACCAGGTTGATGGCCGTCCACGGCGTCAGCAGGTACAGCAGCACCGCGAGAAACTCGGCGAATTTCGCGGCGAAATTTTCCGATGACACCAGCGCGAGGCTGGTCGCGGCCACGGTCAAAATGACCAGGGTAATGAGGCGCTTCGCCAAGCTCGGTCGGCTCGGCTTCAGCGAGTCGACCACGCTTAGCAGCGTCAGGGATCCGCCGTAGAAATTCAGCGAGGTGATGGTCACCAGCCCTAGGAGCGAGCACAGCAGCAGCGGCTTGCCGAAGCCCGGCAGCGCTGCATCGGCGGCGCTGCGCAGGGCCGTGGAAATTTCCACGGTCGGATATAGCGCCGCCGCGACGGTGCCCACCAACATGGTCCATGCGCCGCCGACGAATGCGCCCAGATAGGTCCACCAGAACGAGGCGCTCACCCCCACGTTGCGCGGCAGGTAGCGCGAATAATCCGACACATAGATGGACCAGGCGATTTGGTAGGAGGCCGCCGCAAAAAATTGCGCCAGAAAGGGCACGGCCCGAAAATCGCCGATCGCAATTTCCTGCGCCGGCAGCTGCCCGCGCATCAGCACCGCCACCGAGAACACCAGCAGCGCGACGATCAGCACATACGCAATCCAGCGTTGCGCAAGATGGATCAGGTCGTAGCCGATCACCGCCAGGGACACCGATAAGAGCGTGAACCCGAGCATGGTCAGCAGCGGATCGCCGCCATACAGGGAATGCACGGTCTGCGCCGCCAGCACCTGATTGAAGGCATTGAAGCCGACATACACCACCAGCGCCACGCCCCATACCAGAAGGGCTCCCACGTAGCCGAATTGCGGCCGCGATTGAATCATCTGCGGCAACCCGAGCTGCGGGCCCTGGGTGGAATGAAAGGCCATGAAGAACGTGCCGAGCGCGCCGCCCAGCACCACGGCGATCGCCGTCCAGACGAGATTGCCCCCGAGAGCGATGCCGACCACGCCCGTGGCCACGGTGGCCAGGTGCGCATCGCCGGAAAACCACACCGGCCACAAATGCCATACCTTGCCGTGCCGCTCGGCGATGGGCACATAGTCAATGGAGCGCTTTTCGATCATCAATTCGCCGAGTTTCTGTTCCATCCCGCTCTCTTTATTCTTGACGGAAGCGGCGGCAGTATAGACCGTATCACTGGATTAACGCGCACCCGAGGCGAATATGAAACCTACTCCAAGCGATTGGCCGCGCATGTCCAGCGCCGTCGTCTATCAAGATGCGGCCGCGGCCATCGATTGGCTGTGTGACGCATTCGGCTTTGAAATCCGCATCAAGGTCGAGGGTGAGAACGGCAGGATCGAGCATTCGGAATTAACCTACGGCGAAGGCCTGATCATGGTGGCCCAGGAGGCCCCTGCGGCCACTCATGATTGGAAGCGCGAATTGCGCAGTCCCAAGTCCGTGGCCGGCGCCAACACTCAAAGCATAATGTTCTTCGTAGACGATGCGCAGGCGCACTGCGCGCACGCGCGTTCGCGCGGCGCGCGAATCGTGGAAGAGCCAGCGGTTCATGACTATGGCGAAGCCTACTGGGCGGACTTAAGCTATTGCGCAATGGATCCGGAAGGTCACTATTGGTGGATCACGCAGCGCCTGCGCACAGCCGCGAGGACTTGATTGCTGTCGAAAATCAAGAATTTGCTGTCGATTCACCATTGGAAGTCCCGGCTTCTGCTGTGGGGCGCCGCAGGGGCCGTCGGCGTGGCGGCCGTGGGGTTCGCCGCGCTTGCGGACTGGGCGCAGCTCGGACTGCGGCGCCTGCTCGCGCTGTGGCATTGGTGGCCATGGATCGGCGCGCCCGTGGGCTTCTTCTGTATAGCCTGGGTGACGCGGCGATTCTTCGCGGGCGCCGAGGGCAGCGGCATTCCCCAGACCATCTATGCCATGCGGCCTGGTTCCGGCGCAGCTGGCGAGGCCGTGCTGCGCGTGAGAGTCGTGCTGGGGCGGGTGTTTCTGGCGGCGGCCGGCTTGTTCTGCGGCGGCTCGATCGGCCGCGAAGGTCCGACGGTGCACGTGGGTGCCGTCATCACGCATGCAATCACTCGCTGGATGCCGCATGGCCGCGTCGAGGCGCAGCGCCGTGCATTGATTCTGGCCGGCGGCGCCGCAGGGGTCGCCGCCGCGTTCAACACTCCGCTTGCCGGCATCGTGTTCGCAATCGAGGAGCTGTCGCGCTCGTTCGAGGAACGCGCCAGCGGCACCACGCTCACGGCGGTGATACTGTCCGGCGTCGTTTCCATCGCCCTGGTCGGTGACTACACCTACTTCGGCCAACCCGTGGTTTCCGCCGCGGCGCGCTCGATCTCGCCCGGAATCTTCGCGCTCGCCATCGCCTGCGGACTGGCAGGAGGCCTGTATAGTCGGGTGACGCTGCTGTGCGTGGATTCCCTTCCCAGCGTCATTGGCCGGCTGCGCAGCCGACATCCGGCGCTGTTCGCCGCCCTCTGTGGGCTGCTCGTGGCTGCGCTCGGATCTGTGTCCGGTGGGCTCACGTATGGAACCGGATACGAGGAGGCGCGCGCCATACTTGAGAGCAGCGCGCACCTACCCTGGCACTACGCACCGGCACGCGCGCTGGCAACCCTGGTTTCCTATCTGAGCGGCATCCCAGCCGGACTTCTCGCACCCTCGCTGTCGGTGGGCGCGGGGATCGGCCAAGTCATCGCCGATACGATCGGCAATAACATGGCCGTGCCGTTCGCCATTCTAGGCATGTGTGGCTATCTCGCCGGCGTCACGCAGGCGCCGCTGACATCATTGGTCATCGTCATGGAAATGACCTCGCAACACGCCATGGTCTTGCCGCTAATGATTACCGCGGCACTGGCGACTGCCGCATCGAAGCTGATTTCTCCGCCGCTCTACCAGGCGCTCGCCGACCGCTACGCGCGCCCATCCCCTTGATCCCCTTGATTATGTCGCCTGGCGGCGACGGGACGAGATTTTGGGAATCCGTCCTACAAAGAATAGTCCGAAGGTCCGAATGCCGATCGATGCTTCTGCTGGTGAACTGGCGCCATGGATCGACAGCGCACTCACAACCGGATCCGTATTGCGGCAGCAGCCCTGGGGCTGCTCGGCTGCGTGGGCGCGGGCTACGCCGCTCCTCCCAACACGTCGGGTGCGACCAACCGCGGGCTCGGAGCGGCTCCAGCCTCGAGCAGCCGGATGCACCTGGACTTGACGCCCCCGACCCTGGACGTCTTTAAGAACGCTCTTGATCTTCAGGCCAAGCGGCCGCACGCGCTCGGCACCGAGACACGGAGCGGAGTCACACTTGACGCCGACGCCTGGCAGGATCGCCCCGCCGCACGAATGGCCGACCTGGCGCGGCGCGTGCATCGAGAAGGCTTGCCGGTTGCGCGACTCTGGGAGAACCGCTCCGCTCTGGTGAGCTTAGGATTGAATCAGCGCGGCAAACCCGGCCTGTGGATTATTCAAAAGACACAGTGACGGGCCGCCGGATGCGCGGGCTGCGCATTAACATTAATTAACAATCCGGCCACTCGAGTTTAACCCCCTAGGGTCCAGGGTGGCCGCCATGATTTGCCGCGCGTTCGGTCGGTTACTGCTGGGATGCTTATTCGTGCATCTGGCTGCCTGCGGCGTGGGCACGGCCTACAAGCGGCCGGATATTGCAACGCCAGGCCAATGGCAGGAAAGCCCCGCCCCGGAGAATTCTGCGCCGGCCGCCCCGGTGTGGCCCGCAGCCGACTGGTGGCATGAATTCGGCTCAACCCGCCTCGATGAATTGATCGCCGAGGCACAGCGCAGCAACGATGACCTCGCGGCCGCCATCGCCCGGGTTCAAGAAGCGGATGCCCAGGTGCGCATTGCCGGCGCACCGTTGTTGCCCACGGTCGATCTTGGCGCGACGGCGACGCGCGAACGCGCGCCGGTGGTGGGCGTCGGAGGCACGGAACTTTACAATGAGTTCAGTCCCCAGATCAGCGCCAGCTACGAACTGGATTTTTGGGGCAAGAATCGCGCGGCACGCGCCTCGGCGCTCGCCACGGCCTCTGCCAGCCGCTTCGATCAGCAGACCGTTGCGCTCACGGTCATCAGCAGCGTGGCCGGCACCTACTTTCAGGCGCTGGAACTGCGCGATCGCATCGAGGTGGCGCGTCACAATCTCGAGAACGGCCAATCCGTGTTGCGCGGCCTCAAGGCCGAGGAAGCCGCCGGCACCGCCACCGGGCTCGACGTCGCTCAACAGGACACCACAGTTGCGCTGCTGAATGCCGCGATTCCGCCGTTGCTGGAGCAGTTCCGGCAGACGGTGTACGCGCTTGCCGTGCTCCTCGGGCGGACACCCGAGTCCTTGCAGATCGATGCCGGAACATTGACCGAGCTTGCGCCGCCGGCGGTGATCGAGGGGCTGCCCTCGCAGCTGCTGTCGCGCAGGCCGGATATCGCAGAGGCGGAACAGCAATTGATCGCCGCCAACGCCGATATCACCGTTGCGCGCGCGGCATTCTTTCCCAGCATCGATCTGACCGCGAGCGGCGGTTATGCAAGCCCGGCGCTGGCGACCTTGGTGAACCCCTACAGCCGCATCTATGCCATCGGTGCCGGCCTCACCCAGCCGATCTTTCACGGCGGCGCCATCCGCGGCCAGTATCAATACAGCCAGGCGCGTTACACCGAACTGGTGAGCACCTATCACAAGACCGTGATCACGGCGTTCAGCAATGTCGAAAGCGCTTTGGTGGCGACACGCCAGACTTCCGATCAGCAACTGCGTCAAGCCGAGGCGGTGAGCAAGGCGCAGCGCGCGTTCGAATTCGCGAAAGCGCAGATGCGCGCGGGAATCGTCAACGTATTGACCGTGCTCAATACCGAAAACGCCTTGTTCACCGCCCAGGATACGCTGGTGCAGGTGCAGTACGCGCATCTGCAGGCGTTGGTCGATTTGTTCACCGCCCTCGGCGGCGGCTGGCATCAAGGGTGAGGACTGCATGAAACATCTGGATTCAAAGCGCAACCGCAAGGTCGCAATCGGCGCCGCGTGCGGCGCGATACTGCTGCTGGTGATCTGGCGCGGCATGCACAAATCCGCCGACGCCGCCGCGCACAAAGCGCCGCCGGCCGTCGCGGTCGAGACGGCGCTTGCGACCAGCGCCGATGTGCCCGTCTATCTTCAGGGCCTGGGCACGGTTCAAGCCTTCTACACGGTGACAGTGACCGCGCGCGTGGACGGCGAATTGCAGAAGATCGCATTCACCGAGGGCCAGACCGTGCACACCGGCGATCTGCTCGCGCAGATCGACCCGCGTCCCAATCAAGCCGCATACGAGCAAGCGCTCGCAACCAAAGCAAAGGACCAGGCGCAGCTCGAGAACGCCAAGCGCGATCTGCAGCGCTACACCGAGCTGGAGCCGGAGGATCTGGCCAGCAAGCAGACCGTCGACACGCAGCACGCGCTGGTGGATCAGATGGCGGCGCAGCTGCAGTCGGATCAGGCGGTCATCGATAATGCCCGGACTCAACTCGACTACACGCGGATCGTCTCGCCCATCAATGGCCGCACCGGAATTCGCCTGGTCGATCCGGGAAATATCGTGCACGCGGCCGACACCACCGGGATTGTCGTGGTGACGCAGATCCAGCCGATATCGGTGATCTTCACCCTGCCCGAGGAAGACCTGGGCGTGATGCAGACCGCATTGGCCGCAGGGCCGGTCAGCGTCTCCACGGTGGCCCGTGACGGCGGCACGGAACTCGACCGCGGCACTTTGAGCCTGATCGACAATGAGATTCAGCAGGCCACTGGCACGCTCAAGCTCAAGGCGACCTTCGAGAATGCGCACAACACCCTATGGCCCGGGCAGTACGTCAATGCGCGCGTGCTGATCCGCACCGAGCGCAACGCGCTGACCGTGCCCACCAGCGCCGTGCAGCTCGGACCTGACGGCCCTTTCACCTATGTGGTCAAAGCTGATTCGACCGTGGAGGTCAGGCGCGTGAAAATCGGCGCGCAAACCGGCAGCGTGACGGTGATCGCGGCGGGGCTGCAGTTGAATGAACGTGTGGCGGTCAGCAATCAATACCGTCTGCAAGCGGGCACCCATGTGAGCTTCGTGGAAGCAGGATCGGCCGCGAGCGCCGCCAAGGCCGCGGCCGCCGACGCATCATGAGTATTTCAGAGCCCTTCGTTCGCCGCCCGATAGCGACTTCGTTGCTGATGGGCGGCATTTTTTTGGTGGGGTTGGTCGTTTATCCATTGCTGCCGGTCGCGCCGCTTCCCCAGGTGGACTTCCCGACCATTCAGGTCACCGCTTCGCTCCCGGGGGCGAGCCCGGAGACCATGGCTTCCACGGTTGCCACACCGTTGGAATACCAATTCGCGCAAATCTCCGGCCTGACGCAGATGACCTCGCAAAATATGTTGGGCACCTCGCTGATCGTGCTGCAGTTCGACTTGGACCGCAAAATCGATGCCGCCGCGCAGGACGTTCAATCCGGAATCGACGCCGCCGGTGGCCAGCTGCCGAAGAACCTGCCGACGCCGCCCTCGTACAAGAAAGTCAATCCGGCCGACTCGCCCATCCTGATCCTGTCGGCGCACTCGGACGTGCTGCCGGTCACCACCGTCGATGATTACACCGAGAATGTCCTGGCGCAGCAGATCTCGCAGATCCCCGGCATCGCTCAGGTGGCGATCGGCGGCCAGCAGAAGCCGGCGGTGCGCGTGCAGATCGACCCGGTCAAGCTCGCCGCGCTGGGCCTGCAAATGGAGGATATCGCCGGCGTCATCAACGCGGCGACAGTGGATGCGCCGAAGGGCGCGATCAATGGGCCGACGCGCAGCCTGACGATTTACGACAACGATCAGCTGCTGAAGGCCGCGCCGTGGAATGACGTGGTGGTGGCCTACCAGAATGGCGCTCCGGTACGCATCCGCGACATCGGCGTCGCCGTCGACGGGCCAGAAAATACCCTGTTGACGGCCTGGCAGAATGGCCACAACGGGATTCTGCTGTTGATCTACAAGCAGGCCGGCGCCAATGTCATCGATGCGGTGGACCGCGTGCAGGCACTGCTGCCGCACGCCCTCGCCTCCGTGCCGCCCTCCATCAAGGTGGACACGGTTGCCAACCGCACCACCACGATTCAGGCCGCGGTGCGCGACGTCGAGTTCACGCTCGCGCTCACCATCGTCCTGGTGGTGCTGGTCATATTCCTGTTTTTGCGCAACGCCTGGGCCACCATCATTCCGGGAGTCACCGTGCCACTGGCGCTGCTCGGCACCGCCGCCATGATGTACGTGCTGCATTACAGCCTCGACAACCTGTCGCTGATGGCACTGACCATCGCCGTCGGCTTCGTGGTCGACGATGCCATTGTGATGCTGGAAAACGTCTATCGCCACATCGAAAACGGCCTCTCGCCACTGCAGGCGACGCTCAAGGGCGCGAGCGAGATCGGCTTTACCATCATGTCCATCAGCGTCTCGCTGGTCGCGGTGTTCATTCCGCTGCTGCTGATGGGCGGCATCATCGGGCGGCTGTTCCGGGAATTCGCCATCACCATGACCATGACCATCGCGGTCTCGGCATTCGTGGCGCTCACCCTGTCGCCGACCATGTGCGCGCTGTTCCTGCGTGACGAGAAGCACGCCAAGCACGGCCGCGCCTACATGGCGGTGGAACGGGCTTTCGACAAGGTTCTTGCCTGGTACACGCGCGGCTTGGACTATGTGCTCGACCATCAGCGCGCGACGCTCGCCGTGTTCCTGTTCACCGTGGCGCTGACCGTTGTGCTGTATATCGTGATCCCCAAGGGCTTCTTCCCGCAGCAGGACACCGGCATCATTTCCGGCATCTCCGATGCTCCGCAGGACATATCATTCACCGAGATGGTGCGCCGCCAGCATCTCTTGCTCGATGTGGTGGAGCGCGATCCGGGCGTTGCCACCTACGGCACCGGACTCGGCGGCTCGCGGCCGCTCAACAATGGATTCGTGATCATCGGCCTGAAGCCCCGCGATGATCGCGACGCCACCGCCGACCAGATCATCACCCGCCTTCGGCCGCAGCTCGCGAAGGTGCCGGGCGCCACCCTGTTCATGCAGGCTGCCCAGGACTTGAACATCGGCGGCCGCACCTCCAGAACGCAATATCAGTACACCTTGCAGGACTCGGATATCAACGAGCTCAACGACTGGGCGCCCAAGGAACTCGCCGCCCTGCAGAAATTGCCCATGCTGCGCGATGTGGCCTCCGACCAGCAGACCAGCAGCGGCATGCTGTCCCTGGAAATCGATCGAGATGCGGCGGCGCGTTATGGCATTCAGCCCGCCGCGGTGGACAACGCGCTGTACGACGCCTACGGGCAACGTCAGGCGGCGCAGTTTTTCACGCAGGCCAACAGCTACCATGTGATCCTGGAAATCACGCCGTCTCTGCAGGGCGACCCCAACTCGCTCAGCAAGCTGTATGTGAAGTCCGCGCTGACCGGCCAGATGGTGCCCTTATCGGCGATGACCCGCTACGACACCCAGCATGTGACCTATCTGTCCATCAATCACCAGGGCCAGTTTCCCGCAGTCACCCTGTCCTTCAATCTGGCACCCGGCGCCGCCCTTGGAGAGGCCGTGGATGCCATCACCCGCGTATCCGCGCAGATGCATCTGCCTGCCACGATCACGGGCACCTTCCAAGGCACCGCGCAGGCATTCCAGAGTTCGCTCAAGACCCAACCGTATTTGATTCTCGCGGCGCTGGTGGCCGTCTACATCATTCTCGGCATGCTCTACGAAAGCTACATTCACCCGCTGACCATTCTCTCCACGCTGCCCTCGGCGGGTGTCGGCGCGCTGCTGGTGTTGCTGATATTTCACTTCGATCTGACTGTCATGGCCTTGATCGGCATCATCCTGCTGATCGGCATCGTGAAAAAGAATGGAATCATGATGGTCGACTTTGCGATCCAAGCGGAACGCGAGCAGCATCTGTCGCCGCGCGAATCGATCCGCCAAGCATGCCTGCTGCGCTTTCGCCCGATCATGATGACCACCATGGCGGCCCTGCTCGGCGCGCTGCCGCTGGCGCTGGGGCGCGGCACCGGCTCGGAACTTCGCCAGCCGCTGGGTTACACCATGGTGGGAGGACTGGTTCTGAGCCAGGCATTGACTCTGTTCACCACACCTGTCATCTATTTGTACCTGGATAATTTCAGCCTTTGGCTGAAACGGCGCCGGGGCCACGCCGAGACTCCCGCGCATGCGGACGAGGCGCCGTCGGCGCCGCCGCAGGCCTTGGGGGAGACGCCTTGAAGATACTGCTGGTCGAAGACAATGAGCGGGTCAGCCAGTTCGTGGTCAAGGGGCTGCAGGAAGCGGGACACACCATCGATCACGCGGCTAACGGGCGCGACGGCATGTTTCTCGGCGCCAGCGAACCTTATGACGTCATCATCATGGATCGAATGCTGCCGGGCGACATCGACGGCCTGGCCATCGTCGAAGTACTGCGCAAGGCCGGCAAGCGCACGCCGATTCTGATCTTGAGCGCATTATCGGAGGTCGATGACCGCATTCGCGGCCTGCGCAGCGGCGGCGACGACTATCTGGCCAAGCCGTTTGCGTTCGGCGAATTGCTGGCCCGCCTGGACGCGCTGCATAGGCGCGCGCAGGGAATAAACCAGGAGACGCCGCTCACTGTCGGCGACCTGCACATGGACCCCCTGACCCGCAAGGTCACCCGCGGCGACCGGCACATCGCGCTGCAGCCGCGCGAATTCAAGCTGCTCGAATACCTGATGCGGCACGCCGGCCAGGTGGTGACGCGCACCATGCTGCTGGAGAACGTCTGGGATTATCATTTCGACCCGCAAACCAACGTGGTCGACGTGCACATCAGCAAGTTGCGCCAGAAGATCGATGCCGAATTCGACCGTCCGCTGCTGCGCACGGTGCGCAACGCAGGCTATACGGTCATCGCGAGTGACTAGCGTCATGCGCTCCTCCGCAGTATCGCTCGCCACCGGATACGTCGTGCTGGGAATCGTCGCGCTGGTGTCGTTCGCCGCTCCGCTATGGTACGCCTGGCACGTGACCATCCAGGATGGTCGCGCCGAGTTCCTGCAGTCCGATGCGCAGCGCCTCACCGACATCTTCCGCCATGACGGCGCGGCCGGGGTGAAGAGCAACATCGATGCGCGCGTTTCCATGCAGATCCCGGGCGAGCGCATCCTGCTGCTGACGGATCCTTCGATGCAGCCGCTGGCGGGCAACCTTCCCGCATGGCCGGTCGGCCTTCCGGCCGTGCCCGGGACCTACACTCTGTCCATCGGCACGGGCGATCATTCGAATGAAACGGCGCTGATGCACGTCGCCACGCTCGGCAACTACTACCTGCTGGTGGGACGCGACAACAAGCTGTTCGCGCCGCTGGAGGCGCGCTTCTGGTATGGACTGGCCGCCGCCGTGGGCGTGCTGCTGATCGCCGGCCTGGTGGGCGGATTCATGACGCGCCGCGAACTGCTGTCGCGAATCCACAGTATCCGCCAGACCGTCTCCGCCATCATTCACGGCGACCTCAAGCACCGCCTGCCGACGGACCGCAGCGGCGACGAGCTCAACACCCTGTCGCGCACCATCAACGGCATGCTGGATCAGATCGAGCTGCTGGTCCATGGCGTGCGTAACGTGTCCAATTCGATTGCGCATGACCTGCGCACGCCGCTCGCCGAGCTACGCTCGCGGCTCGAGGAATTGGCGTTGATCCGGCCGACGACCGAGGAAACCTACGCCCAGATCGATGCCGCGGTCGCCGACGTGGACCGGGTGATCCGAATCTTCGATGCGCTGTTGCGGCTGGCGGAAATCGACGCCGGCATGCGCCGTTCCGGCTTCGTGTCCCTCGATGTCGCGGAGGTGGCCGCCGCGGCCGTGGAGTTCTATGCCCCCGCCGCCGAACTCAAGAACATCGATTTGAGCTTCCAGTCGGACGGGCCGGTGCGCGTACCGGGCGATCCGGTGCTGCTTGCCCAGGCACTCGGCAACCTCATCGACAACGCGCTCAAGTACGCCCCGGAGGGAGGCACGATCGAGGTTCTGGTCAGGCGCCGTGCCGGGGGCGCGGAGATCGCCGTGGCGGACAACGGACCCGGGATCGCAGAGGCCGAAAAGGCCAAGGTGGTCGAGCGCTTCTACCGCGGCGATTCGAGCCGCGGAACTCCAGGCTCCGGCTTGGGGCTGAGCCTGGCGCAGGCCGTTGCCAAGCTGCACGGCAGCACCTTGGAATTGACCGATCGCAACCCCGGCCTTTGCGTGCTTCTCGCCCTGCCCCCCGAAGCGGTGCCCATGGCGGCTGCGCCAGCCCCGGCCGCTCAGGCCGCCCCGAGCGCCCAGACCGCCGCGGCACCGTCTTGACCGGGCGCTAGCGTGTCGACGCCGCCGGCTGTGTCGAGCGCAGTATGCGCCGTCGTGGTGACCTACCGCCCCGACAGCGAATTTCCGGCGCGACTGGCTGCGATCCGCGGCCAAGTGGCCGCGATCGTCATCGTGGACAATGGCTCCGATGCCGAACTTGCGATGTTGCGCGAGGTGGGGTCGGATCCGCGTGTCACGCTGCTGCTGAATGGCGAAAATCTCGGCGTCGCCCGCGCGTTGAATATCGGCATTCAGCACGCCCTCGATCGCGGCTTTGCCTTTGCGCTGCTATTCGATCAAGACAGCCGGGTCGACGCCGACTTGGTCGAGACCCTGCTCGCCATTCACGACTCATTCCCCCCTGGACGCTTGGGGTTGGTCGGTTCCGGGTTTCGCACCCGCGACGGCGCGGCGCCCGGCGGCAACGCCGAGCAACCCGCCACGCCGCCGTGGATCGATGCCGAGTACGTCATCACCTCCGGATCGCTGCTGCCGCTGGCGGCATATGCCGCCATCGGGCCATTCCGCGAGGAATTTTTCATCGACTACGTCGATCTGGACTACTGCAAGCGCGCCGTGGCTCGCGGCTTTCAGGTGATTCAGTCGCGGCGCGCGCTGATGACTCACCTCATCGGCGCGCCCACGCATCACCGCTGGCTGTGGATGACGAAATCGACCACCAATCACTCCGCCGACCGCCGCTACTACGGCGCGCGCAACAAGACCGTCATGCTGCGCGAGTATGGCGGCTACCGGCGCGGCGGCTGGCTCCTGAAGAGCCTTCTCTCCTGCTTGAAGCTCGGCAAGCGCGTCCTCTTGTACGAGGACTCGAAAATCCCCAAACTGCGCGCGCTCCTGTCCGGATGGTGGGACGGGGTGCATGGAAAACTTGGCCCGCGCGATTCCCGGAGATGACATGCTGTCGAGACGTACTTTTCTTCAAGGCACGGCGGCCGCGCCGCTGATCGGCGGCACGGCCCGCGCGGCGCCGACGCCCGCAACGCCGTTCCGCGAGCTGCATTCCCTGACCCTGGACGCGAAGCCGATTTCCGTGGATGAGCGCCGGGCACGCATCGCCAAGCTGCAGGAACTGATGCAGCAGCAAAAAGTGGCGGCGCTGCTGGTTGAATCGGGTTCGACGCTGGACTACTTCACCGGCATCCGCTGGTGGCGATCCGAGCGCACCACCGCCGCGCTCATCCCCGCGCGCGGCGAGCTGATTGTGGTCACGCCGGCCTTCGAAGAGCCATCCGTGCGGGAGACCCTGCAGCTCGGCGGCGATGTGCGCCCATGGAATGAACACGAGAGCCCGTTCGAGCTCATCGTGCAGGCGTTGCGCAGCCGCGGCGTGAACTCAGGAATTCTGGCGGTGGAATCCACCACCCGATTTTTCATCATCGACGGCATCCGCCAGGTCTCAAAAGCCTACGAAATCATCTCGGCCGATGCGTTGGTGCGCGCCTGCCGGCTGTTGAAATCCGCCGCAGAACTGGCGCTCATGCAGGCCGCCAACAACGTGACCATCGAGGCGCTGCGCTTCGTGCATGCGCGCGTGCAGAGCGGAATGAATCAAGCCGAAATCGCCGCGCTGATGAACGGCGCCACGGCCGCGCTCGGAGGATCGCCCGAATTCGCGCTGGTACTGCTCAACGAGGCCTCGGCCTATCCGCACGGATCCTTGCAGCCGCAGGCGCTGCGCGATGGCTCGATCATTCTGATGGATTGCGGCTGCACGGTGCATGGATATCAATCCGATATCTCGCGCACTTGGGTGTTCGGCACAGCCGATGCGCGCCAGCGCAAGATCTGGAACACCGTCAAGCGCGGACAGGAGATTGCGCTGCAGAGCGCGGTCATCGGCACGCCGGTCGGCAAGATCGACGACGCGGTGCGCAGCTACTACGAGCACGAAGGCTGGGGACCCGGCTACCGGCTCCCGGGACTATCGCACCGTACCGGGCATGGCATCGGGCTGGATGGACACGAGCCGGCCTATCTGGTGCATGGCGATGCCACCCCGCTGCAGGCGGGCATGTGCTTCTCCGACGAGCCCGGGATTTATATTCCGGGCGAGTTCGGAGTGCGGCTGGAGGACTGTTGGTTCATGACCGCGTCGGGTCCCAAGACCTTCACGCCGCTGGCGAAATCCATCGACGACCCGATCTAGCCGTGATGCGGGTGGTGGTGCGCGTGATGGTGCGCGGCGTGGTGAGATCGATGATGATGGGCCCTGTGAGCCGGCGCCTTTGCGAAGGACGTGCTCACGCACAACAGCATCATCACCGCCGTCAAGCAGAATTTGTTCATCGGAAGCAACCTCTCTCTCGCATT
>Ga0302314_10006274_pt1 | contig 21586 bp, 18 predicted proteins | sample III_Palsa_N2_3_FD_200533 | JGI IMG/M metagenome (GOLD analysis project Ga0302314, IMG submission 200533) | Peat permafrost microbial communities from Stordalen Mire near Abisko, Sweden - III_Palsa_N2_3 | ecosystem: Environmental > Terrestrial > Soil > Palsa > Peat permafrost | place: Sweden...
CGGCCACTGCGCGGTGGTGGACGCCGGGACCTGGGACAGCGACGTCGGGAAGGTCACCGTCAGGTGACCGGACGGGTCCACGTTGCCGAACAGCAGCGCCGCGATCGCCGAGCCGTCTTCCTGGCCCGGGTACCAGGCCTCGAGCACGCCCTTGACCTGGGACAGCCACGGCATGGTGACCGCCGACCCGGTGTTGAGCACCACGATCGTGTTGGGGTTTGCGGCCGCTACCGCCGAGATCAGGTTGTCGTCTGTGGTGCCGAGGTCGATGCTGGTGAGGTCGCTGCCCTCGCTCTCGTAGTCGCTGGCGAACACGACCGCGACGCTGGCGGCCGCGGCGGCCGCGGCGGCGGAGCTGTCGGAAGAGCCGTCGTTGTAGCTGACCGTCACGCCGTTCGGCGCCGCGGCGGTGATGCCCTGCAACGGGGTGACGGTACCGCTGGAGTTGACCCCGGCGCTGCCGCCGCCGTCGGTCTGCGGGCTGGCCGACGCGTCGGCGCCGATGACCGCGATCGAGCTGTCACCGCTGCCAAGCGGCAGCACGTTGCCACTGTTCTTCAGCAGCACGCTGCCTTCCTCGGCGATCTGCAGCGCGTCGTTCTGGTTGGCGGTGCTGGTGGCGGTCTCGGCGGGCGACCCGGTGGCCGGCTTGTCGAACAGGCCGAACGCGAACATCTCGGTAAGCACGTCCGAGGCCATCGAGCTGAGCGTCGCCGCTGACACCGAGCCGGACGAGACGGCGCTGGCCAGCGCGCTGCCGTAGTAACCGTCGCTGCCGGGCATGTCCATGGTCAGTCCGGCGTTGGCCGAGGCAGCGGTGGAGTGGGTGGCGCCCCAGTCGGAGGTCACGAACCCGGTGAAGCCGAACTGCTGGCGCAGCACGGTGGTCAGCAGGTAGGGGTTCTGGCACGCGTAGGTGCCGTTAACGGTGGAATAGGAGCACATCACCGAAGAAGCCGCGCCCTGCTGCACCGCGTCCTGGAACGCGGGCAGGTAGATCTCCTGCTCCGCCTCGGTGCTGACGACGGCGTTGTCGGACGACGTATTGCGGTTGGTCTCCTGGTTGTACACCGCGAAGTGCTTGACTTGGGCCATCGTCCCGGTTGACTGAACGCCCTGGATCTCGGCGGCGCCCAGCGTGCCGTTCAGGTACGGGTCCTCGCCGATCGACTCGAAGGCGCGCCCCCAGCGCGGGTCGCGGACGATGTTAATCGTCGGGCCGAGGTCGATGGTGGTGCCCTTGGCTGCCTGCTCGGTGCCGATTACCTGGCCGTAAAGTTTCTCGGCTGAGGTGTCCCAGGTCGCCGCGGCATCGACCGGGGCGGGCAACTGGGTCACGTTGCTCATCCCGTCGCCGACCCCGGCGGGGCCGTCCTCCAGGTTCAGCGCCGGGATGCACAGCGACCCGATGGCCGGGATGAAGCCGACGTAGCTGGAGCCGCTGGCACCGGTCACCAGGTCGACCTCTTGTGCCTGGGTCATTTTTGCGAGGACCTGGCTGACCCGCTGGGGGATGGGGGCGCTCGAGCCGACCCACGGGCAGGCGGTGGAGGCCGCCTGCGCGGTCTGCGCCCCGACCACGGCAGTCAGCGACCCTGCGGCGGCCACCAGCGTCAGCCCGGCGATCAGCGACCTTCTCACCTTGGGTTTTCTGGTTTTTCTGCGCCGCGGGCTTTCCGGCGTGAGTTTGTCGCGGGCAGATCTGGACAGGCGAAATCTTCGTACCGCGAGCCTTTTCAGCATTCGGTCCTCCTGGCGCGACAAGCTTTGCCCTGAAGCTAAATTGTCCGGAAAGGACCGTCAACGTTAATATTTGTTAATAAAGTTCCACTCTTGATCCGATCGAAATCAAGCCGGCGGAGGCGGATGGCCACCGCGCGGACGGCGATCTCGCGGGTGGCTAACCTGGGTGGCTATGGCTGAGTGGATCTTCCAGGGAAACCGCCGGTACGAGGACCTGGACGCCGCGGTGGGCGCCTCCCGCGAGCACTGGTGGGGCACGCCGCGTTACCGGGACCGGATGGCGGTCGGCGACCGGGTCTGGCTGCAGGTTGCGGGGCCGAAAGACCCCGGCATCTACTACACCGCGACGATCGTGTCCGACACCTACGAACACCCTGTTCAACCAGCCGAGCCGGCGCATTTCCGCTGGCGGACCGACATCCGGTTCGACTGCCGCATCAGCCCCCCGCTGCTCCGGTCGGAACTGCTCGAGGACGTCCGGCTCGGCTCGTTCCGCCCGTTCCGCGGGTTCCAGGGCTCGAACGTGCCGGTGCCGCCAGACGTCGCCGCGGCACTCGCCGCACGAGCTGATCCGCGTCTGGAACCCCTGCCTAAGACGTACAGGTCATCGATGAAAGGCTGGCCGGTCTGAGCCGCCAGCGGCGTGTCCAGATGATGGGCATGGGCGATCCTCCCTGCTTGCAGTGATACCAGCCGTAACCGTCCGGCTACGCAAGCTGGCACTACCGGCGGGAGCGGCCGATAGCATCGGTCTGCTGGCCAGCGGCCCGCGACAGCTGGGGCACGGCGAGCACCGGGATCCAGGCCTGCCGTACCCGAGCGTGCCGTGGCGGCCGCGACTGAACGTCGTTACGGGCTGGGTGAGGAGTCCCGCCGGGCCATGTCAGCGTTTGTCTCGGGAGCGCGGACCGTGGTCGTGCGGCTGGACGTCCAGGAAGTCGGTGACCCGGCGCACGAACCGCTCCGGGTACTGGAAGTGCGAGCCGTGGCCCGAGTCGGGCAGCAGCCACAGCTCGGCGTCGGGCAGGTGCTGGTAGAGCTGGTAGGAGTTGATCGTCGGTATAACGATGTCGTCATTGCCGTTCACGACCAGGGTCGGCTGCGCGATGCGGCGGAGGTACTCGAAGTCGTCCGCGGGCGCCGAGCCCCAGGCTGTCGCCGCGGACCGGTACGCGGTGCTGGTCTCGACGCTGACCGGGACGTCCCGGTCAGCGGTGCGCTCGTTGATGCGGGCGATGAAGGCGCGGCCCGCCGCCTGGCTCTCTTTCGACGGGGAGAACAGGATCGGCAGCCACATGTCGTCGCCGAGCTCGTCCCGCTTGGCGAACAGCGGACCGACATAAGGCTGCTGCCGGGCGATGGAGAAGCCACCGCGCGGACCGGTCCCGACCAGCACCAGCCGCCGTACCAGGTCAGGCCGGTCGAGGGCGACCAGCTGGGCGATCTCGCCGCCCATCGAGTGCCCGAGGAGGTCGATGGTCTTCAGCCCCAGACCGTCGATGAAGCGGGCCGCGTCGGCCGCCATCCCGTCGATGGTGGCGGGGGCGGTGCCGGAGCTTCGCCCCACGCCGGCGTTGTCGAACAGGATGATCTCGCGTCCCGGTGCGAGCGCATCGGTGATGGCCGGGTCGAAGTTTTCCAGGTTGCCCATGAAGTGCTGAGTGAAGACCAGCGGGGGAGCCCCCGGGGTCCCGAAGCGGCGGTAGGCGAAACGTGTCCCGCCGGCATCGAGGAACTGGGTCGGCGCGGTCCGGGCAAGCGAAGCGGGCATGGCCGGTTTGCTCCTTGTCGTTAGATGCGGTCGCGGTGCCGTGATCAGATGGCGGAGCGGCCGCCGTCCGCGGCGATGACCGCGCCGGTGATGTAGCTGGCCTTAGCGGAGGCGAGGAAGACGATCACGTTGGCGATCTCTGCGGGCTGCGCCGCCCGCGCCATGATGGTGGTGGCGCCGACGGCCTCGGTGACCTCGGCCGGCTGGATCGGGGTGTAGACCGGACCGGACGCCACGGTGTTGACCCGGACGCCCGCCGGGCTGTACTCAGCCGCCCAGGAACGGGTCATCGCGTCAAGCGCCGCCTTGGTCGCGCCGTAAGCGGCGCCGCCGGGCATGCCGACCTCGCCTGCCATGCTCCCGACGTTGATGATGCTGCCGCTGCCGCGGGCGGCCATCTGCGGGATGATCGCCGCGGTCAGGAAGTACGGGGCCTGCACGTTGGCGGCGAAGAGCTTGCCAAAGGTCTCCGGGTCAAGTTCCGGGGTGGGCCCGAACCAGGCGTAACCGGCGTTGTTGACCAGCACATCGACTGCGCCGGCCTGCTGGAGCAGGTCATTGACCCCGTCCAGGCCACTGAGGTCGGCCGCGGCGAAACGGGCTTTGCCGCCCTCGGCGGTGATGGCGTCAACCACGGCCTGGCCGCGGCCGGGGTCGCGTCCGTGCACGATTACCTCAGCCCCGTGCCGGGCCAGTTCTTCCGCCACCGCCTTGCCGATGCCGGAGGTCGCGCCGGTGACCAGTGCGCTCAGGCCGTCCAGGTCTCGCTGGTCGTTCATGTGGTGCCCCTTCGGTGGAACGGCTTCGGATGACTCATCCCGGACCGGGAGCCCGTCCGGTGCCGCTTAAGGAGCGGGCCATCCGCTGATCAGGGCCGCCAGCTCCGCCGCCCGCCCGACGCGATCGCTTCATTGTCTGGCCGCCCGGGCTGCTCTCCATGGCGCGAGCGGCGAAGGCCCCCGGTGGTCCGATTCTGCGGGAGACTGCCTCGGTGCGGTATCCGACGCGTGACTGCACCTGCGGCGACGGCTTAGCCCGCCGGCGCTGCCGGCCCGGCAGACACGTCTGGGACACTGGTAAACGGTTATCTCGCCCGTTGGGCTGGCTGCGAAGGGGAGGGCCGGTGAACTCAGGGCCGGACCTCGGGGCCGGGGCGCAGCTGCCGCCGGGTTCCGCGGGTTCCCTGGTCGGCCGCGATGCCCAGCTTTCCCGGCTGAGCACCCTCATCGACGGAGTTGCGGTCGAAGGACAAGTGCTGGTGCTGCTCGGCGATGCGGGCATCGGCAAGAGCACCCTGCTGGCGAACGCGACCCAGCGGGCCCTGGCCGCGGGTCTGCGGGTGCTGTGGGCGGCCGGCCGGGAGTCACAGGCGAATATCGCCTTCGCCGGCCTGCATCAGCTGCTGTCGCCGGTGCTGGGGGCGGCGGCGGAACTCGAACCGCGCCAGGCGCGGGCACTTCTCGGCGCGCTCGGGCTGGCCGAGCAGCCAGCGGCGGCCGACCTGCTCGGCACCGGGATCGCCACGCTGACCTTGCTCTCGGATCTTTCGCAGACGACCCCGGTGGTCGCCGTCATCGACGATGCGCACTGGCTTGACCGCAGTTCACTGGACATTCTGGCCTTCGTCGGCAGCCGGCTCGCGGCCGAACCGGTCGGCTTGCTGCTGGCCGCCCGGGGGCATGTCCCGCCGGCCGGCTTCGACCGGGGCTTCGCCGAACTGCCGGTCGAGGCGCTGCCAGCGGCGGACGCCAGCGCACTGCTCGACCGGCAGCCCCGGCCGCCGCGCGGACCGGCCCGCGCCCAGGTGCTCGCCCAGGCGGGCGGCAATCCGCTGGCACTGATCGAGCTGGCCAAGGTGGTCGCGGGCGACCCCGCCGCCAGCCGCCGCTGGGCGGCCGAGCCACTGCCCCCCGGGGACCGGCTGATGGCGGTGATCACCTCTCGGCTGACCACGCTGCCCGAGCCCACCCGGGCCGCGCTGCTGCTGGCCGCGGTAGCCGACGGGGCGGACCTGAGCGCGGCGGGTGGCACTCCCGGGCCTGACCCGCAGGCCCTCGCGCCCGCCGAGCGGCTTGGCCTTATCGCGATGGACCGGACCGGGGTGCGCTTTTCGCACCCCCTGGTTCGCTCCGCGATCTACCACCGCGCGCCCTTCGCCGAGCGCGCCGCGGCGCACCGCCAGCTGGCGGCGGCCCTGCGGGACCAGCCGGACCGGCAGGCCTGGCACCTGGCCGCAGCGACCGTGGCGCCCGATGAGCGGGTCGCCGCCCGTCTGGAGAGCACGGCGGACGACGCGCGGCGCCGGGGCGGCGTGGTGGCCACCGCGCTGGCATTGGAGCGCGCCGCGGAGCTCAGCCCCGATTCGGGGGACCAGGCGCGGCGGCTGATCTCGGCCGCCTCTGCCGCTATCTCCGCCAGCCAGCCGGGCTGGGTGTCGGATCTCGCCACCCGGGCCGCCGCCGTGACCGCCGACCCGGAGTTGAGGCTGATGGCCGCCAGCAAGGCCGGCTGGGCGCTTGCCTACGCCGGTCGCCGGCCCGCGGCCCTGGCCGCGCTGCTGGCTGTCGCCAGCGAGGCGTCGGCCGGCTTTCCGGCACTCGCCTGGGAGGCCCTCGCCGACGCCGCCACAGTCGCCTACCAGTCGGGCGCGCCCGCCGACAGCCTGGCGGTCAGCCGGCTGCTGCGGCTGATGGAAAGCCAGCAACCCGGGTCGGCCGCCGATCCGGGCGCGGAGGCACGCAAGTCCTGGATACGGGCCTGCACTGACCCGTTCGGCAGCCGCCGCCCGCTCGTCGGCTACCTGCGGCGGATGGCCGACGCGCCGCTCGATGAAGCCGATGCGTGGCGAATCGGCTCCGCTGCCTGGCTGCTGGACGAATCCGACCTGGGCATCCGGCTGCTGCGCGGTGCCATGTACCGGCTGCGGGCGCCGGGCACCGGGGGCGCCAGTGGCGGCGGCCTGACCGCGCTGGGCTGGCTGTACGTCGACACCGGGCGCTGGGATGAGGCCCTCGAGGCCGCCGCGGAAGCCGCTGACCTGGCGGAGGCGAACCGGATGGGCATCGTCGCCGCGTCAGCCGACGTGATCGCCGCGACCGTCTTCGCCCTGCGGGCGGACGCCGCCGCCGCCCGCAGGCACGCGGACAAGGCGCTGGCCGGCGCCGATCCGGCCGACAGCGGCCTGATCGCCGCCCGGGCCTGGCGGGCGCTGGGGGTGGCGGCCCTCGCTGAAGGCAGCCAGCTGACCGCCTTCACCCAGCTTCGCCGCCTGTTCACTGAGCAGGGCGAGCCGGTGCACAACATCTTCTCCTACCTGGGCGTGGCCGATATCGCCGCCGCCGCGGCCCGCGCGGACCGGCGGCCCGAAGGCCGCGACATCCTCGAGCGCGCGCTCGGCCACCTGGACGGCGCCCCTTCCCCCCGGCTCGAGCAGCTCATCGCGCGGGCTCGCGGCACGCTGGCCGGCCCGGCCGCGGCCGGAGCCTACTTCGCCACCGCGCTCGCTGATCCGGCCGGGGAGCAGTGGCCGTTCGAACGGGCGCAGCTGCGCCTTGACTATGCCGAATGGCTGCGGCGGCGCCGCCGTGTCAACCAAGCCAAGCCAGAACTCGCCCGCGCCCTGGAAACCTTCCGGCGACTGGGGGCCCAGTCGCAGGTGCGGCGCGCCGAGGCGGAGCTGCGGGCGAGCGGGATCGTCGTCAGCGGAGCCCCCGGTGCCCAGGACGCGCTGCTGGAGCTCACCCCGCAGCAGCGCCAGATCGTCCGGCTGGCCCGCGACGGCCTGACCAACCGCGAGATCGGCGACCGGCTGTCGCTGTCACCACGGACCGTCAGCTCACACCTGTACCGGTCCTTCCCCAAACTGGGGATTACCGACCGGCACCAGCTGCGCGACGTGATCACCCGCGAGGCTCCGCCGTGACTGGGTGACGATGGGCGGGGCACTGCGCCGGGAACCCATGCCCCTGCGGCCCGGGCGGACGGCTGATCGATAACCTTTGGATCACTTGGTGATCGCCGCGCCAACCAAACTCTGGAGTCCCGATGAACGCCGTCACGCCGCCCACTGGCAACCTGTATCTCATCGTCGGGTACGACGGGTCCGCGCCCGCCGTCCGGGCGCTGGACACCGCGGTCAACCTGCTGCGCGGCCGCGAGGGCAGCATCGAGGTGCTTTACGTCCCGCAGCTGACCACCGCGGAGATGATGTCGGCGGATGCCATCGCGGAGACGGAAGAAACCTTCGACGAGATCGCGCGGGACTTGCGGGCCCAGGCGGCCGAGCAGCTGCAGGGGCACGAGGACCGCTGGGCGTTCGGGCGCGGGCAGGGCACTATCACCGACGTGCTGATCAAAGCGGCCGAGAAGATCCGCGACGACCGCCCGGGCGACAACGTGGCGATCGTGGTCGGCAGTTCGTCGCAAGCCATGCACCGGCTGGTCGGCTCGGTCGCCGTCAGCCTGGCCCGCCGCGCACCGGTGCCGGTGCTGATCGTGCCGTAAGAAGTGACCATTCCCCGGCCGCACCGGAACCGGTGAATGGTCGGGCAGCCAGCTCCGGTCAACGGCGCCGTCAGGACACGCCGAGTGCGTCGGCGACCGAGGAGAGGTACTCGAGGTGCGCGTCGGCTGAGTCGAGGCCGAGGCCGAGGCTGGCCACCGAAACATGGGTGCCGCCGGCCGCACGCCAGGCATCGACCTCGGCTGCGAGGGCGCTCAGCCCGCCGTCCTGGGGAAGCGCCACATAGTCGGCGCCGAAGTTCTCGACTGGCCGGCCAAGCTCGCTCACCCGGTCGCGCAGCCGTTTCCAGGCGTCGATGGTGCGGCTGCCGCCGCCGAAGAAGATAAAGCCGTCCCCGAGCCGGGCGGCCCGTTCGAAGGCGGCGTCGCCGGATCCGCCGAGCCAGATCGGGACCGGCCGGGCCGGCCTGGGCACCAGTGACGCCCGGTCAACCCGGTCGAAGCGGCCGGCGAAATCGACGACGGGCTCGGTGAACAGCTGGTGCAGCAGCCTGATCTGTTCCTCTTCCCGGGCACCGCGGGTCCGGAAATCCTCCCCGAGAGCCTCGTACTCGACGTAGTTCCAGCCGACGCCAACGCCGAGCCGCAGCCGGCCCCCGGACAGCAGGTCAACATCGGCCGCCTGCCGCGCCACCAGCGCTGTCTGGCGCTGCGGCAGGACCAGGACCCCGGTGGCGAAGCCGATCCGGGTGGTGATGCCGGCCAGGTAGGCGAACATCACCAGCGGGTCGTGGAACGGGTCGCGCTCCGTATAGGGGCCAAGCAGCGCAGGCGTCCGGCCGGCGTGCACCGCGCCAAGCACATGGTCGTAAGCGAGGAGGAAATCAAACCCCAGGTCCTCGACTCCCGTCCCGATCCGGCGGACGGCGGCGGGATCTCCGCCCAGTTCGATCTGCGGGTAGACGACGCCGATCTGCAGGGGCTTGCTCGGGGTTTCCATCGTCGCTCTCCCAGTCATGGCGCCGTCAGTGAAGGTTCTGCTGGTGGCCGGCGGATCTTGCCCAGTATCTGCCCCGGCGTCCGCGCCGTGTCAACGTCCGCATCGCTCCTTGGCACCAGCTCACCCGTGAGGGGTGAGGCTATGTCTGGTTGCGGATGCAGATCAGGCCGAGCCCGGTTTCATGCTTTCCCCGCACGGATCTGGGTGGATGACGAGGGCTCCACTTACACCTGTGCCAACGTCGGCACCCAGCCGGTGCACCTGGCCTGCACGTCTCCTGCCTGGAGTACATCCGGGACATCGACTCCGCGCTGATCGCGTGGGACATGCTGGACGCGAAGCCCATCCTCGGCGGCATGCCCTGGTGTGCACGCCGCCATTCACGCGTTCGGTCGCCATCATCGACAACTGCGACCTGGAGGACCTCGCGGAGGCGTGCGCGACCGAGGGGGCGGTACGAGTTCATGCTGGTGGTAGCGCCGCTGGTGGTGAACGGAGGCACCGGAGCGCCAGCCAACCCGCTCGCCGTCTTCTGATCTGCCTGAAGCACGCACACATCGGAGTGGCGGTCGCGACCGCACTCAGCAGCAGTGCGCCCGCTGCGCGCAGGCAGCCACTAAGGTCGAGGCAGGGGGGATTGTGATGCTAACGCTTGTCCTCGGCAGTGAGGCTGTCTGCAGCGACGGGTACCGCGGTCAGCTGCAGGCCGTTGTGCTCGGCCCCGCCGCTGGCACGGTCACCCATCTGGTGATCGAGCCCAAAGGGCGGATCGGGCTGGCCCGGCTGGTGCCGCTTGACCTTGCCGACGCGGCGCCGGACGGAATCCGGCTGCGCTGCACCGAGGCCGAATTCCAGGACCTCGCGGCCGCGGAGCAGACCCTGGCGGAGTTCGTGCTCGGCGTTGAGGTCCCGGTTCAGCTGCTGCCGTCGGGCTGGCGGGCCGCGGACGGGCCGGTCGCCGAGGGCGCCGCCATTCCCCGGATCCCGGAGAAGGAGACCATCGACGTCATCCCGCCGGGCGAGGTGGAAGAGCGCCAGGGCGGACACGTGCACGCCACCGACGGTGACGTCGGGCAGCTCCGCGCCCTGCGCGTCGACCCGGCCAACCGCCAGGTGACACACGTGCTGATCAGGGGCGGGCACCTGCTGGCCCGCAAAGATGTGGCGATCCCGTTCAGCAGCGTGACCGGATTCGACGACGGCATTCAGCTCAGCATCACCCGGCAGCAGGTACACGACCTGCCGCCGGCTGACTCCGGTCCCTCGGCCCGCTAGGTCCCGGCAGGCGCCCTGACCTTTGGCGGCAGGTTCCCTGCTCGCCGGCCGGGCTCAATCGCCCGCCTGCGGGCGGAGCAGGAATCCGTCCCCAGCGGACCCGCAGCGGCGGCTGCCGCCCCCGGAGCCAGTCCTGCCTTCCCCCGCCCGGGCGTCTTCAGCCTTGCCCGGCGGCCGGTCCCGACTGGGCCGGCAGGCGGGCGGCGGTGATCTGGTTGCGCAGCACCTTCAGCGCGGCGGCGTGGATCTCGGAGAAGGTCGGGAACGGCTGGATGACGTCCCGCAGCACGTCGAGCGGTACCCGGGCGCGGATGGCGAGGGTGGCCTGCTGCAGCCATTCCCCGGCTTCCGGGCCGAGCGCGTAGGCGCCGGTCAGCCGCTCGCCATCAGACAGCAGGGTCAGGAAACCGGGGGAGGTGGCGTACGCGTGGGTGTACGTCGCCGTCTTGGCTACTTCGGACAACTGGGCGGTCCCGCTGAACGGCGCCTCGGCGGCACCGACGGCGGCCGCCTGCGGGTCGGTGTAGACCACGTCCGGGATGGCTTCGTAGTGTGCTTCGCGCAGCTCACCGAGGAGGTTCGAGGCGATCACCTCACCCTGGTACTCGCCCACGTGGGTCAGCAGCCTGATGCCGGTGACGTCGCCGAGCGCCCACAGCCGGTCGGTGACGCGCAGCCGGGCATCGACTGGGATGCCCTTCGGCCCGGCCGTCACGCCGACCGTGTCCAGGCCGATCCCGGCGGTCCGCGGACGCCGGCCGGTGGCGACAAGCAGCCGGTCGCCGCGCAGCTCAGTGCCGTTGTCGAGGGCGAGCACGTAGTCGTCGCCGTCACGCCGGGCGGCGGTCGCGTGCACACCGAGGTGCAGTTCGGTGCCTTCGCCGCGCAGCACCTGGCCGAGGGCGTCACCGAGCGGCGCGGGCTCGTGGATCAGCACGTGCGGCGCCGCCTCGACGATCGCCACCTCACCGCCGAGCCGTCGCACGGCCTGGCCCATCTCGGCGCCGACCGGTCCGCCGCCGAGGATCAGCAGACGCCGCGGGACCGCCTTCATAGCGGTCACCTCGCGGTTGGTCCAGATGCCGTCCAGCTCACGCAGTCCCGCTACCGGCGGGATCACCGGATCCGAGCCGGTCGCCACGACGACATCGCCCGCGGTGTACCGCTTCTCACCGACCTCAACCATCCCCGGCCCGGCCAGCCGGCCGGTGCCGCGGATCAGGTCGATGCCCTTGCCCGCCAGCCACGCCTGCTGCCCGGCGTCGGAATAGTTCGAGACCATGAAGTCCCGCCAGGCCAGCGCCGCCTTGACATCGACCTGCGCGCTGGCGGCCGCCTCCCGCGCCTGGCCGACGGCCTCGCCCGGGCGGAGCAGGGTCTTGGACGGGATGCAGGCGTAGTACGAGCATTCGCCCCCGGCCAGCGCGCGCTCGACCACGGCGACACGCAGCCCGCCCTCGGCCAGCGCCCCGGCGCAGTGCTCGCCCGGCGCGCCCGCGCCCAGCACGATCACGTCGTAGTCGTAGTCACTCATCAGCTGGCCGCCTGCCCGGCCGACTCGTCCGCCATGTACTGCGCGTACCAGTCGGGCCAGTCCGGATCGGCCTTGCCGATCTCTTCCTCGTGCTTGCCGTGGGCGGCCGCCGCGCGCCGCAGCGCCGCCGCCAGCCCGCTCACCGAGCCGTAGGACGCCAGGGCGGAGGTCGTCCGGCCGGGCAGCCGGGTGGTGACCTCCTGGACGAACCAGCTGTTGCCGTCCGGGTCGCTGAACGAGACCCACGAGCCGTAGCTCTGGTGATCCTCAGCCGGGCCGGCCACCCGGGCCTGCGTCTGGGCATGGTGGAAGACGCCGGTGGCGTCGTGGAAGACCTCACTGACATCGGCGCCGCAGGCTGCCAGTTCGGCCCGGGCCGCGTCGATGTCGGGCACTACCAGCTGCAGACCCTGCGCCGAGCCGGGCGCGGCCGAGGTGACCTGGCTGCCGAAGATGATCGCGCAGGCCGAGCCGGGCGGGGTCAGCTGGACGACCCGGTAGCCGTCCCCGACCGGGAAGTCAGCGTCCAGCCGCCATCCCAGTGCCTGGTAGAAATCCCGTGCCCGGTCCACGTCGGAGACGGGCAGCACCACAACCTCGAGTTTCATGTCCACAGCCGGTACTCCTTGTTCGGGTTCGCCTCGCTCCACTCTCACCCCGGGCCCGCCGGGTCGCACCCGTGAAACCCACGGGCCGAACCCAGGCCGGCCGGCTGCGCGAGATCCCCGGCTGGCGCGGGGGAGCGGATTAGGTGGTGGGGTGAGCGAAGGCGAGCCGCTGATCGGCGATGGGTCACCCAGCGGATCGTCCGGATCGGGGAGATGATGCTGCGGCCGCTGCGGCCGCCGTTCAGCCTGACCGTGCAGGCGCACCTCTGGGCCCGCGCTTGCGGGGCCCGGTGCAGTCACGTAACCGATACCGCCGCGTCCCGGATCCAGCCAGGGTGAAGATGGGACCTAAGTTCAAATAACACCGGAAGCCGAGGATGATGTGACCGTCTACATGGTTGCCCAGGTGGAGATCCTGGACCCCGCCCAGTGGGAGCGCTATAAGGAAATTGCCGCACGGGAGATCGCCCGGCACGGCGGGCGCTACCTGGCCCGCGGCGCCAGCCCGGAAGTGGACGAAGCGGACTGGGAACAGCCGGAAAACCTGCAGGTAAACCTGGTCGCTTTCCCCACCATGGAGCAGGCGCACGCCTGGTACACCTCGCCCGAATACGCCAAAGCGCTCGCCTACCGGAAGGGGGCGGTGCGCCGGCGCCTCTTCTTCGTCCCAGGCGTGGACGAGCCAGGCCGCCCCGGTTGACGGGCCGCACGTCAACGCTAAGACGACTGGGCCGCCGCCCAAGCCGCCACGCGCCGGGCGCTCTCATCCGGTGAGATGTCCTCGACCCGGCTCATGACTGACCATCGCAGTCCGAACGGGTCGCGATTGACGCGAACCGGTAACCGGACACGAACGTGGCGGGCGGTTCGCGCAGGATGGCCCCGCGGGACTGTGCGGTCGCGGTCACCTCGTCGACGTTCGGTACGTACACCGCGAGCGTGAAGGTGACACCCCAGGCCGGGTTGGGAGCGGTCAGGTCGTAGGCCTGCATCGGGTCGCTCAGCGTCAGCATCCCGGTCCCGAAGTCCAGCAATGCGTGCGCCACCAGGTCACTGCCGGGCAGCCGGGTGACGTCGACGACCCGGGCGCCGAACACGTCCCGGTAGAACTCCATCGCCGTCCCGGCGGGCGAGACGACCACGTACGGAGTGAGCGAGGTAGAGCCGTGCGGCATGCCGTTTGTGGTGTGGGCGCCGGTGGCGGGGCAGCAGCCGTGTCTGTCGTGACGGCGCTGTCGGCCGTGGTGGCATGTCGGTCATCCGGCGACGCTACCGGGCACCGCGCCCGGATCTTGTACTTTTTCGACAGCACGTTTTTTCGACACCACGAGCGGGGGAGCGGCGGTGCCTGAGTCGAAGGGACATCTCAATCCGGGGGCGAGCGGGGTGCACCTGGACCGTTTCGAGCTCGGGCCCGGACTGTCCGACCTGGTACGCCACGTGTGGGTCGGGCGCTGGGCCGTCCCCGAGGGCGAGGTCCGGCCGCAGCGCGTGCTGACCTACCCGGCGCACAACGCGGTGATCATGCCCGAGCTGGCCGCCCTGTTCGGGCCGGACCCGCGCATCCAGGTGCAGGAGCTGCGCGGCACCTCCTGGGTGGTCGGCATCCTGTTCCGCCCTGCGGCCGGCCCGCTGCTCACCAGCACCGACCCGGTCGCACTGGTCAGCTCGAGCGAGCCGCTGCCCGCCGCCCCGGCCGGGCGGCTGCAGCAGATCATGACCCCTCCCAGCCAGGACCGGGAATCGGCCGACCAGATTGACTGGGACCGGATCGAGTCCGATCGGGGCGATCTGGTGCGGGTGCTGCGGACCTGGCTGCTGCCGGTCGCGGCCGACGTCGACGACCGCGGCCGGCTCGTCAACGAAGCCTGCCGCCTGGCCGAGGAAGATGCCGGTATCACCCGCGCAGCCGCCCTCGCGGGCGTCCTCGGCGTCTCCGAGCGCAGCCTGGAACGGCTGGTGCGCACCCATATCGGGATGACCCCGAAATGGCTGATCGAGTGCCGCCGCCTGCAGCAAGCCGCGACCACGCTCTACGGCTCGCCCGGCACCGACCTCTCGGTGCTCGCGGCGGAGCTCGGGTACACCGACTACCCGCACTTCTCCCGGCAGTACCAGCGCGTGCTCGGCGAGTCGCCGCGAACGACCAGGGAACGCGGCCGGGACGCCGCCGGGTCCGTGAGCGGCGCCTCGCAGCCGTCGTGATAGGTAATTGCTACCGGAGGAGAAGGGGCGTGCTGTGATGCGGGCAATCGTCGTTGAAGAGCTCGGCGAGCCTGAATCGATGGTTCTGGCGGAGCAACCCGACCCGGTGGCCGGGCCCGGCCAGGTCGTTGTCCAGGTCGCGGCGGCCGGCGTCAACTTCATCGACATTTACCGGCGCTCCGGCGTCTACCCGCAGCCGCTGCCCTACGTCCCCGGCCACGAGGGCGCCGGCGTGGTCAGCGCCGTGGGGGAGGGCGTCACCGAGTTCTCCGTCGGCGACCACGTGGCCTGGAGTGACGCTCCGGGCAGCTACGCCGGGCAGATCGCGGTGGAGACCCGGCTGCTGGTCCCAGTGCCCCCGGGCATCGACCTGAAGGTCGCCGGCGCCGTCATGCTGCAGGGGATGACCGCGCACTACCTGTGCCGCAGCACGTTCCCGGTCAGTGAGGGAGACGTCACCGTGGTGCACGCGGCGGCCGGCGGTGTCGGCCTGCTGCTCACCCAGATGATCAAGGACCTGGGCGGCACCGTCATCGCCACCACCTCCGCTGCGCCCAAGGCCGAGCTGGCCGTGCGGGCCGGCGCCGATCACGTGACCTCCTACGAAGAGTTCCCCTCGGTGGTCAGCGACGTCACCGCCGGCCGCGGCGCCGACGTCGTGTTCGACGGCGTGGGCAAGGACACCTTCGACGCGAGCCTGTCGGTGCTCCGCCCGCGCGGCATGATGGTGCTGTTCGGCGGGTCGAGCGGCCAGGTTCCGCCGTTCCAGATCCAGCGTCTTAACAGCGGCGGCTCGCTGTTCCTTACCCGCCCTACCCTGGCCGACTACGTCGCCGACCGGGCCGAGCTGGTCTGGCGGGCCAGCGACATCTTCGGGTGGATCACCGAGAACGAGCTCAGCGTCCGCATCGGCGCCGAGTACCCCCTCGCCGACGCCGCCCGCGCCCACCAGGACCTGGCCGGCCGCCGCACCACCGGCAAGATCATCCTCATCCCGTAATTCTGGCCGCCCGCACTGGACTGGCGGTGGCGCGAGCGGCCGGGCTGCTCGGGGAGCCCGGGCCCGGCCTATTACGATGCAGAGGTGCAGGTGCCGGGAGGCGAGCCCGCGCAAGCGGCCGCCGTGGAAGCAACAAGCGGTAAAGGAGCGACCGGATGAACCTCGAGGAGACCCTGGCGAAGGTCGTGGAGCTCGGCCGCGAAGAACTGCACGTCGTGCGGAAAAGGGGCGAGGAAAAGACACCGGCCCGCGACCACGGCCACGACTTCGAGGAAATGAAGCGGGCCGCGGACATGCTCGACCACTACGCCCATCAGCTCCGCCGGCTGCACGACCAGGAACTCGGTGAGCACTGGCGTCACGAGAGCGCGTCCGACTCGCGGTAGGCCGGCGACGCCGTGACCGTCAGCGAGTGAGCCCCGTCGCAGCTCAGCAGCCGGGCCGCCCAGCAGGCATGCGGCGCGGCTCAGTTTGGCCCGAGGTCCGACGACAGCCATCGCTCCGGACGCAGGTAGATCACGACCTGCTCGCTGAACGTCTTGGCGAGCGCGAGGTAATCCGGGACCTTCTCCGGCGGCAGGTAGCGCTCGGTGATTTCCCGCAGCAGCTCATCGGTCTCCGGGATCGTGCGAGTGACCGGTCCCTCGACCGACACGTACCGGGTCGTGGGAGCGGTCCGCTCGACCATCAGGCTGAAACGCCCGGCCGCGGCGATCAGCCGGGCCTTCAGCGACGCGGCTTCAGTCAGCACCCATGCCTCTCCGCCGGGCTCGTACTGGTACCACATCGGCACCGTAAGCGGGCCGCGCTCCGGCCCGGCCGACACCGACAAAGCCGCGATGTGCGGCTCGGCCAAGAACAGCTCGCGTTCACGTACAGACAACTTCGTCATGAGACTGAGCCTAGGCGCAGGCACCGACAATCCAGCCGGGCAACGTTCGGCTCAGCTAACTGCGGGTGTCCTCCGCAGGCAAATCTCCGGGTGGCCGACTGGGGCCGGCCGGCGGCCGGTGCGTGGGAAACCGGACCGGGGCAGCCGCGCGCGTTCTGCCTGCCTACAGTGGCAGCTGTGCATGCAGAGCCAATCACCGCCGGCACCGAGGGAACCGTGGAGTTCACCACGACCTTCCACGGCCAGCCGGAGACGCATCAGACCTGGTACAAGATCGTCACCCCGTCGGATAACAGCAATAAGCAAGAGACCGGGCAACCGCCGGCCACCGGCAAGCTGCCGCTCGTCGTGCTGCACGGCGGCCCCGGCTGCACTCACGACTACCTGCTGTCCCTGGCCGACCTCGCACGCGATGGCCGCCCGGTCATCTTTTATGACCAGATCGGCAACGGCAATTCCACCCATCTCTCCGAACGTGGCGCGGACTTCTGGACCGTCGACCTGTTCGTCAGCGAGCTGCAGAACCTCATCACCAGCCTGAACCTGGCGCAGACGGGCTACCACATCCTCGGCCAGTCCTGGGGCGGCTTCCTCGCCCAGGAATTCGCGCTGACCCAGCCCCCAGGGCTGCGCGCCGTCGTCCTCGCCGACACCGCCTCGTCCTGGCAGGGCTTCCTCGAGGAATGCAACAAGCTGCGCGCCAAGCTCCCGGAAGACGTCGAGGCGGTGCTGCGCAAGCACGAAGAAGCAGGCACGTTCACCGATCCGGAGTACCAGCAGGCGGCCGAGGTCTTCTACAAACGGCACGTGTGCCGCCTGGACCCGATGCCGCCCGACGTCGCGCGGACCTTCCAGCTGCTCGACGCGGACCCGACCGTGTACTACACCATGAACGGGCCGAGCGAATTTCACTGCATCGGCTCCGCCGTCGGCTGGACCGCCACCGACCGGCTGCCGGGCATCGCCAACCCGGTCCTGATCGTCTCCGGGCGCTACGACGAGGCGGGCCTGCCGCTGCAAGCGACCCTGCTCAGCGGGCTGAAGACGGCGGAACTGACGGTGTTCGGTGAGTCATCTCACATGCCGCACTGGGAGGAGCGCGAGCGCTACATGGAAGTCGTTGGCAGCTGGCTAAGCGGCCATGATTGACCAGAGTTAACCGACACGCGTGTCGGTTAACTCAGCAAGCCAGCGAGACCGGCGGCATTGACGGCCACTACTATCGGGTAATCCGTCGGGAAAGCCGCATGAGGAGCTGCCGTGACCTTGCTTGACCGCATTAACGGTCCTGAGGACCTCAAGGACCTCAGCCAGGAGCAGCTGGGCCTGCTGGCAGCGGAGATCCGCGACGTCCTGGTGGAGACGGTCACCAGGACGAGCGGTCACCTGGGACCGAACCTCGGGGTGGTGGAGCTGACCATCGCGCTGCACCGGGTTTTCGACTCACCCAAGGACAAGCTCGTCTTCGACACCGGGCACCAGTCCTACGTGCACAAGCTGCTCACCGGCCGGTATCCCCAGTTTCACACGCTGCGGCAGACGGGGGGCCTGTCCGGCTACCCGAGCCGCGCTGAGTCCGAGCACGACCTGGTGGAAAACAGCCACGCCTCCACCTCGCTGTCCTACGCTGACGGCCTGGCCAAGGCCTACCGGCTGCGCGGCGAGTACGACCGGACGGTCATCGCGCTGATCGGCGACGGCGCGCTGACCGGCGGCATGGCCTGGGAGGCGCTGAACAACATCGCCGTCGCCCGCGATTCCAAGCTGGTCATCGTGGTCAACGACAACGGCCGCTCCTACCAGCCGACCATCGGCGGCCTCGCCTCCCACCTGAGCTCTATCCGGGTCAGCCAGCGTTACGAGCACGTCCTCGACCTCATCAAGACCACGGTCACCCACGCCCCGATCGTGGGCAACCCGCTGTTCGGTGCGCTGCACGGCGCCAAGAAGGGGCTGAAGGACTTCCTGCAGCCCCAGGTGCTCTTCGAGGACCTGGGCATCAAGTACATCGGCCCGATCGACGGGCACGACGAAGAGACGCTGGAGCTGGCGCTGCGCCGGGCGAACGAGTACGGCGGCCCGGTTCTGGTGCACGTGATCACCCGCAAGGGCTTCGGCTACCCGCTGGCCGAGTCGAACGAGGAGGACCGTCTCCACCAGGTCCCCGGCACCGGTGGCAAGCCGGCCGCCGACCCCGGCGTCGCGCCCAAGCCCGCCAAGCGGTCCTGGACTGACGTCTACGGCGCCGAGATCGTTGCCATCGGCGCCCGCCGCCCCGACGTGGTGGCCATCACCGCCGCCATGCTCCACCCGGTCGGCCTCGCCCCGTTCAAGGCCGCCTACCCGGACCGGGTCTACGACGCCGGCATCGCCGAGCAGCACGCGATGACCATGGCGGCCGGCCTCGCGATGGCCGGCCTGCACCCGGTCGTGTCGATCTACGCGACGTTCCTCAACCGGGCCTTCGACCAGCTGCTGATGGACGTGGCGCTGCACCGGCTGCCGGTCACCGTCACCCTCGACCGGGCGGGCGTCACCGGTCCGGACGGCGCCTCCCACAACGGCATGTGGGACGGCTCGATCCTGCAGGTCGTCCCGGGCCTGCGGGTCGCGGCGCCGCGTGACGGCAGCCGCATCGCCGAGCTGCTCAACGAGGCGGTCGAGGTCGGTGACGGCCCCACCGTCGTCCGCTGGCCCAAGGGCAGCGTCGGTGCCGAGGCGGAATCGGTCGGCAAGATCGGCCAGATGGACATTCTGGCGGTGCCGGGGCCCGGGCTCAGCCCGGACGTGCTGCTGCTCGGCGCCGGCCCGATGGCCGTCACCTGTGTCGAGGTCGCCCAGCGGCTCGGCGACCACGGTATCGGGGTGACCGTCGTCGACCCGCGCTGGCTGAAGCCAGTCGATGCGGCGGTCATCGGTGAGGCAGGCCGGCACCGGCTGGTCGCGGTGGTGGAGGACAACGGCCGGTCGGGCGGGTTCGGTGACGCGGTGGCCCGGCTGCTGCGCGACCACGACGTCGATATCCCGGTCAAGACGTTCGGCCTGGCGCAGGAGTTCCTCGAGCACGGCTCGCGGGATGAGATCCTCGAGACGGCGGGCCTGACCCCGCAGCACCTCGCGCGTAAGCTCACCGAGGCGGTCGCGCGCCGCACCCCGGACGCGGCGGCCGCACCGGCAACCGTGGACCAGCCGCGGCGGGCGTCGACGCAGGAGCCACTGCCCGAGTAGTTTTACTCGTATGCCGTTGTCTTCCGGGGGAACGACCCCGCCTCCGCGCCGGTTGAATGTCGCCGTGGTGGGCTCCGGCCCGGCCGGCCTGTACACCGCCGAGGCGCTGGTGAAGCAGGCGGCGCTGCTGCCGTCCTCCCTCGACGTTCGCGTCGACGTCCTCGACCGGCTGCCCACGCCGTACGGGCTGGTTCGCTACGGGGTAGCGCCGGACCACAAGTCGATCAAGTCGGTCGCGAACTACCTGCGCCGCGTCCTGGAGTCGCCCGGGGTGACGTTCATCGGCGGCGTGCACTTCGGCACCGACGTCACCAGGGACGATCTGCTCAGCGCCTACGACGCCGTCGTCTACGCCACCGGCGCGATGCGCGACCGCCGCCTCGGCATCGCCGGTGAGGAACTGCCCGGCAGCCACGCGGCGACCGACTTCGTCAACTGGTACTGCGGTCACCCGGACGTCGGCCCGGACGCGTTCAGCCTGGACGCCGAGTCGGTCGCGGTCATCGGAGTCGGCAACGTCGCTGTCGACGTGGCCCGCATCCTGGCCCGCGACGCGGCCGAACTTGAGAACACCGACATTCCCGAGCCGGTGATGGACGCGCTGCGGTCGTCCAAGGTCCGCGAGGTGCACGTCATCGGCCGCCGCGGCCCCGCCTACGCCAAGTTCACCACCAAGGAACTGCGTGAGCTCGGCGAGCTCGGCGGCGTGCTGGTGAGCACCGACCCGGCCGAGGTCGACCTGGAAGACGGCTTCGACGCCTCCGGCGAGTCGGTGGCGCTGGCCGCGGCCGACCGCCGGGTGCGCGGCAACCTGGTCGCCATGGCGGCCTGGCCCACGGCCGGCCTGCCCGCCGAGTCAGCCGGCCAGGGTCGCAAGCTGCGGCTGCGCTTCTGGCTGCGCCCGGCCGAAATTCTCGAGTCGGCATCCGGCGCGGTGGGTGGCCTTCGCCTGGAACGCACCCGCATCGACGAGAGCGGGGCTTTCGTCGGGACGGGCGAGTTCGAGACTCTCGACACGCAGCTGGTGCTGCGGAGCGTCGGCTACCAGTCCGTGCCGCTGCCCGGCGTGCCCTTCGACACGCGGACTTACACCGTGCCCAACGCCAACGGGCGGGTGCTGTCGGAAACGAGGGAGCCGCTGCCCGGCGAGTACGTGGCCGGCTGGCTCAAGCGCGGCCCGACCGGGGTGATCGGCACCAACAAGGCCGACGCGGCGGAAACCGTTCAGGCGCTGCTGGCCGACCTGGCCGGCGGTCCGGCCCTGTCCGAGGGCAAGCTGCCCCGGCCCGGCCTGCTCCGCCTGCCCGACCGGGACGAGCTGCCGGAGCCGCAGGACCCGGCCGGCGGGTCAGTGGTGCGCACCGGGGTGCACGCGGTGCTGGCCGCCCGCGGCGTGCAGCCGATCTCTTATACCGACTGGCTCCGCATCTCGGCCGCGGAAGAGGACCTGGCGGCGTCTCTTGGCCGCGGTGAGCGGGTCAAGCTGCCGCACCGCGAGGCGATCTGGTCCGCCGCGCGACCAAATTGGTGACTTTGGCCCCAGAATCTTGCCATCGGGCACCGCCACCCGTCAGAATGTCATTACCCCTCGGCATCATGGTGTTACAGCGCGGAGCCAAGACGGCTGGTTCTGTGTAGCGGTGGCCGTCCCCCGGCCATCAGACTTTTGGGCAGTTGAGGGGGTCTACATGCAAGGCGCCGATTCCGGCAAGCAGCACTTGCTGCTCGCTGAGATCCTAGGGCTCGCGATGGCACGGCGAGCATCGGAAATCCTTGAACGTCACCGAGTAGCACTATCAACAAGCGAAAGCCGCGAGCTGGGTGCAGCTGTAGCGGCAAGCGATGACGAGCGGTTTGCGGCAGACAATG
>Ga0302314_10006277_pt1 | contig 21578 bp, 22 predicted proteins | sample III_Palsa_N2_3_FD_200533 | JGI IMG/M metagenome (GOLD analysis project Ga0302314, IMG submission 200533) | Peat permafrost microbial communities from Stordalen Mire near Abisko, Sweden - III_Palsa_N2_3 | ecosystem: Environmental > Terrestrial > Soil > Palsa > Peat permafrost | place: Sweden...
CGGCGCCTTTTCCGCCATGCCCGAGGATATGGGACGCCTGAGCTCGTCCAAATTGAAGGGCGTGCTGGCGCTGGAGATGCCGCCCGAGGTGCAGCGCGTGGTCGATCTGCGCGAGGAATCCATGTTCCAGCAGATGCGCGGCGCGATCATGATCCTGTTCCGCCGCGGCGACCGGGTCATGATGGTGATCGGCCAATCGCCGCGCGAGCCGCAGATCGAGCTGGACGTGACCCTGCCGGAACGGCCGCTGCGCGAGGCGATGATCGTCTTTGCCAAGAACCTGTTCGGCGTCTCGCTGATCATCTCCGCCATCACGGCGGCGCTGGTCTATGTCACGCTGCAATGGCTGCTGGTCCGGCCGATGCTGCAGCTGACCGAGAACATGACCCTGTTCCGCCAGGACCCGGAGGATGCGTCCCGCGTCATCAAGCCCGGCCGCCGGCGCGACGAGATCGGCATCGCCCAGCGCGAGCTTGCCCATATGCAGGAGGCGGTGCGCCAGGCGATCAGCCAGCATGCGCGCCTGGCGGCCCTCGGCACCGCGGTCACCAAGGTCAATCACGACCTGCGCAACATGCTGTCGACGGCGCTGGTCGTGTCCGATCGCATCGCCGAGACCGGCTCGCCGGAAATCCGCAAGATGGCGCCGGCCCTGGTCAATGCGATCGAGCGCGCGACCAAGCTGTGCAGCGGTACGCTCGCCTATACGCGCGAGGGCGCGCCGCCGCTGACCCTGGTGCGCTTCCCGCTGTCGCCGCTGATCGACGAGATCGAGGCGGCGCTGCCACCGCGCGACGACCACCACGTGACGATCGAGGACGAATGCCCGGGCGTGACCCTGGGCGCCGACCGCGACCAGCTCTATCGCCTGCTGTTGAACCTGGCCCGCAACGCGGTCGAAGCCGGGGCCGAGCACATATGGATCCGGGCCATGGCCGGGCCGGTGCGCGGCATCGCGATCGAGATCGAGGACGACGGGCCGGGCCTGCCGCCCAAGGCACGCGAGAACCTGTTCAAGCCGTTCGCCGGCTCGGCGCGGCCGGGCGGCACCGGCCTGGGTCTCGCCATCGGACGCGAGATCGCCCGCGCCCATGGCGGCGAGCTGGTGCTGATCGACAGCGCCGGCAGCGGCACCAAATTCCGCCTGACCCTGCCGCAAGGCTGGGCTCCTGCAGTCGCGACAAGGGATCTGGCCGACGCCGATTGAAATATTGCGTCACCGCTCCGCCCCATTGGGGCGGAGCGGTGGGGCCGCGTCAGTCGAACGCCAGGACTTGGGCCTTCAGATAGGCCGATTCCGGCAGGGCCGGATGGGTCGGGTGATCCGCACCGGCATAGCCGGTATAGAGGATGCGGCTGACGCGGCCGGCATCGTCGACGCCGTGGCGGATGGCTTCCGCGAACAGGTCGAGCGGCATGTTGTGCGAGCAGGAGGCGGCGAGCATGACGCCGCCCTTGGCGACGACGGCCGCACCCAGCCGCGCCATTTTGCGATAGCCGCGGCTGCCCGGCCCCAGGTCCTTCTTGGATTTGACGAACGCCGGCGGATCCAGGATCACCACGTCGAAGCGTTCCTTGCCCTCGGCCAGCTTCTCCAGCGTCTCGAACACCTCGCCGCGCAGGATCTTGCAGCGGTCGCCGACGCCGTTGAGGGCGGCGGCCTGCTTGGCCAGCGCCAGGGCCGGCTCGGAGCGGTCGACCAGGGTCACCTCGGCCGCGCCCGCGACCGCGGCCTGGATGCCGAAACCGCCGGTGAAGCTGTAGCAATCCAGCACGCGCAGGCCCTTGGTCAGGCCGGCGATGAAGGCGCGGTTCGGCCGCTGGTCGAAGAACCAGCCGGTCTTCTGCCCGTCGCTCAGGTCGGCCAGGAAGGTCGAGCCGTTCTCGCGCACTTCGAGCGGGCCGGTGAGGCTGCCCTTGGCGAAGCGGGTCTCGGTCGGCAGGCCTTCCATGGTGCGGGCATGGCTGTCGTTGCGGAACACGACCACTTCCGGCGCCAGCACCTCGTCGAGGGCGGCCAGGATGTCGTCTTCCATCGCCGAGGCCCAGGCGGTGTTGAGCTGGCAGACCACGGCCGTGCCGTAGCGATCGACGATCAGGCCCGGTAGCCCGTCGGCCTCGGCATGGACCAGGCGATAATAGGGCTCCGGGAACATCCGGTCGCGCAGCGCCAGCGCGCGCTCCAGCCGTTTCACCAGGAAGCCGCGGTCGATCTTGACGCTCCAGTCGCGCGTGATGATGCGGCAGGTGATGAGCGGGGCCGGGTTGAAGGTCGCGACGCCCAAGGACTTGCCCTCGGCGTTGCGCACGGTCACCAGGCTGCCAGGCGTCAGTGCCTTGGCGGCCGCGTTCAACACGACCTCGTTCGAATAGATCCAGGGATGGCCGCGTTCGGCGCGCTTGTGCTTGCCGGGAACGAGCGTCACTTGGGGCCGGGTTGACGGATCGTCACGCACGGGCGGAAGGCTCCTAGGGCCATTTGAATGAAAAGGTCGCCGGTGATGACACTTTCGAGCGCTGGAGGGAAGCCCAGCGGGCGCAGGTCAGCCAGCGCCTGGCTCCAACCTTACTTCTGCGCTTGCTTCGCCAACGGCACCGCCGACTGCGGTTCCGTATCCCAGGGGAACAGGATCCAGGTGTCCTGGCTGACCTCGGTGATGAAGGTATCGACCAGGGGCCGGCCGGCCGGCTTCGCATAGATGGTGGCGAAATGGGCCTTGGGCAGATGGCTGCGCACCAGCCTGGCCGTGACGCCGGTATCGACCAGGTCGTCGATGATCAGCAGGCCGGTGCCGTCGCCCTCGATGCCCTTCAGGATCGTCGGCGCGCCGATCGAGCGGTCGTCGTATGTGGCGACGCAGAACGTGTCGACCAAGCGCATCTCCAGCTCGCGCGCCACGATCGCCGCCGGCACCAGCCCGCCGCGGGTGATGGCGACGATGCCGGTGAACGGCCCGATATCGAGCAGGCGCCACGCCAGCGCCTTGGCGTTGCGATGCAATTCCTCCCAGGAAACCGGAAAGGTCCGTTGCGCGCTCTTGGTGCTCATGGGGTCTGCCGTTCTAAAGGATTACCTCCCTCGGCATTACCGCGAGACGGCGCGTCGGTCAAACTCTCTCAGGCGCTTTCCGACGGCGCCCGCGCGATGATGCAGCCGGCGATGCGCCAGGAACCGTCCGGCTGCTGCTCCATGATATAGAGCGCGGTCACCAGCACGCCGTCGGGACCGACGAAGGCAACCTTCTGCACGATCTGCCCGTTCTCTTCATCGAGCGCGCCGAAATGGGTTTCGCGCGGGCGGTAGACCATCGGATAGCCTTGGCGGACCAGTGCCAGGAAATTCTCCGGCGTGCCGAACTGTTCGCGGATGCTGGGCGACGCCAGCGCGAAGGCGCCCTTGCCGTCATCGGCCTGGAACGCATCGAGCTGCTGCTGGATCACGGACTGGATCGCGGAGCGATCGGCCGGACCGGGATCGGCGAGCGCGCGACCGGCACCCAGCGCTACCAACAGGACGAACAGCAGGATCGAACGGCGCATGACGATGCTCCAGAACAGGCGGTCACCAGATTAAGTGGCTCGAACCCGGCCGGCGACCAGCGGCCAGCCTCGGTTTTCTCGAAATTTTCATCATCCGGCGCTCTGCGCCGGACGCATGGCCCGCCTTCGTCCGAGCCAGGTATCCAGCCTTGCAGGCCTGATCGAGTTCGACTAGTGTCCGCCACCTCGAACGGCGGTTTCGTCGTCGATTGCGCCCGTAGCTCAACTGGATAGAGCACCAGACTACGAATCTGGGGGTTAGGGGTTCGAATCCCTTCGGGCGCACCATCCTCTCTCGAGGTATAGCGCCTCGAAGGCCGCTTCAGTCCCGATCCAACGGGACATATTTTTTCCCGTTTCGCGATCGCGCCAGACGGCAGCAGTGTCCTACATCTGCGCCGATGCATTTCGAAACGTCTCCCCTTGATCCCGTCCCACCGGCTTAGCGCGCGGCAGGGGACGACAAGCGCGATTCGCGTCCGCCATAGCAAGTGGCGGCCCGATCGCGTCAGAAGAAACACATGACCGAAATTACGAAATTCTCCGAGCTGGCCCTTCGCCCGGAGATTCAGGCTGCCCTCGCCGCCGAAGGCTACGAGACGCCGACGCCGATTCAGCGCCAGGCCATTCCCCATGCGCTCGAAGGCCGCGACCTGTTGGGCATCGCCCAGACCGGCACCGGCAAGACCGCCGCCTTCACGCTGCCGATCCTGCAGAAGCTGAGCACGTCCGGCGGCAGCCGCAAGCCGGGCACCGCCCGCACGCTGGTGCTGACGCCGACCCGCGAACTCGCGATCCAGATCGGCGAGAGCGTCAAGAATTACGGCGCCAACCTGGGCCTCCGCCACACCGTCATCTTCGGCGGCGTCGGCCAGAAGCCGCAGACCGATGCGATGAAGCCGGGTGTCGATATCCTGGTGGCAACGCCGGGCCGCCTGCTCGACCTGATGAACCAGGGTTTCGTCAAGTTCGACAATCTGGAGGCCTTCGTGCTCGACGAGGCCGACCGCATGCTCGACATGGGCTTCATCCATGACGTGAAGCGCGTGATCGCCAAACTGCCGAACCAGCGCCAGACCTTCTTCTTCTCGGCCACCATGCCGGACGAAGTCGCCAAGCTGGCCGGCCGCCTGTTGAAGGAGCCGGTGCGCGTCGAGGTCACGCCGGTCGCGACCACGGTCGAGAAGATCGTCCAGGGCGTGATCCATTGCGAGAGCAAGGAGAAGCGCCAGTTGCTGGCCGACCTTTTGGCCGATCCAGCGTTCAGCCGCGTCATCATCTTCACCCGTACCAAGCATGGCGCCAACAAGGTGACCGAGTTCCTGGGCAAGGCTGGCATCGGTGCCGCCGCGATCCATGGCAACAAGTCGCAGTCGGCCCGCCAGGCCGCGCTGGAAGGCTTCCGCGCCGGCAACGTCCGGGCACTGGTCGCGACCGACATCGCCGCCCGCGGCATCGATATCGACGGCATTTCCCATGTCATCAATTTCGAGCTGCCGAACATTCCGGAAAGCTACGTCCATCGCATCGGCCGCACCGCGCGCGCCGGGGCCGAGGGCAGCGCCATCTCGTTCTGCGACGGCGAGGAACGCGCCTACCTGCGCGATATCGAACGGCTGACCAAGCAGGCGGTGCCGGTACTGGCCCGTCCGCCGGCGACCACGCCCGTCGTCACCCACCCGTCCGACGACCAGCGTCCGCCGCGCCCGCAGAACAATCGCGGCGGTCGTCCGCAGAACCGTAACGGCGATCGCAACAGCCAGGGCAACGGCCAGCGCCAGGGCCAGGCGCCCCAGCGAAACCAAGGACAGCGCAACCAGGGCGCACGCCCGGCCGCGACGGTCGCCCCGGTCCAGGCCGGCGCGCCGCATCCGCACGCCCGTCCGGCAAATACCAACCCGCATAAGCCGCAGCAGGCGAAGCCGGTGCACCAGGGCCCCCGCAACCAGGGTCGCCCGGAGCAGCGTCCGCAGACCGCCGCCCCGCGCGCGCTCGGCACCTTCGGCGATCTGGTCGCCGGTCTCAGCAGCCGTTCCGCCCCGGACGAGCTGGATGCGACCAACGAGGCACCGCGTCGCGAGCGTGGCAACCGCCGCTAGGCGAGTTTCGATCTGACGAAAAAGAACGGCCGGCAGGATTATCCCTGCCGGCCGTTTTGTTTGAGCCAGAGCCACGGCCCCCGGTCGTCGCGGCCGCCCGGATGCTCGTCCCAGCCCTGGCTGCGATAAAAGGCGCGGGCGGCGAGATCGGCCTGCCGGCATTTGAGCTTGGCCCCACCGTCGAGCCGCACCTGGGCCGCGGCCAGCAGTGCCCGGCCGATGCCCTGACGCCAATAGGCCGGGTCGACATAGAGATGATGGATGAAGCGGTCCGGCCGGTAGCAGGTGAGGAAGCCCAGCACATGGCCGCCCCGTTCGGCGACCAGGATTTCCTCGGCCTCGGTCACCCGGTGGAATTCCAGGATGTCGATCGGCGGCCAGCCGGCCTGGATCACGCCGCTGGCCACGGTCAGGATCCGGGCACAGGCATCGGCATCGCCTGATGCGAAATCCCGGATCAGCATCCGGCTACAGCAGCCGCATCTGACGCGGGTCCGCGTCCGCTGCCTCGGCCCCTTCCAGCGCCAGCAGGAACAGCTTGGTCTCGTTGCCGCCCTGGCCGCTGTAGCCGCCGAGCGCGCCGCCGGTCGCCAGGATGCGATGGCATGGGATGATGATCGGGATCGGGTTGGTGCCGCAGGCGCCGCCGACGGCCCGCGCCGGCGCCTCGACCTCGGCCGCGATGGCGCCATAGCTGCGGGTCGAGCCTGCCGGGATGCGGCACATGGCCTGCCACACTGCCTGTTGGAACGGCGAGCCCGCCGGCCGCAGCGGCAGATCGAAATCCAGCAAGCTCTTGTCGAAATAGGCATGAAGCTGCCGCGCCGCCTCGGCCAGCAAGGGTGTCGGCGCCGCGGTCGCGGCCTGGCCGTGCCAGCGCAGCCGGGTGATGGCGCCGTCTTCCTCGGTCACGGTCAGCATGCCCAGCGGGCTGGGCACGGTGACCGTCAGAGGGGTGGATGGGTCGGGCATGCCGGTATTTTACCCGATCATGCCGTCGCGGGAAATCGCAGGCTGATGCCGACATGCCACAGGATGATTAAACGACTCAGGAATGTGATTCTGACTTATTGACATACTGAATTTGTAAAACAATATTCATCCCACAGCGCCGATTTGAGCATCAGCTTGCGGGCGCTTAACAAATGCAGCTAAAGCGGGACGCCCGAGCGACGCCCCGAAGATGCTTTGACGTGTGCGGGACGGGCGTGATGGATCTGGATCTTAAGGCACGGCAACGGGCGGCCGCGATCGGTCGTCAATATCAGGGCACCGGCACGGAAGAATTTCTGCGCGCGGTGATCGAGGATGAATTCCCCGGTCGAGTCGCGATCGTGTCGTCGTTCGGCACGGAATCGGCACTGCTGCTGGCGCTGGCGGCCCGGGTAAATCGCAATATTCCCATCATCTTCCTGGATACCGGTCATCATTTTCCGGAGACGCTGGCCTATCGCGATCTGGTGCAGCGCCGGCTGGGCCTGACCGATGTCCGGACCATCGGCGCCAGCACCAAAGAGCGCGCCGATCGCGATCCGGACGCGGTGCTGTGGCAGTACGATACCGACGCCTGCTGCTCGCTGCGCAAGGTCGAGCCGCTGCAGGCGGCAATCTCCGAATTCGATGCGTTGATTTCCGGCCGCAAAAGCTCCCATGGCGCGCTCCGGCGCTTCATGCCGCGCATCGAGGCGGTCGATGGGCTGATCAAAGTCGACCCGATCGCCGATTGGTCGCCGGAACAGGTCGAGGAAGCGTTCGAGGCCCTGGACCTGCCGCGCCATCCGCTGATCGCCCACGGCTATCGCTCGGTCGGCTGCCTGCCCTGCACGGCACCGGCCGACGATGCCCAGAACCCGCGCGCCGGCCGCTGGGTCGGTCAGGCCAAGACCGAATGCGGCATCCACCGCGCCGGCCGGGCGGCCTCTGCCTAGAGAGTAGTTAGTGGGTCGCGCCGTCGGCGACGGCGATATCCTCGGTCCGGGTGGTCGCGACCTCGATCGCCTTCAGCAGGCCGGCCACCACGGTTTCGACCGCCATCGACGGTTGGCCCGGGTGGCGGGCGACCTGTTCGGGCAGGAACGGGATATGGACGAAGCCGGCGCGCATGGCCGGAAACTCGGTCGCGACCAGATGCATGGCACCGTAGAACACGTGGTTGCACACGAAAGTGCCAGCCGTGTTCGAGACCTTGGCCGGGATGCCGGTCTCGACCAGCGCCCGAACCATCGCCTTCAGCGGCAGATTGGTGAAATAGGCGGCCGGCCCGCCCGGCACGATCGGCTGATCGACGGGTGACGCGCCGGCATTGTCGGCGATGCGCGCGTCATCGACATTGATCGCGACCCGCTCGATCGAGAGCTCGGTGCGGCCGCCGGCTTGGCCGACGCACAGCAGGATATCTGGCCGCAGCGTGCGGACCGCATCGCCCAGCGCGTCGAGCGCTCGGTGGAACATCGTCGGCAATTGCTTGCGCTCGATGGTATGGGCACCGAGCGTCGCCGGCAGCCGCATCACCGCCTCCAAGGCCGGATTGACCGGCTCCCCGCCGAACGGATCGAACCCGGTAACCAGAATGCGCATTGTGAGCCTCCGCCTTGCCTCAGGCGATCATACGGGGGTCACGGGGCCGCCGACAGGGGTTTCAGGAAGCTGAGGCGCAATGCCACCAGCAGCGCCAGGCATTGCAGCCCGGTCAGGAGATTGGCGACGCCCGTCCAGCCGCCGGCGCTCCAGACCACGCCGCCATAGGATCCGACCAGGGCCGAGCCGGTATAGTAGAAGAACAGATAGAGCGACGAGGCCTGGGCCTTCGACGGGCCCGCGCGCCGGCTGATCCAGCTGGACGCAATCGAATGGCCGCCGAAAAAGCCGAAGGTGACGGTGGCGATGCCCAGCACGATCACCGCCACGGAATCGGCACGCGTGAACTCCACGCCGGCGATCAGGATCAGCACCATGATCCACAGCATGCGCCGCCGGCCGAACCGGTCGGCCAGCTTGCCGACCCAGGCCGCCGCCCAGATGCCGATCAGATAGACGGTGAACAGGCTGCCGGTCACGGTCTGGCTGAGGCTGTAGGGCGGCGCCATCAGGCGGAATCCCACGTAATTATAGAGCGTGACGAAGCTGCCCATCAGCAGGAAGGCGATGGCGAACAGCCAGGGCAGGCCCTTGACCGCGAACTGCTCGCCTAGGCCCGTGACCAGGTGCCAGGGGTGGAACTTGCGCGGGGTGAAATGCCGCGATTCCGGCAAGCTGCGCCAGAACAGGGCTGCCGCCAGCAGGCTCGACCCGCCCAGCACCAACAAGGCCACGCGCCACGACGTATAGTCGGTCAAGGCGCCGGTCACGACCCGGCCGACCATGCCGCCGAAGCCGCTGCCGCCGATGAACAGGCCCATGGCCAAGCCAACCGAGCGCGGATCGATCTCCTCGCCCAGATAGGCCATGGCGATCGACGGCACGCCGCTCAAGGCGATGCCCATCAGCAGCCGCAGCGCCAGCAGTTGATTGAAGCTGGTGACGAAGGCGGCGGCGATGGTCAGCAGCGCCGACAGCACCATCGAAACACACATGATGCGCTTGCGCCCGACCGCGTCGGCCACGGCCCCGGCGAACAGCATCATGATCGCGACGGCGCCGGTGGTGAGCGATATGGTCAGGCTGCTGGTGGCCGGGCTGACGTGGAATTCGGCCGCGAACACCGGCATCAGCGGCTGCACCCCGTACAGCAGCGCGAAGATCGCGAAGCCCGACAGGAACAGCGCCAGATTGGTCCGGCGAAACTGGGCGGTGCCGCCGAGAATCCGGGTGGCTTCCTCGGCGAACGGCAGCGTGGACATGGGACAGGGCCTTTTGGTGCTGCCACAAAGGTAGGCACGCGCTCGGCCCGTGTCTAATATATCGATACCGGTTTATTAATATGAATTGGATATCGACCGATGGAACTCCGCCATCTCCGCGCCTTCGTCACCGTCGCCAAGGAGCTGCATTTCGGCCGGGCCGCCGAGCGGCTGGGCATCCAGCAGCCGCCCTTGAGCCTGCAGATCCAGGCCTTGGAGCGGGAGTTGAAGGTCCGCCTGCTCGACCGCGGGTCGCGCAAGGTGGCACTGACGCCCGTGGGCGCACTGTTCCTGGTCGAGGCACGCGCGACGCTGGCCCAGGCCGAGCGTGCCATTGCCGTGGTGCGCCGGGCCGGCGAGGGCGAGATCGGCGAGATCCGCCTGGGCTTCACCGCCTCCTCGCCCTTCACCGCGGTCATGCCGCAAGTGATCTACGCGTTTCGCCAGCGCTTTCCGGAGGTGCATCTGAAGCTGGTCGGCATGACCACGCGCGAGCAACTGGCGGCCCTGGTCGCGCGCAAGCTGGACCTGGCCTTCATCCGCTCGCCGTTCGCGCCGATCCCGCCGGAGGTCGAGGCGCTCAACGTCATGACCGACCGGCTGATGCTGGTGCTGCGCGCCGACCATCCGCTGGCGGAATTGGCCATCGTCCCGATAGCGGCGCTGGCGCGCGAGCCGTTCGTGATGTTCGAGCGCGACGCCGGCACCGGCATCTGGGACCAGATCGTCGCCATCTGCGCCGACCAGGGCTTCAGCCCGACCGTGACCCAGGAAGCGCGCGAGGCCCCGACCCTGATCGGCCTGGTCGCCGCCGGCCTGGGCGTCACGATCCTGCCGGACTCGCTCCGCCGCATCCAGGTCGAAGGCGTGGTCTATCGCCCGCTGGATACGCCGCAGGCGGCCAGCACCGTGCTGCTGGCGCACCGGCGCGACGAACGCGGCGGCGCGGTCAGGGCCTTCGTCAGTTTGGTGGAGGAGACGGTGGTGGGTTGGTCGGCAGCGGAATCCCCGATTGCGGCAAGATCATCAGGCGGGTGAATTCCAAAATCTCACCATTCAATTTCCTGATCACCATGACGAGTTGGCCGCCCTCGGTGTCTCTTAAATCTCCTGAAGAGTATTTGCGAAAGGTGCCTTCGATTTGCCACGCTTCGCCACGATCCTGGATGGTGAAGGGAAGTTGGTTCGTTACCGTTGCATCGCCGTATTGTTCTCTGAAGACCATCTCGGCCAACTTCAGTGCGACATTCGATGAGATCAGCGGCGCATTCCTTGCCTGTCTTATCAACATTTCCAGTGAAAGCCCCGACGGTTTCATATCCGCCTCCTTCGATTGAGCGCTCTGGCAAGGGCTGAGAATGAGGCTGCACAAAAGCGGCCAAAGGAACTTGCTCATTTTGGGGGATGCCAGTTATAGGGAAAGACGATCGGTACCCGCTCGATCACGCGTGGCGAACCCGGAGATTCCTCGTACCAGATGATCGCAGCGGAGGGTGGCAACGGCACCCCTCTCGGAATGCCGAAAGCGTCGATTTTTCGATCGAATGAACTCACGAGACCGCCGTGGACGAAGCCGGGATAAACCCAGCTTTGACCATAGTTAAGATGGGACCGAGGGCCGGTCTTGACCTCGACGATGGCGAGCGTCGTCGGATCTCCCGGCTTCATGGCGACAATATCAGCTATAGCATAGCGGCCCTTGTCGTCCAGGAAGCCCACCTCCGTCGCAACGATGAGGCCGTCCGCTTTAAAATGCTCGGCCAACGCATCACGAACCTCATTGTGGAAAGCGTCGTTTAGCCCGACATCAAGCAGTTCGGCGTCGTCCAAATGATCGGCGGATAGCCCTAGAGGCGGCCGAACACGGGGAAAACGACCGCCATGGCCAGGCGCCTGAAGTTGATCGTTCGCTGGGTTCGGTGCGAAATCCCCGCCTGCCGTCCAGCAACCCTGCTGATCACGCAGTTCATCGGGATCGAACTTCTCCAACGCGTCATTTGCTTGGGCAATTCGAACCGCACCATCCCAATCCAACTCAGGCAGTTTGAGCAAAACAGCCGCGATCATGGCCCGCGGTGTCTCACCCTGGTTCAAGCAGTCGGCAACTACACCTAATCCGCTTATCAACGGTACGGGGTCGATCGCGCCCAAGTAGGCTTGCTTGATCAGCATGCGGATCTGGTTCGACGTGCGAGCGTGCCAGTAGCCTTGTCCGCGATCCAGCAAGGGAACGCCTGCGAGGCTAAGGCCATTCGCTGTGCAGCTCAGACCAAAGCTGCGGGGTTCATCGGACAGGCGATATCGAACGCTCGGAAGGGCCATGAGTGCCGCCTCTCGCTCAAGATCAATCGTTCATGATATGTTCCATAAAAAGCATCTCACGTCAAACGTGAGTGCGGATTTTCTACATCCCCGGCAACTGCATGCCCCTGGCCTTCAGCACGGCTGCGGCCGATGGCCCGGTGAACACGTCTAGCAGCGCCTTGGCCGCGACCGGCTCTTCCGCCTTCACGCCGATGCCGGCGGCATAGACCGTGTAGTTCTGGATCTCCTTCGGCAAAGGACCCAGCATATCGACGCCCTTGACGGCGGAGAGCTCGCTGATCTGCTGCAGGCCGATCTCGGCCTCGCCGCTCGCCACCTTGTCGGCGACCAGCCCGCCGTTGACCAGCACGGTCTTGCGTTTGAGCTTCTTGTCGATGCCCATGCGCTGGATCAGGCCGGTAAGATAGATGCCGCTGGAGCCGCCGGCCTTGGGATCGATATAGGCGATCGACTTGGCCTTGAGCAGCATCTGCTTGAACGCCTCGGGCGTCGCGAAATTCGGCCGCGGGGCGCCGGATTTGACCGCGACACCGACGCCGACCTTGGCGAGGTCGGTCGTACTCTCGGACACCAGCTTGCCCTCGGTCACCAGATCGCCGACCGCTTGCGAGGTCAGCACGACCAGGTCGAACGCCGCGCCGGTCTCGATCTTGTGGATGATGCCGCCGGCCGTATCGCTTTCGACCACGACCTTGTTGCCCGACTGCGCCTCATATTGCGGGATCAGCGACAAGGCCACGCCCTTGAAGGCGCCCGTGGTCAGCAGATGCACGTCATTGGCGGTCGCGGTGCCGGCGGCCGACAGGCCCGCGAGCAGAAGTGCCACCCGGAAGCGCTGCATGTGCTCACCCTCAATGATAGCCGGCGTCGGCCTTGACCTTGCCGCGAAACACCCAATAGGACCAGCCGGTATAAAGCAGGATGATCGGCAGCAGGAACAGGGTGCCGACCAGCAGGAACGCCTGGGTGCTCTCCGAAGATGCCGCCTCCCACAGCGAATAGCGATGCGGCACGATGTTCGGCCACAGGCTGATCGCGATGCCCAGATAGGCCATCAGGAACAGCCCGATCGAAAACACGAACGGCAGGGACTCGTGTTTCGGTCCCAGCAGCCGTCCGAAGCTGAACCAGACCGCGGCGGCAAGCGCCAGGGACGCGAGCGGCACTGGTGCCAAGAGCGCGATATTGGGCCAGGAGAACCAGCGCTCGGCGATGTCGGGCGCCTGATAGGGCGTCCAGAGGCTGACGATGCCGATCGCGACCAGCACCAGGATCAGCGCCCGGCGGCCCTGCCGGCGCGACCAGGCCTGCAGCTCGCCTTGGGTCTTCAGCACCAGCCAGCCGGCGCCGAGCAGGGCATAGCCCGCCATCAACGCGAAGCCGGTCAAGGCCGAGAACGGCGTGATCCAGTCGAACGAGCTGCCGACGAAGTGCCGGCCTTCGACATTGAAGCCCTGGATGAAGGCCCCGAGCACGGTCCCTTGCGCGAAAGTCGCCATCGCCGAGCCATAGCAGAAGGCATTGTCCCAGAAGCCGCGATGCTCCTTGTCCTTGAAGCGGAATTCGAAGGCGACGCCCCGGAAGATCAGCGCCAGCAGCATCAGCAGGATCGGGAAATACAGCGCCGGGATGATGATGGCGAAGGCCAAGGGAAAGGCCGCCAGCAAGGCGAGGCCGCCCAGGATCAGCCAGGTCTCGTTGCCGTCCCAGATCGGTGCGATCGAATTCATGATGATGCCGCGCGCGGCGCTCTCGCGATGCAGGCCGTAGAGCATGCCGACGCCCAGGTCGAAACCGTCGAGCAGCACATAGAGGAACACGCCGACGCCCAGGATCACCGTCCAAATGCCGACCAGATCGAGAATCGGCCCGTTCATGAGGCACCTCCTTTCGGCAGCGCCTGGACCGGCAAGGCCGGTCGGCCGCCCTCGACCTTGCTCTCGTTCTCCGGATCGGCATCGAGCGGCCCGTTCCACACGATGCGCAGCATGAAGCGGATGCCGGTCGGATAGACCAGCAGATAGATCGCCATATACAGGACCAGGGACAGGATGACGTCGAAGCCGGTCAACGACGGCGAGACGCTGTCGCTGGTGCGCATCAGGCCATAGACCGTCCAGGGCTGTCGCCCGACCTCGGTCGTGGTCCAGCCGGCCAGCACGGCGATGAAGCCCAGCGGCATCGACCATTGCAGGCCCTTCAGGTACCAGGCCTGGTCGTAGAACTTGCCGCGCCAGCGCAGGAGCCAGCCGACGGCGACGATCGCCAGCATCAGCAAGCCGATGCCGACCATGATGCGAAAGGCGAAATAGACCACGATCACCGGCGGCCGCTGATCGGGCGGAAAATCCTTCAGGCCTTTCACTGCCCCGTCCCAGCTATGGGTCAGGTACAGGCTGCCGAGCTTGGGCACCGCGATCTCGAAATCGTTCTTCTCGCCGCTCTGGTTCGGAATGCCGAATAGCGATGCCGGCACGCCGTTGCCGCCGTCCCACAGCCCTTCCATGGCGGCGAGCTTGGCCGGCTGATGTTCGAGCGTGTTCAGGCCCTGGGCGTCGCCCAGCAGGATCTGCAAGGGCACGAAGAGGGTGAGGAAAGCGAGCGCCATGCGCAGCATCAGCTTGCCCTCGTCCACGAACTTGCCGGCGCGGATGGTATAGGCGCCGATCGCGAGCACGACGAAGGCGGTGGTGACATAGAAGCCGCTGACCGTATGGGCCAGCCGGAACGGGAACGAGGCGGAGAAGATGATCGCGGTCCAGTCGGCCGGAAAGAAGCGGCCGTCGGCGGCGATGGTGTAGCCGCCCGGCGTCTGCATCCAGCTGTTGACCGCGATGATCCAGAATGACGACAGCAAGGTGCCGAAGCCGACCATGAAGGCGGCGATGAAATGCGCCCAGGGCGGCACCAGCTTGCGGCCGAACAGCAGCACGCCCAGGAACGCCGCTTCCAGGAAGAAGGCGGTCAGGCCTTCATAGGCGAACAGGGGCCCCACGACGTTGGCCGTGGCATCGGAAAACCGGCTCCAGTTGGTGCCGAACTGAAACGGCATGACGATGCCGGAGACGACGCCCATGCCGAACGAGACCGCGAAGATGCGGATCCAGAATTTCGAGACCCGCAGATAGATCGGCTTGCCGGTCCAGGCATGCAGCCCTTCGAGCATGGTGATGAACGAGGCGAGCCCGACCGTGAAGGCCGGCAGCAGGATGTGCCAGGCCACGACCCAGACGAACTGGACGCGCGACAGGATGACGGGATCGAGGCTCATGGACATCTCCTGGGAGAGTCGCGGGCAAATGCCGCAACCCTCGTGACGGAAGATCCTAGCGGTATCCGGACCCGAGGTAATCTACCGCGCCAGGCTCCTATTGTCGCATGAAGTGTTTGATGCAGTTGTCGGTTTTTAAGCGCGCCCGCCGGCGGCGCGGAAACGTTCGAGCCAGGTTTCCCGGGCCTCGCGCTCGCCCCAGGGCTCCAGCGGCCCGTCCCAGAGTTTGCCACGATAGCCGCCGCCGACCAACTTGCGCGCCTCGGGCTCGGCCCAGCCGGCGAGCCGCACCGCCTCGCTGACCGCCGCGATCCGGTCGGCCCGCTTGACCAGCCGGCGCCATTCCTCCGGCACGGTGCTGCCGAAGCCCAAAGCCAGGCACAGCGCCACTTCGAGGCGATGCTCCAGCTCCTTATAGGCCTGACCCAGCACCGCCTTGACCGGGGTCACCACGTCGCCATAGACCGCCTCGGGCAGATCATGGGCCAGCGCCCAGCGCCGGGCGCCCAGCGGTGCTGCGGGCCAGACCATCTCGACCAGCACGCGCTCGACCACGCAGCAATGATGGGCGACGTTGAATCCCACCTCGCCGATGGTCTGGCCGCACCAGCGGTTGACCCGGCTGATGCCGATCAGCAGATCGGAGATTTCAAGGTCGATCGAGCTGGGATCGAGCAGATGCAGGCGGCGGCCGGACAGCATGCGCTGAAAGGTCCGGGGCGCGTCCTCATGGGTCGGCACGCGCGTCTGCTGCTTGCTCGCCGGCTTGCCTTCCACGCGGATCCGCTCCTCGATCGATCAGGCCGCATCATGGCGGCCGGGCGCGGGAGCGGCAAGCAGGCTAGTGGACGCCGAGCGTCAGACCCTCGATGCCCATGATGGCGCCATTGATCGCCATTCCTTCGGCGACGCCGCCCATCTGGCTGAGTGCCGACGGATGATGGCCGGCGCGGGTCGAGGTCTGCAAATGGTCGGCGAAATCATGGGAATTGAGATAGCTGTCGCGCTCGGCCGGCGGGATATAGCTGAGATCGATGCCGGTCTGCGGCGAGCCCGCCAACCCGTCGTCGCGCGCGGCCGCGGCCGAACCGGGCGGCGCCAGGACCAGCGTGCTGCTGTCGAGCCCGACCAGCGGCGCCGGCGTTCCGGGCTTGGCTGGTGCCAACGTGATGGGTGCCGATGTGTCCGGTGTGGTCGTGGTGGCCGGCGGGAGCGCCGTCAGCGCGGTGCCGCCGACCTGCAGATCACCCGCGAGCACCGGCGCCGACACGAGCGGCAGCGTCAGCACTGCCAGGCACAACGACCATCGAACCGTTGCCATGACCCATCCTCCAAGACCGATCAGCCTTCCAATATAGGAGGGTCACCCCGCGCCCACCAGATGCAGCAGCGCATGCAGCGCCAGGCCGACCAGCCCGCCGACGATCGTGCCGTTCAGGCGGATGAATTGCAGGTCGCGCCCGACCTCCAGCTCCAGCCGGTCGCCGACCTCGCGGAAGTCCCAGCGCCGGACCACGTCGGCGATCAGCGATCCGACCTGATGGCGCAGCCGCCCGGTCAAGGCACCGGCGACACGCGTCACGGCCCGATCGACCCGGGCCTTTAGTTCGGCATCCTCGCGCAGCGAGCGCGCCAGATGGCCCAGCGCCCGATCGATCTGCTGCTCCAGCGGCGAGACGGCGCCGTCGGCCGGTTCGGCCAGGTGCCGCTTCAGCTCGCGCCACAGGCTGGCGGTGAATTTCTCCGGCGCCAGCAGGCGGAGCGCATCCTGCTTCACCGTCTCGGCCCGGGCGCGGAAAGCCGGGTCGGTGCCGAGCCGCTCGACGAAATCGCGCACGGCATGGTCGAAGCGCACGCGGATCTCGTGATGCGGCGTGTCCGCCACCTCGCGGATCAGGTCGATCATGCCGTCGACGAAGCGCTTCACGATATAGCCGTCGACGAACTTCGGCGTGAACGAGGATTGCTCGCCGAACTTGATCAGGATCATCGCGCGGTTGCGGTCGAGCCAGCCGGCGATCAGCACCAGCACATGATCCAGCAGGGCCTGATGCCGCTCGTCCTCGGTGACGAAATCGAGCGCCGCGCCCGACAGGCGGCCGAGGTCGAGCGCCTGCAGCCGCCGGCTGACGGCGCCGCCGATCAGCCGCTCGATTTCGGCATCGTCGAGGGCGTCGAGCAGGGTCGGCAGCGCCTCGCGCAGCCGGGCCGCGACCCGGGCACGATTCGCCGGCAGCGACAGCCAGCGGGCGCCGCGCCCGACCGGATCGAGCTCGGCCAGCTTCGCGGTCACGTTCTCGGGCGTCAGGAACTGCTGCTCGATGAAGCGCCCGAGTTCGGCGCCGATCCGGTCCTTGTTGCGCGGAATCAGCGCTGTATGGGGAATCGGCAGGCCCAGCGGCCGGCGGAACAAGGCCACGACCGCGAACCAGTCGGCGACGGCGCCGACCGTCGCGGCCTCGGCGAAGGCGATCAGCCAATCCAGCGCCGGCCAGCGTGCGCAGAACGCCAGGCCCAGCGCCAGCAGGCCCAGCATCACGAGCAGCAGCCCGGTCGCGACCCAGCGCATGCGGCGGAGGCCGGCGTGCTTGGCGGCGAGGCGGGGATCCAACGCGGTCATGCCGATGCCCTGGTCATCCCGGCAGGATCATCACCAGGCTGACCGCGATCAGCGCGGGCTTGTCCTCGCCCTCGATCTCGAAGGTGTTCTCGCTGGTCAGCAGCCAGCGGCCGTCGCCCTTGGGCTCGACCGCCAGCAGCTTGATGCGGTTGCGCACCCGGGCGCCGACCTTGACCGGATTGATGAAACGGACCTTGTCGAGCCCATAGTTGAAGGCGGTGGCGCCGGCAAAGATCTCGGCCATGACGTGGTAGGCCGTCGGCGCCAGCAGCGAGAGCGTGAGGAAGCCATGGGCGATGGTCGTGCCGAACGGGCCGCCGGATGCCCGGGCCTCGTCGACATGGATCCATTGATGGTCGTCGGTCGCATCCGCAAACCGGTCGATCCGGTCCTGTTCGATCACGCGCCAGGGCGAGACGCCCAATTCCCGGCCGACCCTCTCGGCCAACATCGCCACGCTCATGCCGTCACTCCCATTGCTGATCTGTAAGTGGCTGGCCTGCCACACAAAAGAAAGAGGGGGTGGAACGATTCCACCCCCTCCCGGATCGGATAGTCGATTGAGCCCGACGTTACTCGGCCGGTACGGTCGCCGAGATCTTCTCGAACTCCGGTTTATGGCCGAGCAGCAGCACGATCACGCCGGCGGCAAAGGCGCATGCCGCCAGGAACCAGATGCCGCCATCGTAGCTACCGGTCGCATCCTTGATCACGCCGATGATCTGCGGACCGACATAACCCGACAGATTGCCGATCGAGTTCACCAGCGCGATGCCGCCGGCCGCAGCCGTGCCGGTCAGGAACGCGGTCGGCAGGGTCCAGAACACCGGCAACATCGAGAAGATGCCCATGGCAGCGACGCACAGCAGCGCCACCTTGGCCATCGGATCGCCGACCATGGGCACCAGCGCCAGGCCCAGGCAGGCGACGAACGCGGGAATCGCCACGTGCAGCTTGCGTTCGCCGGTCCGGTCCGACCGCTTGGTCCACCAGATCATGGTGACGGCCCCGACGACGTAGGGAATGGCGAGCGCGCCGACGTTCGTCAAAGGGTCGAGATGGAACGGGGCCAGGATCTGCGGCAGCCAGAAGCCCACGCCGTAGAGCGCCGCTACATCGCCGAAATAGACCAACGACAGCAGCAGGACGCGCGGGTTCAGCAGCGTTTCGCCGAGCGCGAACTTCTTGACCGATTCGCGATGCTTGCGCTCGTCTTCGAGCGTATCGGCGAGCCACTGGCGCTCGTCGGCCTCAAGCCAGACGGCTTGCGACGGCTTGTCGGTCAGATAGCCCAGCACGATCGCCGCCAGCACGACGGACGGCGCCGCTTCGATCAGGAACAGCCATTGCCAGCCGGCCAGCCCGCCCATGCCGTCCAGCGTCAGCACCCAGGTCGAGACCGGGGCGCCGAGGATGCTCGAGACCGGGATGGCGACCATGAACCAACCGACGATCCGCGCGCGGTAGGCGGCGGGAAACCAGAAGGTCAGATACAGGATGATGCCGGGGAAGAAGCCGGCTTCGGCCACGCCCAGGATGAAGCGGATCGTATAGAAGCTATATTCGCCCTGCACGAAGGCCGTGGCGCCCGAGACGAGGCCCCAGGTCAGCATGATGCGCGCGATCCAGCGCCGGGCGCCGTATTTGTCGAGCATGATGTTGCTCGGCACTTCGAACAGGAAATAGCCGATGAAGAAGATGCCGGCACCCAGTCCGAAGACGGTGGCCGAGAAGGCGAACTGCTTGCTGATCGCGGCGCCCGCGAAGCCCAGATTCACCCGGTCCAGGAAGGACACGAAATAACAAAGCATCAGAAAGGGGATCAGTCGCCGAGTGACTTTGGCGATCGTGCGTTTTTCCAGCGTCCCGTCCATCGAAAGCAGCCTCCAACCCTAAGATACGGCAAGGGCGGGTACGGCCCGCCTCTCGTGAAGACATTAACTTGCGGTCACGATGCTTGGGTTGGCAAGAAATAAACAAAGCGTCGGAGGATTGATCAATCCGGGTCGATCACATTGGCGCAGGTGTCGGTCGGCGCGGCGGCGATATGGCCGACCAGCGGCACCATGTCGAGCACGGCCGAGCTGACGCGGCAGGGTGCCGCCGCCACGCCGCAGCCGCCGAGCAGGCACGCGAGGCCCAGGATCGCAAAACATCGCAGGCGGAACATGGGTCGCACTCCGGAACTTGGATCGCCGGAGCACCTTACACGCACAAGCAAAGCGAGGCGGAATGGAAAACCATCCCGCCCCTTTGCCTCAGTTGGCCTTGGTCAGTTCGAAATCACTTGGGCTCGTCTCGTCGGAGCCGGCACCGACGCCCAGCATCCCGAACAGGAACGAGGCGACGGTGCTGACCACCAGGTTGAGCGCGCCGGCGAGCACGCCGATATAGACCGAGTAGGTCGCGCCACCGATGACCAGCGGATAGACCGGCTTCAGCCCCATCTGATAGGCCATGAACGTGCCCACGACCATGCCGGTGACCCAGCCGACCAGCAGCGCCGACGGCCGCAGCCGGGTCTTGTAGAGACCGAGCACGATCGCCGGGAAAGTCTGCAGGATCCAGACGCCGCCCAGCAGCTGCAGGTCGATCGCGTATTGCGTCGGCAAGGCCACGATGAAGGCCAGCGCGCCGAACTTCACCACCAGGGACGCCAGCTTCGCGACCGAGGATTCGGCCGCGGGCGTCATGTTCGGATTGACGAAGGTCCGCCAGATGTTCCGGGTGAACAGGTTGGCCGCACCGATCGACATGATCGCGGCCGGCACGAGCGCACCGATCGCGATCGCGGCGAAGCTGAAGCCGACGAACCAATCCGGGAAGATCTTCAGGAACAGCGCCGGCACGACCATGGTCGGCGACTTGACCGTGACGCCGGCGGCGATCGCCATGTAGCCCAGCATCGCGATCAGGCCCAAGAGGATCGTGTAGACCGGCAGCAGCATGGCGTTCTTGCGCACCACGTCGCCGGACGACGACGACAGCACACCGGTCATGGTGTGCGGATACATGAAGCCCGCGAAGGCCGAGCCCAGCGCCAGGGTGGCGAAGGGCACGAACTGCGCCGGCTGCAGGGTCAGGCCGGTGGCGCCGCCCTTGGCCTGGAACGCCTTGTCGGCGGCATCGAACACGGCGGCATAGCCGCCCAGCTGCATCGGGATGATCGCGATCGCGGCGATGACGACGATATAGATCATCACATCCTTGACGAAGGCGATCATGGCCGGCGCGCGCAGGCCCGAGGCATAGGTGTAGACGGCCAGGATGACGAAGGCGACGATCAGCGGGATCTCGCCCTTGAAGCCCTCGCCGCCGATGCCGAGCCCGCCGATCACGACCTGCATGCCAACGAGCTGCAGCGCGATATAGGGCATGGTCGCGAGCAGGCCGGTGAGCGCCACCGCGAGCGCCAGCCAGGAGCTGCCGTAGCGGCCATGGACGAAATCGGCGCCGGTCACATAGTCGTGCTTGTGGCAGACCGCCCAGAGCCGCGGCAGCGCCAGGAACACGAACGGATAGACCAGGATCGTGTAGGGCAGCGCGAAGAAGCCGTAGGCGCCGACCGCATAGACCAGCGCCGGCACCGCGATCACGGTATAGGCAGTGTAGAAATCGCCGCCGACCAGGAACCAGGTGATGATGGTGCCGAAGCGGCGGCCGCCCAGGCCCCACTCGTGCAGCTGGGTCATGTCGCCGGCCCGCCAGCGCGCGGCGAAGAAGCCGATGACAGTAACCAGCAGGAAGAACAGGATGAAGACGCTGAGCGCCGTCCAGTTGATCGTATCGCTCATTTGACCTTCCTATAGACGAGGTAGATCAGCAGCGACGTCAACGGGACCCACGCGAACTGGTACCAGTAAAAGAACGGGAAACCGCCGAAC
>Ga0302314_10006278_pt1 | contig 21578 bp, 14 predicted proteins | sample III_Palsa_N2_3_FD_200533 | JGI IMG/M metagenome (GOLD analysis project Ga0302314, IMG submission 200533) | Peat permafrost microbial communities from Stordalen Mire near Abisko, Sweden - III_Palsa_N2_3 | ecosystem: Environmental > Terrestrial > Soil > Palsa > Peat permafrost | place: Sweden...
GTCATCTGCGCGGCGAACCGCTGGAGACGCTGCAGGAACTTTGGCAGCCGCATCTGCTGGCCCGCCAATCCGACGGGCCGGCCGCCTCCTAGGTCGCTTGAGCGGCTTGAGACCATTCCGCGATCCAGACGGATCGCGGAATGGTCAGCTTATATGCACGAAATTGGCCAGGAAGCCCGCCCCGGCTTCGAGGCCGGCGGTGGTGGAGATGCCGACCAGTTCGACCACCGCGACATGGCTGCCGCCGCCGTCATTGTACGCGATCCAGGTATTGCCATGCCCGTCGAGAAATCCGGCGACGCCGGCGACGCCCGCCGCTCCGGCCGCCTGGGTCGCCCCCTGCACGGCGGCGACGAAATTCAGCACCGTGGCGTTGAGGCTGCTCATCATGCCGTTGGAGACCGTCCAGGCGCTGCCGACATCGGCGGCGGTCAGGATATCGGAGGCCGTGAAGCCGCCGAATGACAGGATATCTTTGACGGCGGTGCCGTTATCGAGATGGAAATTCGTGATTTGATCGGTCGTCGCCGCGGTCGTGTTGGCGTTGGCCCCGAAATTGGCGGTGGACAGGTGGATGGTTTCGACGGCCGAAACCGAGCTTGGCAGGGTGACGGCGTAGGAACCGATTCCGCTTAAGGTGACGGAGCCGCCGCCATTGGTCGACTCGGTCAGGGTGAAGGCCTGATTGGCCGTGCCGGTCAGGGTCACGTTGACCGCGGCCGCCACGCTGTCGTTCACGGTGATGTTGTTGGTGGAGGCGCCGCTATTGGCGATGGTGATCGTCGTCGGCGTGTCGACATCGACGGTCACGGAGCCGGTGCCCTGGTCCGAGATGGCGAGCCCGGCAGATCCGGCGCCGGTCAGCGTGATCGTCATCGGTCCGCCGCTGTTGCTGGCCGTGGCCCCGATGCCGGTATTGGGAACGTTCAGGGCGAGGTTCGCCTGGGTGTCGGTGATCCCAGCGACAGTCAGCGCTCCCGAGCCGCTATTGGAGAAAGTCAGGGTGGTCGCGCTGTCGTCGGTCAGGGCGGCGACGGTCAGACCCGCGGTCGCGTTGTCGTTGACGGTGAAGCCCGTCGCGTTAGGGATCGTGCCGAAAGGCAATGTCGTCGCCGAGCTGCTGGTCGAGGTGTAATTGACCGTGACCGTCCCGGTGAAATCGTCGACGATGGTGCCGGGCGAGAAAGAGCCGGTGCCGCCGAGATTGATGGTGAAGGTGGCCAGGCCATTGACTGTCATGCCGCCGGCGAAATTCAGCGACGAGCTGCCGGTATTGCTCAGCGTCAGGCTGGTCAGATCAGGATCGACCAAGGCATTGAGATTGAGCGGACAGGCCGAGCTGTCGTTGACCGTGAGCGTCGAGACCGTGAAGTTGCCGCTGCTGTCGAGCGGCAGATTGACCGCGCTATGGAGCCCGGTCGAGACGTAGCTGTCGGTGATGGTCAGCGCGCCGACGGCGACATTGACGCTGCTGACGATGGCGGTGTCGGTGATCGTGCCGGTGGTAATGGTCGCGCTGGCGTTAGTGGCCGGGGCGCTTCCGCTGATGGTGATGGTGCTCGCGACGGTCGCGCTGGGTGTCGCGCCGACGGGAGAATACATGGCGAGTCCCCCGCCGCCGATCGTCAGGGCGGCCTGTCCGGTGTTGCTCAAGGAGAGCGCCGTCAGACTGTCGTCGGTGTAAAGGCTGCCGTCGGAGAGAGAGCCTGGGGCCGAATCGGTGACCGTCAACGAGCTGGCATGAGCCAGACCCGACAGGACGATGGAATCGGCGTGGCTGGAGGTCGTGTTGTCGATGACAGAGAAGGCGCCTGTCGTGGTGTCGATCACCGCGCCGGCGCTTATCGTGCCGTTGGAGCCGGCGAGGGTGAGAGAGGTGAGATTGTTGTCCGGCAGCGTACCGGTCGCGAGGGTGCCTCCGCCCGAATTATTGAGCACCAGCGCGCTGGCGCCGCCGGTCAACGTCAGACCCAAAGTGGTGGTGCCCGAGCCCACATTGGAATCGTTGATGGTCAGCGTGCCGGAGGACGACAGGGTTCCGGTGAAGAAGTAATTGTCGGCTTCGGAACTGACTCCGCCAGTGAAATTGATGGTGTTCAACGTGGAGCTGGTCAAAGTCTGCTGCGTCATCAGAGCGCCGATCGCGGCGCTGTTGGTGTAGGTAACAGCTTGCAGATTGTTGCTGTCGGTGAAGGCGCCGATGGTGACGCCGGCGGAGCCGGAGCCGGTGACGCCGCTGACGACGGCGGAGGTGTCATTGACGGTCAGCGCATTGACGTCGCTGGCGTTGCTGCCGGCCACGCCGCTCATCTGGATGGTGTCGGTGCCGATGGTGGCCTGGTAATTGATGTGCAGATAACCGGCATTGGCGTTGCTGACGAACAGATCGGTGACGCCGGCCGAAGGACCGACCAGGGTCACGACATTGCCGCCTATCCCCATGACGATGGGGTCGGTGAAATAGGCCGTTCCCGCCAGGAGGGTGAAGCCCGAGCCGGTCAGAACCCCACCGCCAGTCGTCAGCTTCGAGGCGGTGGAGCCGATGGTGACAAAGCCGGTGGAGGCGGTCAAGGTCTCGGAACCGACCACCTCGACGACAGTGGTATCCGTCGCGCCGACGACCCCGCTGGCGGTCTCGACAATGTAGGTGTTGCTCTTATAGACGCCATAGGCCACCTCGTGCGCCGTGCCGGTGATCGCGGTCTCCAACAGCACGATGGCGGCGGCGACAGTGGCGGCGCTGGAGATATTGGTGGCGGTCAAGGTGGCGCTGGAGGATTGGCCGTCATTGCCGAAATCGATGATGTCGCCGGTGGAGGCGCCGGTGATCGTCAGATTGGGCGCGGTGTTGTATTTGCTGCCGTCGGCGCCGACGAACACGGCATTGGGCGGCGTGGCGGTGCGCGCGGCGAAAGTCACGTTGTAGGTCACGGTAGCGTCGAGCGAGGCCGAGCCTAGTTCGACCAGATTGGCTCCGGTCCCGAGCTGGATAGTGACGGTGCCCGCCACGCTGGCGTCCACCACCACATTGTTGCCGTTGCCCAGCGTGATGGTGTCGGTCTTTCCCGACGCCGCGCCGGCAGTCAGATTGACGGTGACATGGGAATTGTCGGAGCCGCCGGAGACGGTGACGCCTGCGGCCGAGCTGTCCTGCAACCCGTCGGTGGTCAGCGCCGTCGCGGCCTGGCCGAGCGCGACATTGGCGGCCAGCGTCAGCGAGGTCAGAGTGTTGTCGGTGATGGTCCCGAGATATTCGAGCGCCGTCCCCTTATTGGCGACCGTGAGCGAGGCGGTGGTGGGGGCCAGCGTGGTGATGGTCGAGGTGCCGGTGCCATTGAAGGTCAGCGTGGTCAGGGCGGTATCGGCGAACGTGCCGATCAGGACGCCATAACCATCGGTCGAGGTGTTGTTCAGAGTGAATGAGGCGGCCGACGTGGCGTTCAGCGACGTGATGGACAGGCCGGCGCTGCCGCTGACATTAAGGGTGGCCAGACCCGCGTCGTTCAGGGTGCCGATCACATAGGCGGGCGTGATATCGGTATCGGTTGCCGCGAGATTATCGACGATGCTGACGGTGCCGATCCCGGCACTGGCCGCATCCTGCAGGGTCAGCGAGTTGACCGCCGAGGACAGGGTCACGGTGACGCTGTCCTTGGCGCCGGTGCTGTCGGCATAACTCACCGACACGGTGGCCCCGAACGAGGGATCGAGCAACAGGGAGGCGCCCGTCGCCACCTTGACGAAAGTGATAGCGTTGGCGCCCATCACCTCAAGGGCGGAAGCGGTGGAATCGACGACGGACAGATCGATCGTGCCGGAAACGTCGGCAGCGACGCCCACCGTCTGGAAATCGACGAACTTGCCTGCAGAGGCAGAGGTCAGCGCATAGGCGCCGCCCTCAAAGACCAATTCGTTGCCGGATTTGGCCGAACCGGCATTGATGGTCTTGGTCGCGTCGACCAGCGAACTGACCATGATAGTGGCGGTTCCCGCCCCGCCGCTGAAGCTCTGGGTGGTATCGTCGAGGGCGGCCGCGAAGTTGCCGGTCGAGGTGTCGGCGATGGTCGTCAATTGCGCCCCCAGCGCGGCCAAACCGCCGCCATGACTGGTGGCGCCGTCGCTGAAACTTGCCCCGCCGCTCAGTGTGAATGAGGTGAGCGTGCTGTTGATCGTCTGCAGAGTCAGCTTGTTGGTGCCCGCGACAGTCAGCGTGGTCAGATTGGTGTCGGCGAAGCCCGCCAGCACCGAATCCGCCGTCGCCGTGGTGACGTTCAGTGTGGAAATCTCGCTGTTGGTGTCGGTGATGGTGTTGCTGGTCGCGCTTAAACCATCGACGGTGAGCGACAGGACCGAACTGTGCGCCGCGATGGCGGCGGTGTTGAGATTTTTGATGGCCAACGTGCCCGTGGTGCCGATCAGCGAGAGCGAGGTCAGGGCATTGTCGTTGATGACGGATCCGGCGCCCGAATCCGCCAGCGTCACCGATTTGATGATTCCGGCCCCGGTGGTCCCGGAGGAAGCGTCATTGATGGTGACGGAACCGTCGGTAACAGCGGTTATGGCGGAGACGCCGGCGACCGGGGTCACCTGGGTCACGGCGGTCACGCCCTGCACCCCGGTGGCGGTGGTCACGCCGGTCACGGCGATCACGCCGGTGACGGCCTTCTGCGCCGTCTGCGCGGCGGTGGCGGCGGTCCCGGTCACGACCACCGCGGTGGTGTTGAGGCCGGTCACGGTCAGGTTAGTCGAGGTCAGGGTCAGGTTGATCGGCGCGTAGGGAATGGTCGTCGGGGTGGTGCCGCTGGTCACGGAGGTTCCGTAATTGGCCACGGCGCTGTCGATATTCGAATCGACGGTGGTCTGATATTCCGGCGACTCGGTGAAATACTGGATCAACGTCGACAGCGAAGTGCCGGTGTTCAGCAAATTTTCGTAATAGGCGATCTCGCTCAGACTCGGCAAGCGTCCGAGGATATTGCTGTAGAAGAGAGAGACCACCTGGGCCTGGTTGGCGCCGGCGATCTGCCCGGCCGCGCTTAGGCCGAAATCCGAGGTGAATTCCGGCGAGGCGGCGAAATAGGTGGCGATCTGGGCCCATTCCGAGCTGGCAACCGCCGAAGCGCCCTGCGCGATCTGGGTCGCGGTCAGTCCGCCCTCGGCCAGATTGACGTAATACTGGATTTCGATGCCGGACGGCACACGACCCAAGGCGCCCATATAATAGCGCACGACCTGCTGGACGATGCCGGCCTCGGCGGTCGCCGCCATCGCCGAGGCGAGCCCCGCAACAGTCGACTCGCCGCTGTTGCTCGCCGATTCCGCCACCCAGGCCGGCGCATTGGCGGTGGCGACGGTCGAGGATTCGAACAGAACATTTTCCAGCAGGGTGACGGCCTGCGCGGAAGTGACACTCATCAAGCGTCTCCAGAAGACGGCGAAAGACCTAACTGATACGGGTCAGACACCGTTACCGGGCGGAAAGGCTTCGTTAAATCAGGTTAGTTTTGCTCATCGGCAGCTCGGTTACCGCCTTGCCGGTCAAGGCGAAAACCGCATTGGCCAGGGCCGGGCCGAGCGGCGGAACGCCGGGTTCGCCGACCCCGCTCGGATGCAGTCCGGATTGGACGATATGCACCTCTATCCTGGGCATGTCGCTGATCCGCAAAGGCAGATAGGCGTCGAAATTGGACTGATCCACCTTGCCGTCGGTGAAGGTGATCTCGTCGCGCAGGATGGCGCCCAGCCCGTAGCCGATGCCGCCCTCCATCTGCGCCTTGACGATGTCGGGATTGACGGCGATGCCGCAATCGACGACGCAGACGACCCGGTCGACCTTGATCTTGCCGTCCTTGTCCTTGCTGATCTCGACCACCTCGGCGACATGGCTGCCGAAAGATTCCGCCACCGCGACCCCGCGCGCATGGCCGGCGGGCATCTTCTTGCTCCAGCCCGCCTTGTCCGCGGCCATCTTCAATACCGCGGCGGACCGGTCCTGTCCCTGCATCAACGACAGGCGGAAGGCCACCGGATCCTGCTTGGCTTCGTGCGCCATGCGGTCGATGAAGGTCTCTACGGCATAGGCGTTCTGGCTGTGCCCGACCGAACGCCACCATAGCACCGGCACCGGCGATTTGGCGTTGTGCACGTCGACATGGAGGTTCGGCACGGCATAGGGCATGTCGGCGGCGCCCTCAACCGAGGTGGCGTCGACGCCGTTCTTGACCATCACCTTCTCGAAAGGCGTGCCGATGATGATCGACTGGCCGACGATGCGGTGTTCCCACGCCACCAGCTTGCCCTTGGCGTCCAGCCCGGCGCGCATCTTGTGGTAATACATCGGCCGGTAATAGCCGCCGGTGATGTCGTCCTCGCGCGTCCAAACCAGCTGGACCGGATATTTTCCGCCTGTGGCCTTGGCCACCGAGGCCGCCTCGGCGATATAGTCGGCGGTGGTGGTGGCGCGGCGACCGAAGCTGCCGCCGGCCCAGGTGGTGTGGATCTGGACCTGGTCGGGCTTGAGGCCCAGCACCGCGGCGGCGGTGGCCTGCTCGACGGTCTGGAACTGCGAGCCGGCCCAGATCTCGGCGCCGTCCTTGGTGACTTCGACCACCGCGTTGAGCGGCTCCATCGGCGCATGGGCCAGATAGGGGAAGACATACTCGGCCTCGACCACTTTGGCGGCCTTGGCCATCGCCCCCCTGGCATCGCCCTTCATCGCGGCGACGGCGCCGTCATTGGCGGCGGTGGTCTTATAGTCGGCCAGGATCTGCGCGGTCGAGCGCGTCTCGGCGGCGCTGTCGTCCCACTCGATCTTCAGCTTTTCGCGCGCCTGCTTGGCGCTCCAGGTATCCTTGGCCAGCACGGCGACGCCGTTCGGCACCTGCACCACATCGATCACACCCTTGACCGCGCGGGCCTCGGTGGCGTCGAACGATTTCACCTTCCCGCCGAAGCGGGGCGAGCGGGCGATCACCGCGCGCACCATGCCGGGACGGCGGGTGTCGAGCGAGAATTTGGCCTGGCCGGTGGTCTTGGCCACCGAATCGACGCGCTTGGTGTTGGTGGTGCCGACCAGCGTGAAATCCTTGGGGTCCTTCAGCGTGACTTCCTGCGGCACCGGCTGCGCGGCGGCCTTGGCGGAAAGTTCGCCGAAACTGGCGCGGCGGTTGGATTTGGCGTGGGCCACCACGCCCTTCACCACCGTGATCTCGGCGACCGGCACGCTCCATTGCTCGGCGGCGGCGCCGACCAGCATGTGGCGGGCGGCGGCGCCGGAATAGCGCAGTTCATCCCAGGAATTATTGATGCCCGACGAGCCGCCGGTGCCCTGGATGCCAAAGGCGCGGTTGGCATAGAGCGGCACGATGGCCGGGGCGAATTCGGTGCGAATCTGGCTCCAGTCGGCGTCGAGCTCCTCGGCGACGATGGTGGCAAGGCCGGTGGCGATGCCTTGGCCCTTGTCGAGATGCTTGACCACCACGGTGACGCTATTATCGGGGGCGATCCGCACGAAGGCGTCGGGCTGCTTGGGGAAAGGCGGCGGCGCGGCCGGGCTTTCCTCGGCGGCGGCGGGGGTGGCGGGCAGCACCGAGCCGACGGCCAGCACGCCGGAGGAGGCGGCCATCAGCTTGAGGAAGGTGCGGCGCGAGGCGGCGGCGGGCGGAGCGGTGCGCTTGATCAGCATGGCTCAGGCTCCCAGCTCGGCCGACGCCGCGTGGATCGCGGCGCGGATGCGGTGATAGGTGGCGCAGCGGCAGACATTGCCGTCCATCGCGGTGTCGATGTCGGAGTCGCTCGGCTTGGGCGTATCGGTCAGCAACGCGATCGCCGACATGATCTGGCCGGATTGGCAATAGCCGCACTGGACCACGTCGAGCTTCTGCCAGGCCGACTGCACCGCATGCGCCACCTTGCCGTCGACGCCTTCGATGGTGACGATCTGGCGCCCGGCCACGTCGGACAGCGAGGTCTGGCAGGACCGGGCCGGGGAACCGTCGATATGCACGGTACAGGCGCCGCAGGCGCCGATGCCACAGCCGAACTTGGTGCCCGTCATGTCGAGATGGTCGCGAATCGCCCATAGAAGCGGCATCTCCGGATCGGCATCGACGGATTTCTTCTGCCCGTTGATTATGAATTCGACCATCTCGATATCCCCCTTGACGATTAAATCAGAATGCCTCGTCGGCCAGCTTGTCGATCAAAGCGATGTAATCCTGCATCGCCTCATCCTGGGATTTCCCCTGCTGACCTTCCCACGCCTCGTATTTGGCGCGCCCCACCATATCGACGAAACCGGGCTTGTCGCCCTGCACGTCACCCTGCGTTCCCTGCTTATAGAGAGCGTAGATCTTCAGTAATGTTTGGTTGTCGGGGCGTGTCGTCAAGGTCTTGGATTTGGCGACGGCGTCTTCGAAGCGTTCAGTCAGACTCACGTTTCATTCTCCCATTGGGAAACAAGTTCTCGTTAAGGATATCCTATCTTGATCATTCTCGTCATGGGGGTCTCGGGCAGCGGCAAGACCAGTGTCGGCCGGGCTCTCGCCCAACGCCTCCAGTGCCCCTTCTCCGACGCCGATTCCTTTCACTCCGAGGCCAACCGCGCCAAGATGGCGGCGGGCATTGCACTGACCGACGCCGACCGCCTGCCCTGGCTGCGCGCGCTGGCCGACGCCATCCGCGAGTCCGCCGGCGCCGATCATGTCTTCGCCTGCTCGGCCCTGAAGGCCGATTATCGCCGCATTCTGGATCCGATGGGCGTCTGCCGGCTGATTTATCTGCGCGGCAGCCGCGATTTGCTGGCGCAAAGGCTGGCCGGCCGCCAAGGCCATTTCTTCAATTCCGACCTGCTGCAGAGCCAGTTCGACACGCTGGAGGAGCCCGAGGACGCCACCATCGTGGACATTTCCCTCCCCCTCCCCGCCATCGTCGAGTCGGTGATCGCGAGTCTTGGTGCTTGAAAAATCCGTTCTATCTAGATATATCTTGACTACGATATATCTCGTAATAACGGAGCTACCCCATGTTTCATCGCGATTTCTTCACTCATTTCGGGCGCCGCGACGCCCATGACGGAGCGGGCCGAGGCTTAGGCCGCGGGTTCGGCCGGGGCTTCGGCCGCGGTCGCGGCCATCATCATCATCATGGCGGCGGACGCCTGTTCGATCATGGCGACCTGCGCTGGGTCGTCCTCGGCCTGTTGGCCGAGAAGCCGCGCTACGGCTATGAAATCATCAAGGAGCTGGAAGAGCGCGTCGGCGGCGAATACAGCCCGAGCCCGGGCGTCGTCTATCCGACCCTGACCCTGCTCGAGGAAACCGGCCTGGCCACGGTCAGCGAGCAGAACGGCAACCGCAAGCTTTACGCCCTTACCCCCGAAGGCGAAGCCGCCTATCAGGAGAACAAGGCGCAGATCGACGCCATCATGGCCCGCGTCGGCGGCGCCCGTCGCGGTCCTCCGGCCACGGTGGTGCGCGCGCTGGAAAATATGATGATGGCGGTCCGCCTCAAACTGCGCGACGAGTCCCTGACCGAAGAGCAGGTGCGCGCTCTGACCGACCTGCTCGACCAGACCGCCCGCGCCGTGGAGGGTCTCTGATCATGAGCGCCGCCACCGCCCACATCCGCACCGAATGGGGCAGCCGCTATGTCGGCCAGCTCTGCGCCCATTTCTCGCATAATCGGGAACTCGCGGTCAGCCTGCGCGAGACCAGCGGCGTGATCCGCTTTCCCTCCGGCGACTGCGTGCTCAACGCCACCGCCGACACGCTGCATCTCGAGCTGGAGTGCCGCGACCAGGCGTCGCTCGAACGGCTGCAGGAGGTGATCGACGCGCATCTCAAGCGGTTCGCCTTCCGCGAGCCGCCCGAGATCGAATGGCATCCGGCGTGACAGACCGCACCGACATCGTGGTGGCCGGAGCGGGGGTGGTCGGGCTCGCCGTCGCCCGCGCCTTGGCCGCCGCGGGACGGGAGGTCGTGATCCTGGAAAAGGCCAGCGCCTTCGGCACCGCGACCTCGTCGCGCAATTCCGAAGTGATCCATGCCGGCCTTTATTACCCGACCGGGTCGCTCAAAGCCCGTTTGTGCGTCGAGGGCCGGGACAAACTTTACCGATATTGCGCCAGCCGCGGAATCGCGCACCGCAAATGCGGCAAGCTGATCGTCGCGGTCGATCGCGAGCAGTTGCCCGCGCTCGACGCCCTGGCCCGACAGGCGGCCGAGAACGGCGTGACCGACCTCGAACGCCTGTCCGAGTCCTGCACGCGGCATCTCGAACCGGAGGTCAAGGCCGCCGGCGGGCTCTATTCGCCCTCGACCGGCATCGTCGACAGCCACGGCCTGATGGTGTCGCTGCTCGGCGAAGCCGAATCAGGCGGCGCCGTCATCGCCTATAATACCGAGATCACCGCCGCCCGGCCGACCGGCGCGGGGATCGAGATCTCGGTCAATGGCGAGGACCGCCCCGCCTTGTCCGCCACCCTGCTGATCAACGCCGCCGGCCTCGACGCGCCGGCCCTGGCGCGCCGCATCGAGGGCTTCCCCCCCGACCGCGTGCCCGAAAGCTGGCTGGCGCGCGGCTGCTATTTCTCGATGACCGGCCGCTCGCCCTTCCGCCGCCTGATCTATCCGCTGCCCGAACCAGGCGGATTGGGCATCCATCTGACCCTCGATCTGGCCGGCCAGGCCCGCTTCGGCCCCGATGTCGAGTGGATCGACGCGATCGATTATCGGGTCGATCCGGCCCGGGCGGAGGCCTTCGCCGCCTCGATCCGCCGCTATTGGCCCGGCCTGGACCCGTCACGTCTGACCCCGGCTTATTCCGGCATCCGACCCAAATTGTCCGGCCCCGGCATGGACGCGGCCGATTTCCGCATCGACGGGCCGAACGACCATCGGGGCTTGCCGGTCGTCCATCTCTATGGCATCGAAAGTCCCGGCCTGACCTCCTGCCTGGCCATCGCCGACCACGTCGTCACTTTGTCGCAAGGATCGCCGCCATGACCAGCCTCCTCAAGCTCTCCAACGCCCCGCGCCCGCTCGGCAAGAGCGGGCTCAGCGTTCATCCGCTGGCCTGGGGCATGTGGCGCCTGACCGGCGACGTCGCGGCGGCGCGCGGACGCATCGCCGCCGCCCGCGACATCGGCGTCTCCCTGTTCGACACCGCCGACATTTACGGCCTCGATTCAGGCCATCCCTTCGGCGCCGCGGAAGCTCTGTTCGGAGAGGTGTTGAAGGCCGATCCAGGCTTGCGCAAGGAGATGGTGATCGCCACCAAGGGCGGCATCTGCCCCGGCGTTCCCTACAATTCCAGCGCCGCCTATCTGCAGGAAGCCTGCGAGGCCTCGCTCAAGCGCCTCACGATCGAGCGCATCGACCTCTATCAGATCCACCGTCCCGATCTCGCCACCCACCCGGCCGAGGTGGCCGAAGGGCTGATCAAGCTCAAGCGCGCCGGCAAGATAGACGCGGTCGGCGTCTCCAATTTCACCGCCGCCCAAACCGCCGCGCTGCAGGCCTGGCTCGATCTGCCGGTGGTGTCGCACCAGCCGGAATTCTCGCCCTTGCACCTCAACGCGCTGACCGACGGCGTGCTCGACCAGGCGATGGAGCGCGACATGGCGGTGCTGGCCTGGTCGCCTCTGGCCGGCGGCCGCCTCGCCGATTCGCCGGCCGACGGTCCGGCTCGCGCCGTGATCGAGGAGCTCGACCGCCTGGCCTTCCGCGAAGGCGTGTCGCGCGCCACTCTTGCATTGGCCTGGGTGATGACCCATCCGTCGCGGCCGATCCCGATCATCGGCAGCCAATCGCCCGAGCGCATCCGCCAATTGCAGGAGGTCTTCAAGGTCCGCCTCGACCGCGCCGACTGGTATGCGGTGCTGGTCGCGGCGCGCGGCGCGCCGATGCCGTAACCACCGAAGTCACAGCTCGCTCCTTCTTTTATGATGTATTGTCACTGTATAAATGTGACGAATAGTACATGCGACCGGAGGGAGCGAGTATGACGACGACGACCTACACCGCCCAACAGGTTGTGAGCGCTTACGCGCAGGAGATCAATCTCGGCGCCGCCGCCATCCTCGACAGTTCCGCCAACGTGGTGACCGAGCTCGACGCGCTTGAGCCGATCGCGGTCGCCGGCGACATCGGGTCGATCACCTTCACCGATTCCACCGCCCCTGCCCTGAGCCTGACCGGCACCCAGGCCGCCAACGACGCCGATGTGCTCAAACTGTTCCAGGGCAACTACACGCTGGGCGTGACCGACGCCACTGTGGCGCAGGCCGAGCAACTCGCCGCGGTGCCCCATGTCGCTACCCAGGTCTTTGACACCCCGTCCAATATTCTGGCGGCGCTCGATCAGCTGCAATCAATCGCCGGCAGCCTGTCCGAAATCGACATCGCGCCCTATACCGGCAACCAGCCCCAATCGACCCTCACCCTGACCCAGGCTCAGCTGACGAACGACGCCGCCGCCGTCGCCAAGCTTGTCGCGTCTCCGGGCGGCGGCCTCAGTACCGAGCCCGTCGTCCTCACCGTGTCCGGCACGTTCAGCATGGCACAGGCTGTCGTGACCGAGGAAATGAACGGCTATATCAGCGGATTGAGCGTCGTCGATTCGCTCGCCAACCTCGAAGCCGCGCTTAGCTCCCTGCAGGCGCGGCCCGACGTCGAGCTGGAATACGAACCCAGCGCCAGTCCGGGCACCTACAATTTCTCGTCGATCACCCTGACCGACAGCGGCACGGTGACTGTCGCCATCGCCTATCACAACGATGCCAACGACCCCAGCCCGCTCACGATACAGAACGCCGAAGGCTTCCTCTCCGCCATCACCAACCAGCACATCGTCGAATGGACCGACGTGCCGATCGACGGGGTATCGGCGCTGCTCGATTCCGACACCTTCACCCCGTCCAAAGCCGGCACCCTGGTCAAAGTCGAGGTGGCGATCACCGATACCGCCGCCAATGTCAGCGCGGTGATCGACTATCTGGAAAATTACGACCTGGCCGGCAAGATCGCCTCGATCTCGGTGACCGACGGAAACATCCCAACGTTCACTGCCGCCCAGTTGACGGTCGATGCCAGCGTGATCGCCAAGATCACGGTGACCGATCTTTCCGCCGCCACGGCGATCGCGGATGCGAGTGATCTGCAGGCGATCCACGGCGTCAGCGTTCAGGACAGCGCCGCCAACGTCTCGGCCTCGCTCGACGGGCTTGAAACCATCGCCGCCGCCGGCAAGCTGGTATCTGTGACGCTGAGCGACAGCGGCATCCCGACCATCGCCGTGACGACCACGCAAGCGGCCGCCGACGCCGACGCGCTCAGCGCGATCTCCGGCAAATTCACTATGGTCGAGACCGCCAGCGGCAGTAGCGAGAGCATCGTCGGCGTGCAGAACGCGATCGGCAACACGGTGGTCTTCGCCGATACCGCCGCCAGTTACACCATCACGCCGGACGGCAACGGCACCGGCTTCACCGTCTCGGAAACCGGCATGGCCGATCATCTCAGCGACATCCAGGCCCTGCAGTTCAGCGACTTCACCGAGATCGTCGCCAGCCAGACCGCCGTCGCCGGCGCCGCGGTGACGTCAGCCCAGATCACCACGCTTTACGCCGCGGTGCTGGCCCGGGAACCCGACGTCGCCGGCCTCGGTTTCTACGAGAATTACGCCGCGGCCAATCCGACCGTAGGCATCGTTACCTATGCCGAATATTTCCTGTCCTCGTCGGAATACACCAGCAACAGCACGCACACTTACGCCCAGACCGAGGCGGGCGAGGCGCAGTTCATCACCGACACCTACAACAATCTGCTGCATCGCGCGCCGGAGACTGGCGCGGTCGCCTATTACGAGGGCGTGATCGATCCGATGCTGGCCAATCTGACGCCGGGCACGACGGCCTATACCCAGGCCCTGCTGGTCGCCCACGCCACCGTGCTGTCCTATTTCAGCCAGTCGCCGGAATTCCTCGGCGACGTGCAAGTGACCGCATCCAACCCCGCTAGCGCGCAGCACTGGCTGGTGCTGATCTAAAACATGAATTTGGCGCCCAGCTGGACCTGGTGGTCCACCTGTCCGGGACTCAAGCCATAGGACAGGCGCTGGGTGCGCCAGCTATCCACGCGCAACCCTTCGAGGGTGAGTTTCACATAGTCCAACGGTAACCAGGACAAAGCCACGGTTTGCGCCGCGCCATGCTCGCTGAGACGGTCGTCGGGATCGTGGTTCTGCGCCTCGGTGGCGAAGAAGTCGGCGCGGGCAGCGATACGCCATTGGCCCAGCCGATAGCCGAGCAGCAGATAGGCGGCCTGGAAATCGGTGTCGTAGGCCTCGTCCTCGTCGGGCGCGACTGTGGTCGTGCCGCTCATCACCTGGGCCAGGACCGTCACCGGGCCGATGGCGGTCTGGGTGCCGGCGCCGACGAAACGGGTGTGCCAGGCATATTCATGCTCGAAGGCGTGGGGGTCGGCCTCATTGTCGTAATAGATCAGATCGAGCTTGCCCCAATCCTCGTGCCGCCAGGACAGACCGGCATACCAGCCCGGATTGCCGTCGATCTGGGCGAAGGGCTCACGCCACACGGCGCCCGGTTTGGCGGGCGTCGCCAAGGCGTTGGGCAGACGCAGCCGGTCGAACAGGCCGGTGATCCGATCGGTCATCGTCCAGCCGCGCTCCGCCAGGGCGACGCCCGCGGCTTCGTTCCAGCCGAACATCGCCACCTCGCCTTCGATATGGTCGGATTCGCCCCGCCATTCCACCTTGGCCTCAGTGCCGATGGTGCGCAGTTCCTCGCCGACCCAGCTGTTGATGGCCGAAGGCGTCAGGGTCCAGGGGCTGGTCCAGCCGGGCGCCGTGTTTTCCTCCGAAACCGGCGGGAAGAAGGCGCCGGCCTTGACCGACCAACGCCAAGGCGACAGCGAGACCGGCCGGTAACGCACATAGGATTCGATCAGATCGACCGCCGTGCGCTGGCTCGGCTCGTAGCGCACATCCGCATAGCCGAGCAGATCCTCGGTGAGCTGCAGATTGCCGTAGAGCGCGGCCTCGGCCAGATGGAACCCCGTCCCGTCGTCGCCGAAGCGGGTCTTGCCCAACCCGCCATCGACGGCCGCGCGCTCGTCGCCGCTATTGGCGAGACGAAGGTCGAGATAGCCGCCACCGCTGAGATCCTGCCCCCGCCCCGGTCCCGCCGCCAGCAGCGTCGCAATGGCCATGGGAAAGACGAGGCGCTTCACGACGCCGCGCGCAACCGTGGCGACCAGCGGCCATCGACGATGAAATGGTCGAAGCCGTCCGGCGGCAGGGGTCTGGCGATGTAATAGCCCTGCGCGTAGTCGCAGCCGATCTCGCGCAGGAACTCGAAACTGCCCTCGTCCTCGACCCCTTCGGCGGTGACCTTGTAGCCGAGATTATGGCCGAGATCGACGATAGAGCGAACGATGGTGGCGTCCTCGGGACTAGTGGCCAGTTTCAGCACGAAGGATTTGTCGATCTTGATCTCGCGCACCGGCAGGCGGCGCAAATAAGCGAAGGAGGATTGGCCGACGCCGAAATCGTCGATGGACAGATCGATGCCCTGATCGGCGAGGCGCTTGAGCATCTGGATGGCGGCGTCGGGCTCGCCCATGATGGCGCTTTCGGTGATCTCGAGCACCACCGCCGACGGATCGACCGAATAGGCCTTCAAGAGCGACGCGACGCGGTCGGCCAGGGTCTGATCGCCGAGATCGCGCACCGAGAGATTGACCGACATTCTGAGCCGCATGCCGCGGCGTCCCCACTCGGCGGCCTGGCGTATGCCGGTCTCCAGAACCCATTGGGTCAGACGGCGGATATTGCCGGTCTCCTCGGCCAAGCCGATGAAACTGTCGGGCGGCACGAAGCCGCGCACCGGATGGGTCCAGCGCACCAGCCCCTCGGCGCCGGCGATCACATTGGCGGCCAGATCGATCTTGGGCTGGCAATTCAGCTTCAGCACATCGGTCTCGACCGCCTCGCGCAGATCGCGCATCAGCGACAGCCGGTCCGAGCGGTGGGGGTCGCTGTCCGGATTATAGATGACCATGCGGTCCTCGACGTTAGTCAGCGCCTGATGCAGGGCGATGTCCGCGCGCTGCAGGAGGAGACTGGCGTCGGAGCCATGATCGGGCGCCACCGCGATGCCGACGGCGGCGGCGAGATCGACGGTGAAATCGCCCTCGCGGAACTCGTCGCCGACCGCCGCCACTAAATTGTGCGCCAGGCGCTCCGCCTGGCGCCAGGACGGCCACCACACCGCGAAGGCGATATCGGAGACGCGCGCCACCAGCCCCTGGCCGGCGGAGACATCGCTCAGCCTTTCACCGACGAACCGCATCAGCCGGTCGCGGAAACCATGGCCCAGCGTGTTGACGATCTCCTGCATGCGCGGCATGCCGACCAGCAGCAGCGACGCCTCCATGCCCGGCCGGGCGCGCAATTCGGCATCGACCTGCTCGATCAGGCTGCCACGGTTGAACAGGCCGGTGACGGCATCGTGGCTGGCCTGGAAGCGGATACGCTCCTCGCGCTCGCCGATCGCCACCACCATGTTGCCGAGCGCGCCGGACAGCTGGCCGACCTCGTCGGCGTGGCTGGTCGGTTCGGGCGGGGTGTAGTCGCCTCCGGCGATACGCCGCGCCACCGCCGCCAACGCCTCGAGCGGCTTGGCCACCGCGCGGGCGATCAGGCCGGTGCCGAACAGGGCGGCCACCAGCCCGAGCAGAAGAAGGCCGAGCGGCGCCAGCATTACCGGCGCATAGGGCCGCAGCGCCTCATCGAGGGACAGGCCGACCACCGCCACCACCGGCCTCACATGACGGATATCGACATCCACCGCCAGCACGATGTCGCTGCGGTCGCCGTGATTCATCAGCACCGGCTTGTAGAGCTCCGGTGGGGCCTTGTTCGGCATCAGTTGGTCGATCAATCCCTCGCCATCGAGGCTCTTGGCCAGCACGTTCCACGCGCCATTGTCGCCCTTGGTGGTCAGCACCACCTCGCGCGGCAGCGAGGAGAGGCGCCGCAACTGGTCCACCATGGAATCGTCGAGCGGAATATTGGCGCCGATATAGGCGATCGGGATCGGCGCGATCACCGGCACCAGCACGATCATATAGGCCTTGCCGTCCATGATGGTGATGGCCCGCGCCTTGCCCTCGGCGGACGCCTCGTCGAGCATTTCGGGAAATTCGATGGCCTGACCGACCCGGCTGTCATCGCCGGTGTCACCACGGATCACCCCGTCGAGCCCGATCCACAGCATGCGGGTGGCGCCGACGCGGCGGCCGTGATTGCGCAATGCCGACAGCACCGTCTGCTCGTTCTGCGACGCGACCGCCTGGCGCAGCGGATAGTCGCGCGACAACACCTGCACGCTGTCGGCGACGCGCTGGGACAGGGCATCGATCTGCTGCCCGAACAGCTCGGCCGAAGCCAACAGGTCGCGCTTGCTCTGCGTCACCAGCGCCTGGCGGGTCACCCCATAGACAACCAGCGCGGTGGCGCCCTGCACCACCACCAAAGTCGCCATCAGAAATATCGCGAGCCGGTTGCGGAAACCGAAAGCCAACCTATCCAAGCTCCCTAATATTTGTCCTTGTCGTCCTCGCGGGGCGCCGGCATGACCGTCATCGAGAGGGAGGCCGAGGCCTGGTCGTCCCTCACCGTCACGGGCTGGACCGGCAGCTGCGCCCCAGGGCGCAGGCGGGGGTGCCACAATTTCACGCTATAGGCGCCCGGCGGCACGTCGGTCAGCGTCACGATGCCCTTATCGTCGGTCTTGGCCGCCCAGCGACTGTCGGTAACGAACAGATAATTGATCATGAAATCATGGATGTTGCAGCCGACCGCAACCGCCCCGAGCTTTTGCAGCTTGATGGGCGCGGAAATCTCGTTGGGCTTGAGGATGAAGTCGAAGGGCGGGGTCGCCAGCGGCGAGAAGGTGTAGACATGATGACGCGTGCGGTCGCTATTGCGGAAATAGACGGTGTCGCCCACCGTCACCACCTCGACCAGCGGCACGAAGGTCTCGTCCTTCTGATCGATATAATGGTCGCGTGGCGGGCCCGGCTTGGCGGCCTCGGGCGTGTCCGGATAGAGGGCAGCCACCGCGTCGGCCAACGGCCGTCCGCCCTGGTCGGTGATCTGCAGCTTGAGGCTCGCCGCCCATGCCGGAGCGGACGCCGTCAGCAAAGCGATCGACAAAGCCAGGACAAACCGCACGCACCACCTCCCACGAGAGCGCCCATCAAAACACATTTTCGGAAAACTGCCACTCATCCCGCGCTTCCGGGCACGAAACCGTAGCGGCGGAATATCACGGCGGCCTCGGGCGTGGTGAGAAAATGCAGGAACTCCACCGCGGCGGCGGAATGATGGCCGGCCACCAGGGCGGCGGGATAGACCACCGGCGCATGACTGGCCGGCGGGAACACCCCGATCACCTTGACCTTGGGATCGGACTGGGCGTCGCTGCGATAGACGATGCCGAAGGGACAGTCGCCGCGTTCGACGAACAGCAAGGCGGCGCGCACCGAACCGGCGCGGGCCAGCTTCGGCTCGACCGCCGCCCACACGCCTAAGTTTTCGAGCGACTGGCGGGCATAGATGCCGGCCGGCACATGGTCGGGGTCGCCGACCGCGAGGCGGCTGTCGCCCAGCGCCTCGGCCAACTTGAAATGGGGGCCGATGGTCAGGGTCGCGGTGCTGTCGGCGGGGGCCACCATCACCAATTCATTGCGCAGCAGATCGAGGCGGGTTGCCTTGTCGAGCAGGCCGCGCTGATCGAGATAATCGGCCCATAGCTGGTCGGCCGAGATGAACAGGTCGGCCGGCGCGCCGCGCTCGATCTGGCGGGCGAGGTCGGAACTGGATGCATAGGACGCGACGACCTTGCCCTTGCCCGCCGCCTCGTAAGCCTTGGCCAGTTCGCCCAGCGCGTCGGTCAGCGAAGCGGCGGCATAGACCGTGATTTGCGGCGGCGCGTCGGCGGCGCGCGCGAATGGCGCCAGGAACAGGGACAGCAGCACGAGCAGACGCTTCATAGGCCAAGCCTTTTCAATATGGTCCCCGCCCATATGGTAGCGCAGGCCTTAAAAAAAAACAGGCGGCGGCGATGGTGGCCCGAGGCGCCCCCCGAGACCCTCCGAGATCCATAGGGAATCGAACTCCGCACCAACGTTACCCTTCTCGCAAATGCGAATTCATAAACATGTAACGTTATCAAAAGGCACTGTTCACTTAGGTTCCGCACGTCGCGACGGTTCGCTCGAACTGTTTCAATTTAATTACAATAAAGGCGTGAGGGGTTTCTCATGAATCTATTCAACAATGTCTCTCTGAAGAGATCGCTTCATTTTACCACGGCGTTGATCGGCCTGTCCGTGTCCGCCGCGGCGCTGGCCGACGCGGAAGCCGCGGCGGACATCAGCGACGCCAACACCATCGTGGTGACCGACAGCAAGGCGACCCGTTCGTCCGTCGATCTCGGCGGCGCCGAGATTCAGGCGCAGCTGCCCGGCATGAACCCGCTGAAGGCCATCGAGACCCTTCCCGGCGTGGTATTCATGACCGCCGACCCGTGGGGCGCCAACGAGCAGAACGAATCGCTCTACATCCACGGCTTCAACGCGCAGCAGCTGGGCTACACCCTGGACGGCGTGCCGCTGGGCGACGCGTCCTATGGTGAATGGAACGGCCTCGGCATCAATCGCGCGGTCCTGTCCGAGACTGTCGGCCGCGTCAATCTGGCCACCGGCGCCGGCTCGCTCGGCACGGCCTCCACCAGCAATCTGGGCGGCGCCATCGAGACCTACACCAGCGATCCGCTCCATCAGTTCGGCGGCCAGTTGAACCAGACCTTCGGTTCAGACCAGACCTATCGCACCTTCTTCCGCGTCGACACCGGCGACCTCGGCGACAACAACTACGCCTATGTCGCCTATGGGCATCAGACCGCTCACGCCTGGGATTTCGATGCCGTCCAGGGCGGCGATCAGGTCAACGCCAAGTTCGTCCATGACGGCGCCAACGGCAAGTTTACCCTCTATGGCGATTATTCGTCGCACATCGATCCGAACGAGGACGTCATCACCCTCGGGCCGGGGACCGGCAACGCCCCCTACACCCGCCCCTTCGCCTATCCCAATCTGGCCGCCTACGAATCCTATGTGGCCGGCTCTCCGGGCCTCAATCCGGCCAAGGGATCGCTCGGCAACTACTTCCCGAACTATTTCTCCGCCGAGCAGCGCGAAGACGAGCTGACCTACGCGAAGTATGAGTGGGACGTCACCGACGACATCAAGTGGACCAACCAGGGCTACTTCCAGAACAGCCGCGGTCGCGGCATCGTCGGCGGTCCGGCCAACGCCTCCTTCCCGACCTATCTGCCCACCACGGCGGGTGCGTCGTCCACCTCCTATTTCACCGGCCTGACTCCCCAGCAGGTGGTCAATGCCTATGGCGGCAGCGGTATCGCCGTCCGCACGACGGAATACAGCATCGACCGCAGCGGCTACATCTCCAACCTGGACTGGCAGCTGGGCAATCACTCGCTCGAAGCCGGCCTGTGGTTCGAGAACAACTATGCCGACCAGATGCGCCGCTGGTATCCTTTCTCGGCGGGCAACAACGATCTGACGCCCTATGACGTGCCGTCGGCCCCCAGCACCATTTCCGGCGCGGCGGCCCTGGCCCTCTTGAAGTCGGGTCAGACGCTGGGCAACACGGCGATCACCCAGTATGGGTTCCATTCCGACACCCAGGACCTGCAGTACCATCTGCAGGATCAGTGGCAAGTCATGCCGGACCTGCTGGTGTCGGCCGGCTTCAAATCGACCCTGCAGTGGGCGACCGGCGATTTCGTGGTGCAGCAGCCCGGCACGCCGCTGCCGGACGGCTCGATCGACAGCCACAACTATTTCCTGCCGCAGGTCGGCGCGGTCTATGACCTGACCCAGGACGACCATCTGTTCTTCAACGTGCAGGAAAACCTGCATCAGCTGATGAATTACGGCGCCGGCGGCCTGTCCGCCTGGAGCACCCAGAGCCAGAGCACGTTCAACCAGTTCAAGGACGACAGCCACCCCGAGCAGGCCTGGGTCTATGAGGCGGGTTACCGTTTCCGGCACGATCTCAACAACGGCTTCGTGAACGGGGTCGAAGGGCAGATCGAGTATTACCATGTCAACTTCTCGAACCGCCTGCTGAACATCACCGCCACCTCGGTCAACGGCCAGACCACGCTGGGCACCTTCACCGCTCCGCAGACGCTTCTCGTCAATGTCGGCGGCGTCACCACCAACGGCGTCGACATCGCCGGCACCGTGCATTTCCTCGATCATTTCAGCCTCTATGACGGCATCTCCTACAATGATTCGACCTATGATTCGAATTATTGCAGCAGCGTCGGCGTCACCGGCGCCTGCGGCGCCGGCAAGACGGTGGGAACCGCCGGCAAGGTGGTGGCCGACGATCCGAAATGGACCGACAAGGTGGTGCTGAGCGCCAATTACGGCGTGTGGGAAGGCCAGCTGACCGGCGACTAT
>Ga0302314_10006279_pt1 | contig 21573 bp, 12 predicted proteins | sample III_Palsa_N2_3_FD_200533 | JGI IMG/M metagenome (GOLD analysis project Ga0302314, IMG submission 200533) | Peat permafrost microbial communities from Stordalen Mire near Abisko, Sweden - III_Palsa_N2_3 | ecosystem: Environmental > Terrestrial > Soil > Palsa > Peat permafrost | place: Sweden...
GCGGTAAAGGGACGCGAGTTCGGTGGCGTCCGCGCAGTAGCGATGCTCGATGTATTCGGCCCAGCCGTGCCTCTCTCGGAGTAGCACCTTGGGAACACGAATCCGCTCGTCTGGATGCGGGGCACCGGGTACGTGCTCGAAAATCTCGTCGACCAGTGCGCCGAGGGCCGCGTCGACCGTGAGCGGGCGCGGTTTGTACATCACCGGGCCGGCCTCGAAGTCCACCTGGGCGACCGTGCGCCCGCCGTGGTGCGGGTCGCCCAAGCCGAGTGTCAGTCCACGAATATTTCCGGCGGGTCCGCCGAGCAGCGTGGAGAGCTCCTCTCGGTCGGCCACGGCGCGCCGGGCCAGGACGATCACGGCCTCGGCCGACAGTCGAGCCACGGCGTTGATCCGGCCTTGCAGGCCCGGGTAGCGCGGACCGATCTGTTCGAGGTACTCCGGTCGGCCGGCCAGGTCGAGGAACTCGGCCCAGACGGTCGAATCCGCGGCGCCGTCGTCCTGGCGGACCAGCCGCATCGCGTTGAGCTCCAGCAGGAAGACCCGGTTGAGCTTGACCAGGAGCGAGTCGACCAGGGCCTCGCAGCCCGCCTGGTGGAAGACTTCCTGCTCGTCGACGGACAGGCCACGGAGACGAGCCAGCCGTGCCCGCAGGGTCAGCGATGGTCCGGCGGCGAGGGCGCGCACCGGCTCCTCGAACCAGATCCGGCCGCCCGGATCCGCTCCGGGCTCGCGGCGATCCCCTATCTTCACGTGATCTGTGTGCTCATGCCCAACGACGGCGTCCACGCGGTTCTCCTCAGCTGGTCGGGGTTCGTTCGCCGGCGGGACCGGCGGCCGTCAGGCGAGCAGGTGGCCGGGAACGCCGGCGTCGGTGGTGCAGATGTGCGTCGGTGACGTGGAAGAACCGTCAGCAGCAGTAGCTGCGCAGCGAGCCGCTACAGCTGGAGCAGCCGGTGTTCGGGAGCTCGGGATCGATGATCGCGGCCTCGGCCGCGGCGCCGCCGACGTACAGCGGGCCGGCCGGGTTGACCTCGCCGTAGGCCTCCTCGGCGCCGTTGAGCCAGAGTGCGATGATGTCGTTGACGTTGGGCGTCGTGCTCGTGAGCATAGAGTTTCTCCAAGTGAATGAGTGTTCGACAGCCTTGCTGAACGTCAGTATTGCGCGATGTAGAGCTCTGTCAACCTGCTGCGGCGGGGTTTGACCTTTCGCATACCTCTTCAATAGCGGGGACGAAGCGGGCCGGGCGGCTTTTCGCCGCCCGGCCCGGGAGTCCTCGCGTGGTGGCGGGGGATGCCCGCCGATCTCAGTCGGCCGCGATCGCCGCCGAGTCGTCAGGGTTCACGATGCCGGTGATCGGTTCGTCGTTCCACTGCCCGGTGCCCGACGGAGCCCAGAGGAACTGGACCTGGTCGTTGCCCGCGATGAACGCCATGACCAGGTTGCCGCTCGGCTGGGCCGCCATCGACAGGGTCGCCGCGTCGATCGATCCCGGGCATTGGACCCAGCTCTGCTCCGACCACGGGGTCGTGCCGTTCTTCTGCGTGTACACGTTGATGCACTCGTCGGACGGGCTGGCTGTGGAGTAGGCCGCCAGCGTGACGTTGCCCGCCGCGGTGTCCACCGCCATCGAGGCCCCGTCCACGGCGCTGACGCCCAGGTTCTGGCCGTACCAGCCGCCAGTGGACCCGGTCGTGTTGTAGAACGACCACATTGTGCCGTTGTTCTCCGTGCCCGAGGCGACGATCCGCCCACTCGGCTCGTCGACCGCCTCCATGCCGTTCATGGCATAGCCCACGGTGATGCCCTGGGCGCTCTCCCAGTTGGTGGTGTTGCCCAAGGTCAGCCGGTCGAAGCCGAAGCCGTTGGCCGTGCCGAACGTCACGACGCTGGTGTCGTTGGCGTCCTCGGTGACGAAGGGCTGCGTCGCGACCCCGCCGACGGTGGGGAGCGCCTCGCTGTACCACGGTGCGGTGCCGTAGGCCTGCCAGTAGTAGGTCGAGCCGGTGCCGTTCTGGTTCTGGTCCACGATCACGTTGTTGATGGGCAGTCCGGCCGCGTCCGGCGTCTGGCTGGCGATCGAGGGCGTCACATAGAGCGCCGCGGCGCCGATCGCGGAAACCTGCTGGGGGTGCCACGTGCTGCTGCCCGGGCCCTCCCAGAAGTAGTACAGCGTGCCGCGGTCGGCGCCGCTCAGGTCGACCGCCGTGAGGACGATGCCGCCGTTGCTCGTCAGGGCCACCGCCGGGGAACCGTAGATCCCGGAGGTCACCTGCTGCACTGTCCACGAGGACGAACCGTCCGCCTGGATCGCGACGTCGATGCCGGTGTAAGTGGACGAGGCGACCACGACCTCCCCAGTGCTCGCCATGGCCGGTCCGGCCGCGATCAGTGTGCTCGTGACCGTGGCCGCCAGCGCGGCGCCGAAGCAGATCGCTCGGATGCCTGGCCGGCCCGCGAACCCACTTGTCCTGCGATTCCCTACGTGTCCTTGCGTGCTCTTGTTCACAGTCATCTGCCCCTCAGCTGTGAGTGTCACGCGATCCGCGTTTCGCCGATGCGCCCCCACCGACCGCTGACGATATTCGCGGCGACCAGGGCTCGGCATCACGGCAATCATGTAAACCTCGGCCGATTCGGCCGCGGGGTGGACGACGGTACTGGACGCGCCGCCTCGACCGGGGAGCCGGTTTGACCCAGTGTTATGACACCGTGCTGTCGATTGGGCCACCGATGGGGTTGCAGACGGAACCGCCGGACCTCAAGCGGTGAGCGGATCGGCCAGGTGCCAGCCCTCGGCGAGCAGCGCGTCCACCGCGTCGAGAGCCTGGGCCAGCCGTGCTCGCGGATCGCCGTGCACTTCGATCCAGGGCACGCCGCTCTCGGCGAGCACTGTGCGGAACCTGTCAGTCATCCAGGGCCTCAGATGCTCGCCGTCGCGCAGCCCGTCGTCCGCGAAGGGGACATCAACATGGTCGGTGAGGATATACAGGGCACGCGGCGGCAGCTGTGCGACCTGGTCACGGACCTCGGCGGTCGACGCGCCGAGATAGCGCTCCTGCCAGACCACCGTCGCGAACGCGTCGGTGTCGCAGACCAGCACCGGTCCGCCATCGCGGGCGAGCCGTTCCTCGTCGGCGGCCTGCCGGTCCACGACGGTGCTGAAATCCCCATTCGACCAGTCGAGATCGAAGATGGTGGGCTCGGGGTGGCCGGCCGCCGCGGCGTGGGCGCGGGTCACTGCGAGTTTGACCACGGTCAGTTCACGTCCGTACTCCGGTACCCAGCCGGTGCGGCCGTGCGGTCCACCTCGGGCTCGCAGCGCTGCGGCCAGATCCCGCGAGAGCGTGGTGGTCCCGGTCGACTCGGCGCCCAGGACGACGACGCGGCGGGCGAACCAGGCCCGCACCGGGGGTTCGAGCAGGTCCCAGTAGGCGACCGGATCGGCGCGCACCGCGGTGCCGGAGACGGTGAAGGTTGCGCGCTCGCCGTCCAGGCGCACGTCGGCCGCGCCGAACCGGCGGGCCAGTTCCGCGCCGTACGGCTCGGAGGTGAAAACCGCATCGACCGGCGGTTCAGTGGGCGCCGCGGTCTCGACGGCCGCACGCATCAGGGCGACGTGTCCGTCCCAGACGGCCGGGCTGTCGTAGTCGGTCTCCAGGTTGTCGACGGTTCCGCACACGCGCACCTCGGGCCGGTCCCGGTAGTCCTCGCGCAGCCAGGACACCCGGTCGGCCAGGGGGATCGATTCGACGTCGGCGGCCATGACGACCACGGTGACCTGCTCGCAGCTGTCGGCGGCGGCGCGGATGAGGAAACGGTGGCCGGCATGCGGCGGGTAGAATTTGCCGATCACCAGACCGTGCCGGAAACGCCCGGTCATGCGGCCACCGCTGTGGGCGCCGCGGTGCCGGTTCCTGCTTCGGTTGGTCCGGTCCGGGTGGAGAGCTCGCGGTGCCAGGCGCGCAGGCCGACCAGGCACAGGGCTAGGAAGATGACGTAGACAATGCCGGTCAAGTACAGGATCTTGACGAAGTATAACGGTATGTAGATTACGTCCGCGACGATCCAGAAGTACCAGTTCTCGAACTTCTTGGTGTTGAGCAGCCACTGCGCGGCCAGGGAGAGCGCTGTCGTCACCGCGTCCCAGAACGGCGCGATGTCATGTGCGCGGGTCAGCAGGACGGTCAGCCCCCAGGTGGCGGGGATGGCCAAGATGATGAGCGTACTTATGCAGCGGATATTCGCATGGCCCATTATTCGCCGTGTCCGCTGAGCGCCCCCGTGCAGCCATTCCCACCAGCCGAGGAAGCCGAGGATCAGGTAGACGATCTGCAGTCCGGCATCTGAATAGAGTCGCGCGGTCCAGAACAGGACCAGGAAGAAGACGTTGTTGGCGATGCCGACCGGGAAGTTCCAGATATGTGCCTTGACCGTGAGCCATACCCCGGCCGCGCCGGTGGCGAAGCCGAGCAGTTCAGCCCAGCTCACCGCATCCCGGCCGAAGTCGAATAGCACCACATTGAGCGGCGCGACCAGCTCGCTCAGTACCCCGTCCACGGACATGTCCACCCCTCGGGTTCATTAGCGTCAGAGTGACGATAATGAACCCGGGGCGTACTTGGCAAGGGGAATCTCTTCAGCCCTTGCTCCTGGCGGATCCGGTGTTGCCGGGATCGCCCGGGTCCGACGGATCGCCGGTATGGCCAGTGGTCCCGGCCGATGCCGAGGGCTGGGCCGGCAGGGCGGCCGACGACTGCTCCGGCTCGATCGACTGCCCGGCCGGCTGCCCAGTTGGCTGCTCTGCCGGCTGGAGGGCGGCTGCCTGCGCCGCCGCCGTGGCGGCCTCGGCCACGGCGACGTCCTTGCTGTGGCTGCGGACGACGCGCCGCAATTGCAGGATGCGGATCGTGCCGACGGCGAGGGTCAGGACGCAGCCGATAGCGGCGGCGGCCAGCAGCGCGACCGAGAGTGGGAAGCGGCCGTGCAGCGAGAAGAACGAGACCTGCACCGAATTGGTGTTCTGGGCAATGAAGACGATCAACAAGATGAGTATGACGACTGCGACGCAGACCATCACCCAGGTGAACCCGGCGCGGGTGCGCGGCGGCATCGCAGGGGAGGTCCGTGCCGGGTTCGGGGCCTTGACCGCGGAGATGGGTTCGGTATCGTCGTTCGGTGCGCTCGCCATGGGAATCACCTTGCGGGGGGATGGTCTCGGGCCGGTCCGGGCGCGGGGCCGGACCGGATAAATGTGGCACTTGGCACTATTATGGACCAATCTCGGTCAGGGCTTGGACCGTACCGCGCGGGGCGTGGCGCCTGGTCGGGACCGTTCGTCGGTCAGAGGGCCGGCGGCGCGGTGTAGCCGCCGCGCAGGTCGGGGCGACGGATGCTGCCGGCGGCGATCGAGCCGACCAGAGCGGAGATGGCGATGCCTACCAGCAGATTGATCACGGCGGACGCGGTCTTCGTCCCGTTCTGGCCGGTCATGGTGTACGGCAGGATCACGGCCGCCACGGTCACGAGTCCGGCGATCCAGCTGAAGAACCGGGTCGGCTGCGGAACCGCCAGCAGAAGCAGATTCATGACGAGTGTCGCGATCAGCGCGGCGGCCGCGGCCAGCAGGGCGTAGCTCGTGATACTGGTCTCGGCGTAGCGCCCGGACGAGGTCGACGAGAGCGCCGGCGTGCCCAGGAGCTGCCGGGCGACGAGCACGCCCACGACCACGATCAGGGCGGTGACCACCGCGGTGGCCAGTCCGCCGGCCCACAGTCGGCCGAAATTGATCTGGCGGGTGGTCGGCTGTGCGGGCGGCGGTTGACTGCTCGGGAACTGACTGACCGGGCGCTGGCCGACCGGGCGTTGGTTGACCGTGGGCTGGACCGGAAGCTGGGTGGTCGGATACTGATCGACGGGCATCTCGTAGGTCGGTTCCTGCGTCATGAGAGATCTCACTTCTTTGTCGCGAAGGGCTGACGGTTGGGAGGTGGGTACCGTGTTGCCGGGTGCTGCGAAGTGAAACGCTGTCAGAGCAGGCGGTTTTGGCGTCGGCAAAGGTCCGACCCGCCCCGGGGATGCCGGGTGCCGTTCCCAGGGCGGGTGCGCGAGGTCGTGCGACAGCCGTTGGGAGAAAACGGGGCGACGGTGTCAGTGAGTGGGGGCCGTGGTTCCTCTGGCTGGCTCGCCGGGGTCAGGCCACCGGTGCCGGAGTGGCGGCGTCCTCGTCGATCGGGATGTCGGTGGGCGTGTCGTCGATCGCGATCTCCTCGTCCGCGACAGCCGGCGCCGATTCGGGGCGCAGCGGTCCCCAGCGGCGCAGCACGGCGATGCCGACGCCGGCCGCGGCGGCCGCCGGCCACTCGGCCAAGCCGACCACGGCGAGGCCGCCGATGCCGAGGTAGAGCGGCAGCCCGCGCTTGGTCGAGGCCACCTTGCGGATGACACCGGTGCGCCAGTGGGCCACGGCGAGCGTGGCGGATACCACTTGCTCCATGGTGACCGGGATGGTGACGGTGATGGAACGGCCACCGGAATTGTCGGCCGGGGCCGTGGCCGTGGTGGACTCCGCGGGCTTCTCCGACTTCTCGGACTTGGCCGCCGCCGGGGTATTCGGTGTGTTATCCGATGTGGATTTCTGCGCCGCCTTCGGCGCGGTCTTCGCGGTCGTCTTAGGCGTCGACTGGGCCTTGACACTCGTTGCGCGCGCGGGCTTGGCAGCGGCGGCGGGCTTCGGCTCCTCGGCCGGTTTCGCGGCGGCGGCGGTGGTCTTCGCCGCGATCGGGCTCGCGTTCTGGGTACTGCTGGGCACGGTTGTTCACTTCCTTAAGGGAGTGGCGGCGACGGGTTCTGACAGATCGTCGAACTAGACGTTCACCTGATGTTCGGTATTTTCTCATTAAAACGATTTCTGTACGAGCCTTCTCTCTGGTTAGGCAAAATCCGCGTTGCCCGAAGAGTTCGGGTATATTGTGACGATCTGTGGGGCCGGGTGATCGAAAGGCAGGCTGCGTCGCGTTGTTGCAACAGCTCAATCGGATATCGGTGAACGCCGTGCGGGTCGCGGCCGCGACCACGCTGGGCACGACGAGGGAGCTGGCCGGCGCGACCGGCGCGCTGATGGGTTCGCTGGCCAACCCGCTGGTGGAGCTGGCCGGATCGCAGGCCGGGCAGGCGGCCCGGATCGGGCGGATCCCGCGCGGGGTCTCGGAAGCGGTGGCCGGTCTGGCCGATGTCGGGCTGCATCGCAGCAAGCGTAGAACCTGGTCGCGCGACGGCCGGGCGCACATAGAGGTCAAGGGGCTTACCGGACAGGGGCACCAGCACCGCCGGCTCTCCGAGAGCGTGACCGCCGCGCTCACCGAGATCGAGGGCGTGCACTGGGCCCAGATCAACGCGGTCACCCAACACGTGCTCGTCTCCTTCGACGAGGGCGCCGTCGACATGGACCTGCTCGTCGAGTGCATCGAGTCGATAGAGGAAGAGCACGGCACCGAGGAGGAGACCTTCTCCCGCAGCGAGCCCGAGCACCCCTCGGCCGACGCCCCGGCCACGATGGCCGCGATCACCCTGGCGGCCGACCTGACCGGGCTCGGCGTGGCGGTGGCCGGCCAGTTCCTCCGGCTGCGGCCGCTGCCGGCCGGGGCACGAATCCCCATCATGTTCGCGGAGACCTACCCTCGGCTGCGCCACCAGCTTGAACGCCATCTCGGCCACAACCACACCGAACTGCTGCTGGCGGTGTCCAACTCGACCATTCACGCCCTGTCGCAGGGCCCTGTGCCACTGGCCGTGGACGGGCTGCACCACTTCCTCAATCTGGTCGAGGTGCGCTCCCGGCAGGCTGTATGGCACCGGCGCGAGGAGGAACTGGTCGCGGACGGGCGCGGACTTCCGCTGGAGACCCAGGAACGGATCGCCCGCCCGGTGCCGCTGCCCGCGGGGCCGATCGAGCGGCTGGGCGAACGCAGCTCCGTAGTCACCTTGCTTGGAGCCGGCGGCACGCTGGCCTTCACCCGGGACCCGGGGCGGGCCGCCGAGTTGATGCTGGCCACCATGCCGAAGGCCGCCCGCCAGGGCCGCGAGGCCTTCGCGTCCGCGCTCGGCTGGGAACTGGCCCGGCGTGGGGTCGTCCCGATGGACGCCACGGCGCTGCGCAGGCTGGACCGGATCTCTGTGGTGGTTATCGAGTCCTCGGTGCTGTGCACGTCCCGGCCGAGGATCCTGTCGGCCGCCGCGCTCGCCGACGGACTCGACGACGCGGCGGTCTGGCAGATCGCCGAGCGGATCGTCGCCGAACGCGGCGAGGCTGCGGACACGATCGCGAATAATGGCGCGAGTAATGGCGTGGCCGATGGCGCGATCGAGATCACGGCTGACGAGACGACCGGCGACACGCCCGATGACGTGGCACCCGGCCCGTTGGGCGAAACGCACTGGCTGCGCGGCCCTGGCCCGTGGATCAGCGGGCAGTGGCAGCTGGTCCGCGCGGCCGATGCCGCTCCCGGCGAGGCGGACGGCGCCACTGCGCTGACCCTGGACCTACTGGACCAGGACGGACGACTCTGCGGGCGGGTGCGGATCGGCTGCGAACCGCACCCGATGGCTGACGCGCTGCTGGACGCGGCCCGTGGCGCGGTCGACCGGGTCGTCCTGACCGAGCACGACAGCATAAGCGAACTGCTGCCCTGGGCCGACGAAGTCGTGTCGGCCGGGGACCATGTCGGTGACCACGTGCGGCGGCTGCAGGCCGAGGGCGCCGGAGTGCTCCTGCTGTCCACGGACCATGATGCCGCGCTGCACGCTGCAGATGTTGGCATTGCGGTCATAGGTGCGAGCGGCGGCGTGAGCTGGTCGGCGGACCTGATCTGCGGCCCCGGCCTGGCCGAGGCCTGGCGGCTGCTGCACGCGGTCGGGCTGGCCCGGCAGGTCAGCGAGCGATCCACCCGACTCGCCCTCGGCGGTAGCGCGCTCGGCGCGCTGCTGACCATCGCGGGCAACAAGCAGCGTCCGGGGCCTGGCCCTGGGCTGGCCCCGGTGCATAGTGCGTCCCTGCTCGCGGTGGCCGGCGGAGTCTTGAGCGCCTACCGGGTCGGCCGACTCACTGTGCCGACCCCGGCCGTGCGCGGCAATTGGCACGCGTTGGGCGCGCAGGACGCGTTCGCCCGATTGCAGATCGCGCGGCAGTTCGAGGCTGTCGTCGAATCGCCCGGACAACTCGCTGCCCTGGCCTACGTCGGGCGGGACACGCTGACCTCGCTGTCGCAGGTACCGCTGGTATCCCGGCTGCTGATCGGCCCGAGTCGCGGCACGGTGACCCTGGGGCAGGCGGTAGTGGAGGAACTACGTGATCCGCTGACCCCGGTGTTGGCCTTCGGCGCGGCGGCCTCGGCAGTGGTCGGCTCGGGCGTGGACGCGCTCCTGGTCGGCGGGGTCATGGCGGGCAATGCAGTTATTAGCGGCGGCCAGCGACTGCGGGCCGAGCGAGCACTGAGCCAGTTGCTGATCGGCGAGCAGATTAGTGCACGACAGGTCGACTGGATGCCAGGCAGCACGGTCGCAGTGATGTCAGGCACGGCCAACGGTCTCCCGCTAGACGGCGCAAGCGAAAGCTGGCTGACCGGCCTGCCCGAGGCCTCGACCCGAATCGTCTCCGCGCACGAGCTTCGGCCTGGCGACGTGGTAGTCCTCGGCGCGGCCGACGTGGTCCCGGCCGACCTGCGGCTGATTTCTGCCGAAGGGCTGGAGGTCGACGAGTCCAGCCTGACCGGCGAGTCGCTGCCGGTGGCCAAGAGTTCGGAGGCCACGCCCGGCGCCGACCTCGCCGACCGTTCCTGCATGCTCTACGAAGGCTGCACCGTGCTGGCCGGGACCGGCTTCGCGGTCGTGGTCGCGGTGGGTCAGGCCACGGAGGCCGGCCGGGCCGCAGCGGTGGCCGGCGGCGCCGGCCGTCCGGCCGGGATCCAGGCCAGGCTGGCCGAGCTGACCCGGATCGCCCTGCCGGCAGCCGGCCTCGGCGGACTGACGGTCACTGGGCTGGCCGCGATGCGCGGGGTTCCGCTGCGGCAGGCGGTGGCCTCCGGCGTGGCCATCGCGGTGGCCGCGGTGCCCGAGGGGTTGCCGCTGGTCGCCACCGTCGCCCAGCTGGCCGCCGCGCGCAGGCTCTCCCGCCGGGGGATCCTGGTGCGCTCCTCCCGAACCCTGGAGGCGCTCGGCCGGGTGGACACCCTGTGCTTCGACAAGACCGGGACCCTGACCGAGGGCCGGCTGCAGGTGACCAGGCTGGCCACCGGGTTGGGCGGCGAGGTCGCCTTCGGTTCGGCGGCCGGCGAGCACTTGCTGCGGACCGCTGCGCGCGCCTGCCCGAAGCCGGACGCCGACTCGGACCGTCCGGTGGCACACGCCACCGACGGAGCCGTGCTCGAAGCCGCGCATACCCATAACAAGCCTGATGACAGCTGGCACCTGCTGGCCGAGCTGCCATTCGAGAGCAACCGTGGTTATGCCGCGTCGCTGGGGACGAACTCGACCAAGCTGCATCTGGCGGTCAAGGGCGCGCCCGAGGTCATCCTGGACGCGTGCACCTCGGTGCTCGGCCGGGCCACCGGCAAGAAGGCCGGTGCAAATAACAGCAGCGCCGATGGTGCTGATGGCACTGATGCAAATATCGACAGCACTGATAGCTACAGCTCGCAGGGCACGACCGCTCTGCCGCTGACGGCTGCCCGCCGCCGCGCCGCGCTGGACACGATCGCAAGCCTGGCCGGAATGGGGCTGCGGATACTGGCGATCGCCGAGGCCAGGCCCCTGGCCGTTGGCGATGAAGTCGAGGGTATCTCCACCGAGACCCCGGTCGACCTGACCAAGCTGATCACAGGGCTTACCTTGGTCGGCTTCGTCGCGATCGCGGACGCCCCGCGGGCCACTGCGGCGGCGGCAATCCGCCGGCTCAGCGGGGCGGGCGTCCGGATCACCATGATCACCGGCGACCACCCGACCACCGCCTCGGCCATCGCCGAGCAGTTGGGCATCGCCGAGCCGCACCGGGTGCTGACCGGCGCGCAGATGGACGCGCTGCCCAAAAAGGCGCGCGCGGCCCGGATCGCGGATACCTCCGTCTTCGCCCGGGTCTCGCCCGAGCAGAAGGTCCGGATCGTGCAGGCGCTCCAACAGGCCGGGCACGTGGTGGCGATGACCGGGGACGGCAGCAACGACGCCGCCGCGATCCGGCTGGCCGACGTCGGGATCGCGATGGCCGGGCGGGGCTCGATCTCCGCCCGCACCGCGGCCGACCTGGTCTTGGCCGACCCCGATCCGACCCGGATCGTCGACGCGCTGCTGGAGGGTAGGGCGCTGTGGGGCAACGTCCGCGACGCGGTGTCGATCCTGGTCGGCGGCAACGCCGGCGAGATCGGCTTCACCGTGCTGGGCACGGCGATCAGCGGCCGGGCGCCGCTGGGCACCCGTCAGCTCCTCCTGGTCAACATGCTCACGGACATGCTCCCGGCGCTCGCGGTGGCGCTGGCCCCGGCGAAGCCCAGCGGCGAGGGCGAGGGCTCGGATCCCCTGGCAGCCGGACCGGTGGTCGCGCTGTGGGGGCCGGCCCTGGCCCGGGACCTGGCAGTGCGCGGTTCGGCGACCGCGATCGGAGCGACCCTCGCCTGGCAGTGCGGCCGGTACACCGGCCGGGCTCGGCGCGCCGACACGATGGGACTCGGCGCTCTGGTCGGCACTCAGCTGGGCCAGACGCTGATCACCGGACGGCACAGCCCGCTGGTTATCGCGACCAGCGTCGCCTCCGCGGCGGCACTCATCGCCGTGGTGGAGACCCCGGGTGTGAGCCAGTTCTTCGGCTGTACTCCGCTGGGCCCGGTCGGCTGGACTGTGGTCGCGGGCTCCTCAGCGGCGGCCACGCTGACCGCCGTGGTGGCGCCTGTCATCCTGGACAAAATCGGCATCGGCAAGGCTTGACCGAGCCGAAGGGCCAGGTCAGAAGTGTTCTGACCTGGCCCTTGTGGCTTACCTGTGCAGGCTAGAACCGGAAGATCAGCCCATTGATGCTCTCGGCAGGCCGGGCCGCCGCGTTCACCGTCTGGGTCAGCGTGGCCGAGCTCGCGCTGTAGTCGGTGGTCGCGGTGTATTGCACGGCGATCATGTGAGTGCCGGGGGCCAGCGTGCTGATGGGAAGTTTGGCTTTGCCCTGAGCCAGGGTGATCGGGGCTTGGGCGACGCCGTCGATGGTAAAGGTGACAGTCCCGCTCACGGTGCCGGTTCCGGGGGAGACCGGCTTGACCGTGACGCTGAAGCTGACGGACTTGCCGTCGGCCGAAGGGTTCGCGGAAGAAGTCAGCGTCATTGCCGTGGCGCTCTGATTAGTCGTCTGAGTCAGGTTGCCCGACTCGGCGGACTGGTAGTTCGCGCTCCCGGAGTAGGCCACGGTGATCGTGTGGGTTCCAGGGGCGAGGGTGGCCAGTTTGAGCTCGGCCTTGCCCTTGCTGAGCGTGATCGGTGTCTGCGCGACGCCGTCGATGGTGAGGGTGACGGTGCCGCTCGCGGTGCCGGTTCCGGGCGAGACCGGGGCGACCGTGGCCGTGAGGGTGGTGGACTGGCCGAAGATGGATGGGTTCACCGAGGAGGTGAGCGTGACGGCGGTTGCCGCCGGGTTGACTACCTGATTCAGCGTGGTCGACTGTCCTGGTGGGTTCGCCCCGGCACCGGAGTAGGCAGCCGTGACCGTGATGGTGCCGGCCGTCGTGAGGGCAGTGTCCTTGTAGCTTGCCGACCCGCTGTGCAGGGTGACCGGTGACTCGGCGACGCCGTTGACGGTGAAGGTCACCTTTCCAGTGGGCGCGGGTCCGCCGACGACGCTCGGCGTGACGGTGGCGGTGAAAGTCACCGTCTGGCCGGTGACGGACGGGTTGGCCGAGGAGGTGACGGTGACCTGTGCACTCGCGTTCACAGTCTGCGTCAGAGTCGAGGAGGTGGAGGCGGTGAAGTCGCTGTCACCGGAGTACGCGGCAGTGAGCGTGTGCGTGCCCGTGCTCAAGGTCGACGTGGAGAATGTCGCGGTTCCATTGGTCAGGGCAACGGCGGGCTGTGCGGTCCCGTCGAGGGTGAACACGACACTGCCGGTGGGCGGTCCAGATCCGGGAGCGCTTGGGGCGTTTGGCGCGACGGTGGCAGTGAACGCGACCGACTGGCCGGCGGTCGCCGGGTTCGCCGAGGAGGTCAGCGCGACGGTCGTCGAAGCCTGACCCACAACCTGGCTTAGCGGCGCGGACGAGGCACTCGAATAGTTCGAATCACCCTGATAGGTCGCGGTGATAGTGTGCGTGCCGGGCGCGAGTGCCGGTAGCTGGATGGTGTTCTGGCCGTTGGAGAGCTTGATCAGACTGTAATTAGCGCCATCGACATAGACCGTCGCCGCGCCGGTGGGGGTCGGGCCGCCCGACGGGTCGGGCGTCACGGTGATCGTGACATTGACTGGCTGCCCGTAGACGGATGGGTTGGACGACGACGACAGTGTGACCGTTGCGGACGCGGCCTGGTTTACCGTCTGGGTGAAGGTCGCCGAGGTGCTGGGGTCGAAGTCGTTGGTGTCGTAGCCGTAGCCCGTCGGGTTGTAGCTCGCGGTGATCGTGTGCGTCCCGGTGGTCAGGCTCGGCAGATCGAGTGTCGCGACGCCGTTCTGCAGGGCCGCGCTCTGGGCCGAGCCGTCGACCACGAAGGACACGGAGCCGGTCGGGGTTCCGCCGCCCGGCGCGTTGGCCGAAACGGTGGCGCTGACCTGGACGTCCTGACCCGTGGTCGAGGGGTTCGCGGACGACGAGAGAGTGGTCGTGGTCGCGTCGGCGTTGGTGATCTGTTGGTAGAGGTCTGAGCTGAGTCGGCCGTAGTCGGCGTCGCCGCTATAAGTCACCGTGATCTGTTGCGTGCCCGCCGGAATCGACGCCAGGGGGAGCGTCGCCACTCCATCGACGACCGGCACAGTTGTGAGCGGCACACTGTTGAACAGGAAGGTCGCGGTCCCGGTCGGGGTGGGCGCGGACGGGTCGTCCGGGGTCAGCGTCGCGGTCAGGTCACCGGCCTGCCCGTAGGTGGACGGGTCGGCCGTCGAGGTCACGTTGATTGCCGTCGCGTAGGGTTCGGTGATGCTCAGTTCGCCGATCTGGTCGATGCCGAGGTCGGTGAACCAGATGTTCCCGTCGGGGCCGGCCGTGATGCCGTCGGGGTCGTCGTTGTCGAACGTGGGGTAGACCGTCATCGCGCCGCTGGTGGTCAGGCCGACGATGTTCCCGGTGTCACCGTCCCCGGGGCTCAAGCGCTCGGTGAAGTAGAGGTTTCCGTCCGGCCCGGTCGTGATGCCCTCCGGGTTCAGCAGGCTGCCTGCGAGCGGGTAGGCCGTCACGGCTCCCTGCGGAGTGATGCTGGCGGCGATCGAGGTTCCGTAGACGGACCGGTTCTCCACGAACCAGATGTTTCCGTCGGGCCCGGCGGTGATGCCGCCGGGAACGGCGTCGCCTTCCGGCAGTTGGAAGAGCGTGATGACGCCGGAGGTGGTGATCCGGCCGATGGAAGTCTGCTGCGAGTCTCCATTGGTCTCGCCGATGAACCACAGGTTCCCGTCCGGGCCGGCCGTGATCGGGAAGTCGCTGTCGTAGTCGTTGAACTCGACCGGCAGCGGATACTGCGTCACCACGCCCGCGGGAGTCATGCTCCCGATGTAGCTGTTACTTGCGTAGGCTCCGATCGTGTACCAGAGGTTGCCGTCCGGGCCCTCGGTCAAGCCTTGCAGGCTGTTCGCGTCCTCAGCAGGCAGCGGGAAGACCGTCACCGTTCCCGAGGTGGTGACATTACCGATCGCGGAGCCATCGCCACCGTAGTCCTGGATCTCGAACCAGATGTCGCCGCCGGGTCCATTGATGACGCCCGCGGGCACGCCGGGCGTCGCGTAGTTGCCGAGCACGGTTCCGCTCGTCGACATGACGGTGATCGAGTCGCTCTGGCCGGGGAACCAGAGGTTCCCGTCCGGGCCGGTCACGATGCCGCCGCCCTGGCCGCCCTGGCCCCCTGACTGCACCGGGTACAAAGAGACGTCGCCGGGCGGGAGCGTGCCCGCGTCGGCCTGGGCGACCGTCGTGCCGAGTCCGAAAACGGCAAGGCAGGTCGCGACTATGACAGCACTTGTGCGTTGATACATCTTTCCCCTCCTTGAATGCCGCCGTGCGGCCGGTCGGCCCGGCGATGTCACAGGGCCCGGAGAATCCTCGGCAGCAGGCTGACTGCCGGTCAGGTTAGCGTGGATAAGTGTGCCCCACAGGGGTTTCCTGCAGCTCTTTACCCAGCGGTCATTCCTTTTTCATCGCCGGATACGTAGAGTAACCACCTGCATCAGGTCGCGTATTTAAACCAGGCCGGAATCGTAGGCGAAGACCACCAACTGCGCCCGATCGCGGGCGGAGAGCTTGGTCATCGCGTGGGACACGTGGGTCTTCGCGGTGGCCGGGCTGATGAACAAACGCGCCGCGATCTCCTCATTGGCCAGCCCTTGGCCGACCAAAGCGACCACCTCGCGCTCCCGCTCGGTGAGCAGCGCGAGTCCTGCCGCCTGCCCGGTCGGCCGGGCCCGGCGAGTGAACTCGGAAATCAACCGTCGGGTGACGCTCGGCGCCAGCAGCGCCTCCCCGGCCGCCACCACGCGCACCGCCCGGCGCAGTTCCTCCGGTTCCAGATCCTTGAGCAGGAAGCCGCTGGCCCCGGCGCGCAGCGCACTGTGGATGTACTCATCGAGTTCGAAGGTGGTTACCACGATGACCCGGGTCCCGGCGAGAGTCGGATCGGCGCAGATTTCTGCCGTGGCGGCGATGCCGTCCAGGCCTGGCATCCGCACGTCCATCAGCACGATGTCCGGGCGGGTACGGCGGGCCAGCGCGATCGCGGCGAAGCCGTCCGCGGCCTCGCCGACCACCTCGATGTCCTCGGCCCGGTCCAGCAGCGCGTGGAAGCCGGCCCGGACCAGTGCCTGGTCGTCGGCGAGCAGGACTCTGATGACAGGGTTCGAAGCGTCGGTCACAGGGTCTCCCGGGGAAGTCGGGCCAGCACATGGAAACCGCCTTCTGCGCGCGGCCCCACCACGAGTTCGCCGCCGAGAGCCTCGGCCCGCTCGCGCATGCCGACCAGGCCGAATCCCGGCGCTGTCGAGGCCGGCGTGGCGGTGGACGGTTTGCTGCGGCCGCCGCGACCGTCGTCGATGACCTCAATGATGAGAGCGTCACCTTCGGCCCGAATCGCCACGTCGGCACAGTCCGCCGAGGAGTGCCGGAGCAAGTTGGTCAACGACTCCTGGACGATCCGATAAGCGGTGAGCTGAAGCAGCGGGGCGGTGGCGTCAATATCCTCATCAATTGTCAGCTGCACGGCCAGTCCACTGTCGCGCAGCTGCCGGACCAGTTCCGCCAGTTGCCCGAAACCAGGCTGCGGGCGCGGATCGGGCGCGCCGCTGCCGCGCAGCAGATCCAGCGCGGCCCGCAGCTCAGGCATCGCCTGACGGGCTGCCCCGCGGACGGCCAGCATCGCCTCGCGAGCCTGCACCGCGACGACCGAGATGGTGTGCGCCAGCACGTCGTGCAGCTCGCGCGCGATCCGCAGCCGCTCCTCGGCCATCCGTCGGCCGAGCTGGGCCTCAGCGGTCGCCGCAGACTGGCGCAGCTGCGCCTCGTGGTCGATCCGGCGTCTGCGCGTCAGCTCGCCGAGCACAGCCACCGCGGCCATCCCGATCGGCGGCATCGACACCGGGAAGGAGAGCAGCGGCAAAGCGTGCGGGGGTAGGGCCGGGATCACCCAACCGGCCACAGCCGCAGCCAGTCCGTAGCCGAGCCGACGTTCGGCGGCCAAGGTGTAACAGACAACGAAGATAAGGATCCCGGGAGCGAAGCCCGGATAGCCGGCCAGCCGATAGCCAAGGCAGCCCAGCAGGCAGCCGGCCGCGGCCGGAAACGGGTGGCTTCGGCGAAACAGCAGAGCCGCGGCCGCGCCGAGTGTGAGCAGATACGCGCCGTAGGCAGGCGGCGGAGCAGTCGAGGCGTAATGCAGTTCCGTCCACACGCCGATGCAGGCGAACGCCGCGACCGAGCCGATCAGCGCCGGCTCGGTACGGATCTTCGGGGGGCAACCGGAAGCGCACGGTGGCACTGCCGTGGCCGGTACGGATCTCGGCCGGCGCGGCGTCCGCGACGATCCGCCCGCGGGCCAGCACCACGACCCGGTCGGCGTTCTCCTCGACCTCATCCAGGTAGTGCGTGGCGAAGACGACGGTCCGGCCGGAGGCGGCGAAGGCGCGCATCGCGGTCCAGAACTCGCGGCGGCCCTGCACGTCCAGCGCCCGGGTCGGCTCGTCCAGCAGCATGATGTCCGGGTTGGCGACGGCGACCAGGGCGAATTTCAGCCGCTGGGCCTGGCCGCCGGAGAGCCGGTCCACCCGCCGCCGGGCCAGTGCGCCGAGCCCGGCCAGTTCCAGGGCCTCGGTCGCAGGCAAGGGATGCGGGTACAGGCGCCGGCCCAGTTCGACCAGTTCGGCCACGGTCACGCCCGGCATCAGCCCGCAATCCTGCAGCATCGCGGCGATCGCACCGGCGGCCACCGCGGCCCTCGGCGGGCGGCCGCCAACCCTGACCGTCCCGGACTCCGGCTCGGTCAGACCCATCAGTATCACGACCGTGGTCGACTTGCCGGCTCCGTTCTGACCGAGCAGGGCGACGGTGCTCCCACGGGGGATTTCCAGGGTGACGTCATCGACGGCGGTCAGGGCGCCGTAGCGTTTGGTCACTCCACTGAGGGAGATTGCTGTGTCCATGCGCCAAGCGTGTGGCAGAGCGGGGAGCGCCGCGTCGGGCAGGCGATGCGTTCCGTCTACTCCCTGGGATGTAGGCCGGTATTGGTTTCATATCGATCATCTAAGATGTCCGCGACCGTTTCAGCACCTTGATCAACTTTGAAACCCGGGCAGGGTATCGGAACCATGTAGCTCCGGTACCTGAATTCTTGGGAAAGTCGGCTCGATCGGGCTTGGTGCGGCGCTAGTGTTATAACATCCGTTGAATTGAGGGCTGCCTTGGCCAGTAGCGCGAATCCCGGCGGCCGCGAGAACGACGACGACTTCCGCCGACGGTTGCGCGAGCTGCGTTCCACCCGTGGACTGAGCCAGGAGCAGCTGGCCCGGCAACTCGGCGTGTCCTTCGCCACGGTCAACCGCTGGGAGGGCGCGAAGACCGCTCCCTCGGCCCGGGCCTGGCGCGAACTGGAACGGCTGGAGGCCGAGACCGCGGGCAAGGTGCTCGCCACGGCCGGCCCGGATTCCGCCGGCGCGAGCGGTGAGCGTTCGTTCGCCGCGGGCGCGGTCATTCCGGCAGCGCGTTCTGGCAGCTCCAGCCAGAAGACCGGTGCCGGCGGAGGCGACGGCACTGCCACGGGTGACACTAAAGAGGGTGGCTCCGGCAATAGTGCCGACAACAGCTCCGGCGCGATATCCGGCGCCGGTCATCGCAACACCTCCGGCGACCGGGGCCCGGGGGTGGCGCAGTCCGGCTTCGTCGGCCGCGAGCGGGAACTCGGCGAACTGATCGCGCTGCTCGGATCCTCCCGCCTGGTCTGCCTGACCGGAGTCGGCGGCGCAGGCAAGACCAGGATGGCGGTCGAGGCGGTCCGGCGCTTCGGTTTCGACGGAGACGTGACCTTCGTACCGCTGGGCGCCGTCCGGGACCCGAGGCAGGTCGCGACGACGGTGGCCGCTACCCTCGGACTGCGCGACCGGCCGGGGGCCGCCGCCACCGAGGCCATCACTGCCGAACTGGCCGGCTCGCCCCGGCTGCTGGTGCTCGACGGCGTGGAGCACGTGCGGGCCGAGGTGGCCGACCTTATCCGCCGGACCATGGCCGCTGCCCCCGAGTTGCGGGTGGTGGCGACCAGCCAACGCGTGCTGGGCGTCTCCGGGGAGGTGGCCTGGCCGGTGCCGCCGCTGGGTTGCCCGGACCCCGGCGCGGCGGGCTTCGAGATAGCGAACTCCGACGCGGTCGAACTGTTCGTCGCCCGGGCCCGCGAGCGGCTGCCCGGATTCGCCCTGGCCGACGTCGCGGCCGAGGCGGTCGGCGGCCTGTGCCGCAGCCTGGACGGGCTGCCGCTGGCGATCGAACTGGCCGCGGGCTGGATCGGCACCCTCTCGGTGGAGGAGATACTGCGCCGACGTACGACCCTGCTCACCCACCAGACTGGCAGCCGGGACCACGACGCGCGGACACTGCGCGCCGTCGTCCAAGCGAGCTACGACCTCCTGGACAGCGGCGAGCGGGAACTCGTCCAACTGTTGAGCGTCTTCGCGGGTTCTTTCACCATCGAGGAGGCCGGGGCCGTCGCGCAGACGGACGACGGACTCCTGGTGCACCAAGTGCGCAGCCTGGTCGACTCGTCCTGGCTGGCCGCCCACCGGGACGGCGACCACAACCGCTTCACCATGCTGAGCACCCTGCGCGAGTACGCCGGCGAGCAGCTCGGGGACAGGGCCGACGCGATCAGGCGCCGACACGCGGTGTACTACGCCACCGTCGCCCGCGACAGCGAGCGCGCGCTGGCCACCGCCGAGCGGGTGCGTTGGGTGTCCCGGATGACGGCCTCCACCAACGACCTGACTGCGGCGCTGGGCTGGGCCGAGGCCGAGGGCGAGTGCGATCTGGGCCTGGAGATGAGCGCCGCGCTCTGGCAGTGGTGGCTGACCAGCGGCCGGCTGCTGGAGGGACGCGGCTGGATAGCTCGCTTCCTGGCCGCGGCCGGACCACAGCGCACCACGGCCCGAGCCCGCGCTTTGTCCGCGGCCGGAGTGCTCGCGGTGGAAAACGGCGACTACCCGGAGGCGGTCAACCGGGCATCCGTGGCCCTACGGATCTTCGAGGCGAACGGCGAGACGGAACGCGCGGCCTTGGCCGCCACAGTCCTCGGCTCCGCACACCGCTACCTGGGCGAAAACGCCGCGGCGCGGGAGTTCTTCGAGCGCGCCATGCGGCATCGGGTCACGCTGGGCGACCAGCGCGGAGTGTCGATCGCGGTGAACAACCTGGCCCTGCTCGCCTTGGACGACGGCGACCTGCCGCGAGCCCGCGAACTGTTCGAGCAGGCCCTGCTGACCAAGCGCCAACTGGGCGACCCGCGCTCGGTCGCGCTCGGCCTGGCGAACCTCTCCGACGTGCTGATCCGGACCCGGCGCCCGGCCGCCGCGGCCCGTGCCCTGGACGAGGCGGCGGCGCTCGCGGTCGAGCTCGACGACCGCCAGCTGATCGGAACCATCGCCTGCAACCAAGGCGAATTGGCCGGGCTGCGCAAGGACTGGGCTGGCGCGGCCGAATTCTACGCCGCCGCCGCGGAGGCCTACCGCGCGGGCGGGCACGGCCACGACGTGGTCCTGGCCTCGATCGGCCTAGGCCGCGCGTTGCACCGACTGGGCCGGACGAGTGATGCGATCACCTGCCTGCGCGAAGCCGAGGCCCTGGCGGCCGGGATCGCCAACGCCCAACGGCTGGCGGAGGTGCGCGCGGCGCTGGCCGAGGTCGGCGAGTCGGCCACGGCCGCCCTGCCGGACGGACTCACTCCCCGCCAGGGCGAGGTGCTCGGCTGGGTCGCGGCAGGCCTGAGCAACAAGGAAGTGGCTGACCAGCTTCAGCTAAGCGTGTCGACGATCGAGCGCCACCTGGCCACCATCTACCGCAACCTCGGCTTGCGCGGCCGGGTCGAGGCCTCCCGCTACGCCACCCGGCACGGCCTCTCCGCGCCACCTTCGTGAACATACGAATACATGAGCCTGCGAAAAACAACCGTCACGCCTGGTCGGCGAAACGCAAGGACGGCGCATAGGCGGGGAAGCCGTCGGTCCACCAGACGGCGGAATCCTGGGTGACGACAAAGGCCTGGTATCCGGTCCGCGCGGCGAGTTCGCGCAGCCAGGCGTAGGCCGTGGACGGACCGGTCGGGTCGGCGCCAGCGAGCGCGTGCGCGGCGGTGGCGTAACCATCGGCCCAGGTCAGGTTGGGTCCGACGATGGTGACGGAGGCCAGGGCGGTGGCTGGGGAACCGGTGTGCGGATCCCAGATGTGCTCGCCGCGTTCGGCGGTGCCCGAGGTGGCCACCGCGCCGTCGGTGAGTTCGACCACGGTGAGCAGCTGTCCGGTGCGGTGCGGGTCGCTGACCCCGATTCGCCACGGCTCGCCGCTTCCGCTTGTGCCCACGCTGCCGCGCCCGCCGCGCACTCGAATGTCGCCGCCGGCCCCCAGGCTGTGAGCGGGTACGCCGGACGAGGCCAACAATACCGAGGCGCGCTCGGCGGCCCAGCCTTTCACCAAGCCGCTGGGATCAAAGCCGGGTTCCGCCTCTCCGGCTGGCTCGTCACTCGTTCGGGTGTGGTCGGCCGGCCCGATGCTCGTCCGGCCGCCGGCCCGGCGGCCGACCGCCCAGGCGTCGAACGCGCCGACCGACTCCCGTTTGAGCTGGGCGCACAAGGCCAGCACGGTGCGGATCTCGTCCCCGTCGGGGTG
>Ga0302314_10006280_pt1 | contig 21572 bp, 16 predicted proteins | sample III_Palsa_N2_3_FD_200533 | JGI IMG/M metagenome (GOLD analysis project Ga0302314, IMG submission 200533) | Peat permafrost microbial communities from Stordalen Mire near Abisko, Sweden - III_Palsa_N2_3 | ecosystem: Environmental > Terrestrial > Soil > Palsa > Peat permafrost | place: Sweden...
CGGCCGGGCTTGGAGGCGAACGGCCTGGTCGAGCGGTAGAAGCCCTCATAGGCCGCGCCGCGATGGGCGGTGTTGGCGATCATCTGGCCGAGCAGCGGAAGCGGCAGGCCGCCGTGGAGACTGAAGCCGTTCACGCCGCGCTCGGCGCGGAACAGCTCGTTCAGTTCGCCGACGTCCCGCTCCCAATCGAGCGCGGTAAAGCCTGGCACGCGCGTGGCGACCAGAAGGCTGAGCCGAGCGAGGTTGTGCGCCGAGGGTGACACCGCGCCGGTGGTCCAACGCCCCACGACCGACTTGTCCACCCCGAGCTGCGCCGCCAGCCGCGCGCGGCTCAGGCACAGCGCCTTGAGGACAAACGCGAGTTTCTCGTTGAACGGCTCTGACACGTCGCCGTCACCCCAAAGCAACGAAACCGAAACAATGCATACTGGTGCATCGTGGCGCACGAAGTTGCAACAGCAAAGATGCGAACGACCGCAAGGCGCATTTGGCGCGCCCGCAGAACCCGCGCCGGACCTGGCGAAGCCCGGTCAGCGGACGCGACACCAGCGAACTATCTTGTCATAGCAAACCAACTATCTTTCCGCGCCTCGCGGCTGGTTCTTCCCCCACCCTCCCAACCGCTGCGCGATCGGGCCCCTCCTCTCCTTAGGGGCCCCAGGGAGAGGGGTTTAGCGGCGCGCCTCCTTCACCTCAGGGGGAGAGGAAGGGGCCCCATGGCGGAGCCATGGGAAGATGAGGGGCTACGGCGCCCTCAGACGACCCAGTTCTGCGGCGTGGGGTAGGGCTCGTTGCGGAGGAGGCGGGCGAGGCCGAGGGCGCAGCGGACGATGAACCAGACCAAGGTCGCCAGCATCAAAGGAACGCCGATGATGATGCCGATGATGGTGATGCACAGCGCCACCGACACCGCGAACAGCAGCAGTCCGATCCAGAAAGTGCGAATCTGCAGGGTGTAGTGGCTGCGCAGCCATTCGGGGGCCGTGTCGCGGCTCACGTAGGCGAGCACCAGGCCGACGATGTGAGTGACGCCCGTGGGCACGAGGTAGAGGACGTAGATGACGAGCGCCATCTGCCGCTGGTCCAGCATCGGGTTCGGCGGCGGCGGCGAGGGCGCCGGGGTGGGCGGCGGAAGAGTTTCGCTCATGATGTCGTCCCCGTTTGCTAGCGTAAGCTTATCCCCGAACGGCGATGATCTCCACCCCGGGGACCGCGGAGCGCGGCGCCAGGGCGAGGGGCTTCTCGACGCGCACGCGAGCGCGCAGGACGCGCGGCTCGGCGACGCAGGCGTCCGCGAGGCGCCGGGCGTAGGACTCGACCAGGCCGATGTGGCCGGACGCGGCGATGGCCAGGGCGTGCTCGACGATGCGCTCGTAGTTGACAGTCTCGTTCAGGTGGCGCCAGCCGCCGGCGTCCACGTCCAGCTCGACCTCGACGATCAGCGGCTGGCGACGGCCGCGTTCGTGCGCATAGACGCCAATCTCCGCCTCGACGGCGAGGCCGCGCACGAACACCTTGGTGCTGGGATGCAGGGTGGGGGGCACGTCAGTCCTTGGCTACGTCGATCGTTCGCCAGGCGAGATGCTGGCCGCCGTCGACGGCGATCATCTGCCCGGTCACGCTCGGCGCCTCGATCAGGTAGCGCAGCGCCGCGGCGATGTCGTCCGGGCTCGGACCCCGGCCCAACGGCACTGCGGCGGCCTCGGCGGCAAAGTCCGCCGCAGACTGGTGCGTGTTAGCGAGCGTCGGCCCAGGTCCGATGGCGTTGACTCGGATGCGCGGGGCCAGGGCCTGCGCGAGGGTCTGGGTCGCCGTCCACAGCGCGGCCTTGCTGACCGTGTAGCTGAAGAAACGGGGGTTGAGGCGCCAGACGCGCTGATCGGTGATGTTGACGATCAGGCCTTCGCGGTCCTCCGGCAGGGCCCGGGCGAACGCCTGGGCGAGCCAGACCGGGGCCCGCAGGTTCACCGCCAGAGCGGCGTCCCAACTCTCCAGCGAGAGGGTGTCGATGCGGTCGTCCTCGAACACCGATGCGCAATTGACCAGCAGGGTCGGCGGCGCCGGCGCCGCCGCGATCAGGCGCGCGCAGGCTGCGGGGTCGGCGAGATCCGCACTCTGGGTCTTCGCTCCGCGGCCGAGCGCCTCGATCTGGCGCGCCGTCTCGCGCGCGTTGGCGTCGGAGCGGCCAAAGTGCACGATCACGTCGTGCCCGGCGCGCGCCGCAGCGAGCGCCAGCGCCCAGCCGCGATCGCTCATCCGCCAGCGGTCCAGCCGCTCCGGAGCGGCGCTCCAGGTTCTTGTTTTGTCGCGCTTTCTGACGACGAACCAGTACCCACTTCGTCGGAAAGCGCTCTAATCGAGGCGGCCGAAGTCGAGATAGTTGAGCGCCCCCATGACGATGATGAAGATGGCGATGGCTGCGATGGCGATCATGCCGCGAGGTCTCCGAAAAGGCCCGCCTTAAAGACGGGGCGGTTCCCTCGCAAGGGAGCGGCTGATTTGGCGCCAGACCCCTTCCCGTATGAAGCGCGATCACTAATATGGCGAACGACAACGCCCCGATCGATCAGCGGGGATCCGCCGGCAGGCGTCCAAGGGAGAACGGCATGCGCGAATACATGAAATTCTACATCGACGGCCAATGGGTCGACCCGGTGACGCCCAAGAGCCTCGCGGTCATCAACCCGGCCAGCGAGGAGGTGTGCGGCCACATCTCCGCCGGCTCGGCCGCTGATGTCGACAAGGCGGTCAAGGCGGCGCGCAAGGCGTTCGAGACCTACTCGCAGACCAGCCGCGAAGATCGTCTCCACCTGCTGGAGCGCATCCAGACCGAATATCAGAAACGCTTCGGCGACGTGGCCCACGCCATCACCGAGGAGATGGGCGCGCCGGCCAGCCTCGCGCAGCGGGCCCAGGCGCCGATCGGCATCGCCCACATCGCCACCGGCATCGCCGTGCTGAAGAACTTCCAGTTCGAGGAAGATCGAGGCCCCACGCGCATCGTCAAGGAGCCGATCGGCGTATGCGGCATGATCACGCCGTGGAACTGGCCGATCAACCAGATCGCCTGCAAGGTGATACCGGCGCTGGCCACCGGCTGCACGATGGTGCTCAAGCCCTCCGAGGAGGCGCCGTTCTCGGCCATAATCTGGGCCGAAATCATGCATGAAGCCGGGGTTCCGGCCGGCGTGTTCAACCTCGTCAACGGCACCGGCCCCGAGGTCGGGGCGGCGATCTCCAGCCATCCCGGCGTCGACATGGTCTCGTTCACCGGCTCGACCCGGGCCGGTGTCGAGGTGGCCAAGGCGGCGGCGCCCACCGTCAAGCGCGTGGCCCAGGAACTGGGCGGCAAGAGCCCCAACATCATCCTGGAAGACGCCGACCTGGCGACCGCGGTCGGCGGCGGCGTCAAGCACGTGATGCAGAACTCCGGACAGTCCTGCAACGCGCCTACCCGGATGCTCGTGCCCGCGGGCAAGATGGACGAGGTGATCGTCATCGCCAAGGAAGCCGCCGAGTCCACCACGGTGGGCGATCCCAACGGCAACGCCCAGATCGGCCCAGTGGTCAACAAGACGCAGTGGGACAAGATCCAGCGCCTGATCAAGGCCGGCATCGACGAAGGGGCGACCCTGGTCACCGGCGGCACCGGCCGTCCCGACGGTCTGGACAAGGGCTACTATGTCAAGCCGACCGTGTTCGCCAACGTCACCAACACGATGAGCGTGGCCAAGGAGGAGATCTTCGGTCCGGTGGTCTCCATCCTCGGTTACGACACCGTCGATGAGGCCGTGGAGGTGGGCAACGACACCGAGTACGGCCTCGCCGCCTACATCTCCGGCACCGACATGACCAAGGTTCGGGCGATCGCCGCGAAGCTGCGCGCCGGCCAGGTGTCGATCAACGGCGGCGGCGGCGACATGATGGCCCCGTTCGGTGGCTACAAGATGAGCGGCAACGGCCGCGAATGGGGAGACTTCGGCTTCACCGAGTATCTCGAGGTGAAGGCCGTGCTCGGCTACACGCCCAAGCAGGCCGCCGAGTAGCCGTGTCCATTCTACCACCCTCCCCCTTGTGGGGAGGGTGGCCCGCGAAGCGGGACGGGTGGGGCCGGGGCCGTGCGCTTCCGGCGGGAGCCCCACCCTGACGGCTCCGCCGTCTGTCCCTCCCCACCAAGGGAAGGGAGGAGTTGGGTTTGGGGTAGGGGACCGCGATGACGCTCGATCCGCATTTCCACGCCATGCTCGAGGAGCAGGCGAGGGCCACGCCGCCGGACCTGCCGCCGGTGCACGAGCTGCCGGTCGAGGTCGTGCGCGCCGGGTATCGGGCCCAGCGCACGGCGCAGAACGAGAAGACCTCGCCGCGCGAGGTCGAAGCGCGCGATCTCGATGTCGCCGGCGCTGCGGGCCCGGTGCGCGCGCGCCTCTATACGCCGCCCGGTTTTCTGCCGCCCGGACCGTGCGTGGTCTACTTCCACGGCGGCGGCTTCGTGATCGGCGACTTGGAGACCCACGACGCCCATTGCCGGCGCCTCGCCGTCGGGTCGGGCGCCCAGGTCCTGGCGGTGGACTACCGCCTCGCCCCCGAGCACCCGTTCCCGGCGGGCCATGACGATGCGCTGGAAGCCACGCGCTGGACGTTCGACCATGCCGAAGAGATCGGCGTGGATCCGGCCCGTATCGGCGTCGGCGGCGACAGCGCCGGCGGCAACCTCGCCGCGGTGGTGGCCATCGACCTGCGCGAGGATCCGGCGCGGCGGCTGAAGCACCAGCTACTGCTCTATCCGGCCCTGTGGCCGAGCGAGGAGACGCAGTCCCGGCGCGAGCGCGACGGGCCGGTGCTCACAAGGGCGGCGATGGAGTGGTTCGAGGCGTCCCTGGCGGCGGAGGCTCATCCCGAAGGAGTCCGGGCCGCGCCGGCCCAGGCGGACGACCTCACGGGCCTGCCGCCCGCCCTGGTGGTCACCGCCGGCCACGATCCGCTGGAGCACGAAGGCCGCGACTACTGCCGGGCCCTGATCGACGCCGGCGTGCCGGCCGACCATCTTCACTACTCGGCGCTGGTGCACGACTTCTTCATCATGGGCGATGTCTCCCCCGCGGTGGTGCTGGCGGCGAAGGAAGCGGCGGCGGCGCTCAGGTCGGCGCTGTAGGGGCCGGCGCGGCAGGCCACCGCCATTCGCCGGTCGCCGAGTTGTGTGAACGCCCTAGTGCGCGGCGGCCGGAACACTCGCCGCGCGGCGTCGGGCGGCCCAGCCCACGCCGGCCACGCCCAGGAGCATCAGCGCCCATGCGGTGGGCTCGGGCACGTAGGTGATGCTGCTCTCGGCGACGTCGAGGTAGCGGATGTCCCCGCCGATCGGGAAGGAGCACAGGGATGAATACTGGCACTCGTAGGACGCCGACGTGAAGCTGTTGCCGACGGAGCCGGCCGTCAGCGGCTTGGTCGTGAAAAGGTTCAGTTCCTGTGAGTAGCCGGCGGCGTCGAACACCACCTCGCTCGAGTACGAATAGGTAGAGCCTCCGGTGGTGTAATCGGTTCCGCTGAGGCCGCTGCCGGGCTGCGTCACCAGGTTCCAGTGGTAGACGTAGCCGTACACGTCGTAAGTGAAGTAGCCCGTCAGGGTGGTTCCGTCGGTGAAGGTCGCGTTCACGAGCCACTTCGTATCGGCGCTGGCCGCCAGCGGCGCGGAGAGCGCGCATACCATTGCCGACGCGCCGAGCGCGAGCGACGTGAAGGTTGACGGACGCATTCGGAGCCCCTCCGGTGCGGCCTGGAACGGCGCGCAACTAACCGTCCCGTACACTTGCGGTAATCGCGGGTCAACATTTCCGCCACGCGAGCGCCACCGTTTGGGCGAATTTCAGTCGAGCGCCTCCTCGCCGCGCGCGTCGCGCCGGCGCAGCGCCCAGGCCAGGACGGCGCCCCCGCCGGCGACGGAGAGGACAGAGGCGGCCAGCGCAGCCAGGCGAACCAGCGAGCCCTCGGTCGCATCGCCCCGCCCGAACGCCAGCGCCGCCAGATACAGGCTCATCGTGAAGCCCGCGCCACAGAGAATGGCGACGCCGAGGAGTTCCAGCCACGTCGTGCCCGTCGGACGCCGGGCCAGCCGCGACGCCGCGCCCACCAGGGAGAAGCCGAACACGCCCAGGGGCTTGCCCACCAGCAGCGCCAGTATCACGCCCAGCGTGACCGGAGAGACCAGGTCGCGGCCGCCCACGCCGGCGAGCGATATCCCTGCGGCGGTGAAGGCGAACAGGGGCAGCACGCCGAAGGCGACGTAGGGATGCAGGCTGTCCATGAACAGCTTGAGCACGCTCTCGCCCCCGGCGCGACGCGCGCCGACCGGCACCGTCAGGGCGCAGGCGACGCCGGCCAGGGACGTGTCGATCCCTGATTTCAGGCAGAAGCCCCAGGCCAGGACGATGCCCCCCGCGTAGAACAGAAGCGGCGCACGCCTCCAGCGCGACAGCATGGCCAGCGCCGCCAACGCCGCGCCGGCGCCGGTCAGCGCCGCCCAGTGAACGTGGCCGGTATAGACCACGCCGATGACACCCACCGCCGCGACGTCATCGACGATGGCCACCGTGAGCAGGAACACGCGCAGGGGCGGCGGCAGCCTCGGGGCCGCCCAGGCCAGGGCGGCCAGGGCGACGGCCATGTCGGTGGCGACCACCACCGGCCAGCCGCCCGGCGCGCCGCCGCGCCCAAGATTCAACCCCAGGTAGATGAGCACCGGTACGACGAGGGCGCCCACCGCCGCCAACACCGGCAGCGCCAGGCGCCGCGGGCTGGAGAGTTCTCCGCGCAGGGCCTCGAACTTGATCTCCATGCCGACCACCAGGAAGAAGATCGCCATCAGGCCGCGGCCGACCCAGCCCTCCAAGGGCAGCGTCTGGGTGAAGGCGCCGACCTGCACCGCGATCGGATGGGCGAGCAACGCGAAGTACCGCGAAGACAACGGCGAATTGGCCAGGGCCAGGGCCAGGGCCCCGGCCGCCAGGGGCGCCAGACCCGCGCCCGATTCGGTCTTCAGGAAGTCCAGGGTCGGACGGCGGGCCATGGCCGGCGGTATCACGCCCGCCCGCCGCGCCGGAAGCGAAACCGGGGCCGCTGATCCAGGCCAGGCCGAGGCAAGGGACGAGGCAAGGGTTGTGAGGCGGGCGTGGCCGGTCCATCTGGCGCTGATGCCCGTTTCCGCCGCCTACCACCCCGCGCCGCTCTATCAGGCGCTCGGAAGCGAGTTCGCCGACGTGGTGGCGCCGGCCGACTTTCCGCAGGCGACGATCCGGTTTCGCAACAATCGGGCCGCCGCGAGCGTCGGGCTGGACACGCTCACGGACGAGGAATGGGTGGCGCATTTCGCCCGGTTCGAGCCGCTGCCGGACAACCAGCCCCGGCCGCTGGCCATGCGCTACCACGGCCATCAGTTCCGCGTTTACAACCCCGATCTCGGCGACGGCCGGGGCTTCCTGTTCGCCCAGATGCGCGAGGACGGCTCGGAGCGACTGCTGGACCTGGGGACGAAGGGCTCGGGACCCACGCCCTGGTCGCGCATGGGCGACAGCCGCCTGACCCTCAAGGGTGGCGTGCGCGAGGTGCTGGCCACGGCCATGCTGGAGGCGCTGGGCGTCCCCACCTCGCGCTCCTTCTCGCTGATCGAGACCGGCGAGGCGCTGGAGCGCGGCGACGAGCCCAGTCCCACCCGCTCGGCCGTCCTGACGCGCCTGTCGTACAGCCACATCCGCTTCGGCTCGTTCCAGAGGCACGCGGCGCTGGAGCGCCCGGACCTGGTCGGCGCGCTGCTTGATCACGTGGTGGCCAACTACTATCCGGGGCTTGGCAACGCGCAGAACAAGGCCGCGGCCCTGCTGGCCGCCGTTGGCGAACGCGCCGCCGCCCTGGCCGCGCGCTGGATGGCCGCGGGCTTCGTGCACGGCGTGCTCAACACCGACAACATGAACATCACCGGCGAGAGCTTCGACTACGGTCCCTATCGCTTCCTGCCGCGCAACGACCCGAACTTCACCGCCGCCTACTTCGACCACACGGGCCTCTACAGCTTCGGCCGCCAGCCGGAGGCGGTGTTCTGGAACCTGCGTCAGCTGGCCGGCGCGTTGTCCACCGTGAGTGAGCCCGAGCCCCTGGTGGAGTCCCTCAACCAATTCGCCGCCGCCTATCGCGCCGAGCTGTCCGCGGCCATGATCCGGCGGCTCGGACTGAAAAGCGCCGGCCTGGAGGCCGACGTGGAGCTCGCCAACGCCGCCTTCCACGCGCTCGGCGAAGGCGGCGAGACACTGCGCTGGGAACCGTTCTTCTTCTACTGGTTCGGCGGCCTGGCCTCGGAGGCGCGGGCGTTGAACGGCCCCAGGGCCGCGCTGTACGGGGGAGAAGCATTCGGCGCCCTTCGAGCCCTGCTCGGCGCACGCGAGCCCGATCGGCCGGAGAGGCTGCGATCGCCCTATTTCCAGGCCCACGAGCCGGAAGAACTCCTGTATGACGCGATCGAGGCGCTGTGGATTTCGATCGTCGAGCGGGACGACTGGGCCCCGTTCGCGCAAAAGCTGAAAGCGATCGAAGCCGCCCGCGTCGGCTGGGGGCTGAGCGGATGAACTGGGGCGGCGGGACCTGGGCGGCGTTGGCCATCGCCTGCGCTTGCCTGTCGCCCGCCGCCGCCTCACCGGCCGCCCTGGGCCCCGACCCGAACGCCATTCACTGGGATCCCGGCATCCGGCGGGGCGTGCTCGCCAACGGGCTGCGCTACGCGGTCATGCGCGGCGCGGTCCCCAGCGGCGGCCTCTCCATCCGCCTGGGCGTCGACGTGGGCAGCCTCGACGAGACCGAGGCGGAGCGGGGCGCGGCTCACTTCGTCGAACACATGGCCTTCGGGGGCGCCCACGCCGTACCCGGGGCCGATCTCGAGGCCACCTTCACGGCTGCCGGAGTGGCCTTCGGCCGCGACCGCAACGCCGAGACCGGCTACGAGGCCACCACCTATCGCATCGACCTGCCACATGCCGACGAGAAGGCCGAGGCGCTCGCGTTCAGGTGGCTGCGGGCCGTGGCCGACGGGACGCAATTCACCGACGCGAGCGTGGCGCACGAGCGCGGCGTGATCCTCGCCGAGCGCGAGGCGCGGCTGACCGCCGCCGAGGCCAGCGCGCACGCGATCCAGGCGTTCCTGGCCAAGGGGCTGCTGTTCCCCGACCGGGACCCGATCGGCACGCCCCAGAGCCTGGCCGCGATGACGCCGCAGCGCCTGAGCGCGTTCTACGGCCGATGGTACCGCCCGGCCAACGCCGTGGTCGTCGTTGTCGGCGACAGGCCGGTCGATGATCTGGCGAAGGAGGTCGAGGCAGCTTTCGCCGGCTGGAAGGGAGGGGGCGAGCCGCGCGCGCCTCGCTCCATGGGCGCCCTCGACACCACGCGCGGGCCGGCGGCCCTGGTTCTCGCCGACCCGGTCATCCTGCCGACCGAGGCGGAGGTGTGCCGCATCCACGACGCGCCGACGCCCAGGCCGACCCAGGACGTGGCGCGGCTGCGAGCGGAAGCCGCCACCCAGCTGTGGTCGCGAATCCTCGGCCAGCGATTGGCCATGCTGGCCCAGGCCAACAGCGGCATCCTGAGCGCGACGGTCGAGACCGATCCCGACGCCCGCCGGCTCGCGGGCGCCTGCATCCGCGTCGTGCCGGCGCTCAACGACTGGCGCAGGGGCCTGGACACCGTCGAAACCCAGCTGCGCCGCTTCGCCCAGGCGCCGCCCAGCGAAGATGAGCTGGAGGCCGCGATCAAGGAGGCGCGGGCTCACCATCGCGGCGGCATTCAGCAATCCGCCAGCCGGGACGACGCGACCCTGGCCTCGGCCATCACCGCCGACCTGCTCGTCGGCGATGTCACGCCCTCGCCGAGCGAAGCCTTCCGCGCCTACGACGCCGCCGTCGCCGACATCACCCCGGCCGATATCGCGGCGGCCTTCGCGCGCGACTGGTCGGGGACAGGACCCTTGATCGCCGTCATCACGCCGCAGCCACCGACGCGCGAAGCCGTGCTGGCCGCCTGGCAGAGTGCGGGCGCCAGCGCGCTGGCGGCGGCCCCGGCGGCGGCTCCGGCGCCGCAGTGGGCCTATGACAACTTCGGCAAGCCCGGCCGGGTCGTTCGCAGACAGGCGTTCACGAAGCCCGATTTCGTCCGCCTGACGTTCGCCAACGGCGTCATCCTCAATGTCATGCAGACCGCCTTCACTCAGGACCAGGAGGGCATCGCGGTGGCCTTCGGCGACGGTCGTCGCGACATCCCCGACGCCGACCTGGTAAAGGCGCAGATGGGCGCGCTGCTGCTGAAGCAGGGCGGCCTGGGGCGACATGACGCGGCGCAGGTGAGCGCGATCTTCGCGGAATCCGGCGCCGAGACGCGGTTGGCGATGGGCGACGATACGTTCCTGCTGCAGGGGGCCAGCGGCCGGTATGACCTGCGCCGCCAGCTCCAGCTGCTCGCGGCCTACATGACCGACCCCGGCTTTCGCAATCTCGATCCCCTGCTGGGAACGATCGTCGAGACCATGTACCGCGCCTTCCGCAAACAGCCCTCACTGGTGGTCGCGCTGGCGGTCAACCAGGCGATCGCGCCGGGCAACCCCCTCACCCTCCCGCCGCAGGCGGAGATGGCGCGGATTCGCGCGGCCGACTTCGAGCAGATCCTCAAGCCGGTGCTGACCCAGGCGCCTATCGAGGTGAGCCTGGTGGGCGGCATCGACGAGAAGGCGGCGGCGGCGGCGGTCGCCGACACGTTCGGCGCGCTGCCGCCACGCCAGACGAAATACCCGCAACAGCCGCATACCTGGTTCCTGCGGTTCCCGCCGGGCGCGATCGGACCAATTGCAGCCACCCACGAAGGCCCGCCGGAGAAGGCCATCATCGGCATGATCTGGCCGCTGTACGTCGCCGAACCGAGCCGCCGGCGGGAGGAGTATGCGCTCAACCTGACCGCCGACCTCTTGTCCGACGGCCTGCGTCACCGCCTTCGGGACGAACTGGGCAAGACCTACGCGCCGGCCGCCGTCGCCCAGATGCCCGACTTCGGCGATCAGGGGTTCCTGCTCGCCGTCGTCGAGACCGCGCCCACCGATGTCGCGCTCGTTCGCGACGAAAGCGCCAAGGTCGCCGAGCGCATCGCCCGCGGGGATTTCACCGACGCGGACCTGGAGGCCGTGCGGGCGCCGCGCCTCGCCGGCCTGACGGCCCGGGCGCGCACCAACGGCTTCTGGCTGATGGGCCTCGCCGGCTCATCCACCCATCCGGGCCTGCCGGCCGAAGTGGCGGACATGAGCGACCTCTACGCCTCGATCACCGCCGCGGACGTGCGCAGGGCGGCGGCCGACTGGCTGGCTCGGGCCCCGATCGTCGTGGTGGCCATGCCCGCGGCGACGGCTCTGGCGAGCAACAAGCCGTGACCGCGGCGGCGGTCCTGGGCGCTCTGGCGCTGAGCATCGGCGCCCCGCCGGCGCCACACCCGGGAGGCGCTTTGCTCGCCGCGCCTCTGATCGAACCGGCCGTCTGTTTGGGTGCGGCCGGCGATCCCAAGTCCAGGCTGGAGGCGTGTACGCGCCTCATCGACGCCACGGGTCCGGACCGCTCGATCATGGCTCGCTATCGGACCGCGCGTGGCAACGCCCGGCTGTCCCTCAAGGACGACGACGGCGCGGAAGCCGATTTCACCGCCGCCATCATGGCGGCGCCCGAGGACCCCGACGGCTGGTTCGGACGTGCGATCGCCAGGAGCAAGCGCGATGAGCCGGTGCTGGCGATCGCGGACTACGACACCGTCCTGTGGCTGACGCCGGGCGACGCCGACGCCCTCTACAATCGCGCCCAGTTGCGCTCTGCGGCCGGCGACCACGGCGGGGCGGTCAGCGATCTCGAGCGCGCCCGCGCGATCACGCCCAAGGACCTCGACACCCTGGTCAACCTCGGGTTCGAGTACGGCGAGGTCGGCCGGTTGGATGACGAGCTCGCCTGCTACGCCGCCGTGCTGGCGCTCGACCCCCGCCGGCGCTCCGCCCTGGTCAACCGCGGCGCGGTCTACTGGCTCCGCAACGACTGGGCCGGCGCCGCCAGGGCCTGGGACGCGGCGCTGGACGTCTACCCCAAGGATTCCGACCTGCACCGCCGGCGCGGCGGCGCGGCCGAGAACCTCGGCGACAGCAAGCGCGCGCGAGACGAATTCAGCCGCGCCATCGCCCTCGACCCGACCAACGCCGATGCGTTCCGCAATCGCGCCGAACTCGAAGCCCGCCTCGGAGATCAGGCCAAGGCGGTGGCGGACCTGCGCATGATCGTCACGCTCCAGCCGCGCGATCCGGCGGCCATCGACGAGCTGGCCGAAGCGCTGATCGACAAGCACGACCTCGCCGATGCGCTCGTCGCCGTTCAGTCCGGCCTGGCGCTGGCGCCGGAAAACACCGCCTTGCGCATCGACCGTGGGCGGGTGTTCTGGCTGCAGGCCAGCTACGGCGCCGCCCTGTCCGACTATGACGCCGTGCTCAGCCGGGAACCACGCAATTCGGCCGCCCTGTTCGACCGCGCCCTCGTCTACCACCAGCAGGACCATGACGTTCGCGCCATCCGCGACCTCGACGCCGCCCTGGCCGCCGACCCAGGCGACGCCGAAACGCTGGAAAAGCTGGGCGAGATCTACGCCGGGATCGATGACTATGTGACCGCGCTCGAGGATCTGGACGCCGCCATCGCCGCCGACCCCAAGCGCGCTTCCGCCTACCGGCAGCGCGCCAAAGCCGAGCGCGCGCAGGGCCAGGCGGCCGCCGCCGCCGTGGATGACGCGGCCGCCAAGCGCCTGGGCGGGTGACTCCCACATCGGCGTGGCGGAGTGCGGCGCCGATGAAGCCCCCTTCTCACCGTTAAACACCGTAAATGCGGTGATCGGACGGCGCCGGATCGGCGTTCGCGTGGTCCACCAGCACGCCGTCCAGCTCCATGAGCGGCTCGCCGGCCCGGTTTTGCCCGGACCGAAGCGCTCGTTGGCGTGGCGGGCGGGGAAGGTTCCTGCGGAGTGCGGCGCCGTTGAAGACCCCGTCTCACCGCTAAACACCGTAAGTGCGGTGCGCGGAGGACGCCGGGTCGGCGCTGGCGTGGTTCGGCCCCGTCTCACCGTTAAACACCGTAGATGCGGTGCGCGGAGGGCGCCGGATCGGCGTTGGCGTGGTTCGGCCCCCCGTCTCACCGTTAAACACCGTAAATGCGGTGATCGGACGGCGTCGGATCGGCGTTCGCGTGGTTCACCAGAACGCCGTCCAACTCGATGACCGCAGCGCGCGGGGCCGGGTTGGCGGTCAGCGGATGGGGCGGACATGGGCCCTCGCGAGAAGGGGGTGAGGCCCGCAGAGTGGCACGAAAATTGCATTTTGTAAAGGTCTGGCGGAGGCGTCCGTGCGGCCCTCGCAACATCGGCGCCGTATTCGACGAGGCGCTCGGGCGTTAAGACGGGTTCGGATCTGTCCGGCCGTGCGCGTCTGCAAGTCGCGCACGGCCGCTCAAAGCTTCGGGGCGTTTATGGCGGACGTGCAGGCTGGACGACCGGGCGAGTGGCGGACGGTCAGCGGCGAGATGATCGCGCTCGTCGCCTCCACCGATTGGGCGGCGAGCCCGCTTGGCGGGCGGGAGGACTGGTCGCCCAGCCTCCGGCTGGCGGTCGACATTATTCTCGCGTCGGCCTTCCCGATGGCCCTGCGCTGGGGACCGGATTTCGTGCTGATCTACAACGACGCCTATCGCCCGATCCTGGGCGACAAGCATCCCTGGGCGCTCGGCCGGCCCGCTCGCGAGGCCTGGGCCGAGGTGTGGGATCAGATCGCCCCGGTGCACCGGTCCATTCTCACCCGCCAGACGCCGGCGGTGTTCGCTGACGACATGCTGCTTCGCATCCAGCGTCACGGCTCGCGCTGGGAGGACGGCCGCTTCACCCTCGGCTACAGCCCGGTGGAAGATCCGACCACGGAAACCGGTGTCGGCGGCATCCTGGTGACCGCGGTCGAGACCACCGGCCGCGTGGCGATGGAGGATGCGCTGCGCGCCAGCGAGGAGGCGCTGAGCGACAGCCGCAGCTACCTGAGCGACCTGTTGCGGTCGTCCGGCGAGGCCTTCTACGCCATCGATCGCGAGGGCCGCACGACCCTGTGCAACCAGGCCTTCATCCGGCTGCTGGGCTTCGAAAAGGAGGAAGACGCGGTCGGGCGCAAGCTGCACGACCTGATCCACCACACCCGGCCGGACGGCTCGCCCTACCCCGCCACCGACTGTCCGATCTACCGGTGCGCCTCGACCGGCGAGGCCGCCCACGTCGAGGACGAGGTTTTCTTCCGCGTCAACGGGAGGAGCTTCCCCGTCGAATACTGGGTCAGCCCGGTGTTTCGCGATGGCGTGCACCAGGGCGCCATCTGCACCTTCATCGACATCACCGAACGCAGGGCCGCCGCCGCCGAGCTGGCCAGGAGCGAGGCGGAATTCCGCGCCTTCGCCCAGGCCGTGCCCAATCACGTCTGGGCCGCGCCCGCCGATGGCCAGCTGAACTGGTTCAACGACCGGGTCTACGAGTACAGCGGCGCGGCGCCCGGAACCCTGGATGGGGACGGCTGGGGCGATCTTGTCCACCCGGAAGACAGGCCCATCGCGGCCGAACGGTGGCGCGCTGCCCTGGCCAGCGGCGATGTCTACGAGATGGAATTCCGGCTCCGCCGCGCGGACGGACGCTATCGGTGGCACATCGCCAGAGCCCTGCCGATCCGCGGGCCGCGAGGCGATGTCGTTCGCTGGATCGGCGCCAACACCGACATCGACGACCAGAAGGCGACCGCCGCTGCGCTCGCGGCGTTGAACGCGACCCTGGAGCAGCGGGTCGCCGAGCAGGCGGCCGAACGTGACCGCCTATGGCACACGTCGCAGGACCTTCTGGCGGTCGTCGACGAGAGCGGCGTGTTCAGAGCGGCCAATCCCGCCTGGCGGTCGGTGCTGGGCTGGGCGCCGGCGGAGGTCGTGGGGACACATCATCTGCAATTCGTTCATCCCGACGACCGGCCGAACAGCGACGCCGCCCTCGATCACGCGCTCGCCGCCCCTTTGCCGGCGTACGAGAACCGGTGCGTGCATCGTGACGGCAGTGTCCGCTGGATATCCTGGGTCGCCTCGCACGAGAACGGCGCCGTCTACGCAACCGGCCGCGACATCACTCGGGAGAAGCAGGCCGCCGCCGAGCTCGCGACGGCTCAGGAAGCGCTGCGACAGAGCCAGAAGATGGAGGCGGTCGGCCAGCTCACCGGCGGCATCGCCCATGATTTCAACAACATGCTCGCTGTCGTGGTCGGATCGCTGGAACTGCTGGGACGCAGGCTGGGCGGCGGCGACGCGCGCGCCCAGCGCTATCTGGACGCCGCAGGGGATGGCGCGCGTCGGGCCGCGCTGCTGACGCAGAGGCTGCTGGCCTTCTCGCGCCAGCAACCGCTGCAGCCGGAACCGATCAACGTGAACCGGCTCGTCGCCGGCATGTCGGATCTGCTGCGCCACTCCATCGGCGCCGACGTGCGCTTGGAGACGGTGCTGTCGGGGGGCCTGTGGCGCACCCACGCCGATCCCAATCAGCTCGAGAACATCGTCCTCAACCTGGCCGTGAACGCGCGCGACGCCATGCCAGAGGGCGGGCGCCTGACGATCGAGACGCAGAATACGCATCTCGATGACCGCTACGCCTCGGCGCAGGTCGGCCTGGCCGCCGGGCAGTATGTGCTGATCGCCGTCACCGACACGGGATCGGGCATGCCGCCGCAGGTCATGGAAAAGGCGTTCGACCCGTTCTTCACAACCAAACCGATCGGCAAGGGAACGGGGCTCGGCCTGAGCCAAGTCTATGGCTTCGTCAAACAATCGGGCGGCCACGTCAAGATCTACTCCGAGGTTGGCCAGGGAACCACGATCAAGATCTATCTTCCACGACTGCAGGGCGACGCCGACGCATCCGACGCCGACGGGGATGGCGCGCCGTTGGCCCTGGGCGACGAGGCCGAAGTCGTGCTCGTCGTCGAGGATGAGCCGTCGGTGCGCCAGTTCAGCGTCGATGCGCTGCGCGAGCTTGGCTATGCGGTCCTGGAAGCGGACGGGGCGGCCGCGGCCCTGCGGCTGCTCGACGCGCATCCGGAGATCGTCCTGCTCTTCACCGACGTCGTCATGCCCGATGTGAACGGGGCGAGGTTGGCCGAGGACGCGCGACGGCTGCGTCCGGACCTGAAGATACTGTTCACCACCGGCTACACACGCAACGCCGTGGTCCACAACGGCGTCCTCGATCCCGGGGTCGAGCTGATCGGCAAGCCGTTCACCCTCGACGCCCTGGCCACCAAGGTCAGGGCCGTGCTGGAGGCTCCCGGCCGGCTGTAGATTGGCTCGATCCAGATGATGGAGTCCGGTTGTCGCCAGCCTCGGCCAACGGCTCGTGCCAATTTGCCCCCTCAGCACAGGGAGAAGAACCATGGCTTCCATTCACAAGGAAATCTCGCTCGCCGCCGGGGTCGAGGCGGTGTGGGATGTGGTGCGCGATGTGGGCTCGGTGCACACGCGGTTCGCCCCGGGGTTCGTGGTCGACGTGGTGATGGAGGACGGCGCGCGCATGGTCACCTTCGGCAACGGCATGGTTGCCCGCGAGGTGATCGTCGATGTGGACGAGGCGCGGCGGCGCCTGGCCTATTCCGTCCGCAGCGAGCGGCTCAGCCACCACAACGCCTCGTTCCAGGTGTTCGCCGACGGGGCCGGCAGCCGGCTGGTGTGGATCGCCGACTGCCTCCCGCATGCGGCAGCGCAGACGGTGGCGGCGATGATGGAGGAGGGGATCCAAGCCGCAAGCGCCGCGCTCGGCGGACCGGCCGCCGAGCGCGCACGCAGCGAGGAGCGAGTGACGTAGGCGGCACTCCGCTGGAGCCCCCTACCCCGGCTTCGCCGGTACTTCCCCCCAGGGGGGAAGAGAGCCGTTGAGCGAGCGGCGACAACGAGCCCTCTCCCGCCGTTGGGGGGAGTACGCCCGAAGGGCGGGAGGGGGCTCCAGCTGAGTGCGGCGCCTAAGCCTGAGGCGCCGCCGGGTCGAAGAAGCCGGTGATGCTCTGCAGGCGGCCGTCGGCGCTGAGGACGCCGAAATCGACGCCGCGCACCAATGGCGCTTCGCCCTCCGCCGCCAGCTCCCAGGCGAACCGCACGCGGTCCTTGTGGGCGTCGACGTCGCTGATGCGGCGGAAGCGATGGTTCGGGAAGCGCTCCTGCACCGAGGCGACCATGGCGTCGATGCCGGCGTGGCCCTGGCCGTCGAGCTGGGGGTCGACGTAGGATCCGGTCTCGGTCCAGGCGCCGGCGACGAGATCGCGGCGATCCTCGGCGTCGGTGGCGTTCCACATGGCGATGTAGCGGTCGATGAGAGCGACGGGGGTGGTCATGGCGGTCTCCAATGCAAGCTCCGTCAGCCACGATCGGCTGACCGGTGAGCGCAACTTGCCAGGGCCCGGCGCGGCCGGTCGATTACCTCGCAGGTCATTGGTCCGGCCCGCGGCCAGGACTATCGGTAAGGCCATGAACGTTGCGGCACTGCCTGTGGGAGATCACTTGCGCGGATGGCGACAGCGCCGGCGCATGAGCCAGCTCGACCTGGCGTGCGAGGCCGGCATCTCGACCCGGCACCTGAGCTTCGTGGAGACCGGGCGCGCCGCGCCCAGCCGCGACATGCTGCTGCACCTGGCCGAGCAGCTGGAGGTGCCGGTGCGCGAGCGCAACGTCCTCTTGGTAGCGGCGGGCTATGCGCCACTGTTTCCCGAACGCTCGCTGGAAGACCCCCAACTCGCCGCCGCGCGCGCCGCCATCGACAAGGTGCTGGAGAGCCACAAGCCCTATCCGGCGTTCGCGGTCGACCGGCACTGGAACATGGTCGCCTCCAACAACGCCATGCCCAGCATCTACGACGGCGTCGCGCCGGACCTGATGCGCCCGCCGGTCAACGTCCTGCGCCTGGCCCTGCATCCGCAGGGCATGGCCCCGCGCACCGCCAACCTGGCCGAATGGCGCGCCCACCTCCTGGCGCGCCTGCGCCAGCAGATCGACCTCACCGCCGACCAGGTGCTGATGGACCTGCACGCCGAGCTCATCGCCTATCCCGCGCCGAGGGCCGCGCCCACCCATGCCGGCGCGAACCGGATTCCGGGCGTGCTCACACCGTTCCAACTGCGCGTGGGCGATGCGGTGCTCTCCTTCTTCAGCACCACCATGGTCTTCGGCACGCCGATCGACGTGACGCTGTCGGAACTGGCGATCGAGTCGTTCTTCCCCGCCGACGCCGAGACGGCGGCGGCGGTGCGGGAGATGGGGGAGTAGGTCGTGGACCGCCTGGCCGTGCTGGATGTCAGCGAGAGCGAGGCCAACCTACGCAATAAGATCAGCCGGGGAGGCTTCTCAGCGGCGTTCTTCATTCAGACGTTGACGGCGATCGGGACGCATACCGTCCGGCTGCGTGAAGCGGACTGAGCGTTTCGTGTATTGTTAAATACTCGTCGCCATTTCTAGCATGCCGACAGCGAGGGCCGCCGCGCCCCTGGGCGTAGTAACGGGGGCCTTGGCCATTCCCCGATCCTGCCCGCAATCCGGGCCTGACGGCAACGCTTTCGGTGGTCTTGCAACTGAACCTCCTAAAATTCGGAGGCATTGGAGCGAACGAGCTTAGCTGTAAGGCTAGTCCCATTTGCCACCTAATGCCGCGCATTACCGGAAATTATCTTTTCCCGCGTACCCTAAGGGAGGATAGGGGCGGCCGTTGCGTCGGAGGCTTTGCGCGTGATCGTCCTGCTGGCCGCCTTGTCGGCGATGAGCCATGAGTTGCCGCGCCTGCCGCCGATCCGGCGGGATCCTCAGATCAGCTATCTGGACCGCTCCGGTGCGCTGCTGGGCGTGCGTGGCGGACGCTACGGACCGCCGCTGGATGTCGCCAGGCTGCCCGCCTATGTGCCGGCGGCGTTCGTGGCCATCGAGGATCGGCGGTTCTATTCCCACGCCGGCTTCGATCCCGAGGGCATCGCCCGGGCGATCGTCAGCGATCTGAGCCAAGGGCGGGCGGCCGAGGGCGGCTCGACCATCACCCAGCAGCTGGCCCGCAACCTGTTCCTCAGCTCCGACCGCACCCTGGCGCGCAAGGGCCAGGAGCTGGTGTATGCGGCCGAGCTGGAGCAGGTCTACACCAAGCGCCAGATCCTGGGGATGTACCTGAGCCGGGTGTATTTCGGCTCCGGCGCCTATGGCCTCGAGGAGGCCTCGCGCCGCTATTTCGACAAGCCGGCCGCGCGCCTGACCCTGATCGAGGCCGCGATGCTGGCGGCGATCCCCAAGTCGCCCACCGAGTACGATCCGGCCGAGCAACCTCAGCGCTCGGCCGATCGCGCGCGCCTGGTGCTGGACGCCATGGTCGACACGGGGGCGATCACCGCGGCCGACCGCGCCCGCGCGCTCGCCCACCCGCCGAAGGTGTGGCGCGATGCGGCCACCGCGCCGGCGCAGTATTTCGTCGACTGGGTCGACGCCGCCACCCGCAAGGCGATCGGACCGCTGCGCCAGGACATGGTGGTGGAGACCACCCTCGATGACCCGATGGAGATCGCCGCCGGCGAGGCGGCCAGCGACACCGTCAAGCGCTTCGCCGGCCAGCGCGTCGGCCAGGCGGCCCTGGTGTCGCTCGACGGGGCCGGGCGCGTGCGCGCCTTCGTCGGCGGCGTGGGCTACGCCGCCAGCCCCTTCGACCGCGCCGTCGACGCGCACCGGCAGGCCGGCTCGTCGTGGAAGCCGTTCGTCTATCTCACCGCCATGGAGCAGGGTCGCACGCCCGACATGATGGTGGTCGACGAGCCGGTCACCATCGGCGCCTGGTCGCCGCGCAATTTCGAGCCGGAGTATCTGGGCGAGATCACCATGGAGACCGCGCTCGCCCACTCGATCAACACCGTGGCCGCGCGGCTGGCGCAGGACGTGGGCACGGCCAACGTGGCCGCGACGGCGCATCGCCTGGGCATCCTCTCGGCGGTCAACACCGATCCGGCCATGGCGCTGGGGACCACCCTGGTGACGCCGCTGGAGATGGCGCAGGCCTATGACGCGTTCGCCAACGGCGGCAACCGCGTCGCCGCCTACGGCATCGAGCGCATCCGCACCGCCGCCGGCAAGGTGCTCTATCAGCACCGGGACGCGGCGCCCGTCCCGGTGATCGCCAATCCGCCGCTGGGCGAAATGCAGCGCATGCTGCGCACGGTGATCGCGTCCGGCACAGGCGTCCACGCCGCGATCCCCGGCTATGACCTGGCCGGCAAGACCGGCACCACGTCCGACTTCAAGGACGCCTGGTTCTGCGGCTTCACCGGCGGCCTGACCACGGTGGTGTGGCTGGGCCGCGACGACGCCACCCCCATGGCCCGCGTCGTCGGCGGCAGCGCGCCGGCGCAGATGTGGCGCAGCTACATGCGCGTGGCGCTGCGGCGCGTGCCGGTGACCGCGATCCCGCCAGGTCCGCCGCCGCCGGCGCCAGAACCGACGCTGATCCCCACGGCCGCGCCGACGGACGCCGCGCCTGCGTCCGGCGAGACGCCGCCGGTGCGGTAGCAGCGGGTTCGGCGACATCCTCCTCCCTCACCTCATGGCAGGCGCGCCGAGCGCTGTTCGAGACACCCCCAACATTCTCCGTCATCCCCGGGCGTAAGTCCCGGGGATGACGTTCAATTTGGGGAAGCGGCGGGAGGGGCTTAGCACACCGGCTTGCTGTGCCATCCGGTAGGCAATTGCGAGGAACGGGCTTCGGAGCCTCACGCCTCGGCGGGGAAGTTCCGGGCCCAGACGGCGGTCAGTTCGGGGACCGCGTCGGCTCGGGTGGCGATGGCGCTGAGGGCGGGGCAGTGTTCGGCGAACCAGGGGCGTTTCGGGCGCCAGTGGGTCATCGCGGCGATATAGATGTCCACGGCCGAGAACCGTTCGCCGAGAAACCAGGGCGAGCCGGCCTGCGTCTCGACCATGCGCCAAAGCCTCTGCTCGTAGTCGTTGACGCTGTGGCGGAATCGCCGCTGCGCCGCCTCGACGGTGACGAAACGGGCCGGATCGTCGGCGTAGGTGAAGGTCGGGTAGATGTTGGCGACCAGGAACACGAGCCAGCGCAGGAACTTCGGCCGCGTCGCTTCGCCCGGCGGGGGAACCAGGGAGCCGGCGTTCTCCAGGTCGGCCAGATGCAGGGTGATGGCCGCGCTCTCGGTCATCACCGACCCGTCCGGCAGCAGCAGGGTCGGCAGCTGCGCCAGCGGGTTGATCGCCGACAGCCGCTCACGCGCCGCCGCCGACTCGAACAGGTCGTCGACCTCCTCGAAGGTGAACGGCAGTCCGTACCAGGTGAGCTGAGCCTCGGTGAGCACCGAGCCCCAGCCGGCGCGGCCGAACAGGGTGTACATCGGCCGCTCTCCCGGCGAGCGCGATCAGCCCGGCTTCTTGAACCGATAGACGAACTGATCGGTA
>Ga0302314_10006283_pt1 | contig 21567 bp, 18 predicted proteins | sample III_Palsa_N2_3_FD_200533 | JGI IMG/M metagenome (GOLD analysis project Ga0302314, IMG submission 200533) | Peat permafrost microbial communities from Stordalen Mire near Abisko, Sweden - III_Palsa_N2_3 | ecosystem: Environmental > Terrestrial > Soil > Palsa > Peat permafrost | place: Sweden...
GGCTGCGTCCGCCCCGGGGCGCGCCGGGCAGGCCCGGCCCGCTGACGCTGCCCAGCAGGGTGGCCAGTGCCGCCCTCGGATGCGCGTGGATGCCGAGCGTCTTCGCGAGCAGGTTGGCGGTGCCGTGCGGGACGATCCCCAGCGGGACGCCGGTGCCGGCCAGTCCCTCGGCGCAGCCTCGCACCGTCCCGTCCCCGCCGACGGCCACCACGAGGTCGGCACCCCCGAGCGCCGCGGTCCTGGCCGCCGTGACCCCGGTCTCGGCCTTGTCGGTGACCACGAATTCGGCCGCCCAGCCGCCCCGCGCGGCGAACTCACGACACAGCGGCATGAACCGCCCGCTGACCCGGGCCAGCGAGCCGTTGACCACGAAGGACACTGTCGGCATACCAGGGGTAAGCCTACTCGCGGCCCCGGCCCGGGCAGCGGGCCGGGGCCGCGATCGCTCTCCACCCGCCTTACGCGGCCTTAGCCGGCAGCCGCTCCAGGATCTCCCTGAGCGTCCCCGTGACCTCCGCCTTGAACTCGGTCAGCTCGCTCCCGAGCGCGACGACATCGCCTTTGAGTCCCCCGACGTCGACCTTGAGCGCGGTGACGTCGTTGTCGAGGCGCTCCAGTTTGCCCGAAGTCTCGTCTTTCAGCTCCGCGAGGCCGCCCTTAAGCACGTGCATGTTGAACGCGAGGTCGTTCACTGCCCGCTCGAGGGTGCCGAGTTTTCCGGTGTGCATGTCTAGGGTCTGGGACTGCTTGGCCTGGATCTCGCCGAACTTGTCGAACCGCCTGCGGAGATCGGCCAGGTTGTCGGCGAGGCCTTCGCTCTGTCCGGGGCCGGCCCAGGTTTCCGGGTTCTTCACTTTGCCCTCCAGAACCTCGACACGCCCTTCTAGCGTGAGAGTCATCGTGCCTTCCTCAGGGTAGCGGCGTCGCGTTCAGGTCGTGCGCGAACGCGACGCATTGGGAAGATTGATATCGCTGACAATAGCGTCGGCCTCTGGCATTCCGGCGCGGCCATGATCATTTACCGTGCTGGTCACAGAGGTGCCAGGAATCATCCGACGAAAGGAAGATAGCAAGGGAAATGGATATTGTAAAATTGCAACTGTTTGCCAATAATGGCCAAAGCGCACCTCGTTGCCAATCGCAAATTTGCCACGCGATTGACCACTCAATGATGCGCCCGTGATCACGAAGGATAAGTGGCGCCAGGGCGCCACTTATCCTTCGTCGGGATCAAATCCTCAAGGCCAAGCGAGCCGCCCGGATCGCCCGCCGTCGGCCCGCCGGCCCGGCTCCGTCCCTGACCAGCGCGAGCACGCCCCCGGCCCGCGACCCGGCGACCACCCCACCCGCCATCACGCACGGCAATGGCCCCGCGGATCCGGTGATCCGCGGGGCCATTACCGTGCGATTAAAGAAAAAGTGTTACCGAAGGTGCCAGCGATGCGGCGCGATGAGCTTGTCCACGCTCGCCGGCCCCCACGTGCCGGGCTCGTACGGCTCGACCGGTGGCGGCGAGGTCAGCAGCGGGGCTGAGATCTCCCAGACCCGCTCGATGCCGTCGGCCCTGGTGAACAGGGACTGATCGCCGAGCATCGCCAGCAGAATGAGCCGCTCGTAGCCCTCGAGCGCGTTGGCCTGGGCGAACGAGTCCTGGTAGCGGAAGCTCATGGTGCCCTTGCCGAGGGTCATCTCCGGGCCGGGCATCTTGGCCATGAAGTCCAGGTGGATCGATCCGGGGTCGGCGAAGTCGATGACCAGTTCGTTGCCCCGGCCGTACGGTGCGTCCCGCCGGTGGGAGCGGAACATCCGCAGCGCCGGCTCGTGGAACCCGAGCGTGACCGTCTGGCGCGAGGCGGCCATGGACTTGCCCGACCGCAGGTAGAACGGAACGCCGTGCCAGCGCCAGCTCTCCACCTCGACCCGCAGCGCGATCATCGTCTCGGTGTCGGAGCCCGCCGGGACCCCGGGCGAGGAGAGATACCCGTTGTACTGGCCGCGCACGACATGCCGCATGTCGAGCGGCTTCAGCGCGTCGAATACCTTCGACTTCTCGTCGCGCAGGGGCTTCGACGCCAGCGAGGTGGGCGGCTCCATCGCCAGGAACCCGAGCACCTGGAACAGGTGGGTCACCACCATGTCCCGGTAGGCGCCGGTCGCGTCGTAGAACGCGGCCCGCCCCTCGATCGACAGCGTCTCGGGCACGTCGATCTGCACGTACCTGATGTGCTGCCGGTTCCAGATCGGCTCGAAGAGCCCGTTGGCGAACCGGAAGGCGAGGATGTTGTCGACCGACTCCTTGCCGAGGAAGTGGTCGATCCGGAAGATCTGCGACTCGTCGAACACCGCGTGCACGGCCGCGTTCAGGGCCTGCGCCGACGCCAGATCGGTCCCGAACGGCTTCTCGATGATCACCCGCGCGTCGGCCGAGGCGAGCCCGGACGAGCCGAGCATCCCGACCACCGACTCGAACGCCACCGGCGGCACCGCCAGGTGGAACAGCCGCCCGATCGCGTGCTGTGACCGGGCGCCGCCGTGCGACCCGCCATGCGACCCGCCGTGCGAGCCGCGGATGGCCGCCTCCGCCGCCGCGACCGCGTTCACCAGCGCCGAGGGGTCCTCCGGGGACGCCGCGCCGAACGACAGGTGCGACGCGAACTTATCCCACAAAGGACCGACGGGCTTGGTGGTACCGAAGTCCGCGCAGGCCAGCTCGGCATGCGACCGGAAGTCCGCGTCCGACAGCGCGAACTCCGGCGGCGACGACCCGATGACCGCGAAATTCTCCGGCAGCAGTCCGGCCGCGAACAGGTGGAAGAGCCCCGGCAGCAGCTTGCGCTTGGCCAGGTCCCCGGTCGCGCCGAAGAGCACGATCACGTGCGGGTGCGGCCGGGGGTGATCTCCCCGCGAGACCCGAGCGGACTCGACGGTCACTTCTGCTCCGCGTGTCCGCCGAACTCCGACCGCATCGCCGAGAGGACCTTCCCGCTGAACGCGGCCAGGCCCCGCGAGTCGAACCGCTGGTAAAGCGCGGCGGTAATGACCGGCGCGGGCACGCCCTCGTCCACGGCGGCGAGCACCGTCCAGCGGCCCTCGCCGGAGTCCGACACCCGGCCGGTGAAATTCGACAGCTCCGGGTCCTTGGCGAAGGCGGCCGCGGTCAGGTCGATCAGCCACGACGACACCACCGATCCGCGCCGCCACACCTCGGCGACGTCGGCGATATCGATGTTGTACTTGTAGAACTCCGGATCGCGCAGCGGCGTGTTCTCCGCGTCGTGGGTGGCGGCCGGGTTGAGCCCGATGCCGGCGCCGTTGATGATCGACAGGCCCTCGGCGATCGCGGCCATCATGCCGTACTCGATGCCGTTGTGCACCATCTTGACGAAGTGCCCGGCCCCGGACGGCCCGCAGTGCAGGTACCCCTGGGAGGCGGTGGAGTCGCTGGTGAGCCCGGGCGTCGGTTCCACCGAGCCCTCACCGGGGGCGATCGTCAGCCAGATCGGGTCGAGCCGGGCCACGGCCGCGTCGTCCCCGCCGATCATCAGGCAGAAGCCGCGCTCCAGGCCGAACACGCCGCCCGAGGTCCCGACGTCCAGGTAGTGGATGCCGGTGGTCCGCAGCGAGGCCGACCGGGTGATGTCGTCCCGGTAGTACGAGTTCCCGCCGTCGATGATCGTGTCATCGGCGTCGAGCAGCGGCACGAGCTGCAGGAGCGTCTGGTCCACGATGCCCGCGGGGACCATGATCCAGATGTTGCGGGGCTTCTCGAGCGCCGCCACGAAGTCGGCCAGGGTGGTCGCGCCGACGGCGCCCTCGGCTTCCATGGCCTTCACGGCATCCGGGTTGACGTCGTAGGCGACGCACCGGTGGCCGTCGCGCATCAGCCGGCGGACCAGGTTGGCCCCCATCCGGCCAAGCCCGATCATGCCGAGCTGCATGGGTGATTCAGTGGTCATGGGTGGGTCAGCTCCCCGATTTCATCGAACGGTAACGGCTAATCAGCGCGTTGGTGGATGAGTCGTGCTCCAGCGTGGGCGAGTCCGCGGCGGTCAGCTCGGGGATGATCTGCTGGGCGAGCACCTTGCCGAGCTCGACACCCCACTGGTCGAACGAGTCGACTTCCCAGATGGTCCCCTGGACAAACACCGAGTGCTCGTACAGCGCGACCAGCGAGCCGAGCAGTCGCGGCGTCAGGATGTCGCAGAGCAGCGTGTTGGTCGGCCGGTTGCCCTCGAATACCCGGTGCGGCACGACCGCCTCGGCGGTGCCCTCGGCGCGCACCTCCGCCTCGGTCTTCCCGAACGCGAGGGCCGCCGCCTGCGCGAACACGTTGGACGTGAGCAGGTCGTGGTGGTCGCCCAGCGGGTTCAGGGTGCGCGCGAACCCGATCAGGTCGACCGGGATCAGCGACGTTCCCTGGTGGATGAGCTGGTAGAACGAGTGCTGCCCGTTGGTGCCCGGCTCGCCCCAGAACACCGCGCCGGTGTCGTAGTCCACGCGCCGCCCCGACAACGTGACGTGCTTGCCGTTCGACTCCATCGTGAGCTGCTGCAGGTAGGCGGGGAACCGCTTGAGGTACTGCTCGTACGGCATCACGCCCACCGTCTGGGCACCGAAGAAGTCCCGGTACCAGACCATCAGCACGCCCATCAGCACCGGCAGGTTCGACGCCAGCGGCGCGGACAAGAAGTGCTGGTCCATGTCGTGGAACCCGGCCAGCAGCTCGTCGAACTGGTCGGCCCCGAGCGCGATCATCGTGGACAGGCCGATGGCCGAGTCCATCGAGTACCGGCCGCCGACCCAGTCCCAGAACCCGAACATGTTCGCCGTGTCGATCCCGAACGCCTTCACCCGGTCGGCGTTGGTGGACACCGCCACGAAGTGGTTCGCCACCGCGTCCTCGGTGCCGAGCGCGGACACCACCCAGTCCCGGGCCGACGTGGCGTTGGCCAGGGTCTCCAGCGTTCCGAACGTCTTGGAGGAGATGATGAAGAGCGTCTCCGCCGGGTCGAGGTCCCGGACCGCCTCCGCGAAGTCGGTGGAGTCGACGTTCGAGACGAAACGGAACGTAATGTCCCGGGTGCTGTAATACCTGAGCGCCTCGTACGCCATGACCGGGCCGAGGTCGGAGCCGCCGATCCCGATGTTGATGACGTTCTTGATGTTCTTGCCCGTATAACCCTTGAACGAGCCCGAGCGCACCCGCGTCGAGAAATCGCGCATGCGGGCGAGCACGGCGTGGACGTCACCGATGACGTCCTGCCCGTCGACGGTCAGCGTGGCCGTGGCCGGCATGCGCAGCGCGACGTGCAGCACGGCCCGGTCCTCGGACACGTTGATATGCTCGCCGCGGAACATCGCGTCCCGCCGCTCCGCTACCCCGGACTCGTCGGCCAGGTCGATCAGGAGACTCATCGTCTCGTCGGTGACCCGGTTCTTGGAGTAGTCCAGGTAAATCCCCGCGGCCTCGGCGGTCAGCCGCTCGCCCCGTTGGGGGTCGGCGGCGAACATATCGCGCAGGTGCTGCCCGGAAATCTGCGCGTAATGGCGCTCAAGCGCCTGCCACGCCTTCCGCTCCCGCAGTGGAGTCGCCGGCATGGGTCTCCCCTCGTCAAGTCTTGACTTTGCTTACCGTTCATGCCGATCCTTCCACGCCCGTACACCCGCTCGCCCCCCGGGTCGTGAACGTGGCCCGACAATTACGGCAATTCGCTACGACCCGGAAGCGGCGGCCGCGGCAACGGCGCGCACGCGGGCACTGGCGGCGAGGTCTTCGAGCAGCACCGGCTCACCGGAAGGGCCGGAGAGGGGGAGCAGCCAGTTCGGGTACTCGGTCGAGGTGCCTGGCATGTTCTGCGAGCGCACCTCGCCCGCCGCCTCGGCCAGGTTGACGCCGATCAGCAGGGCCGGCGTCCGCGCCAGGTAGCCGTACAGGGCGGCGGTGAACGCGTCGTCGGACGGCAGATCGGAAGTGGGCGGCAGCAGGCCCTGCCCCACCAGGGCGCCCATCCAGTCGTTGACGATCCGCGCCGCCTCCGCCCGTTCCTCCGCCTCGGAACGAGTCAGCAGGCCGAGCGACAGCCGGTCGGTGACTTGCGAGCCGGACAGGAACGCCGCGGCCGGCGGCAGGTCGTGGGTGGAGACCGTCACCAGGGAGTTACGCCGCCACCACTGGGGCGCGAGGGGCTCGTTAGACAAGCCCCGCTCGAACCAGAGCATGGAGGTGCCGAGCACGCCGCGGGCCGACAGCGAGTCGCGCAGCCACGGCTCGACCGTGCCCAGGTCCTCGCCGATGGCCACCGAGCCGGCCGCGGTGGCGGTGGCGGCGAGCGTGCCGATCGTCGCCGCGGCGTCATAGTAGACGTACGCGCCCTGGCCGGGAGACGCGCCCGCGGGGATCCACCACAGCCGGGACAGCCCCATGACGTGGTCGATGCGGATCCCGCCCGCTCCCGCCAGCGTCGAGCCGAACAGCTCCGCCAGCGGCCGGTACCCGGACGCGGCGAGCGCCCCGGGGTGATACGGCGGCAGCGCCCAGTCCTGGCCGCGCTGGTTGAACGGGTCGGGCGGCGCGCCGACGCTGAAGCCGCCGGCGATCAGGCCCTGCCCCGCCCAGGCGTCCGCGCCGCCGGGATGCGAGCCGATCGCCAGGTCGGCGATGATCCCGATGTCCATGCCGGCCGCCCGCGCCGCCGCCTGGGCGTCCGTCACCTGCGAAGCGACGAGCCACTGGACCCAGGCGTGGAACTCGGCCTGCGCGGCGAGGTCGCCGCCCCGCATCTCCTCCTCCGCTGTCCGCGGATCGCGCAGTCGCGCGGGCCAGGCCCGGAAATCCGGTCCGTGCACCTCGGCCAGCGCGCACCAGGCGGCCCAGTCCTCGAGCGGACGGCCCTGCTCGCGGCGGAACGCCGAGAGCGACGCCTGCCGCGCGTCCGACAGCGGCACCTTACGCAGCAACTCGAGCGCCTCGCGCTTGGCCGCCCAGACCAGGTCCCGATCGATCAGCGCGGGCGTGCTGCTCGCGGCCCGAAGCGGTGCGCTGAGGGCAGTAAGCCGGGACCGTTCCGCATAATTCAGTTCGTTGCATTCGGGGATGTCCTCGATGCGCAGGTAGAGCGGCGAGACCCAGCGGCGGCTCATCGGCAGGTAGGGCGACGCGCTGATCGGTGGGAGCGGCTCGACCGCGTGCAGCGGGTTGATCAGCACGAACCCGGCGCCGAGATCGCGCGCCGACCAGGCCGCGAAGTCGGCCAGATCCCGCAGGTCGCCGTGGCCCCAGGAGGATCGGGAGCGCAGCGAGTAGAGCTGCACGGTGAAGCCCCAGGACCGGCGGTCGGGCACCGGCGCGACCGTGTCCGGCGCGGGCCACCCGCCACCCTCGGCCACCCCGCTCGCGGGAGCGGCGGCGGCAGCGGCGGCGGCGGCAGGGCCCGCGTCGGAGAGCGCGGCGACGATGGCCGCCAGGGTCTCGTGGGGCACGAAGTTCTCGTGCCCCTGCCAGTTCCAGTAGCTGACAGAAACACCAAGCTCGGCGGCACGTCGCCGCAATTCCCCGTCGTTCACGCGCTTAAGTTTGCCCAATTATCGCGAGCGCGCAACTCTCGGCCCGCCGCCGACCGCGGCCGAGCCTACCGGTCGACTTCCGAGCGGTCCTCCGCCCACAGCGTGTGGAAGCTGCCCTCGACGTCCGTGCGCCGGTAGGTGTGCGCCCCGAAGAAGTCGCGCAGGCCCTGGACCAGCGCCGCGGGCAGCCGCTCGGCCCGGAGCGCGTCGTAGTACGCCAGCGCGGCCGAGAACCCGGGCACCGGGATTCCGCCGCTCACCGCGGTCGACACCACGTCCCGCCAGGCATCCTGCGCGTCCGCCACCTCCTTGGCGAAGTCGGGGTCGGCGAGCAGCGTGGGCAGCTGCGGGTTGCCCGCGTAGGCGGCCCGGATCCGGTCGAGGAACGCGGCCCGGATGATGCAGCCGCCGCGCCAGATGACCGCCATCTTCCCCAGGTCGATGTCCCAGCCGTACTCCTCGCTGCCGTCGGCGATCATGTTCCAGCCCTGGGCGTAGGACACGATCTTGGACGCGTAGAGCGCCTGCTCGACCTTGTCCGCGAACGCGCCGGGGTCGGCGACGGTGGCGCCGCGGCCAGGCCCGGCCAGCCCCCGGGCGGCAGCGCGCAAGTCGGCGTGGCCGGACAGCGACCGGGCGAAGGTCGCCTCGGCGATCCCGTCAACGGGCACGCCCAGGTCCAGGGCGGTCTGCACGGTCCACCGGCCGGTGCCTTTCTGCTCCGCCTGGTCGAGCACGATGTCGACGAACGGCTTGCCGGTCTTCGCGTCGGTGTGCGCGAGAACCTCGGCCGTGATCTCGATGAGATAGGAGTCGAGGCGCCCGGTGTTCCAGGTGCGGAAGACCTCGGCGATCTGCGCGGGCTGGTACCCGCCCGCGTGCCTGAGCAGGTCGTAGGCCTCCGCGATGAGCTGCATGTCGGCGTACTCGATGCCGTTGTGGACCATCTTCACGAAGTGCCCGGCGCCGTCCGGGCCGACGTGGGTCGCGCAGGGGACGCCGTCGACCTTCGCCGCGATCGCCTCGAGTATCGGGCCGAGGGCCGCATACGACTCGGCCGAGCCGCCCGGCATGATCGACGGGCCGTTGAGCGCGCCCTCCTCGCCGCCGGAAACGCCCATGCCGACGAAGTGGATGCCCTGGTCGCGCAGGGCGGCCTCGCGGCGCCTGGTATCGCTGAAGTGCGCGTTACCGCCGTCGATGATCATGTCGCCCCGCTCAAGCAGCGGCGCGAACTCCTCGATGACCGCGTCGGTCGCGGCGCCCGCGTTCACCATGATGACCAGGCGACGGGGGCGCTCCAAGCTGGCGACGAACTCCTGGGCGGTGTGGGCGGGGACGAACGTGCCCTCGTGCCCGAACTCCGCCATGATGGCGTCGGTCCTGGCCGTCGTCCGGTTGTGCAGGGCGGTGGGGTAACCGTGGCGGGCGAAGTTTCTGGCCAGGTTACGGCCCATCACGCCGAGCCCGGTAACGCCGATCTGCGCAGTCGCCTGGGCGGTCATGTCGTCCTCGTCTCCTTCGCTCTGCCCGGGTTAGGTCTGTTGCCTGGTACGTCACGCATACCTTAGCCGTCCGCCTACGTCAGCGACGCGGCATGGTCAGGCACGAACGTCTGCATGTCCCGAGGTGTCCGGACGTATCCGGTCGAAGCCGGCCGCGGCGGCAGGGTCAGCGCCGGCTCGGGAACGTCGGTGTACGGCACCGTGGACAGCAGGTGGGCGATCATGTTGATCCGCGCCCGCCGCTTGTCGTCAGACTCGACGACGTTCCACGGCGTTTCCGGGATGTCGGTCATGATGAACATGTCGTCCTTGGCCCGCGAGTAGTCTTCCCACCGGCTGATCGACTCCAGGTCCATCGGGGAGAGCTTCCACCGCCGCATCGGGTCTTCCAGCCGGGACTCGAACCGCCGCTGCTGCTCGGCGTCGCTGACCGAGAACCAGTACTTGCGCAGCAGGATGCCGTCCTCGACCAGCATCCGCTCGAAGATCGGGCACTGGTGCAGGAACCGGCTGTACTCCTGCTTGGTGCAGAAGCCCATCACGTGCTCCACGCCCGCCCGGTTGTACCAGGACCGGTCGAACAGCGTCATCTCGCCCGCGGCCGGCAGGTGCTCGATGTACCGCTGAAAGTACCACTGGGTGCTTTCCCGCTCGGTCGGCTTGGGCAGCGCGGCGATCCGGGCCGTGCGCGGGTTCAGGTACTGGGCGACCCGGCTGATCGTGCCGCCCTTGCCCGCCGCGTCGCGCCCCTCGAAGATCACCACGATCCGCACGCCCGACGTGCGCATCCATTCCTGCATCTTGACCAGCTCGGCCTGGAGCCGGAAGAGCTCGGTCTCGTACACCTGACGGGGCAGCCTCGGCTGCGTCGTCTCGCCTGACTTGCCATCATGCTTGGCCATACAAGACTTGTTAGCATGACGCTCGTGAGTGACGCTATGCCCGCCCGCCGCTACGAGACGGTTGACGTTTACCAGACGGCCGCCTCGGCGACGATCGCGCTTAACCGTCCCGACCGGATGAACGCCTGGTCCAACGCCCTGTCCGCCGACCTGCTCGACGCCCTGCGCGACGTCGCCCGGGATGAATCGGTCCGCGCGGTCATGCTCACCGGCACCGGCAAGGCGTTCTGCTCGGGCGCCGACCTGCAGGAGGGGATGGCCGAGGCCATGGCCAACGGGGGGCGGCTTGACACCGAGGCGGCCCTCACCCGCTGGTACCACCCGATCGTCACCACCATCCGGGAGATGCCCAAGCCGGTCGTGGCCGCGGTGAACGGCCCGGCGGTCGGCGCCGGGCTGTCGCTCGCGCTGGCCGCTGACCTGGTCGTCGCGAAGGAGTCGGCCTACTTCACCCTGGCCTTCGTGAACATCGGCCTGGTCCCCGACGGCGGCGCCTCGCTGTTCGTGCCCGCCCGGGTGGGGTTCGCCCGGGCCGCCGAAATGGCCCTGCTCGGCGACCCGGTCACCGCCCACAAGGCGGTCGAGGTCGGCCTGATCAACGCGGCCTGGCCGGACGGCGAGTTCACGGCCAAGGCGCAGGCCCTGCTGCACCGCCTCAGCAACGGCCCGACCCGCTCCTACGCGGGCACCAAGCGCGAGCTCAACCACTGGCTGTACGCCCGGATGGCCGAGCACCTGGCCCTGGAGGCGAAGCTCCAGGGCGACGCCGCGGGCACCGGGGACTTCCTCGAGGGCGTCACCGCCTTCCTGGAAAAGCGCAAGCCCACCTTCACCGGCGAGTAACCGGCCGAAAGTCAAGATCAAGGTCCCCATCAAGGGGAACGGGCCGTGGTTCTACGCTCAGTCCTTATGACATTCGACAAAGCGGCGGTCGTCACCGGGGCCGGCTCCGGTCTCGGCCGCCTCATCACGCTCGCCCTGGTCGCGAAGGGCTGGTCCGTGGCCGCCGCCGGCCGCCGTCTCGCCCCCCTCGAGGAGACGGCGGCCGGGGCCGCGCCCGGTGCCGTGGTCCCGGTCGTGACCGACGTGGCCGACGCGGACTCGGTGGCGGCGCTGTTCGCCGCCGTGGCCGAGCGGTTCGGCCGGCTCGACCTGCTGGTCAACAACGCTGGCACCGGCGCGCCGGCCGGCGCGGTGGACGAGCTCGCCCCCGACGGCTGGCAGTCCATCGTGGGCACCAACCTGACCGGCTCGTACCTGTGCGCGCACCACGCGGTCGCGATGATGAAGGCGCAGCGGCCGATGGGCGGCCGGATCATCAACAACGGCTCGATCTCCGCGCACGTGCCCCGGCCGGGCTCGGTCGGCTACACGGTGACCAAGCACGGCATCACCGGCCTGACCAAGTCGATCTCGCTCGACGGCCGCCCCTACAACATCGCCTGCGGCCAGATCGACATCGGCAACGCCGACACCGCGATGTCCGGGCAGTTCGCGGCGGGCGTCCGGCAGGCGGACGGGTCAATCAAGCAGGAGCCGACGTTCGATCCCGGGCTCGCGGCCGACGCGGTGGTGTTCATGGCCGGGCTGCCGCTCGACGCGAACGTCCAGTTCCTGACGATCACCGCGACGACAATGCCGTTCATCGGCCGCGGCTGATGGCGGGGCCGCGGCCGACGACGGACCTAACGAGGCTCTGCCCCCGGGGCCCGCGCGCCGGGACCCGTGGTCAGAGCCCCCGGACGGGGGGGCATCCGGGGGCTCCTGAGGGGTAAGCCCTATGCGAAACGCCATGCCCTCGAGCCGCGTTACACCCCAGCCGAAAAATCTTTCCCCGCCGGTCAGCGACCGGGTCGGGTGGCTGGGTCAGTGGCTGGGTCAGAGGCCATAGGTCTCGAGCAGGCGCAGCCAGACCTCGCCGATCGTGGGGTAGGAGGGGACCGCGTGCCACAGGCGGCTCAGCGGGACCTCGCCGGCCACGGCGATCGTGGCCGCGTGGATCATCTCGCCGACCCCCGGGCCGGCCATCGTCAGGCCGACGATCACCTGGCGGTCCTCGTCCACGACCATCTGCGCGTGCCCGGTGTACCCGTCGGCGTAGAGCGCGGCCCCGGCCACGTCGCCGATCTCGTAGTCGACCACGCGGACGCGGTAGCCGGCCGACTCCGCCTCCTCCGGGGTGAGCCCGACCGCGGCGACCTCGGGGATCGTGAAGACGACCTGGGGGACGACCGACTCGCTGGCCCGGTCGACCACGGCCGGCTCGCGGCCGGCGGCCCGCGCGGCGATCGCGTCGCCGCAGATGCGGGCCTGGTACTTGCCCATATGGGTGAGCAGGGCCCGGTGGTTGACGTCACCCGCCGCGTACAGCCAGTCCCCGGTCCCGGCGGCCGCGCCCCGGCCGCCGCCGCCCCGCACCCGCATGGTGTCGTCCACGTCCAGCCACGACCCGGACTCCAGCCCGACCGTCTCAAGCCCGAGCCCCTCGGTCCGCGGCGCCCGCCCCACGGCCGCGAGCACCTCATCGGCCACCACCGCCGCCCCGTCCCCCAGCGTCAGCGTGACGGCTCCGCCGCCCGCCGCGCCGGTACCCGCATGGGCATCACCGGAGCCCGCGCGGCTCGCCCTGGTCACCTTGACCCCGGTCCGCACGTCGACGCCGGCCTGGCGCAGCCCGTCGGCCACGAGGTCACCGGCGAAGCCGGGCAGCCGGTCGAGCAGGGGACCCCGCGAGAGCAGCGTCACCCGCGCGCCGAGCGCCGACCACGCGGCGGCCATCTCGCAGCCGACCACGCCGCCGCCGATGATCGCCAGCGACCCCGGCACCGCGTGCGCGCTGGTCGCCTCCCGGCTGGTCCACGGGCGCACGCCGGCCAGCGCGTCGGGCACGACGGCCCGGGTGCCGGTGGCGATCACGACCGCCCGCCTGGCCCGCAGCACGGTGTCGCCGACCTGGACCGCGCGCTCGCCGGTGATCGTGCCCGGCCCGCGGAAGAGCTCGATCTTCGCGCCGTTCAGCCAGCCGGCCTGGCCGTCGTCCTTCCAGCCATGGGTGAACTGGTCGCGCCGGGCGAGTACCCGCGCGGGCTCGAGCCTGGCCCCGGCGACCCCCCGCACCGCCCCGGCCTCCGCGACCACCTGGGCCGGCCGCAGCAGCGCCTTGCTCGGCATGCAGGCCCAGTAGGAGCACTCGCCGCCCACGAGCTCCGACTCCACGATCGCCGCCGTCAGCCCCCCGCGCACCGCCCGCGCGGCGACGTTCTCCCCGGTAGGCCCGGCCCCGATCACGATCACGTCGTACGTATCGCCCGCCATCCCCGCCTCCTCAGTCATCCCGCTGCTCATGGTTCTCCCTCCCCGTAACAAGCCTTCGCCACCCCACTAGCCCTACGTCCGCGAAAGAGCCCGCCCCGTTACACCGCGGGCCCCTACCCCCCAACCCCGGACCCAGTCCCCTGAACAGCCGAGCGGGTTTTCAAGGAAGATGGATTATTTTCCGCGCTGGAGCACGGAAAATAATCCACTGTCTTCGTCTCGGGGACCGCGGCGGTGGTCAGGCGGGTGGCGGGAGCTCGCCGACCATGGAGGCGGGGTCGATGACCTCGTCGAACTGGTCGGCGGTGGTGTACCCGAGCTCCAGTGCCGCCTCGCGGAGGGTGGTGCCGTCGCGGTCGGCCTGGTGGGCGATCTCGGCTGCCCGGTCGTAGCCGATGACCGGCGACAGCGCGGTGACCAGCATCAGCGACCGGTCGACGTGCTCGGCGATCCGGGCCAGGTTGAGCTCGGCGCCCTCGACGCAGAAGACGCGGAAGGCCCGGCTCGCCCCGGCGATGAGCCGGGCCGAGTGCAGGAAGTTGGCGATGATCACCGGCCGCATCGTGTTGAGCTCCAGGTTGCCCTGGGCGGCGGCGAACGCGATCGCCGTGTCGTTGCCGAGGACCTGCGCGCAGACCATCAGCATGGCCTCGCACTGCGTCGGGTTGACCTTGCCCGGCATGATCGAGCTGCCCGGCTCGTTGGCCGGCAGGATCAGCTCGCCGAGCCCGGCGCGCGGCCCCGAGCCGAGCCACCGGATGTCATTGGCGATCTTCGCGAGCGGCACCGCCAGCCCGCGCAGGCCGGCCGACGCCGCCGCGACCGCGTCCGAGCCGCCGAGGGCCGCGAACTTGTTCGCCGCCGTCACGAACGGGTACCCGGTCTCGGCCGCGATCCGCTGGGCGACCTCGGCGGCGAACCCGGGCGGCGCGTTGAGCCCGGTGCCGACCGCGGTCCCGCCCGCGGCGAGCTCGTAGAGGTCGCCGCAGGCCCGGTCGAGGCCGTCGGCGGCCTGCTCGAGCTGGCGGGCGTACCCGGACCACTCCTGCCCCACGGTCATCGGCACCGCGTCCTCGAGGTGGGTCCGGCCGATCTTCACCACGTCCCGCCAGGCGACGGATTTAGCGTGAATGGCGTCGCCGAGCGCGCGCACGTTCGGTACGACTTCCTCGCGGACCATCCGGACGGCGGCGACGTGCATCGCGGTCGGGAACGTGTCGTTCGACGACTGCCCCAGGTTGACGTGATCGTTGGGGTGGACCGGGTCCTTGGACCCGATGACCCCGCCGGCCAGCTGGATCGCCCGGTTAGCGATGACCTCGTTGACGTTCATGTTCGACTGGGTGCCGGACCCGGTCTGCCAGACGCGGAGCGGGAAGTGCCCGTCGAGCTCGCCCTCGATCACCTCGTCGCAGACCCGCGCGATCAGCTCGGCCTTCCACCCGGGCAGCCGTCCGGCCTTCCCGTTGGCCAGGGCCGCGGCCTTCTTGACGTACCCGAACGCGTGGTACACCTCAAGCGGCATCCGGTCGGGGCCGATATCGCCGAAGTGGATCAGCGAGCGCTGCGTCTGCGCCCCCCAGTACCGGTCGGCGGGCACGTCGATGACCCCCATCGAGTCCGATTCCCGCCGGTGCCCGGTCGCCCCGATCCCCACCGGCTCATCCCGCAGTTCAGGCGCGTCATCCATATCTCCAGCCTCGCACACCCGCCCCGTCGTCAGCTGAGCAGCCGTTAGCTGACGGGCAACGGCTGCATCTGAGGACCGCCGCCGATTTGTTCCGGTTTTCCGTCGTCCCAGCAACAGAAACCGGGGACAAAGCGCTGCTTCAGGCGTCGGTGGGGTCACCGGTCGCCAGCACGAAGACCGCTACGGCACAGGCGATGAGGAAGGCCACGCCGGCGGCGTGCGCCCAGGCTGAATCAGCGAACACCAGCAGTCCGGTGCCCACCACCAGCCCGGCGACCGCCACCCCGACCCGCGCCCGAACCCGAGCCGGCGCCGCCTCACCCCCCGCGCTCAGCCCCTCCACACCCGCGCTCAACCCCTCCACACCCGCGGCGGGAGTCGCGGATTCGATTGCCGCTGCTGCCGGGGTGGCGGTGGGGGAGTCGTGCTCGGGGGTGTCGAGGTCGCCCCGCAGGTACAGGGTGTACAGCAGGGCGAGCGACGGGATGAGGATGACCGCGCCGCAGCCCACGGCGATGATCAGGGCGATCAGGGTGGAGCGCCCGGCCGCCGCCTGGGTCACGGTCAGGCCGGGCAGCAGGCGCGGGGTCTGGGCGGCGGCCCAGCCGATGACGACGGCGGCGACGGACAGCGCCGCCGTCAGCCGGGCCAGGCCGAACCGGGACCGCCAGCACAGCCCGAGCGTGAGCAGCCCGGCCGCGGCGGAGACGCAGACCGCGGCCAGGGCGCCGCCCCGGGTCAGGTTGAGCCCGGAATGGCGCATCACCAGCAGGCCGGCCAGGGCGAGGCCGCCCGACGCCAGCCCGGCGGCCAGGGCGCGGTGACGGAAGGGAGTCGCCACGGCCCGTTCACTTGAGCGCGTGGAATCGGCCGCCAGGTAGACAGCGGCCAGGTAGCCGGAGAAGACCACGGCGAGCGCGCCGATCAGCACTGAGGCCGGGTTGAGCCATGAGGTCAGCGGGTTCCCGGCGGCGTTGCCGACCGGCACCCGGCCGGTGGCGATGGCGCCGACCGCGGTGCCGAGCGCGAACGGGGTGAGCACCGAGGAGACCGCGAGCAGGTTCTCCGCGACCCGGGACGCGCCCTGGCCGCGCAGGGCGTACGCGGCCCCCCGGAAGATGATCCCGATCGCCGCGATCAGCAGCGGCGCCGCCAGGGTCGAGCTGATCGAGCCGAACGCGACCGGGTACGCCGTCCAGCCGACCACGAGCACGAAGATCAGCCAGACGTGGTTCGCCTCCCAGACCGGGCCCATCGCGTGCCTGGCCTCGTCCCGGATCCGCTGGCCGCGGGGGCCGACGGCCAGCAGCGTCCACAGCCCGGCGCCGAAGTCGGCGCCCGCGAGCACCGTGTAAGCGGTCATCCCGGCGAGGATGAACGCGACCGGGACATAAGCCATCGAGGACCTCGCTCGTCAGCAGATCGGCAGGGAGCGGCACCCGGGCGAGCCGCCGCAAGATGGCGAAGACGATCACGCCGAGGATGACGTAGACCACCGCGAGGGTGCCGTAGCCGATCGGGATGTCGCTGGCCCCGGTGACCGCCTGGTCGACCCGCATCACGTTGTAGACGATCCACGGCTGGCGGCCGACCTCGGTGGTGATCCAGCCGGCGATCAGCGCCACCACCGACAGCGGTCCCGCGGCCACGATCGCGATCAGCGCGAGGCGGGGCAGCGGGCGGCGCCGCCAGCGCAGGAACAGGTAGACGAGGGCGAGCAGCGCGAGCAGCGTGCCGATGCCGACCATGGTCTGGAAGGAGTACCGCACCACGTTGACCGGCGGCTGGTCGGCGAGCGGGACGATGTCCAGGCCCTTGACGACCGCGTTCGGGCTGTGGAAGGCGAGGATCGACAGCAGGCGGGGGATCTCGATGCCCCAGACGACGGTCTGCCCGTTGTAGAAGCCGAGCAGGTGCTCGGCCGCGCCCCTGGTGGTGTGCGCGAGGCCTTCGATCGCGGCCAGCTTGACCGGCTGGTAGACGGCCACGTCGCGGGCCGCCCAGTCGCCCACGATGACCTGCAGCGGGGCGGCGACGCTGGCGGCGGACATCGTGATGGCGAGCGCGGTGCGCTCGTAGCGCCCGCGTCGGCCGCGCAGGAACGACCAGGCGTACGCGCCGGCGAGCAGGAAACCGCAGACGATGTAGGCGGCGAAGTACATGTGGATGTACTCGCTCCAGAACAGCGGGTTGTCGAACAGGGCCTTCCAGGGGTGCACGTCGACCGCGCGGCCATCCCGCAGGCTGAACCCGGTCGGGTGGTTCATCCAGCCGTTGACCGCGATGACGAACAGCGAGCCGGCCACGCCCGCGATCGCGATCGGGATGCCGCAGAGGAAGTGCGTCCACGGCTTGAGCCGGTCCCAGCCGTACGCGTAGATGCCGATGAAGATGGCTTCGAGGAAGAAGGAGAAGCCCTCAAGCGTGAAGCCGAGACCGAACACGTTCCCGAAATCCTGCATCCACACCGGCCACAGCAGCCCCAGCTCGAAGGACAAGATCGTGCCGGTGACGACGCCCACCGCGAACAGCGCGAGCATGATCCGCGACCAGCGCCTGGCCAGCGTGCGGTAGATCGGGTCGCCGGTGCGCAGGTAGCGGTACTCGGCGAACAGGACCAGGACGGGGAACGCGATGCCGAAGCAGACAAGCGGAATGTGCACGGTCAGCGAGAGGGCCTGCATCTGCCGCGCCTCGTACAGGTAGTGCTGGTTCACGTCCACGAGAGTCAGCCTACTTCTCTACTACTACATGTTGTCGTAGTGGGGTCCGGGAAGGGCGGGCGGGCGGCGATCGTACCCGTCATTCCTACGGGCACCCTGGGCGAAACCTTAATGAACTATTGACGCGGGAGCGACGTGGCGTGACGATGAGGCAGCCGGCTGTGCGTTCTGAGGCGTTCCTACGCCGAGGTGCGAGCAGCAAGCGACTCCGCGAGCGGGAGGGTCAATGATGATCAGACACGGAGGCGGGAACACGGCATCGGTGCGCCGCAAGGTGCGCCGGGTCGCCGCCGGCGTGGCGGGGGTGGTCCTAGCCGGATCGGCCCTCGCCGCATGCGGCACGAGCAACGCCGCCACCGGGCCAGTGACGCTGAACTACTACCTTTACCCGGACACGTCCGGGGCCACGACGGGCGCGATCAACAACTGCAACGCCCAGAGCGACGGCAAGTACAAGATCTCCTACCAGTACCTGCCCCAGGCCTCCGACGGCCAGCGGCAGCAGCTGGTCCGGCGGCTGGCCGCGCACGACCCGACGATGGACATCCTCGGCCTCGACGTCACCTGGGAGCCCGAGTTCGCGCAGGCCGGCTGGATCGTGCCCTGGACGGGCGCGGACAAGGCCGAGGCCGAGAACGGGACGCTGAAGGCGTCGCTGCAGACGGCCACCTGGAAGGGCCAGCTCGTCGCGGTGCCGGACAACACCAACACCCAGCTGCTGTGGTACCGGTCGGACCTGGTGAAGACGCCGCCGACCACCTGGGCGCAGATGATCGCGGACGCCGACCAGCTGGCCAAGGAGGGCAAGCCGCACTACATCGAGATCCAGGGCGCGCAGTACGAGGGCGCGACGGTCTGGTTCAACACGATGGTGGCCAGCGCCGGCGGCAGCATCCTGAACGCCAGCGCGACCGGGCCTTCGCTCGGTGCCCCCGCGGTCAAGGCGCTGACGATCATGAAGGAGCTCGCCGACTCCCCGGCCGCCGACCCGTCGATGTCGGTGCAGATGGAAAACCAGAACCGGCTGGCGATGGAGGCCGGCACCGCCGCCTTCGAGCTCAACTACCCGTTCGTCTATCCGGGCATGAAGGCCGACAACCCCACGCTGTTCAAGGTCTTCAAGTGGGCGCCCTACCCGGAGGTCACTCCCGGGGTGCCCGCCAAGGTGACGATCGGCGGCGTCGACCTCGCGGTCAGCGCCTACTCGCAGCACAAGGCGCTCGCGTTCCAGGCGGCGCTGTGCCTGCGCGACGCGCAGAACCAGCTCCTCGGGGCCGAGGTCGGCGGCGTGCCGCCCACGATCGCCAGCCTCTACCAGAACCCGAAACTGTACCCCGACTACCCGATGCACGCGGCGATCCTGTCCTCGCTCGAGAGCGGCAGCGTGCGCCCGCAGACCCCGTTCTACCAGGTGGTGTCCATCGACATCTCGCACCTGATCTCGCCGGCCTCGGGCATCAGCCCGGCCGGCACCGAGCAGTCGATGGTCAGCCAGATCGACAACGCGCTCCAGTCAAAGGGCCTTGTCCCGTGAGCGCGCGTCTCATGAGCGGAAGTCCCATCACCGGAAGGAGGGGTCGGTGAGTACAACCACGCCAGCGGTCACCACCGAAACGGCGGGCGGGGGCCCGGCCAAGCGGGCCAAGAAGCCGCCGCTATCGGAGGGCGCCAAGGCCGAGCGCAGGCTCGGCCTGCTGCTCATCACGCCCGCGGTGATCGTGATGCTCGCGGTCACCGCCTACCCGGTGATCTACGCGATCTTCCTGTCCCTCGAGCGCTACAACCTCGAGCTGCCGCAGGACGTCAAGATCATCGGGTTCGCCAACTACGCCGCGGTCCTCAGCTCGTCCTACTGGTGGACGGCCCTCGAGGTGACCGTGATCATCACGGTCATCTCGGTGTCGATCACCCTGGTGCTCGGCATGCTGCTCGCCCAGGTGCTGCACCGGACGCTGTTCGCCCGCGGCCTGGTGCGCACCGTCTCGCTGATTCCCTACGGAATCGTGACCGTCGCCGCCGCCTACAGCTGGCAGTACGCGTGGACGCCGGGCCAGGGCTACCTGGCCGCGCTGTTCAACAACAACGCGCCGCTGACCAGCCAGGCCCAGGCCATCGCCGTGATCATCATCGCCGAGATCTGGAAGACCACGCCATTCATGGGGCTGCTGCTGCTGGCCGGGCTGTCGCTGGTGCCGGAGGACCTGCAGAAAGCCGCCCGGGTCGACGGGGCCACCGCCTGGCAGCGCTTCACCAAGATCACGCTGCCGCTGATGAAGCCGGCCATCCTGGTCGCGCTGCTGTTCCGGACCCTGGACTCGTTCCGGATCTTCGACAACATCTTCATCTTGACCAACGGCAACAACGGCACCGCCTCGGTGTCGACCCTGGGCTACGACAACCTGTTCAACGCCCTCAACCTGGGGATCGGGTCGACGATCTCGATCCTGATCTTCATCTGCGTGGCGATCATCGCGACGATCTTCATCCTGGGCTTCGGCACCGCCGCCCCAGGCAGCGACAACCTGGACCGGAGGTAACCGGCTGATGGCTGTTATCACGCCCCGGCAGCGGACCGGCTGGGGGACGGCGAACCTCGTCGTCATCGCGCTGGCTCTGCTCCCGGTGTTCTGGCTGGTCTCGCTGTCGTTCAAGACGCCCGCGGCCATCCTTGACCCGTCCCTGTGGCCCGCCCAGTGGACCTGGGGGAACTACAGCGGCATCCTGCGCAGCTCGCAGTTCCTGCGGCCGCTGGTGAACTCGATCGGCATCGGCATCATCTCGACGATCATCGCCGTGCTGTTCGCCTCGATGGCGGCCTACGCGGTCGCCCGGCTCGCGTTCCCGGGCAAGCGGGTGCTCGTCGGGCTGGCCCTGCTGATCGCCATGTTCCCGCAGATCGCGCTGGTGACCCCGATGTTCACCATCGAGCGCTCGCTCGGCCTGTTCAACACCTGGTTCGGCCTGATCATCCCGTACGTCGCGTTCGGCCTGCCGCTGGGGATCTACACCCTGTCGGCGTTCTTCCGCGAGATCCCCTGGGAGCTGGAGAAGGCGGCCAAGATGGACGGGGCCACGCCGTTCCAGGCGTTCATCCGGGTCATCGCGCCGCTGGCCGCCCCGGGCATGGTGACCACCGCCATCTTGGTCTTCCTCATCTGCTGGAGCGACTTCCTGCTGGCTATCTCGTTCACCTCGACGATCAGCTCGCGGACCGCGCCCGCCGCGATGGAGTACTTCAGCGGCGGGTCGGTGTTCACCGTCCCGACCGGCCCGATCGCCGCCGCCGCGGTCGTCATCACGATCCCGATCATCATCTTCGTGCTGTTCTTCCAGCGCCGGATCGTCGCCGGGCTCACGTCCGGCGCGGTCAAGGGCTGACTGATTGTTAAGGAGAGACAAGTGGCCGAAATCGTGCTTGAGCACATCACCAAGCGCTTCCCCGACGGATCGCTCGCGGTCAACGACTTCAACCTGTCGATCGCGGACGGTGAGTTCGTCATCCTGGTCGGCCCCTCGGGGTGCGGCAAGTCGACGACGCTCAACATGATCGCCGGGCTCGAGGACATCAGCTCGGGCGAGCTGATCATCGGCGGGGCGGTGGCGAACAACAAGTCGCCGAAGGACCGCGACATCGCCATGGTCTTCCAGAGCTACGCGCTCTACCCGCACATGACCGTCCGGGAGAACATGGGCTTCGCGCTCAAGCTGGCCAAGACGCCCAAGGACGTGATCAGCACCAAGGTCGAGGAGGCGGCCCGGATCCTCGACCTGACCCAGTACCTGGACCGCAAGCCGGCCAACCTGTCCGGCGGCCAGCGGCAGCGGGTGGCGATGGGCCGGGCGATCGTCCGTGACCCGTCGGTGTTCCT
>Ga0302314_10006284_pt1 | contig 21567 bp, 19 predicted proteins | sample III_Palsa_N2_3_FD_200533 | JGI IMG/M metagenome (GOLD analysis project Ga0302314, IMG submission 200533) | Peat permafrost microbial communities from Stordalen Mire near Abisko, Sweden - III_Palsa_N2_3 | ecosystem: Environmental > Terrestrial > Soil > Palsa > Peat permafrost | place: Sweden...
CGCTAGCGAAGCCCACCGTTCAGCGCGATGGATGGTGGGCTTCGCTAGCGCTCAGCCCACGCTACAAATTCATTCCGCGGCCCGCGCCGCCGCGAACCGCCCGGCCCTACGCCCGAAGAAGGTAGCCTCGCCGATGCAGGTGCCGCTCGAATATCCCCGCGCGTCCTGGGCGATGTTCCAAGCGCAGGCGCCGGCGGCGTAGAGGCCGGGGACCGGGACGTCACCGTCGGCCAGAACCTCGGCGTTTTCGTTGGTCTTCAGGCCGCCCAGCGAGAAGCCGGCATATTTGGCGCGGTTCAGCGACAGGTCGAAGGCGGCGTAGGGTGGGGCGGTCAGCGGTTTCAGCCAGTCGCTATACTTATGGAACTCGCGGTCTTCGCCGATTGCCATGTCGGCATTGTAGCGGGCCATGGTTTCGGTGAGGGAGCCGGCGGGCAGGCCGATGCCGGACTCCATGTCCTCGACCGTGTCCCAGCCGTCGATCAGGCGCTGTTCGAAATAGTCGTATGGCGGATAGCCGAATGTTTCGGAATCGAGGATCAGGTAGGCGATGCCGTCGGGCTGCTCAACCGTAAAACCTGCCGTGCGGCCGTGGTAACAGTCCTCGGCAACGAAGCGCTTGCCCAGCGCGTTGACCAATATGCCCTTGATCATGTTCTCGGGCGGATAGAAGGGCGAGGTCAGGAAGGCGCGGTCCAGCCGCATCGCCTGGCCGCCGGCCGAGACGCCGAGCATGATGCCGGCGCCGTCGTCATAGGGCGTGCCGTGCTTGATCAGGTCGCGCGGCATCCAGGCGAGCTCGTTCTCGAACAGCGTGTCGTTCATGATATAGCCACCGGCCGCCAGCACCACGCCGGCGCGGGCGCGAATGTTCAGCACTTCGTCGAAGCGGCGGACGCGCACGCCGGCGATGGTGCCGTCGGTCTCGGCGATCAGGCCGATGACGCGGCTGTCGCATGAGCTTCGCACGCCGACGGCGGTCGCGTGGGCGATCAGCCGCTGCATCAGCACCGAGCCGGCGTCGCCGCCGGCGAAGGCGACCTTGTGGCCGCGCGGTGCCGGCTTGGCGATATCGCGGAACGGCCAGGCCTTTTCGTTGCCGCTCCAGATCAGGCATTCGGAGCCCGGCTGCATCGCCGCCTTGCCGGGGTAATAGGAGCGCTCGAACGGAACGCCGCACGCTTCGAGCCAATGGAAATGGGCGACGCTTTCCTCGCTATAAAGGCGGAGTTTGGCCGGGTGCGGATCTGGGGTCAGCGCGTCGAGATATTTATACATCTCCTCGGCTGTATCCGCGAAGCCGCAGGCGGTCTGCACCGGGGTACCGCCACCCAGATAGACATGGCCGCCGGCGATCCCGGTCGCCCCGCCGCCGCCCGAGGCGCGCTCGACAACCAGCACATCCACGCCATGCCCTCGGGCCTCGATCGCAGCCGAGGCCCCCGCCCCGCCAAAGCCGACGACGACGACATCGGCGGCCTCATCCCAGGCGGTGACGCCACGCTCGGCAAGGAGTTCAGGGGTGGGGATGGAGATTTTGGTCATGGGCGTCTCGGCATGAAGTGTTTGAGTTTCACCACGAAGGACACAAAGGGCACGAAGTAAGAAAAAGAAAAAATCTGATTTAATCTGTATCATCTGTGGCTAAAAGAATCAGCCACAGATGACACAGATTAACGCAGATCATGATTTCTTCGCTGCGCGGCTTTCCTTCGTATTCTTCGTGTCCTTTGTGGTTAAAGAATCGTCATCACGGCACCAGCACGATTTTGCCGCCGACGCCGCCTTGTTCCATCAGGCCGTGGGCGACGGCGACCTTGCTCAGCGGCAGGGTGTGGGCGATCGGCATGGCGGGGGCGCCGGCGGCGATGGCGCGGGCGAAGCGTTCCAGGCGGGGCCGGTCGAAGCTGACGATCAGCGAGGAGAAACGCTGGGTCGAGCCCGGCGGCGGGTTGGGCGGCGGGACGGCAATCGAGCAGACCACGCCATTCGGCGTCAGATATTTGAACAGCCCCTCGGCAGTCTCTCCGCCGACCGTATCGGCCATGAAGTCGAACGGCCCCGCTTCAGCCAATGCAGCCTCATCCAACAGGTCGATGACGCCAGCGACCGGCAGATCGGCCATCGCGGCGCGGCTGGATCCGCGCACCCCGGCATAGACGACCGCACCGGCCTCCAGCGCCGCCAAGACAGCGGCCCGCCCGGTCGACCCGCCCGCGCCGGTCACCAGCCCCTTTGAGCCGGCGCGCGGTGCAATGCCCTTCTCGATCAGTTGAATGCCGGTCATCACACCCGTTGGCAGCGCGGCGGCGGCAATCAGCTCCATGCCGTCGGGCACCTTGGCAAACGAGGCAGCATGGAACGCCACCTTCTCTGCGTACGCACCGTTGGCCATCGGGTTGATCATGCCCATCACCCGGTCGCCGACCCGGAAGCCCACGACCCCGGCGCCGACCGCGTCGACCGTGCCGGCAACGTCGCCGCCCAGGCGGGCCGGAAAGGCCAAGGGCATCCAGTTCTTGAGGATGCCGCGCCGGGCCTTCACATCGACCGGATTGACCGCCGCGCCCGCGACCTTGACGCGGATCTCGCCGGGGCCGGGCACCGGCTCCGCCACCGTTTCGATGCGGAACTGTTCGGGGCCGCCATAGGCATGGATCTCGGCGGATTGCATCGTGCTGGGCGGGTCCAGCCGCGTCGCCTCGCCCGCTTTTGCCACGGCGTTGCGATACGCCGCGCTGCGCGCCTCCAATCCGCCGACGAACGTGCCGAAGGACGGGACATTCTCGAGCAGCTCCAGGATAACCCCCGGCGCGGCGGCGGAGCGGAAATAGCTGTAGCGCTGGCCGGTGGCGTCCTCGCCCGAGGCGAACAGCTCCATGCCGCGCTCGACCGCGGCGCGCGTGTCGCCCTCGATATCGTCCGTGGCCGAGGCCAGCCGCTGCAGGCCGATGATCGGGCGGTTCAGATTGTCGTGGAACGGCGACGGGCCGTTGCCCAGCGCCTGCATCAGCTCGATCAGCACGCCGCCATGGACGCTGAGACCGACATTGACCGGAATGGCGATCCGCCGACCCTCATACTCCATGGTCAGCGTCAGGCCGCGAAAGATGCTCCACGGGCCGATGCCGACCTGATTTTCCCAGAATTCGACAAGCCGATCGACATTATCGGTCGTATAGCTGATCTGCTTGACGGGCCCGAGCCAGGATGCGGTCATCTCATTCCCCCTGCGTTTTTATGGCTGCATCTGTCCCATATGTTCGGGGCGCGGACAACGGTCGGAAAGCGTGTGACGGTTATCCGCGGATTACGCAGATTATGATTTTTCGCTACGCGGCTTTGGCCGCCGAAGGCGGTAACAAGATTTAATCTGCGGAAATCTGCGTAATCTGCGGATAAAAGGATTTCCTTGGCGCCTAGCCGGCCTAAGTGTGAGAAAGCGGGCCCCACCATTCGGAGAGCGATCCATGCGCGTGCACGTATTGACGGTTGTGATGGCGGCAGCCCTGTGCCTTAGCGCCCATGCCCGCGCCGAGGTGCCGCAATCGGAGGCCGACTTCATCGCCACCATAACCGATGCACGCACCGTCTATGAGGCGCAGGGGACGCCGGCGAAGAAGACCGCCCTGGTGAAGGAGATGGTCAAGCGCTGGAAAACGATCCTGCCGGGCGGGATGATCCAGGGCTGGACCGGCAAGATCGTCGAGCTGGGCGCCAACAACGGCGGCAGGATGTACCTGGCCATCCGGATCGCCGACCGGATCAACCTGATGACCTGGAAAAAGGCCTTTACCGACTTGGGCCACGGCACGCTGATTTCGAAGAAATCCCCGCTCTATCCTGTCCTGTCGGACATGAAGCCGGGCGACACGGTGCGCTTCGATGGCCGGTACGAGACGTTCGTCAATCTGAATGAGCGGGCCAAATTATTCGACACCGACCTGATCGTCGCCTTTTCCGCGATCGCACCGGCCTCCTGAGGCCCTCAACACAGCCAAGCCGTGCTATAGCTTTTCACAGTCCAATCAGCACGCGGCCGGAACGATGCGCATTTCAGTCTTTGGTTTAGGTTATGTCGGCACCGTTTCAATGGGTTGCCTGGCGGGCGTCGGAAACCGGGTGGTCGGCGTCGATGTCTCGCACGAAAAGGTGGCGATGCTGAACCGCGGCACCTCGCCGATCGTCGAGGCGGAGATCGGCGAGCTGATCGCCGAGGCGGCCAAGGACGGGCGGCTGACCGCCACCCCCGATGTCGCCCACGCCATCGCCGAAACCGACATCTCGCTGATCGCGGTCGGCACGCCGCGCGCGCCCGACGGCAGCCTGGATTACCGTGCCATCGACGCGGTGACCGCCCAGATCGCCGCCGCCATCAAGGCCAAGACCGGGCCGCATACCGTGGTCATGCGCTCGACCGTGCCGCCGGGAACCGCGGCGGGCCGGGTGATCCCGGCGCTGGAGGCAGGCTCCGGCCGCACGCTGGGCGATGGCTTGGGGTATTACAGCAACCCCGAATTCCTGCGCGAAGGCACGGCGGTGCGCGATTTCCACAAGCCGCCCTTCACGCTCATCGGCGCGCCGGAAGGCGACGACGCGGCGGTGCTGCGGGAGCTTTACGGCGCCATCCCCTCACCCGTACATGTCGTGCCCTATCAGGTGGCGGAGGGGGTGAAATACCTGTCCAACGCCTATCACGCGATCAAGATCGCTTTCGCCAATGAGGCGGGCGGCGTGCTGGCCGCCTATGGCGTCGATGCGCCGGTAGCATTCAAGCTGTTCTGCGAGGACCGCGACCTCAATATCTCCAGCGCGTATCTGCGCCCCGGCTTCGCCTTCGGCGGGTCGTGCCTGCCCAAGGATGTGCGCGGCTTCCTGAGCCTCGCTGCCCAAAAGGGCATCCAGACGCCGTTCATGTCGAGCGTGCTGCCCAGCAATCAGTCGGTGATCGACCGCGCCCACCGCGAAATCCTGAAACAGGGGCGCCAGCCGGTGGCGCTGTTCGGCCTGGCCTTCAAGCCGGGCACCGACGATCTGCGCGAAAGCCCGTTCGTGCTGCTGGCCGAGCGGCTGCTGGGCAAGGGCTATCCACTGAAGATCTATGACCGGTCGGTCAATGTCGCCAACCTGATGGGCAGCAACCGCGCCTATATCAAACAGGAAATCCCCCATCTGGAGGAGCTGATGGTGGCGAACCCGGCGGCGGCGCTGAAGGGAACGTCGCTGGCGATCATCGGCCATGTAGCCAAGGACGACAGGCCGGCGCTGCTGGATGCCTTGGCCGGCCACGCCGTCTATGACCTTGCCGGTATCGAGGAGCTGCGCAACCATCCCGGCATCGACTATCGCGGTTTCTGCTGGTGAGCAGCACGCGATGAGCCGGCAACGGCTGCTGTTCATCAGCCCGCGCTTCCTGTTTCCACTCAACGAAGGCGGCAAGATCCGCACCGTGGGCATGCTGCGGGCGATGAAGACGGGCGGCCCGTTCGACATCACGCTGGCCTCACCCGCCCCGGCCGATGCCGCCCACTATGCCGCGGACATCGCATCGGCCTGCGAACGCTTCGTCTCATGGCCGGCGACGAAGAGCGGAACGCTGGCCCAGATCGTGGGCGTGCTGGGATCGCTGCCGGCCTCGACCGCCTCCGACCGGTCCGCCGCCGGACGGGCAATCGTTGCTCAGGAACTGGCGGCGAAGCCCGATGTTGTGGTGGCGGATTTCCCGCACAGCGCCGTTTTGCTGCCCGACAGGCTGGAGCCGCCGAGCGTCATGTTCACCCATAATCTGGAAGCCGAAATCCTGGAACGCCACGCGGCGGTCGCGACCGGCTGGCGCAGGCTGGTCTGGCGGCGTGAGGCGGCCAAGATGGATGCGTTCGAGCGCGCGACACTGCGCCGGTTCGATGCCGTCGTCGCGGTGTCCGAACGCGACGAGGTCGCGCTGGCCAAGCGCTACGACTTGGCCGCCGTGCGGCGGATCGAGACCGGGGTCGACCTGGAATTCAACGCCTATCAGCCGCCGCGGGCCGAGGGCCGGGTCGCGGTCTTTGCCGGGGCGATGGACAGCCGGTCGAATATCGACGGCATCGAATTCCTGCTGCGGTCGGTCTGGCCGCGCGTCCATGCCGTCCGGCCCGAAGCGCGGATGCTGATCGCCGGCCGCAACCCGCCGCCGGCCCTGGTCGCCGAGGCGGCCGCCTCCGGCATGAACTGGCATTTCACCGGTTCAGTCGACGATATCAGGCCGCATCTGCATGAGGGCGACATCTCGCTGATCCCGCTACGCGTCGGCAGCGGCACGCGGCTGAAGGCGTTCGAGGCGATCGCCAATGGTTTGCCGGTGGTGTCGACGACATTGGGCGTCGAGGGGCTGGGTCTCAAGCCGAACGCGCATTACCTGGCGGCCGATACCGACGCCGCCTTCGCCGAGGCGATCCTGGCCCTGCTGGCCAATACGCCGCGCCGCATCGCCATGGCCGAGGCCGGCCGGGCGCTGCTGGAGGCGCGCTATTCCTGGTCCGTCATCGCCCGGCAGTTCGAGGCGATCTGCCTGGAGGCGGCGGGGCGCAGCCGATCTTTACCGCCTTGAAAGCGCCGCTGATTCGCTGAACCGGATAAATGCGACATAAAAAATACGCCATGATTCGTAAACGAAACATAAGCGTTATGTTTGGGTTTCATAAATCCTATATTTTCCCGATGCGGCCCATCGCATCGTGAGCCGGAATGGAGCGCCCATGACCGATCTTCGCACCATCGACGCGCCGCTCGAGCCATCGCCGGTCAAGCTGCCCGAACATCCCAAGCTGATGCAAATCATGGGGCCGGGCCTGATTACCGGAGCGTCGGACGACGACCCCAGCGGCATCGCCACCTATTCACAGGCCGGCGCCCAGTTCGGCTACGCGATGGGCTGGACCATGCTGTTCAGCTATCCGCTGATGGTCGCGATCCAGATGATCAGCGCGGAAATCGGGCGCGTCACGGGCAAGGGCATTGCCGGCAATCTTCGCGGCAACTATCCACGCGCGCTGCTCTATGGCCTGGTCGGCCTGCTGCTGGTCGCCAACACGATCAATCTGGGCGCCGACCTGGGCGCAATGGGCGCCGCGCTCAAGCTGCTGATCGGCGGCCCGCAACTCGTTTATATCGCCCTGTTCGGGGTGGCCTCGGTCCTGCTCGAGGTCTTCGCCCGTTATTCGCGCTATGTGTCGATCTTGAAGTGGCTGTCGGTGTCGCTGTTCGCCTATGTCGCGACCGTGCTGATCGTGCAGGTGTCATGGCGCGACGTGCTGGCCGGCCTAGTTCCCCATATCGCGTTGGACGGCAAATACATCACCATGGTCGTGGCGATTCTCGGCACCACCATCAGCCCTTACCTCTTCTTCTGGCAGGCCAATGTCGAAGTCGAGGAGGAGATGGAGAATCCGGTTTCCAAGCCGCTCAAGGACGCGCCCGAGCAGGCGCCGATGGAGCTGGAGCGCATCCGCCTCGACACCTATATCGGCATGGGCTTTTCCAACATCGTGGCCCTGTTCATCATCATCGCCACCGCCGCGACTCTGCACGCCCACGGCGTCACCGACATCCAATCCTCGAGCCAGGCCGCCGAGGCGCTGAGGCCGATCGCGGGCAAGTTCGCCTTCTGGGTTTTCGCGCTGGGCATCATCGGGACCGGCATGCTGGCCCTCCCGGTGCTGGCAGGCTCGGCCGCCTATGCCGTCGGCGAAGTGTTCGACTGGCCGGTCGGCCTCGCCCAGCAGCCCAAGCGCGCCAAGGCGTTCTACGGCACGATCGCCGGCGCCACCCTCATCGGCGGGCTGCTGAACTTCACTCCGCTCGACCCGATCAAAGCGCTGTTCTGGAGCGCGGTGATCAACGGGGTCGTCGCCGTGCCGGTCATGATCATGATCATGCTGATGGCGGCGAAACCTGCGATCATGGGCCAGTTCGTGCTGCCGATCCGGCTGAAGGCGATGGGCTGGCTGGCGACCGCGGTGATGACTGCGGCGACCATCGGGATGTTCGCGACCTGGGGGGATTGAGTCTCCTCAAGAGCCGATCAGCGGCGCATAGAGCCAGACCAGCCAGGTCGCGAATGCCAATGGCGGCCCGAATGGGATGGCGGTCGCGGCGGTCGCTTCCCCGCCGCGCAGCCGGACGAACAGCGCCTGGGCCAATCCGGCAAGCGCCGCGATCAGCATGACCGGCCCAAGGCCCGACCAGGTGACCCAGGCGCCCGACGCCGCCAGCAGCTTGGCGTCGCCCTCGCCCAGCCCGTCGCGGCCCCTGAGCCATCGATAGAGGCGCGAGACCGTCCAGAACAGCAGCCAGCCGATCGCCGCGCCGGCGGCATGGTCGACGATCCGCTCCGGCTCCATGAACCAGGCAAATCCCAGCCCCGCCACCACCAGCGGCAGTGTCAGGACGTCGGGCAGGATCATATGACGCATGTCGATCCAGGCCAGCGCCAACAGCGCCCAGCCCAGCACGCAATCCGCCCACAGCCATAGGCCCCCATCGACATTGTTGACATCGACCGTGGCGGCCCAGGCGGCGACGGCCAGCGCCGCCAGCTCGACCTGGAGGTGGAACCGCCCGATCGGCGCCCCGCAATGGCGGCACCGGCCGCGCGACGCCAGGTAGCTGACGATCGGGATCAAATCGGCCGGGCCCAGGGTTCGCTGACAGGTGAGGCATCGCGACCGCGCCGCGACGACATTGTCGCCGTCGGGAAGACGCTGGATCAGGACGCCGAGAAAGCTGCCGATGAAGGGCGAGGCCAGGACGGGGAGCAGCCAATCAGGCAAAGGGCGCTTCCTCTTGTTGCGCGAAACTCATATGTATGCCGCCGAAACCGGGTGGCGGAATAGTGTGGCTTTGCCGGCGTCCTCAAAGGCCTATATTCTAGGCCTGGGCTTGGTGAAGCCCAAGCCTCGCTGAACGTATAATCCGGTTCGCCGATACGCCGAAGGGTTGGTTTGAAGCGCAATGGTGGCAAACCTCGAATTTGACCATGGACCCGAGATCGACCAGGGGCCCGAGATCGCGGCCAGCCCCGACGCGATGGCGGCGGCCGTGGCCGATCTGCTGGTGGGCCGCGGCCTGCTCGACGCCGGCGCGCTGGACCGCGCGCGCCATGTCGCGCAGGAGGGCGGCAAGCGCCTGGACGGGGTTCTGGTACAGTTGGGGCTGGTCAAGGAGCGCGTCCTGGCCGAGGCCCAAGCCACGCTGCTGGGCGTCCCCCTGGTCACCGCAGAACGGTTCCCGCAAACGCCGCTGTTCGCCGACCGGCTGAAGGCCAAGTTCCTGCGCAAGGCCAACGCCGTGCCCCTGGCGATCGAGAGCGACCGGCTGCTGGTCGCCATGGCCGACCCGTTCGACGATTTCACCCTCCAGGCGATCGCCGTTGCGATCGGACGCCCGGTGTCTGTCGCGGTCGCGGTGCCGCTCGAGGTCGAGGAGGCGCTCGACCGGCTCTATCCCGAACTCGACCCGGCCGAGCAGGACGCGCTGGCCCAGGAAGTCGGGGACGGCGACGAGGAAGACGCCGAGCGGCTGAAGGACCTGGCCAGCGAGGCGCCCGTCATCCGGCTGGTCAACCAGATCATCAGCCGCGCCGTCGAGACCCAGGCGTCCGACATCCATTTCGAGCCCTTCGCCGACAAGTTCCGCCTGCGCTATCGCTATGACGGCATCCTGCATGAGGCGGAATCGCCGCCGCGACGGCTGACCGCGGCCATCATCTCCCGCATCAAGATCATGGCGCGGCTGGATATCGCCGAGCGCCGCCTGCCCCAGGACGGCCGCCTGCAGATGGCGGTCCGCGGGCAGGAGGTCGATTTCCGCGTCTCGATCGTGCCGTCGCTGTTCGGCGAGACCGTCGTGCTGCGCGTGCTGGACCGGCATGCGGTGACCTTCGATTTCGCCAAATTGGGCCTGCAGCCGTCATTGGTCCGGCAGTTCAGCGAGGCGCTGGAGCTGCCCAACGGCATCGTGCTGGTCACCGGCCCGACCGGCAGCGGCAAGACCACGACGCTCTATACCGGGCTGCTGCAGCTGAACTCGGTCGTCCGCAAGATCGTCACCATCGAGGACCCGATCGAATATCAGCTGACCGGCATCAACCAGATCCAGGTCAAGCCGCAGATCGACCTCAGCTTCGCCAACCTGCTGCGTTCGATCCTGCGCCAGGACCCGGACGTGATCATGGTCGGCGAAATCCGCGATATCGAAACCGCGCAGATCGCGGTGCAGGCGGCGCTGACCGGCCATCTGGTGCTGTCGACCATTCACACCAACTCGGCCTCAGCCACCATCACCCGGCTGCGCGACATGGGGCTGGAGGATTACCTCGTGACCGCCGTGCTGCGCGGCGTGCTGGCCCAGCGGCTGGTGCGGCGGCTGTGCCGCAAATGCCGCCAGAGTTCCCCCGCCCCGGCCGAAATCGTCGAACGGTTCGAGCTGGAACGGCTGGCGCCGGCCCATCCTGTCGGCGAGCCGCTGCAGTTATGGCACCCGGTCGGCTGCCCGCAATGCCGGGGCACCGGCTATCGCGGCCGCTTGGCGATCGCCGAGTTCCTGACGCCCGATGACGAGATATCGCATCTGATCTTCTCCCGCGCCGACCATATGCAGATCGAGCGCGCGGCGGTCGCAGCCGGCATGGTGCCGCTGTTCGATGCCGGACTGATGGCGGCGCTGGCCGGCGAGACCACGATCGAGGAAGTCGTCCGCTCGATCCGCACGGAAGCCTGACATGGCGGCTTTCCGCTATGTCGCGGTCGATGCGGCTGGTGCAACCCATCGCGGCACGATGGAGGCGGCGAGCGAAGCCCGGGTCATCGAATCGCTCCAGCGCAAGGGCTTCATCCCGCTGAAGGCCGAGCTCGACCGGGGGTCGGGGTTCGCAACGCAGTTCCTGACGCTGGATATCGGCGGCGGCGGCCTGGGCAAGGGCGACGTCGCCAACATCACCCGCGAACTTGCCACCATGCTGGGCGCGGGGCAGAACCTGGACGCGGCGCTGCGCTTCCTGATCGAAACCTCGACCAGCAAGAAGGTCATCGCCATCATGGGCCGGGTGCGCGAGAAGGTGCGCGGCGGCTCTGCCCTGGCGGCGGCGCTGTCGGCCGAGCCGCGCAGCTTCACCAAGCTCTATGTCAGCCTGGTCCAGGCGGGCGAAGCCGGCGGCAACCTGACCGACACGTTCGATCGCCTGGCGATCCTGCTGGAGCGGCAGCGCAGCCTGGCCGCGACCGTGCAGTCGGCGATGGTCTATCCGGCCCTGCTGACCATCGCCGCGATCGGATCGATCACGCTGCTGCTGACCAAGGTGCTGCCACAATTCGTGCCTTTGTTCGAGGAGAACGGCGCCCAGCTGCCGACCGCAACGAAGCTGCTGATCGCGATCGGCGACATCACCGCCAATGACGGGCCGTGGGCGCTGCTGGCGCTGCTGATCATGGGATTCATCGGGCGGCAGGCGCTGAAGGACAAAAGGGTGCGGCGTTGGGCCGACGGCGCTCTGCTACGCGTGCCGATCGTCGGCGGCCTGATCCGCCAGACGCTGGCGGCCCGCTTCAGCCGGACCTTGGGCACGCTGCTGATGAACGGCGTCTCGCTGATCACGGCGCTGGGCATTGCGCGCGAGACGCTCGGCAACCTCGCCGCCGTCGACGCCGTCGACTGGGCGATCGGCAGGGCGCGCAGCGGCGCCGGCGTGGCGCAGCCGCTGGGCGAACGCAAGGTCTTCCCGCCCCGCATGATCCACCTGATCAGGCTGGGCGAGGAAACCGCCCAGCTGGCCTCGATGGCGCTGAAGACCGCGGAGATTCATGAGGAGCAGACGCGGATCGCGGTGCAGCGCCTGGTCTCGCTGATGGTGCCGGCCATCACCGTGGTAATGGGCGTGGCCGTCGCCTTCATCATCGGTTCGCTGCTGACCGCGATGCTGAGCCTCAATGATCTCGCAGGCTAAGCGGGGTATCTCGCAGGCTAAAGGACGCCGCGAGGCCGGCTTCACGCTGATCGAGCTTCTGATCGTGATCAGCATCGCCGGGCTGTATATCTGGGTCATCCTCGCGCATGGCCCGCCGCGCAGCGCCGGCCTGGAGGAGAACGGCACGGCATCGGAGCTGGCGGGTGGCCTGCGCGAGGCGCGGGCGCAGGCGATCACCCAGAACCGGCCAGTGTCGCTGACGCTCGACGTCGCCAATCACCAATGGAAGATCGACGGCCAGCCGCTGCACAAAATGCCGCCGCAATTCCGCCTGTCGGTCCTGACGGTCAAGGGTGAGACGCGCGGCGACCGGGCGGCCATCGTCTTCGAGCCCGACGGCAGCTCGACCGGCGGCCAGGTCGCCTTCAATGACGGGCTGAGGAAATTCGCGGTCAATATCGACTGGCTGACCGGCAATGTCAGGGTCACCAAGGAATGACGGCCCTGGGAAACCGCCAGCGCGGCTTCACGCTGATCGAGGTGCTGATCGCCTTCGCCATCGCGGCGATGGCGCTGGGCCTGCTGTTCCAGGCCGCCAGCAGCAGCGGCGGCGCGGCGAAGCAGGCCGGCAACTATGAGGAAGCGGTGTCGCGGGCAAAATCGCGCATGGTCGCCCTTGGCCGCGATTCGGATATCGCGCCCGGGGAACGGGACGGCGACGACGGCGGCGCCTATCGCTGGCATGTCAAGATTACGCCCTCCGCCGTCGCCCAGCCGCCGGCTGACGGGCCGCCGGTGACGGCGCATCTGACGCTCTACGATGTCGAGGTGGCGATTTCCTGGACCGACAGCGGGCGTCGGCGCGAGGTGGTGCTGCACAGCCAGCGGCTGGCCAGCCAGCAGGCGGCGCCCAATGGCTAGGCCGGCTGATCGCAGTCGCGAGGCCGGCTTCACCCTGCTGGAGATGATCGTCGTCGTGGTGGTGTTCGGCTTCCTGATGGTCGGGCTGACCGAGGGTAGCCGGTTCGGCTTTCGGGCCTGGAAGCATCAGGCTGACATCATCGCCGATCACGAGCAGATGGACGCCATCGACCGCACGCTGCGCGAGCTTCTGACCCTGGTCGAGATGCGTTCCGCCACCGAGCCCGGCGCGCTTGCCTTTGTCGGTACACTGCCGGCCGCCGTCGCCACCGGCACGCGGCGCGCCGACATGGAACTGCTGCTCGACAGCGATCACCAGCTGGTCCTGCAATGGGTGCCGCATCGGCACGAAACGCCGCTGAACGGGCCGGAAAAGCCGACGACGACCGTCCTGCTGCGCGGCGTCGGGCGGATGGACGTCGCCTATTGGCATGGCGGCGATCCCAATACCACCGGCGATCAGTCGGGCTGGAACGACCAGGTGAACGCCGGAGAAACGCCCAAGCTGATCAAGCTGACCATCAAGTTCCCCCCGGGCGACCGCCGCGCGTGGCCGCCGATCGTCATCGCCCCGGCGGCATTGGGACCGGACGATCAGCAGGCGACGCCGCAATAACTATCAAGGATATGAAATGACCGACTCTTTACGTTTGAACGACGGCGTGGCGGTGATTACCGGGGCGGCGAGCGGCATCGGCACCGGGCTCGCCCGCAAGGCGGTGGCACTGGGCATGCGCGTGGTGCTGGCCGACATCCAGGCCGAGGCGCTGAACGCATTCGCCGCGACGCTGGAGGGCGAGGTCCTGACGGTGCCGACCGACGTGTCGAACGCCGCCTCGGTCGAGGCGCTGGCCGAGCGCGCCTATGCGACCTTCGGCGAGGTCGACCTGCTGTTCAACAATGCCGGCGTGATGGCCACCGGCTTCAGCTGGGAGATCGAACCCGAACGCTGGGACCGCAGCATCGGCGTCAATCTCTATGGCGTGCTGCACGGCATTCGCAGCTTCGTGCCGCGCCTGCTGAAAGCGGGACGGCCGGCCCATATCGTCAACACCTCGTCGGTCGGCGGCTTTCTGCCCAGCCCGATGATGGCGCCCTATTCCGTCACCAAGTTCGCCGTCGTCGCGCTGACCGAATCGCTGCGCGGCGAGCTGGAGATGCTCAAGGCGCCGGTCGGCGTCTCGCTGCTGGCCCCCGGCCCGGTGACGTCGGGCATCTTCAACGACCCGTTCGGCGCGAATATCCGGCCGGAGGTGCAGCAGTTCGTCGAGTATCTGCGCGTGCTGCTGACCCAGCACGGCCTATCGCCGGACGAGTTCGCCGAGCTGGTCTATGGCGGCATAGCCGACGGCCAATTCTGGATCATCCCCCAGCCCCACGCCTTCGACGACGGCTTCCGCAAGCGGGTCGAGGACATACTGGCGCGGCGGAATCCGACGACGCATCAGTATTGAGGGGTGGGATTCTCAGTGGGTCATTCTCAGGCCGAAATCGATGACGCTCAGGCACGATGGGGACTGCGCTTTCCGCCCGATCTCGTCGACTTGCTGCACGAGCATCGCACCCTTCCGGTTAGACCGCCCGGAAAGCTAGGTTCCTTTACCTGCATGGATGTCAGGCCTGAGGTCATCCGCAATTGGCTGGACTGGCCTTTGAATACCTTTTGCGACCACTTGAGGCACAACCCCGAGCAATGGTGGCCGGAGTGGGGAGCGCGTCCGGCCGACGAGGAAACGAGGCGCTCGGTAGTCAAGTCGGTTTTAGATATCGCTCCACGAATGATACCCATCCTTGGTCATCGGCTTCTCCCCGAGGACCCATGTGAGACACGCAATCCGGTCTTCTCGGTCGCAGGCACCGATACAATCTACTTCGGTGCGAATTTGAACTATTGGCTAAGCCGGGAACTCGCGGAACCCGGAACCGGTCATTTACTGCCCTGGCCCGCGATCAAGCCAATTCGATTTTGGGCGGACGCGGTTCGGCATGGTCCCTTTTCCGAGGATTCCGGTCAGGCCCCTTTCTAGACCGTCATGGCCATGACGGTCGTTCCAAGCAGCTATGGAGGGTGGGATAGCGAAGCGTTTCCCACCAATAGGTCCATCGGTGCAAACGGCATGCCGCGCTGAAGCGCGGCCGGTGGGAAACGCTGCGCTATCCCACCCTACGATTCCTGAACGGTCACCCCCACGCCGCCGCCACCTCTGCGCTGGTCGTGATCGTGCAGAGCTGGGCCAACGAGTGGCGGATCACCGCCTCGGCGTAGTCGGCGGGGAAGCCGGCGGTGCAGTCGCGCGGCAGGATCACGCGATAGCCGAGATTGACCGCCTCCAAGCAGAGGCCAAAGACGCCCAGATTGATCGACACACCGGTGGCGACGATGGTCCTGACGCCCAGATTGCGCAGGGTGATGTCGAGCGCGGTGCCGGAAAACGGCGAGACGCCGTGATAGCGCGACATCACGAAATCCGCCGGGTCGGGCCCCAGCTCGGGGACGACTTTCGACTGGGGCGAGCCTTCCAGGATCTGGTCGGGGTCCTTCATCACCCGGGTCAGCATCGGGCAGTTGGCGGCCGAGCCCTTGCGGTCGGCGCGGAACAAAGCATTGCAATGGACCACCATGATGCCGGCAGTGCGTGCCGCCTTCATCAGGGCGGACAGGTTGGCGATCACCCCGGCCTGCTCCACCGCCGCGACCAATGTCGGAATCCGGCTGAGGTCGCCGACCACGCCGCGCTGCATCTCCATGCTGACCACCGCCGTCGTCGCCGGTTCAACCCATCTGGGTAGGAATTTTCGCGCGCCTTCGGTCAAATCCATGTCATGCCTCCCCAGTTTTTCGTTTGCTCGCTAGCCGGCCTTCAGCGGCCGATCGGCAAGGATGGAATTTTCGCCACAATCCTGGCGTCACAATAGCCTGACAGCGAGACCTGCCCCTGATTACGGACGGGCATGCAAAAACAATGACGGAACGCCCATTGTGAAGTTATTGTTACGATCCGCTGTCCCGGTTGGTCCATAAGGTCATGCCCAAGCGACCGCCCTTTCCCAATGTCCGCCCAAGGGTTACAAGACGCCCGCCATGCGCGCGATCGATTTGAACCGTTTTTCGCAGATTTCCCGCGAATATTTCACCTGGTGGGTGAGGCAGATGCGGGATTTGCTGCCGGAGCGCACCCGCGCGGCGGAGGCGGCGGCGGCCGAGATATTGATCATCGAATCCGATTCCGCCGGGTCGATCCTGACGGCGAGCATGCGCCGGGGCGACCGGACGACAACGCTGGGCCGCTTCCCGTCCGACCCGACCGGCCTTGCCGCGCTGCGCAACGCCGCCGCGCTGGGCGGACGGCCGATCCCGGTCTGGCTGCGGCCGTCATCGGCGGTCATGCTGGAAAAGCAGCTGAACTTCCCGCTGGTCGCCGAGCGGGAGCTTGGCCGGGTGCTGGCCTATGAGATGGACCGCGAAACGCCGTTCACCGCCGATGAGGTCTGGTGGAGCTGGCGGGTCGATGCGCGCGACAAGGCGCAGGGACAGCTGGCCCTGACCCTGTTCCTGCTGCCCAAGGCGCATAGCCAGGCCATCGCCGCGGCGCTGGCGGAGAGCGGGCTCAGGCCCTCCGTGATCGACGCCGGGACGGCCGGTGGCCATCGCCATCAGATCCAGCTCGACAACAGCCCGGTTCACCGCATCGTCCTGTCCGGCAAGACCCGGGTGCTGGCGGCGGCCTGCCTGGCGCTGGCGGTCGTCGCGCTGGCCGCGCCGTTTGTCCGGCAGTCGCTGGCGCTGGCCCACGCCGATGAGCGGATCGCGGAGCTGAAGCCGCAGGTCGACGAGGTCCAGCAGCTGCGCCGCCGGATCGAGGCCAGCGGCCAGGGCGCCAGCGCGCTGGCGATGGAGCAGGCGGGCAGCGCCGACCCGCTGAAGGTGCTGGCTGAAACCACCCAGACCCTGCCGGACGACACCCATCTCACCGATCTGGCCTTGCACAAGCACAAATTGAGCCTCAGCGGCCAGTCGGAAGAGGCAGCCAAGCTGATCGGCCTGCTGACCGCCGACCAGATGTTCAAGAACCCTGCCTTCACGTCGGCGGTGACCCGTGTGCAGGGGTCGAAGCTGGACGCATTTTCGATCGATACCGAGGTGCGTCCTTGATCGCATCGGCCGAGACATTGCCGACCGGGCGGCGCGGACAGATGGTCGCCGTGGGCGCCGCGCTGGTCGTCGTCATGGCGCTGTGGCTGGGCATCATATCGCCGCTGATCGGGTTCTATGGGGACCGGGCCGACAGGCTGGCCGAACAGCAGGTGGTGGTGCACCGGATGGAGCAGCTGGTGGCCGGCCGCCAGGATCTGGTGGCGCGCGCCGCGGACCTCGGCGACGCCGCGCCGGCCAAGGGCAACCTGCTCGACGGCAGCTCCATTCCGGTCGCCACCGCCGCCCTGCAGGGGCTGGTGCAGGACACCGCGATGACCGCCGGCGCCAGCCTGACCAGCGTGGAAAGCCTGCCGGGCGAAACCGGCACAGGATATCGCCGCGTCGGGGTCAAGCTGGCCCTGTCGGCGCCATGGCCGGTCCTGATCCATTTCCTGCAATCGCTGCAGGAATCCGATACGCCGATGGCGATCGACGACCTGCAGGTCCACAGTACGACAGAACCGGCGAAGGCTACCGACCAACAGGTTTTCGACGCCAGCTTCAGCGTCTACGCCCCGGCCACCGCCGAGCCCCAGACGCCCAAGGGGGCGGCTTCGCAGGATGCAAGTCCGGGCGAGGCTCCGCCCGCCCCCGACGCCCCTGCCGCCGGCGACGCGCAACCGGATAACCCACCGGCCGATACCGCACCAGCCGATACCGTGCCGGCCGGGCCGCCTCCCGCGGACGCCGCGCCACAGGATCCCCAGAAGTGAACGGCACGGTCAGGCTGCTCGCGCTCATCGCCGCCGCGCTCGTGGGATTGATCGCGATCGAACTCACGCTGTCGTCCGGCGGCGACCCTGAAGCGGGGAGCGCGCCGGGGACGCAGGCGGCCGAAACCGATGTCGCGCCGCAAGGCGGGGACAGCAGCCCGGCCGACTTCGCTACCACCATCCTGGCGCGGCCGTTGTTTCGGCCCGACCGGCATCCATTCCCGACCGGCGACCAGGACGTGTCCACCGCCCCGGTCGACTTGCCCCGCCTGACGGGTATTTTGATGTCGGATGACATCAGGCGCGCTATCTTCGCGCCGGATGGAGCCGACAAGGCGATCGTGGTCGCGGTCGGCGAGAGCGTTGGGGACTGGCGCGTGCAGGAAATCGCAGCGGATTCCGTGACAATGGTGGGACCCGACGGGACTCGGCGTCTCAGGCCGAAATTCGCCGCCAACCCGGCGCCGGCAACGCCGGGCGCGCCCGACGCGACACCGCCCGAGCCGGCGCCGCCTGTCCCGGCGGCGCCCTTGCCGCAAGTGCCGAACCGTGGCGCGATCCTGAACGCCCGCCGCCACCACAACGACAATATGCGACCGCCCCAAAGGAAACATTGATGCTTCGCGTCCTTCTGCTCTCAACCGCGGTGCTCGCTCTGGTCGGCTGCAAAAACCAAAATCGGCCGCTGGAGCCCCTGCCGCAGACGGCAAACGAGCTGGCCGGCGTCGCCAGCCCGCGCCTCAACGGCACCGTGACGTCCGGCCAGGGGCCGATGCCGGCTCCCGCGATTGCCGAAGGGCGTTCCGGTTCGTCGCGGCAGAGCGGCATTACCCAACCGACGGAAGCCGGCGACGTCATGCTGAATTTCGCCGACACGGATGTGAAGGAAGTCATCCGCCAGATCATGGGCGACATACTGCACCTCAATTACGTGGTCGATCCGGCGGTCGCCGGCACGGTGACGCTGGAGACGCACCAGCCGGTGCCCAAGGCCCAGCTGCTGGACACGCTGGAGACGCTGCTGAACCAGAACGGCGCGACCCTGACGCAGAGCGGCGGCCTGTATCGCGTGATCCCAAGCGCGGTGGCGCTGACCGAACCCTCGATGGCCGGGGATACGACCTTCGGCAGCCAGGTCGAGGAATTGCACTATACTTCGGCGCGCGACCTCGCCCGGGTGCTGCAGCCGTTCGTCGGCGACGGCGCGCGCCTGATCGCCGACCCAAGCCGCAACGCAGTGCTGATCAGCGGGGAGCCGGCGGCACGGACGACAATCGTCGGCATGATCCGCGCGTTCGACACGGACCTGCTGGCGAACCAGTCCTATGCCTTGTTTCCGGTGACCTCGGACGATCCCGGCAAGGTCGCCACCGACCTTCAGAAGGCGTTCCAGACCGAAGGCGAAGGCGCCTTGTCCGGGCTGGTCAGGATCATTCCGATGGAGCGGGTGAACGCGGTTCTGGTGGTGTCGTCGCAGCGCAAATATATCGAGGACGCCAGGCGCCTGTTCCAGCTGGTGGACAAGGCCCGCCGCACCACCGCGCGGAGCTGGCATGTCTATTACGTCCAGAACGGCGACAGCAGCGACCTGGCGAATGTGCTGCAGCGCGCCTTCAACCCGAAAGAGGCGGCACAGGAAAAAACGAGCACCGGCGGGTCCACCGCGCCTGGGCACCAGCAGACCCAGATCAGCGAAAATCCAGGCCAGAACAACAATAACAACCAGGGCGGCGGCAGCGGAACGCCAAGCGGCGGCCTCGGTTCGCCGATCGGCGGCGGCATCGGCACCACCCCGTCGTCGTCCGGAAGCGGAACGCCGGGCTCGCCGACCGACACCCAGGGGACCAACGGCGGCGGTGGCGGCGGTGACGACCTGCCGATGCCGGTGGAGGAGACGGACTCGCTGTCGGCGCCGCAGGAAGAGAACACGAATACGATCCGTATCATCCCCAATCACAAGAACAATGCGATCCTCTATTACGCGACCGCGGAAGAAGCGGCCACGATCGAAGGGATGATGCACAAGATCGATATCGTGCCGCTGCAGGTGCGGATCGACGCCACGATCGCCGAGGTCACGCTGAACGATACCCTGAAATACGGCACGCAATTCTTCTTCGAGAAGGGCGGCTTGAGCGCATTGCTGTCGGAGAGTGCGACGGTCCCCGCGGAGGCGCCGGCCGGCGACCTGCCCGGCTTCGTGCTGTCGAAGAGCACCAGCGCGGTCAAGGCGACCATCTCGGCTCTGCAATCGGTCACCGATGTGCGGATACTGTCCTCGCCGCAATTGCTGGTCCTGGACAACCAGATGGCGCGCCTCCAGGTGGGCGACAACGTGCCCTATCTGACCCAGTCGGCGCAAAGCACGATCACCGATACCGCCGACATCATCAACTCGGTCGCCTATCAGGAAACCGGCGTCATCCTCCAGGTGGTGCCGAAGGTGAATAGCGGCGGGCTGGTGACGCTCGACATATCGCAGGAGGTCAGCGACGTCGCCACGACCAGCTCGTCCAGTATCGACTCGCCGACCTTCACCGAACGCAAGGTGCGTTCCCATGTCGTCGTGCAGGACGGCCAGACCGTCGGGCTGGCCGGGCTGATCAGCGACAATGTCAGCCGCGGCAATGACGGCATTCCCTATCTGAAGGATATTCCGGTTATCGGGACGCTGTTCGGCACGCAGAACAATACGCGGATGCGCACCGAACTGCTGATCCTGATCACGCCGCATGTGCTGCAGGACCAGCGCGATGCCCGGTCGCTGACCCAGGACCTGCGCGACAAGCTGAAAAATGCCGCGCTGGTGCCGCAGGAGCTTTATGCCCTGCCCAAGAGCGGCAGCGACAACCCGAACGCGGTGCTGACCCGCCCATGAGACCCGGGCAGCCATGACGTTGGCGGCCATGAGGTCGCGCGGCTTCGCGCTGGTCATCGTCCTGTGGACGCTGGTCCTGCTGTCCTTCGTCATGACCCATATGGTGACGACGGGACGGACCGAGGCGCGCATCGCCGCCAACTTCGTCGCCAATGCCGACGCGGAAAGCCAGGCCGACGGCGCCGTCGTCGAAACCATGTTCCGGATGATCGACGCCTCCGACGCGCATTGGGACGTGGGCGGCCCCTATGTCCTCAGGATGCAGAAAGCCAAGGCCGCGATCACGATCCGCAGCGAAGGCGGCAAGGTCAATCCGAACACCGCCTCGCAGCAGATGCTGGCGGCCCTGCTGTCGGCCTGCGGCGCGCAGGCCTCGCAGGCCGCCATGGTCTCAACCGCGATGCTGGACTGGCGCCAATCGGACGATGGCGACCCCAAGGGCCCGGCCAGAAAGGCCGCGCAATACCGCTCGGCCGGTCTCGACTACGCCCCGCCCGGCGCGCCGTTCGAAAGCCTGGACGAAATCCAGCGCGTCATCGGCATGACACCGGACCTGTTCCGCAGGCTGAAGCCGAACCTGTCGATCTACCAGACGTCCGATCCCGACATCGCGATCGCCGAACCGGCGGTGGTCAAGGCCCTGCGCACGCTCGCTCTGCCGCCGCAGCCGCCGAACGCGGATGTCACCCAGATCGTCTCGATCGTCGCCCGGGTGACGACCGACCGCGGCGGCCGCTATCTGCGCCACGCCATTGTCCGCATCGACCCGCCGGCCTCGCAAACCTATGGCATACTGGCCTGGGACACCGACGCGAATTAGCGCGGTTTCCCGCGTTAAGTTATTGATTTTCCATATTATCTGTCGGGCCGATTCTTAAGTTGTATAGGTTTTTTTATACAACCCTTACGTGTATCGGCG